>Ga0310887_10000423_pt1 | contig 11100 bp, 8 predicted proteins | sample T60D4metaG_FD_202509 | JGI IMG/M metagenome (GOLD analysis project Ga0310887, IMG submission 202509) | Lab incubated soil microbial communities from West Virginia University Organic Research Farm, Morgantown, WV, United States - T60D4 | ecosystem: Environmental > Terrestrial > Soil >...
CACGAAAAAGCCCGACGAGGTCCACGGGTGGAACTGCAGTGTGCCCATGACATACGTCGTGCGAATTGGATCGCCGGTGGCTGCGGTCACGGGTACCCACATGACTTCCACGCCAGCGTCGGTACGTGGCGTCAGCGACTTTCCGATGATGCCGAAGACGCTACCCGAATGAAGGTACGTATCGGCCGGGCAGTCCGTACAGTCGCCAAGCACCGAGGTCGCCGAGCCACCACCGACGATCCACGGCCACCCATCGGAAGGTGAGTTGGCCTGCGCGTTTTGAGCTACTGCGTCCGACGCGAGGAGGAGAAGGAGGAGCGAGCACGTAGCCGAAGCCAGGAAACGGCGCGTCATCACAACGTCCATGTCAGAAAGACCCGATACTGCGGGAAGTGATAGGTGGCTTCACCGGCATCGTTGGCATAGAACGTTCGACGCGTGAAGAACTCTCCCGACCCACCGACGCCGAGTGCCCCTTTCACGGGCCACGTGACATCCACTCGTGCGCGCTGCAACACGTGATTGGCCCGCACGCCATCCAGCACGTGCAGGTGGTGGAGCTCCCAGGCCGCGGTCACAAACTGCTGCTTGTTGCGAAGGAGAGCCGCCGTCGCCACGAGATTCGCGCCGGGCCCGTAGTCGTAAAAGCGCGGTCCGGTCGAGACGCCCTGGCCAGCGTCCGGAGGTGGTTCTGGTTCCGGCGTGATCCCTTCGAGCGGAATCGAGTCGACCGCACCGAGCACGGTCACGCCGCCTCCCGCAAATGTCAGCATCGAGAACCGAGAGCCCAGCCGCTTTTCTCCGCTCAATGTCGTTTCAAACGCCTGCGCCCCGAATCGATAGGCCGGGTTGTTGTTGAACTGATAGACCTGCAGGATTGAAAACGACATGCGGCGAAACGGCGCGCTGAAGAGCCGGCCGCGCACGCGCGCCTCGCTGAAGGCGCTGCCTCCGCCAAAGCTCAGACGTACCGCGAACGCGTCGTAGGGCGTGTGACTGGATTCGACGCGGGTCACATCACCGTAGAGCAGGTCTGTCTCGAAAAACCCGTACGTGTTCGGCTCGATTGCATCGGTGTTCGAACCGCGCCACAACGTGCCGGCAGACGCAACGGCACGGAGGTCGGAAGGCACCATGTCGGGCGGCTTGTCGACCACTCGCCCGGCGTCGCCAGACATGAAGCGCATGAGGCCGCTCATCGGATCCAGAGCCGTCGCCCCGATCTCGTTCCACATGCGCGACCGGCCGGTCGCGTGTGTGTTCCGGACGAGCCATGCTGTCCGGTGGAACATCTCGCCGAGGGCGATCCCGCCGAGCGTGGTGTTGACGAAATCATTGAGCGATGCCTGGTTGGTCTCGCCAAAGTACTCCCAGGTGCCGCTGCCAAATGCCGTCAGCGCCGCCGATTCCCAGAAGTTGAGGCCGTTGGCCCGCCCGGTGGTGAAGTAGTTGTTGCCCTGATAGGGGTGGCCGATCTGGTTGACGGCGAAGTCATCGAGGTCCCACTCCCACCCGCGCTTCATGTTGGTCCACCAGGTCTCGGGCGTGATTTTCGCGGTGTCTTGTCCGCGTATCAGGTTGGCGAGCTCGTAGATGCCGTTGACGGCGGTGACCCAGAGCAGTGAGGAACCCACCCGGCGAGGAGGGCAACCGTCGCACGCACGCTCTGGCGGTGGAGAGGAAGCCGGCAGTTGAAGTGATAGGGGCTCCTCGCGTAGCGTGGTCGGCTCGTCTGACGGCGTTGAAGGCTCTCCGGCCGAGGGTCCGCCTGGGGAATCACTTTCTGTCGACGATTGTGCCAGTGCGTCAGCACTCGCCAGCAGGATGACGAGGGCAGCCAGAGAACAGATACGAGACCAGGTCACGAGCATGAGCTGCGCCCGTGCAGAGCGTGTGCCACGAAATATCGAGGGTGGACTCCTTGGATACGCGGCTCAGCGCGTCTCGCGGTACTGCGAGATCGGAGACTCCGCTCCGAATGTGCGGAGGTGCTCCATTATCTCGGAGTAATAGCCGCCCTCGACTGTGCGTTGCGCTGCCGCCGGTCACGCAGGAAAGTGACCCCTCAGCGGCGCTCTCTAATACTCGCCATAGGGACGAGTGGATCGAGCCCTCGTGGCACGCGACATGCTCTGCCGAGGGCGTGCGCCGGGTGTCCCACGCCGATGCACCACCGCAATCGTGTCGTGATCATTCAATCGCCCGGAAGGAGAAAGAAAGTGATGAGAAGACTGTTAGTGCTCCCGCTGGTGCTGTTCCTGGCCGGCACGAGCAGCGCTTTTGCCCAGGACGTGCGTTACAACTTCGCGAAGGATGCCAATTTCGCGGGGTTCAAGACCTACAAGTGGGTGGCTATCAAGAGCGCCCAGCCGCTCAGCGATCTCGTCGACCAGCAGATCAAGGGTGCCGTCGATGCTGAACTCGGGAAGAAGGGCCTCATGAAAACCGAGTCAGATAACGCCGACCTGTTCGTTGGTTATCAGGCTGCCGTCAATACTGAAAAGCAGTACACCTCGTTCGATACGGGTTGGGGCTACGGTCCGGGCTGGTACGGGGGCGGCTGGTACGGCGGCGGCGGCATGAGCACGACGACCGGTCAGACCTCGACGATCTACGTCGGACAGCTCGCGCTTGACATGTACACGCCGGGAACCAAAGCGCTTGTGTTCAGAAGCACGGCGAGCAAGACGCTCGACACCAAGGCCAAGCCCGAGAAGCAACAGAAGAATCTCGCCAAGGCCGTGACGAAGATGCTGAAGGACTACCCCCCGGGACAGAAGAAGAAGTAAGTGGCGAGTTCGACAGTGGCTCCGCGATCTGACGCCCTCGCTCGAGGGTGCCGATCGCGGCGGCTTGGGTGGCGACGCCTAATCACTTCCGTCTTACGGACTGAGCGCGAGGAATAGGTAAGCCGCCAGCAGCGCGAGGTGAACACCGGCCTGCAGCAGGGTAGCCCGCCCCGGAACGACCGTCAGCACCGTCACGACGACAGTCAAGGCCAGCAACACGATGTGATTTCCATCCAGCCCGAGATGCAGCGGAACGGGCAGCCAGATCGAGGCGACCGCGATCGTGGGAATGGTCAGCCCGATGCTGGCCATGGCCGAACCGAATGCGAGGTTGAGACTGATCTGCATTTGACCTCGCCTGGCGGCGCGCAGCGCCGCAACCGTTTCTGGCGACAGTATCAGTATCGCGATGATGACCCCGACAACCGAGAGCGGAAATCCAGCCGCTGCTACGGCGCGCTCGATCGTCGGCGAGACCAGTTTCGCATTCCCAACGACACCAATCAGGGCGATCAACAGCAGTCCGACACTCGTCAAGGCGGCACGAGTGGACGGCCGAATCGCGTGGTGGTCCGCCTCGATAACCTTGCCATCGCCAGTTACGGGCAGAAAGTAGTCGCGGTGTCGACCTGTCTGGAGCGTCACGAAGAGTCCGTATAGCGCAAGTGCGGTGATGGCGGCGAATGCGAGCTGTGGCGGCGAGAAGACGGGTCCCGGCGTGGTGGTCGTGAACGTCGGGACCACCATGCTGAGTGTCGCCAAGGTGGCTACAGTCGCAAGAGCGGCACCCGCGCCCTCTGCGTTGAACGAGACGATCGCGTCGCGGCGTGCGCCCACCAGGATCGACAGCCCCACGATGCCGTTGCTGGTGAGGATGACCGCCGCAAACACCGTGTCTCGCGCCAGGGTTTCGGCCGCCCCGGCGCCGGCGACCATCAGCGTGACGATGAGCGCCACCTCGATCACGGTCACCGCCACTGCGAGAACCAGCGATCCGAAAGGTTCACCGACGCGGTGGGCGACAACCTCAGCGTGGTGGACCGCGGCGAGCACGGCGCCGGCGAGAAGGATGGTTACGATGCCGACGACGAGTGGCGGAAGCATCCGACCCCAGCCCAGCGCCAGGACCACGACGGCCACAATCGGGACGACAGAGGTCCAGGCAAGGATGGCTCGACGCACTGTCAGGCAGCCGAGGACTGCTGCCGCGCCTGCCAGACGTAGACGGGAATGCCGAGCATCAGGAGGATGAATCCATACAGCACCGGCGCCGGGCCACAGCCGTAGAGCGTAAAGATGGAAAAGACGAAGGCGATCCACTCGATCGCGCTGAGCTTCGGCACCGGACCTCCGCCCGCTGCGCGGGCTGCGATAAGGCCGCCTGCCAGGGCGCAGAAAGCGTAGGGGACGACGGCCGTCATCGTCGCCAGATTGACGACGAGGCTGTAGAAGGCCTGAAACCCTGACGATCCCGCAGCCTGGATCAGCAAGAGCGCCGTCGCCAGCAGCGCCGAGAAGACGATGCCCACCGCGGGTACACCCCGTGACGAGACGCGACCGAAAAGCGCGGGGAACAACTTGTCTTGTGCGGCGGCCATCGGCACCTGGCCCATGAGCAGCGTCCACCCGTTGAGCGCGCCAAGCGACGAAATCATCACCGCCACCCCGACGATCTCCTGCGCCCACCCGCCCCACATGATGCGGGCTGCATCCGCAAACGGTGCCGCGGACTTCACTAGCTCCTCACGCGGCACGACCCCCAGCACCACTGTCGTGCCGAGCACATAGAGCAGCGCAGCGATCGATACGCCGAGGATGGTCGAACGCGGAATCGTCCGCGCAGGATCGATAACGTCCCCAGCCGGCACAGTCGCTGACTCGAGACCCAGATAGGCGAACATCGTCAGCGGCGCCAGCGTCGCGGCCGAGGCCAGCAGCGACTGCCCGCTGGGGTTGAATTCCGACAGATTCTCGGGCCGGATGAAGAGAAGCCCGATGATGGAGATCGCCACGAAAGGCACCATCTTCGAATAGGTCGTGATCTCAGCGACGATTCCCGCCTCCTTGACGCCGCGAAGATTCGTGAGCACCACGAGCCAGATCGCCCCGAGGGTGATGATGACGGCCATGGGCCGGTTCCCTTGAAAGACGGGAAGGATCTTGAAGAGCGACCCGGTGAACGCCACGGCGATCGCAGGCAGCGACGCCCATATCGAGATCCAGTACCCCCATCCGACGAGGAAGCCGGCGAAGTCGCCGAAGCCCATTCTCGAATAGGCGTATGGACCGCCCGTTGCCGGCGCCAGGCGCGACAGTCGTGCGAACGTCAGCCCAAGACAGATCGCGCCTCCGCCCATGACGATCCACGACACGATAGCGAGAACGCCGTAAGGCGCGAGCGCCGATGGCGACAGATAGAAGCCCGAGCCGACCATGTTGCCAACGACGATGGCAGTACAGGCGGCGACGCCGAGACTCTTGGGCGCCGGCGCGTCGGCCGGAGTCTTTGTGCCTGGAGTCTCAGAGACGTATCCGGGAGGCAGTTTCTGCGTCTGGAAGACATCAGGCATAGACGATGTCGCTTTCGCTGCCCGACACTGTCGTGCCGGCTTCGCCAGCGATGATCTTGTTGAGATCGGCCAACGCGCCGATCGCCGCGCTCTTGCCCGTCGCCGCCGCGAACTTGCACGCCGCGGTGACCTTCGGTCCCATCGACCCGGCGGCAAACGGCATCTTCTCGAGCGCGCCGGGAGAGGCACGCCGGATGGCCCTCTGCGTCGGTTTTCCCCAGTCAGTGTAGACCGCATCGGCGTCGGTCAACATCACGAACAGATCGGCGTTCAGCTCGCGCGCGAGCAGTTCGGACGCGAAATCCTTGTCGATCACGCACTCGACACCGGCCAGCGTGCGGTCCTTGCCCGACTCGTACATCGTCGGAATCCCGCCGCCTCCGGCAGCGATGACGACGGCGTTGTGCTCGAGCAGCCACTTGATGGGGCGCAGCTCGAAGATGCGTTTCGGCATCGGCGATGCGACGACGCGCCGCCACTTGTCGCCGTCCTGCTTGAAGGCCCAGTTCTTCTCCTTGGCAAGACGATCGGCTTCAGCCTTGTCGTAGACCGGCCCGATGAACTTCGTCGGGTTCTTGAATGCGGGGTCGGCGGGATCGACCTCGATCATCGTGAGCAGCGTGGCGAACGGGCGCTCGAAGGGTAACAGGTTTCCGAGCTCCTGCTCGATCATGTAGCCGATCATTCCTTCGGTCTGTGCCCCGAGGACATCGAACGGATAGGTCTCCACGCTCTCGTACGCCGCGCCTTGCAGCGCAAGTAAGCCGACCTGCGGGCCGTTGCCGTGACCAATCACGAGCTGATGCTGATTGGCGATCGGCGCCAGCGCCTCGGCGGCGATGCGAACGTTCCGACGCTGATTCTCGGCGGTCATGGCCTCTCCGCGCCGAAGCAGTGCATTGCCTCCGAGTGCTGTGACGACCAACATGATTCAATCTCCCAGCGTGGCGACCATGATCGCCTTGATGGTGTGCATGCGGTTCTCGGCCTGTTCGAACGCGAGGTTGTACTCGGACTCGAACACGTCGTTGGTGACCTCGAGTCCGTTCTTCAGCCCGTAATCTTCGGCGATCTGTTTGCCAAGAGTCGTCTCGGTGTCGTGGAACGCCGGCAGGCAGTGCATGAACTTGACCTGCGGGTTACAGCTCGCCTTCATCAGGTCCATGTTGACTTGATACTTGAGCAGAAGATCGATGCGCTCTTTCCAGACTTCCTTCGCTTCGCCCATCGACACCCAGACATCGGTGTGGATGAAATCGACACCGTTGACGGCTTCCTGAGGATTTTCAGTGATGGTCAGCTTGGCACCCGACCGTGCCGCAAGGCTGCGGGCGATCGCGACGTAGTCGTCGGCAGGCCACAGCTTCTTCGGGCCGCCCAGGCGTACGTCCATGCCCGTAAGGCATCCGACGATCATCAGCGAATGGCCCATGTTGTTCCGCGTATCGCCCATGAACGCGTACTTGATCTCGTGGATCGGCTTGTCGCTGTGTTCGCGCATCGTCATCACGTCGGCGAGCATCTGCGTCGGGTGATACTCGGCGGTGAGGCCGTTGAAGACGGGCACGCCAGCGTACTTCGACAGTTCTTCCACGCCGGTTTGACTGGCACCGCGGTACTCGATGGCGTCGTACATCCGTCCCAGCACACGCGCCGTGTCGCGGAACGATTCCTTGTGACCGATTTGCGAACCCGCCGGATCGAGATATGTCACGTGCGCGCCCTGGTCGTAGCAGGCGACCTCGAAGGCGCAGCGCGTGCGGGTCGACGTCTTCTCGAAGATCAGGCAGATTTCCTTGCCCTCGAGATGCTTCTGCTCGGTGCGCGCGTACTTGGCGCGCTTGAGATCGCGCGCGAGGTCGAGCAGGTAGCGAAATTCCCGTGGCGTGTAATCCTGAACCGTCAGCAGCGAGCGGTTACGCAAATTGAAACTCATGATGTTCTCCTGAACTGGGCCCTGCGTGTTTGTCAGTACGCCGGGTCGCGTGAAATTGGACAGGTCATGCAGTGCCCGCCGCCGCGACCACGGCCGAGCTCCGACCCGCGCACGGTGATCACCTCGATTCCGGCCTTGCGGAGCAACGTGTTGGTGTGTGTGTTCCGGTCGTACCCGACTACCACAGCTGGCGCGAGCGCGACGACGTTGTTGCCATCGTCCCACTGCTCGCGTTGCGCCTCCCAGGCGTTGCCGCCAGTTTCGACGACGCGAAGGGTTTTCAGCCCGAGAACTTCCTTGACGACGTCGAAGAGGTGGCGCTCGTCCAAGCGAATCTCCATTCCGCCTTTGCCATCAGGTCGTGCCCGGTAGCAACGGACCTGATCGGCGACCTCGCGGAATGAGGTGCAGAGATCGCGGTCGCAGAAGGTAAAGACCGTGTCGAGGTGCATGGCGGCGCGGCTCTTCGGCATGAGGCAACCGATTACTTCGGTGGCTCCGCCATGTTTGAAGAGCTCCGCGGCGACCTGATACACGGCCTGTCGTGTGGTGCGCTCACCCATACCAATCAGGACGGTGCCGTTGCCGATCGGCATGACATCGCCGCCCTCGACGGTTGCCGCGCCAAAGGGCTGATCGCTGTCGCCCCACCAGATTTGGAAGTCGCCTCCCTTGAAACGCGGGTGGAATTTGTAGACGGCGCGCTGAAGCAGCGTCTCGGGTTTGCGCGCCGGCCAGAACATCGGGTTGACAGTGACGCCCTTGTAGATCCAGCAGGACGGGTCGCGCTGGAACAGCGTGTTGGGCACCGGCGGGACGATGAAGTCGGTACCGCCATAGGCCGCCGCCATCATCGACGACGCTTCGGATTTCGGCAGGTCGAGAACGGCGATGCCGCCGATCAGATGTTCGGCGAGCTTCGGCGGCGGCAACTCACTGAGCCACGCACGCACGACCGGCGTCAGCCCGAGCCCGACGTCATTCGGCGTAATCCGCCGGTCGAGCACCCAGTCGCGCGCCTCTTTATCGGCGACTGTCTCGGCGAGCAGATCGTGCAACTCGAGCACCTCGACTCCACGCTCGCGCATCTTCAGCACGAAGTCGTAATGATCTTTCTGTGCTTCATGAACCCAGAGCACGTCGTCGAACAGCAGGTCGGCGCGATTACCGGGGGTGAGTCGCTGGTGGGCCAATCCCGGCCGGCAGACCAGGACGGTTCGCAACTGTCCGACTTCGCTGTGAACGCCAAACGTTTGCATCGCTCTCTCCTCGACTCAGGCAGACACGCTCAGGGCCACGACGATGATCACCGCCAGGATCAGCACCAGCGGTATCGCAAATTGGAGCCAGCGGTTGTACGGCACGCGTCCGATGGCCAGACCTCCCATCACGACTGCGAACGTCGGGTTCACGAGATTGAGCAGGCCACTCGCCGATTGATACGCGGTCACGACCAGGTCACGGCTCACATTCGAGAAGTCCGCGAGCGGTGCCATGATTGGCATGGTCAGAACGGCGAGGCCCGACGATGAGGGCACGAAGAATGACAAAATCAGCTCCAGCACGAACATCACATTGATGAACGCGATCGTGCTCAAGCCTTTGACCGCGCCCTCGGACCAGAACAGGATGGTGTCCGTGATCTTGCCGGCATCCATGATGACGACGATGCCGCGGGCGATGCCGATCACCAGCGCGACGCCGAGCAGATCGCGCGCGCCGTTGACGAAGGTCGTCGTGAACTCTTCCTCGCCCATGCGCGCGATCAGACAGACGATGATCGATGCCGCCAGGAAGAGCGCGGACATCTGCGCCATCCACCAACCGGCCACCGAGACGCCCCAGATCATGACGGCGAAGCTCAGTCCGAAGAGCAGCAGGATGATCTTGCGCACGCCGGTGAGCGGCGGTGTTCCCGTCGCGTCCTGCGACTTGAGGAAATGCTCGCGATTGCTCTTGGCGAGATTCGCCACGAGCGACTTCGATGGATCCCTTTTCACGCGCTCGGCATAGCGCATCACGTAGACCACGCACGTGAGCCAGCCGACGCCGAGAATAAGAAACCGCAACGGCATACCGTTGGTGAACGGCACACCCGCGGCGTTGGAGGCGATGACCGTGGCGAAAGGATTGATCGTCGAGCCAAGCGTGCCGACGCCAGCGCCGAGCATGATGATGGCGACTGCCGTCAGCGCGTCGTAGCCCGCGGCAATCATCACAGGGATGATCAGCGCGTAGAACGCGAGCGATTCCTCCGCCATGCCGTAGATGGTTCCTCCGGCGGCGAAGAGCGCCATGAGAATGGGGATCATCCATTTCTCGCGCCCCTTCAACGAGGACATCGCGCCACCGATGCCGGCATCGATCGCGCCGGTCTTCGTCACGACGCCGAGGAAGCCGCCGATGATCAGCACGAACAGCGCGACATCGATGGCTGCCGCCTGATTCGAGTCAGGGTTGTAAAAGCCGGCGATCGGGGCGATGAGCACCGCGCGCAGTCCCTGAGGATTGCGATCGACTGTCTTATACGTGCCCGGAACGGGCACGTCTTTGTCCAGTTGCTCGTTCCGCTGTCGATCGTATTGCCCCGCGGGCACGACCCAGGTCGCCGCCGCAACCACGGCGATCAGCGCGAAGAGAATCGTGTATGCGGTTGGAAACTTGAAGCCTGCTGCGCGGCCGGCCGAAGAGTCGGGCGCTTGCGCGTCAGAAACTGTAGCCAAGGTACACCATCCCGTATCTGAAGGACGCCGTGCGTCCGGTGGCTTGCTCCACCGCCGTACCGGGATTCGCAAACGCCACGACGAAGCTGGCGGTGAAGTTCTTGTTGATCTTCCAGTCGGTATAGAAGTCGGTTTCGAGCGCGACGTCCTTCTCGGTCACCGTCGGCGCGATCGCCTGCGGCTGATCGAGGCGGAAGTTGTAGAAGATGACGCCGCCGCTGATCGAATCTCGGGGTTGCACGTGGGCTCGGAACTGGTGCGAGATGAGGTTTGAGTTCGACAGGAAGTACTCGCCGGCGACTTCGCCTTGCCACCACGTGCCCCAGTCGTAGAAACCAAGGAGGAGCGGGTCGAAGGCTTCGTTCGCGCCCGTCGTCGGGTCGTCGCCCTGGAAGAACGCGTATCGATAGGAGAGCTTCGGCTTCCACGTGACTTTCGCGAGCTGGTACGCACCGAGCAGCGTCCACGCGTTGGAGTCGAGGGCCTCGCCATTCCGCTCGGAGGCGTACTCGAATTCGAACGACAGGTCCGGAAGCATGGTCACGGGCGCCGTGTACGCGCGGACGTTGAACACGTTGAGACCGTCACGGCCCGGCCGGATGGCTTTGTCAGCGAAGAACTTCATGTAGGTGGCGCCCAGCGTGGTGTGTTCTCCACGCGTGAACTCGTAGTTCCCACCGACCAGCCGCGTTCCGCTGTCGCTTTCGTCGAGCTCGTCTTTGTCGAGATAGAAGAATTCGCCCAGATGCGGGCCGGGCTTCACGCGTCCAATCGCCGCAAACTGGAAGGCCTTCCGCCCGTTGGTCCAATAGCCGCCGCGGCTCCCGCCTTCCGCCGCGCCGTCCCAGAGGAGAAAGCCATGGCCGAGCCGATATTGAGTCCGGCCGACGGAGACGTCCACCAGGTTCTCAGTCGATCCGATGGACTTGCCGGAGCGCCATCCGATGGTGGCATCCTCGGGACCGAACGACGAGACGTCCGGGCCGTACAATTCAGGGGCGGACCCGTACGTGCGCTCACCGACGACGCTCAGCTTGCCGTAAATCTCGCTCGATGATTGAAGTCGGAAGGTCCCGGACAGT
>Ga0310887_10000429_pt1 | contig 11064 bp, 10 predicted proteins | sample T60D4metaG_FD_202509 | JGI IMG/M metagenome (GOLD analysis project Ga0310887, IMG submission 202509) | Lab incubated soil microbial communities from West Virginia University Organic Research Farm, Morgantown, WV, United States - T60D4 | ecosystem: Environmental > Terrestrial > Soil >...
ACCGGCGTGCCCGCGGTATTTCGTCCCACGGAATTGTTCGCGCCGAATCCAGACGGCACGCTGCCGGATCGCGTGGTGATCGTCGACATTTTCAAGGAGTACCCCATCGGTAACTCGCGGTTCTGGCTGCCGAAGGCGATCGAAGAAGATGGTTTGCAGGTGACGCCGCTGCTCGAAACCCCGCAGATGCGTGTGCTCCAGGTGTCGCCGCCGGAACGCGTCGCGCGCCGATAACATCCACGGATTTCACGGATTACACGGATGCCCGCCGGACCCGCGCCGGCCCGGCCGGCAGCGAGGCCGAGCACCGAATCAAGAGCGATGCTGTTCGAGATCTCGGCCACCGATGTGACCCCTTACACAGCCGCGTGCGCAGTGCTGGCCGTGGCAGCGCTGAACGCCTCGATCGTTCCTGCCCGTCGAGCACTCGGCGTCGATCCGATTACAGCGGTGCGCGGGCAATAAAGCTATCCACGGATTTCACAGATTCCACGGATTACGGCCGGACCCGCCCCGGCCCTTCGGGCCGGCGGCGAGGTCGAGCGCCGAGCGAAGCCCGGCGTCGCGGGTCCGGCGTGTCTGGCACCGCGCACCATCCGTGTAATCCGCGTAATCCGTGGATGTTTATTTCACGGGCGCCGTGATGCGGCCGTCGATGTAATCGCGCAATGCTTCCCGCGTGCTGCGGAACGCGAGATCGTCCCAGGGGATCTCGTCGAGATCGAACTCGCGAATCTCGAGGCCCTCGTCATCAACGGCGAGCTCGCCGGAAATCATCGTCGCCGCGTAGACCACGATGACCGGTGAGCGGCCGGCATACGAGTAGATGTTGACGAGGTGATCCAGCCGGACGTCGATGCCGGCCTCCTCGCGCGCCTCGCGCAGCGCCGCCAGCGTGATCTCCTCACCTCGATCGACGTAGCCGCCGGGGAACACCCACTTGCCATACCCGGGCTCGATCGCCCGCTTCACCAGGACGATCTTTCCGTGATCGCCGATGCGGATGATTGTCCCGACCGCGATCTTCGGATCGAGATAGAAGACGAAGCCGCAGGCCGCGTTGGTGCAGACCAGCCGCTTCGGCTCGGTGATCTTCAGCACGCGCGGCTCGAGCGCGCTGCCGCAGACCGGGCAGAACTTATAGGGTGGCGTGCCGTCGTGTGAATGCATCAGAAGCGATTAAGACCCTAGGACCCTAAGACCCTAAGACCAGAGTATAGAATTTACCCATGTCGATCTTGAAAGTTGCCCGGATGGGCCACCCCGTCCTTCGGACGAAGACCCGGACCGTGGACAAGACCGAGCTGAAGAATCCGGCGATTCAGCAGTTTATCGACAGCATGATCGACACGATGTACGAGTATTCGGGCGTCGGGCTGGCCGCGCCGCAGGTGCACGAGGGGCTGCGCGTGTTCGTCGCGATGCTCGATCCCGACGGCCGCGGCGAAGGCGATGCGGTGACGTTCGTCAATCCGGAGATCCAGGTGGTTGGCGATCAGACGGTCGAGGGCTGGGAAGGCTGCCTCAGCATTCCCGAAGTGCGCGGCCGCGTCCCCCGCGCGCAGCACATCAAGGTGACGGCGCTCGATCGCAACGGCAAGCGCTTCGAGCTCGAGCTGAAGGATTTCCCGGCGCGCGTCGTCCAGCACGAGACCGATCATCTCGACGGCGTGCTGTTCCTCGATCGCATGAAGAGCTTCGAATCGCTGACATACCTCGAGGAGTACTCGCGCTATCACACCAAGCGGGACGAAGAAGAAGACGACGACGCCGATGAGTAGGACGGTCGTCGTCACAGGCGGCGGCCGCGGCATCGGTCGCGCGATCGCGCTCGCATTCGCCGAGCCCGGCGCCCACATCGTCATCACCTCCCGAACCGCGGCCGAGCTCGAACAGACCGCCGCCGACATCAAGAAGAAGGGCGCCGAGGCCACGACGATCACGATGGACGTGTCCGATGAAGCAAGCGTCGCTCACGGCTTCGGCACGCTGCATGGCCGCGTCAAAGACGTGAACGTGCTCGTCAACAACGCCGGCGTCGGCGGCGGTGAGGTGGTGCAGGGCTCCGATGTGGCGCGGTGGAAACAAACCATCGACACGAATCTGTTCGGCATGTATCTGGTGAGCCGGCAGATTCTTCCGCTGATGGCGGATGGCGGCCGCATCGTCAATCTTTCCTCGGTGCTCGGCCGCTTCGGTGTGCCGGGCTACACCGCCTATTGCGCGTCGAAGCACGGCGTGATCGGTTTCACTCGCGCGCTGTCGCTCGAGCTCCTCAAGCGGAAGATCACCGTCAACGCGATCGCACCGGGATGGGTCGAGACCGACATGGCGGCGCTCGGCATGGCGCAGGGAGCGAAGTACGCGAAGGTGTCGTTCGATGAATTCAAGGATCAGCAGATCTCGGCGGTGCCGATCAAGCGCATCATCGATCCCACCGAGGTTGCAGCGTTGGTGAAGTTCCTGTGCAGTCCTGACGCGTCGGCAATTACCGGGCAGACGTACAACATCTGCGGCGGCCAGACCATGGGCTAGGGTGCCTAAGGTGCCTAGGGTGCCTGGGGTGCCTAACGTGCGGTGCGTTCGCGTTCGAGGATGGCGGCGCTCACGTCGAATGCAATTCGCGCCCCGATGCCCCGGACATCGTCCCGGGCGCCGCGGTAGTCGGACACCCACATCTTCCGATCCGTTCCGGCGTCGACGATTCGTGCGACCACCAGGATTTCGCTCGCCTCGTCGTCAACCGAGGCCTCGACCACGTAGGCTGACTTCAGTGCGGCCGCGATTTCGCTCATCGGCCGTCGCTGACCTTCAAACTGCATCGCGCTCGTGTACGACGCAACGCTGATGGTTCCCAGCCGGGCCAGCTCGCTGGTGACCGCTTCGGTGATGAGCGCGGAGTAGTTGCTGTTGTCGCCGCCGATCATGTTCGCTTCGAACGGCAGCACCGCCGCGGTCGGCCGGAGATCAGGTCGTGCGCTGCGATCGCGGCTGCCAAGCCAGAACACCATCGCCCCGATCACGATGAGCAGAACGGCCGCGAGTGGAACCGTCGCCCGCGATCTAATAGGTGCCTGGGGTGCCTGGGGTGCCTGAGGTGCCTGAGGTGCCTGGGGTGCCTGAGGTGCATGGAGTGCGTGCGTTTCTTGCCGATCGAATTGTGCCGAGTATCCGCCGCGGGGGAGGTTGATACGGATCGGGGAGCCCGCGCCTTCGCCGTTGTAATACTCTTCGAGCTTGGTGCGGAGACGACCCGCTTCGACGCGGACGATCGAATCGAGCCGCGGATCGTATTTGTCGTCGCGCTCGAACACTTCGATGCCGACCGCGTACTCCTTCAGCTGATCGGTCTCGCCCGTGAGCGTCTTGTCGACGACGTAGCGCAGCAGTTTGCTGATGCGGCCGGCGGTCGCGAAACCCTTTGAGGCGAGGATGCGATCGAGCTCGGCCCGGATATCAGGCTCTGGGATCGGGGTCACTCAATCAGTATGAGCCACGGAAGGCACAGAAGGCTCAGACTTGGCTCCTTGTAACCGTTACAGAAACCGTAACTTACTTCAATTCAACAGGTTGAAGCCTAACACTGGGACCGTCCGTTCCGTCTCATGACCCCAGGAGGCTTACTGCCATGACCACGTTGATTCGCTCGTTTGTCACCATCGCCGCCATCGTCTTCTTCGCCACGCCCGCGCTCGCCGGTCCGCCGCTCATCTGCCATCCGTTCGAGGTTGAGAGCGGAAAGCTGATCGCCTGGGGCACGGGTTCCGGCTGGAACACACCCGATCGTTCGTACGACATCAAGAAGCTCGTCGCCGATACCAATGCGGTGCTGACGCCCGACTCGCCGATCCTCACGCGCATGGAGAACATGCGGCGCGCGACGATCTACGCGATGCGCGATCCGGTGCTCGCGCAGGAGCTCCTCAAGACCGTGATGTCGCGCGCGCTGGCGACGACCAGCGACAGCCGCGCGTGGTTCGACGCCGGTTACTTGATCGAGTCCTACAAGCAGGCCGTGCACCTGCGCGTGGATCGCAAGCCCGAGCTGCGCGCGTGGGCGGCGGTCGACGAAACCATTCGCGTCGACGGCTACAACTGGGTCAAGAAAGCGATGGCGATGACCGCGCCCACCGCGGAGATGGAATTCGCGGCGTCGCTGATGACGCAGGGATCGGTCGCATCGGCGCACCGCGCCAGGGCGATGGCGGCCGCGCCGAAAGGCTCGCTGCTCGCGAAGAACCTTAACTCGTCGGCGTTCTTGTTTTAAACAAGGTAAAAGTGAGAAAGGCCGGGCGCGATGAGCGCCCGACCTTAGATCTGAAATCCGAGATCCGAGATCCGAGATCGATCTATTTCTTCGTTCCCGTGCCGCTCATCGTGAACTGGCCGCCGTTGATGTCGAACGTCACCTTGCACTTGTCCGTGCCGTCCGGCGTCAGCGTGATCTCCGCGTCGAAGGGGTTGCCCTGGAAGTTGCCCGCGAACTTCAGGACCAGATCGTCGCCCTTCTTGCTGACGTCGGTGACCTTCTGGACGTCCGGCGCCATCTGGCTCGAGATCTCGGCGACAGCCTTGCCGCCTTCGTCCTTGAGCACCATGGTCTGCTCGAAAGTGCCCTGCGGCGACTCCAGATTCAACGACCACGTCCCCATGAATGCGCCGGCATCGGCAACGGTGAGTTGCGCGGCGCCCAGCCCGGTGGAAAGCGCGATCGCGAGCGCAACGGTTCCAACAAAACGTGCCATCTGTTGTTCCTTTGTTCGCGACGGGAAATCCGTCGCGGCTCAGGATTTTACACCAAGCCCAGCTGCAACGTGGGAGCGTATAATTGCGCAAGCTTCCATGCCCGCCCTCGCGCTCGCCACGGCCCCACCGAAAATCACGTTGCGATCGTCGCCGGCCGTGCCCTACGACGGGGCGATCGCGGCGGCGCGCACCTGCTATTCGCCGCGGGTCATCGAGCGCAGCGAAGTCACCGATAAACAACGGGATTCAATTGGTCCGCTGACCTTCGACGGCGGCCACCACACTGTTTTTCAACACGCCCATTTCGAGTTCGGTCTCGAAAACATCTCGCGCCAGCTGGTCTGGAGCGTCCTGCACTCGTACCCGTTCTATAACTCGGAGCAGTCGAGCCAGCGCTACGTCAAGCTCAATGAGCCGCGCGCGTTCGTCCCGCCGATCACCGGCGAAGCGCTCGACGTCTACGAGCAGGCGGTGCTGAGCGCCTGGGATGCGTACTCGAAACTGTCGGCGCTGCTCAAAGACGATGCGTGGGCGATTTTGAAAGAGTTGCGCTACGTGCGCGACACCAACACGCCGGCGCGGCTCAAGACCGTCGAGCGCGAAGCCGAGAAGAAAGCGATCGAAACCGCGCGCTACGTGATCCCGATCGGCGCGTTCACGTCGATGGTCCACACCGTTTCGGGAATCGTGCTGCATCGCCTCAATCGCATGCTGAACGCCGGCGACGTGCCGTACGAAGCGGCGATGGTGATTGGCGCAATGGTCGACCTGGTCAAGGAAGTCGACCCGATGTTCTTCGAGAAGATCGGCTTCAGCACTTTCGATCGCGAGACGCTGCCCGAGATGGGGTTTCCGGTCACCCGATCCTCGGGTGATGCGTTTGCCGCCGAGTTCGATCGCCGTCTCGGCAACCGCGTGTCGCGGCTGCGCGACTGGTCGGCCGGCGCCGAGCGCGTCGTCGCCGACGCCGTCCGCTCGACGTTCGGGATCACGACCGCGGAGATGTCCGACGAAGACGCGATCGATCGGGTGATGAACCCCGCGAAGAACCCGTATCGCGTGGACATGCTCGACGTCGCGTATCACTCGCCGATGATGCGCGCGCTCAACCATGCGAGCTACGTGTTCGAAAAGCGTTTGAGCCACACCGCCGACTCGCAGGATCAGCGGCATCGCATGGTGCCGGCGTCGCGGCCGATGATGACGCTCGCCGACACGATTGCGCCCGACTACGTGACGCCGCGTCTCATCCGGCAGAACGCCGCCGCCCAGGCGGTCTACGAGCAGGCGATGACCGACGCGTGGGCTGCCAAGAACAGGCTGCTCGCGCTGGGTGTGCCGCTCGAGCACGCGCTCTACGTCCTGCCCAACGCGAAGGCGCTGCGGCTGGTCGAATCCGGATCGTTCATCGCGCTGCAGCACAAGTGGACGCTGCGCACCTGCTTCAACGCGCAGGAGGAGATCTACCTGGCGTCGATGGACGAGATCAGCCAGGTGAAGGAAATCCATCCCCACCTCGGGCGCTATCTCGGTCCGCCGTGCGTGCTGCGCAACAAGATCGTGGCGCCGCGCTGCACCGAGGGCACGCACTTCTGCGGCGTGCCGGTCTGGAACACCTTCCCGAACGCTCAACGCCGCCTGTAACGTGCCTCCGATCCTCCCGTGGATCGCGCACTTTTATACGGCCACGGGCGCCGTCATTGCGCTCCTCGCCACGGGCACGACCTTCGCCCACAACTTCCGCGCCGTCTTCATCTACTTCGTTGCCGCCACGTTCGTCGATTCCACCGACGGCGCGCTGGCGCGCGCGTTGAAGGTGAAAGAGCGGCTGCCGCACTTCGACGGCGCCAAGCTCGACGACATCATCGACTACCTGATGTACGTCTTCGTTCCCGCGCTGGTCGTGTGGCAGGCGGACATGGTCCCGGTCGCATTTCCGATTTGTGCAGCGATGGTCCTCTCCAGCGCTTACGGGTTCTCACAGGCCGACGCAAAGGTCGCATCGACGGACCATTTCTTCACCGGCTTCCCGTCGTACTGGAACATCGTCGTCGTCTATCTGTATGTGCTGCAGCTTTCGCAGCTGACCAACGCGATCATCCTCGCGGTGCTCGCGATTCTCGTCTTCGTGCCGATTCGGTACGTCTATCCATCGCGAACGATGGCGCTCAAGTGGCCGACGCTGGTGCTGGGTACGATGTGGGCTGTCGTCTTTACCTGGATCATCTGGCGGCTGCCGGCGGTTGATGGTCCCTGGACGATGATCTCGCTGGTGTTTCCGGTCTACTACTTTGCGTTGTCCCTGTGGCTTCACGCCGGCGGGCGCGCCGGCCAGAAATAGATGACGCCGTTAGTCATCATCTTCATTACGGTCTTCATCGACCTGCTCGGCTTCGGCATCATCATTCCGTTGCTGCCGTTCTACGCCGAATCGTTCGGCGCTTCGGCGTTCACGATCGGGCTGCTCGGCACCAGCTTCTCGCTGATGCAGTTCCTGTTTTCACCGGTGTGGGGACGATGGTCGGATCGAATCGGCCGCAAGCCGATCATCCTGGTCGGCTTGATGGGATCGTGCCTGTCCTATCTCGGCCTCGCGCTCTCGACGTCGCTGACGCTGCTGTTCGTGGCGCGCATCATCGGCGGAATTGCCGGCGCCAACATCCCGACGGCGCAGGCCTACATCGCCGATGTGACGACGCCGGAGAATCGCGCCAAGGGCATGGGCATGGTCGGCGCGGCGTTCGGCCTCGGGTTCATTTTTGGTCCCGCGATCGGCGGTGTCCTCAGCCGCTTCAGTCCCGAGACGCCGATGTGGTTTGCGTCGGCGCTGTGCCTGGCCAACTTCATCGCCGCCTGGTTCCTGCTGCCGGAATCGCGATCGGTCAGCGCCGTGACGAAAAACCTTGGCCGCATCGAGGCTTTCCGCCACGCGATGACCAAGCCCACACTGGTGCTTCTGCTGGCGCTGTTCTTTCTCGTGACGCTCGCATTTTCCGGATTCGAAGCGACGTTCGCGCTCTTCAGCGAAGCAAAGCTTGGTTTCACGGCATCGACCATCGGCTTCGTCTTCACGTTCATCGGCGTGATTCTGGCGCTGGTGCAAGGCGTGCTGGTCGGGAAGGTCGTGAAGATCCTTCCGGAGCGAAAATTGATTCCGCTCGCAATCTTTGCCATTGCGCTCGGCATCGGGCTCATTCCATTCGTCTGGAGCGTGCCGACGCTGCTTGGCGCGTTGGGCGTGCTGGCGGTCGGCATGGGCTTCAACAACCCGTCGCTGACGTCGATGGTGTCGCGGCTTGCCGATCCCGACGATCAGGGCGGCATCCTCGGCCTGGCGTCGTCGCTCTCGAGTCTCGGCCGCGTCGTCGGACCTGCGTGGGGCGGCTATCTCTATGATGCTTACGGCATGACCACGCCGTACCTGAGTGCCGCCGCGCTGATGCTGATCGCGTTTGCGGTGTCGTTCATCGGACTGCGCACCGCGGACGCGCGCGCCGGCGACGTCCGCCCTGCCACATGACGCCGAAGTTCCTTCACGCAGCCAATCCAGGACCGATGACCGGAGAGGGCAATTGGACCTACTTGATTGGCGATCGGCATCCGGTGCTGATCGATGCCGGCGTCGGCCATCCGTCGCATCTGGACGCGATCGCGGAAGCGGCGCCGCGGGGACCGTCGCTCGTGCTGGTGACGCACGCCCATAGCGATCACATCTCCGGTGCGCCGGCCATCAAGGCGCGCTGGCCGGCCGCCCGCTTCACGAAGCATCCGTGGCCGATTCGCGATCCGGATGTCGGATGGACCTGGCTCGAAGACGGCTCCATCGTCGACACCGACGAGGGTCCGCTCACGGCTCTGCACACACCCGGACACGCGCCCGATCACCTGACGCTCTGGCACGCCGATTCGCGAACCTTGTTCGTCGGCGACATGCTGGTGCAGGGCAGCACCGTCGTCATTCCCGCGTCACATGGCGGCAGCCTGGCGCTGTATCTGCGATCGCTCGAGCGCATGCTGCAGCTGAATCCCGCGCGCGCATTGCCGGCGCACGGTCCGGTGATCGACGATCCGGCCGCGCTGATTCACAAGTACGTCGAGCATCGCGCGCAGCGGGAAGAACAAGTGCTCGGCGCGATCGACGCCGGCGGATCGACCGTCGAGTCCATCACCGCGAAGATCTATCCCACGCTCGTCGAGGCGCTGGTGCCGATGGCGCGCGAAAGCGTTCTCGCCCATTTGCAGAAGCTCGAAAGCGACAGCCGCGTCCGTCGCGACGGCGATCGCTGGGTATACTTATAGCCCTTCATGGTGCGCACGGTTGGCATCGCCGGAACGGGGTTCCTGCTGGTCTACGCCGTGCTTTCGGTCGCGACGGGGCAGCGCCTTGCCGCGCTTGGCGATGTCGCGCAGCTCATTCCGCCGTTTGCGTACGCGGCCCTCACCTTGTGGCTCGCGCGGCGGTGCCGCGGCCAGGTGCGCGTGTTCTGGAACATGAACGCCGCGCACGGTTTGGTGTGGGGCGCCGGCCAGGTCCTGTGGACCTACATCGACGTGTTCGGGCAGGGCGTGCCGGTCGTGTCGCCCACCGACCCGATCTTTTTCGTGTCGAGCATTCCGCTGGCCGCCGCGTTGTACGGACGTCCCGAGCACGATCGTCCGCGCTGGCTGTTCGACATCGTCCTGCTCGATCTGATCCTGATCGCGCTCTTTGGCGCGTTCATCTACACCTATTTTGTCGTGACGATCGCCGTGACCGGCGGCTCGACGGATCTCTACGACGAGAATTTCCGCCAGCTGCAGAACGCGAAGAACCTCCTGCTGGCGATGTGGGCGATGTGGGTGTGGCGGACGGCGCGTTCCGACACGTGGCGGAAGATGCTCGGGCTCTATGCTGCCGGTCTCGCGGTGATCTTCGCCGGCGGCGTGATCAACGACGCGGTCGATCCGAGCGGCACGCACACGACGGGCAGCCTCTGGGACATCGTTTTCATGGCGCCGTACGTCGTGCTGGCGCTCGCTGCGGCGTCGGCGCACGACGCCAGATTGTTCGAGCCGGAAGACGAAGCCCCGGCATTGTCGAAGCTGCCGATGGTCTCGCTGATTGCGATCGGTCTTCTGATCGCCATTCCAGTGATCGACGAAGCCTCGCGGCGATTATTCGGCGAGTTTCCCGAGGTGGAATCGCTGCGGACCCGCGTGGCGCTGGCATGGATGATTCCGTTCGGCGTCGTCGTGGTGGCGCGCGAATTCCTCTCGCGCCGGGCCCTGATCCGCGCCGGGCAGGACCTTGCGACGACCAAGCAACAGCTCGTGCAGCGCGAAAAGCTCGCCGCCGTTGGCCAGCTGGTCTCTGGCGTCGCCCACGAACTGAACAATCCGCTGCAGGGCGTGCTCGGCTATGCCGAGTTGATACTCGCCAGCAAGCCGGCCGCGCTCGAGACCGAAGAGCTGCGCGCCATTCGCGACAACGCCAATCGCGCCGCCGGCATCGTCCGCAACCTCCTCACGTTCGCGGGACGCAACACCACCGCGCGCGGCTGGCAGCAGATCAACCGCGTGGTCCGCGATGCGATCGCCGTCCGCGAGGAGCCGGTCAACAGCGCCGGTATCGATCTCAGGCTGGAGGCCGCCGATCGGCTGCCGCTCGTCTACATCGATTCGGCCCGCCTCGAAGACGTCATCGTGAACCTGATCGAGAACGCCGAGGCCGCGATCGCGGTACGGCGTGAAGGCAAGTCGCTGAGCCGGGCGGTGCCGGAGAAGGCGCGCGGCGAAATCACGATCGTCACGCGCAGCGATCCCGATCGCATTTACGTTGAGGTCTCCGATAACGGCAGCGGGCTGAGGGCCGAGGACTTGCCGCGCATCTTCGATCCGTTTTTCACGACCCGCGAAGTTGGCCAAGGCGCCGGCCTTGGACTCTCCGTCTGCTACGGCATCGTCCGCGAGCACGGCGGCCAGATCATGGCCCGCAACGGCAGCGTTGGCGGGGCGGTCTTCACGATCGAGCTGCCGGTGATGGCGGAATCGCTGATCGTCGCGTCGTCTCCGGCGGTGGGCATCGTGCCGCCGAAACCCGCGGAGGCGCGCACCGCCGTGCCGGGGCCCTCATACGCAATGGTGTCGCCGCCGGAGGACCAGATCAATCCGTCGCCACATCGTCGGAACGCGCTGGTCGTGGACGATGAGGAGTCGAATGCGGCGCTGGTGCGACGCGTGCTGGCCGGCGCCGGCTACGACGTCGAGAGCACCACGCTGTCGCGCCGCGCCCTGGTGATGATCGAGCGCACGGCGTATGACGCGGTGATCTGCGACGTG
>Ga0310887_10000436_pt1 | contig 10982 bp, 8 predicted proteins | sample T60D4metaG_FD_202509 | JGI IMG/M metagenome (GOLD analysis project Ga0310887, IMG submission 202509) | Lab incubated soil microbial communities from West Virginia University Organic Research Farm, Morgantown, WV, United States - T60D4 | ecosystem: Environmental > Terrestrial > Soil >...
TCTAGTTACGAGGTAATGCACCAGCGCCCACGACTGCGCATAAAACAGGGCGAGCCTGCCGCCGGCAAGATCGTAACGGCCTCGACTGACTGCCATCAGATCGCGCAGCGGTATCAGCCGTTGCGACCGTAATGTCCGTGCGTGCCGCGGCAGTTCGCGTCCAACGCGCACGCCATGTTCGTGGAGCTCGATGGTGGTCCAGAATTCCGACAGGCCCTCGTCCAGCCACGCCGCCGCATCGCCAACGTTGACTTGGGTGACACGGTGCAGGTATTCGTGCATCAGGATTTCGGCACGCCGTGACTCCAGCGTGCCGGCACGCACGGCAAGATGATGTGAGTACGGTGCCGGCAGAGACGCCGCAACCAGCAGACCGCGATTTCGCTTGGCCGCATCGCCGACCAACTCTCGCATGCCATTGACGTCGCGCGGCGCAATAACCAGCAGCGGTTCGTCGAGGTCTCGAACCAAATCGCCGAGACCGGCGGATATCGTTTCACGCACACGGTCGATTCGCGCGAGCAACTCCCTGGCTGCCGGTTCGCCGGCATCTGAAATCATAACGGTTCTGTTTGCCGATCGCAGTTCAATCCAGTCGGATTGACCCCGACGCTGCGCGGCCGCCGGCGTTGTCTGCACCGCCGCGACGACCATGAGCGCGAGCATCACGCGATGTCTCATTGCGAAGCAGGCTGCCTGCGGTGTACGGCGATGGCCATCACGAGAATGAACAGCACTGCCGCACCGGGCATTTGCAAGGTGAAGTCGAAGAGTGATTGAAACGCGATGGCGACCAGGCCGCACACCGCGCCAACGCGGAGCCAATAGGCCCTCCTGTCGTCTTGGCGCTCCGCGAATCGCTGGTGGATTTCTCGTGCGATGACGAAGGTCAGCAGTACTACTGGAATTCCGAGCAGCACACCGCCCTCTGCAGCGAGCTGAAGGTAATCGTTGTGCGCCTCGATGTAACGCACCGGGCCATGTTCTGTTTGCTGATAGTGGAGCATCGCGATGCCGTAGGTATTGAAACCGGTACCGGTCGCCGGAAAATCGCCGATGATTCGGAGCGTGTCCCGCCATACATCGAGCCGGCCGTCCGCGCTCTCGAGACGTACGGCGGCGAAGCGCTCACCGACAGCTTGCACGCCCCCCATGACCATTCCGACGACGAGCACGAACGCCAGGTGCGCGGCAACAAAGGCCCGGCGCCACCACGTGTTCTGCTTTCGAACGCTGAACGATCCAAACAGCAGCGCCACAAGCAGCAGGCACATGAAACCGGAGCGCGATTCGGTGAGGACGACGGCGACCGCGATGATCGCGATGACGCAGCCGGTCAGCACCACTTCGCTCCCGCGTCGCGACGAAAGCCACAGAATGCGCTCGCGCCACGATGACGTCGCACGCGCGCCGTCATCAACGCTGCCGGCAAGATGCCCGAGCCCCAATGCGGCGGCCATGATCAGCCAGCCGGCCGTGTGATTGCGATTGATGAATGGCGCGGAGTGGTAGAACACCTGCCTGGGCTCGAAGAAACCGTAGACGGTGCTGCTGGCGCTGGCTTTCTGAAAGATCTCGGCAAATGCGGCGATTACTCCCAACACGATAACGCCCCGCACGATCCTCCTCGTGCCGAGGGCGCCCAGGCCTCTGACGCAGCCGATCAGCAGCAGCGAATACGCGATCACAAACGCCAGGCCCAGCCACGTCCGGGACGGAGCGATCGATAACGGCCGCGCCGACGCGGCCTCGAGTGCCGCCGGATCATCGCGCATCGTGACCGTCGCAAACAGTTTGCGGTAGTCGACCGCGTCGTGCGCCGGGCTCAAGGCTTCGACAAGTGACGCCGGTAACGGGACCAGTTGAAGCAGCACTGCGGCGATCACCATAACCAACGCGACGGCCATCATCCGATGCGACGAGCCTGTCGAGCCCTGTCCGGCTATGAAGCCAAGAGCCGCCACCGTCACAGAAAGCACCAGCAACGGCGCATACGCCCACGTGAACTCCGCTCCAAATGCGAATGCACCCCATGCGAGCAGGGTGAGCATGGCGTAGGGAAAAAGGTGAACGGGGGTGTCCGGCTTGCGGGTTTGCATCAAGGACGGCTGAGGTTGTTGCGTCGATTCTACCGGTTCACACGCGCCGCGTGAGCCGGTTTCATGACCGATTGCGCATTACCTGTCAGGACGGTTTGTATGCGCAAAATTTCGTGGATCTTGCTGGTCTTCCTTGGGATCGGCAGCGGAGCCGAAGCCCGGCAGTCGGCTGCGTCGCCAAAGCTCGAGATCGGCGGCACCGTCGGCGTGATTTCGGCGCGGCCGGAAGAGATCGACGTCCCTTATTACCAGAACTGGTACGCGCAGGGCCGCTACTCGGGGTCGATCGGTTATTACTGGTCGAAGAATTTCAAGACCGAGTTCGAGCACGCGTGGAGCGGCGAGGGATCGCGGTACATCCTCGACTACGCGCGCATCAACGGTTCGCCTTACCCATATCAGACCGAACAGTTCTTCCAGCTCCAGCAAAGCACGCTGCGCGTCGTCTGGCAGTTTCGCGACAACGCGTGGGTGCATCCGTATTTGAGCGCCGGCGCGGTAGTGGACGTGGAGCACCAGCGGTTTCACGTGCCGGTGACGTATCAACCGAACCCCCGCGGTGGTGCGCCTGTCCTCGTGAGCAATGGGAGCGACTTTGGCGATCGCTACGAGGTGCGCGGCGGCGTATCGGTCGGCGGCGGCGCGAAGATCTACATGACGCAGCGCGCGTTCTTCAATACGGGCGCGATCGTGACGTATTCCAAATCCGCGGGAACGATCAACCTGATCGCCGGCTTTGGAATTGATTTCTGACCGCTATCAGCCATGAGGAGAAAATCATGCGTGCTATCTCAATCGCTCTCGTCGTTTCGTTGTTCACGCTCACGGCCGGCCATGCGTTCGCACAAGAGGCGCAACAGTGGCGCAAGGTCGCGGACGCGATTCCGCTCGGATCGAAGGTGAAGATCCAGACGCTCGAAGGCAAGCGCGTCAGCGGCACGTTGATGCGCGTCGACGATACAGGGGTGGCGGTGAAGAAGAACACGCGGCTACCGGAAGCCGCTGTTGCCGTGACTTATGATGCGATCGCGAACATCGAACGCGACCACGGCGGCGGGATGAATCTGGGCAAGGCGATCGGTTTCGGCCTCGCCGCCGGAGCGTCGGCGATCGCCACGATCTTCGTGATCGCGCTGCAATTCGATTAACTGGTCGCGCTACTGAAAGTCCTTCTCTGTGAGATGCACGTCGGCGGGTAGATCGCGAAGCGCTTTCTTCCCCAGGAGCGCTTCGTACTTCTCGGCGGGAATTGATCCGGTGCCGGGGCGTTTCACCCAGAGATTCTGCTTCGTCAGCGTCTCGCCGGCCTTGATCGGCGCGATCGTGACGACGGTCGCGAACGCGAAGTCCATCGTCACCTGCTCTTCTTTCGCGGGGCCTTTCGTGCCGCCGAGCGCGCTATGGAGCCTGCGGCTTGACTCAATCAGCTCGCGGCACGCCTTCTCGTCCATCGAGCAGACAATGTCGGGGCCGGAACGATACATCTCGTCGGTGAAGTGGCGCTCGAGAATCGACGCGCCGAGCGCAACGGCGCCAAGGCAGGCGACGTTGTCGGTGGTGTGATCGGACAGGCCGATTACCGCTTTGGGAAACGCCCTGCCAAGCTCCACCATCGCGCCCAGCCGCACCAGGTGCGGCGGCGTCGGGTAGAGATTGGTCGTGTGCATCAGCGCGTAGGGAACGGCGGCGGTCTCGAAAATGTTGACGGCCTTGCCCACACTCTCGATCGTGTTCATACCGGTGCTGAGAATGATCGGCTTGCCGAATCCGGCGATGTGCTTCAGCAACGGGTAATTATTGCACTCGCCCGATCCGATCTTGTAGGCGGGCACGTTCATGCCGTGCAGGCGATCGGCCGCCGCGCGCGAGAACGGCGTGCTGATGAAGATCATCCCCTTCGATTCGACGCGCTCCTGCAGCCGCTTCTCGTCGGATTCCGACAGCGCGCAGCGCTCCATGATCTCGTAAATCGAAACGCTCGCGTTGCCGGGCACGACCGCTTTGGCGGCGCCGCTCATCTCGTCTTCGACGATGTGCGTTTGATGCTTGACGACTTCGACGCCGGCGCGGGCCGCCGCTTCCACCATCTCCATGGCGACGGCGAGGCTGCCTTCGTGATTGATGCCGATTTCGGCGACAACGAGCGGCGCATGTGCGGGGCCGATCTTTCGGCCGGCGATTTCGATCTCAGGCAACATCAGGTTGTCAGGTTGTCAGGCGGTCAGGCGGTCGGCCCTGAGGAAGAAGAAGCTCTCAATCAGGTCTTGCAGTTCGATGATTGATTTCGCTGCGTTCACGCCAATGCGGAACTGAGCGCCGCCTTCGAAGCCCTTGGTGTACCAGGAGCACAACGCGCGAATCTTGTTGATCACCCAGCGTTCGCGGCTCAGCGCCTTGCCGCTCTCGGGAACGTTTTCGGTGAGCAGCAGGTGCATGTAATCGAGCAGGAACTGGCCGCGCTCGTCGTGGGCGATCGTTCGGGCCGGCTTGCCTTCCATCAGATCGCGCGCCTGCGCGAGGATCCATGGGTTGCGCAGCACACCGCGGCCGACGTAGACGCCGCTCACGCCTGAGTTCATCCTGGTGATGATGTCTTCTGGCTCGATGCAGTCGCCCGATCCGAACACGGGAATCGACACCGTTCGCGCGACTTCGGTGACGAAATCCCAGTCGGCCAGTCCGCTGTAGCTCTGCTTCGCGGTGCGGCCGTGAATCGCGATCGCTTTTGCGCCAGCGTCTTCGACGCGCCTTGCCAACTCGCCGGCATTGACCTCGCCGTCGTCCCAACCCTTGCGCATCTTGACGGTGACGGGAATCTTCACCGCCTTCGACATTGCCGCGATGATCCCGGCGGCATGCGCGGGTTCGCGCATCAGGCTGCAACCGGCGTTGTGCTTGGCGATCTTCGGCACCGGGCAGCCCATGTTGACGTCGACGATGTTGGCGCCCATCTGCTCGACGACGCGCGCGGCCTCGGCCATCTTCGCGGGCTCGCCGCCGAAGATCTGAATCGAGACGGGACGCTCTTCCTCGGTGTATTCGGCGTATTCGAGCGTGCGATCGATGCCGCGAACCAGGCCCTCGCTGCTCACCATCTCGGACACAACCAGACCGCAACCGCCCTGGCGCTTCACCAGGCGGCGAAACGCGGTGTCGGTCATCCCCGCCATCGGCGAGACGACAAACGGCGATTCGAGTTCAATCGGTCCGATCTTCATCAATACGGCTTCACATCCGCGGCATCCACTTCAACAGAAACCGCCTGGCCGATCAAATCGACTGACAGGATAAGCCGCGCGTGGGCGCCCTTCCGGATCAGCCGGCCAACCACGCCCTTGAGAGGACCATGAGCAACTCTCACCATGTCCCCTTCCTTGATCAGCGGCACCGGGTCGAAGGCGAGCTCGCTCTCGACCAGCGTGCGAATGCTCTCGATCTCCTCTTCTGGGATCGGCGACAGCATGCCGTTGTTGCTGATGATCTGCACGACGCCGTCGACCTTCAGGATGCCGATGCGCTCGTCGGCCACGAACCGCGCGAACACATAGCCGGGAAACAGCGGCCAGTCGATCTTCTTCTTGCGATCCTTCCAGCGGCTCCATTTGCCGATGGTCGGGAGGAAGACGTCGACGTCGCCTTGCTTCTCTAGCTGGTCGCGGACGATCTTCTCATGACGCGATCGCGTCCAGATTGCGTACCAACTGGGATCCATTTACGGCTGCGGCGTCTCGGCTTCTTCCTGCTTCAGGCCGACTTCGTAAGCCTTTTTGATCTCGTCGTTCTTCCAGTCGATGATCGCTTCCGCGCGCAGCCTGATGATGAACTTGCGGTATTCGCCCTGGCGCTTGCCGTTCGCGATCTTGTCGGCGATGTCGCCGCGCGCTTCGTCGAACGACTTGGTCGTCGAGTCCTGGAGATTCTCGATCTTGATGATCTGGTAGCCGCGCGTCGTGCGAATCACCGGCGTCACGCCGCCGGTCTTCAGACCGGCGATCGCCTTCTGCAGATCTTCGGAGAGATCGCTTTTCGAGAGCGGGCCGACAAGGCCGCCGTTCGCCTTCGATCCGGAATCCGAATAATCAGCGGCGAGCCGCGCGAACGGCTCGCTGGCGAGAATCTTCGCGCGCACTTCCTCGGCCTTCGCCTTCGCCGCATCGTCCGCCGCGACGTTGATGCCCTGCGCGGTCACCGGGACGTTGATCGTGATCTCGCGCAGCGTCACCTGCGGCACGGTGCCGAATTCGTCCTTGTGCGCTTCGTAGTAGGTCTTGAGCTCGGTGTCGGTGACCTGCAGCTTTTGCATGACTTCCGTCTGCTGCACCTGCTGCACGAGCATCGTGCGCTCGAGCTGACGCCGCAGGTCGGCCATGGTCATGTTTTCCTGCTTGAGCGCCGCCTGCAGCTGCTCGTCGGACTCGATCTTGTTTTCCTTCTTGATGTTCTCGACGATGCTGTTGAAGCGGTCGGTGCTCATCGTGTAGCCGAGCTCCTTACCCTTCTGCACCATCAGCATTTCGTCCACGGCGTCGACGATGACGGAGGGTGTGACTTCCGCGAGCGCCGCTTTCAGCGCCGCATCGCTATCGGGGCGCAGGTTCGGATTTTTCTGCCGGAGCGCGGCGATCTGGCGACCTTCGAGATCGGTCTTGGTGATGATCTCGCCGTTCACCTTCACCAGCACTTGTTCGATGATGTCTGCGCGTGGCGACGCGATTGCCAGCGCGACCATAACCGCGGCGACGACGATGTTTCTTACGTTCATGTGAATCTCTAATTATACGGGCAGGTTGTCAGGCGCCAGGTCGTCAGGTTGTCAGGTCTTCCAACAAACCAGTCACCTTAGCTAAGACTCCGTCCGCGGCGCGGGGGTCTTCGGGAGCCTTTTTCAGGATTTCAGCCTTGGTAAAGCCAGCCGTAACTTCACCAGCGGTGGCACGTGCCGTCCACCATGACGGTTTTCGCTGAATTTTCGCTATACGCCCGGGGACCTGGGGCTTGGGACTTGGCGCTTCGGGCGTCGGCTTCAAGTCGAGTTTCAGCGAATTCGGCGGAATCAACTGCAGATCTCCTCTTTCCTGCACCAGCGCGAGGACGTGCTTCAGATCCACCTTCGTCTTCTGCCTGAACTTGATCACGACCGTCGCGTCCGCGCGATCGATCGTCTCGACGCCGAGCCCGTCGGCGAGGACTCGGATGCGCGCAAAGTCTGCGAGGTTCAACACCGCGGTCGGCGGCGGACCGTAGCGATCGCGCACCTCGTCGACGATCCTCCCGATCTCCTCCTCGCTTCTCGATCCCGCCATGCGGCGATAGATCATCAGGCGCTGATTCATGTCGGGGACGTAGGTGTCGTCGAGCCTGAAATCCACCTTCAGGTTCACCGTCGCGCGCACGTCGTCCTCGAGATCTTCACCCTTCAACTCGCGGATCGTTTCCTCGAGCAGCTTCATGTACATCTCGAAGCCGACCGCATCGATGGTGCCGCTCTGCTCGCCGCCGAGCAGGTTGCCGGCGCCGCGGATCTCGAGGTCGAGCGCGGCGACACGGAAGCCGCTGCCCAGCTCGCTGAATTCCTTCATCGCCGACAGCCGCTTGCGCGCCACCGGTGAGAGCGATTCTTCCGGCGGAATCAGGAGATACGCATACGCCGCGCGATCGCTGCGGCCGACGCGGCCGCGCAGCTGATAGAGCTGCGCCAGGCCGTAGCGATCGGCGCGATTGATGATGATCGTGTTGGCGTTGGGGATGTCGAGGCCGTTCTCGACGATCGTCGTCGCCAGCAGGATGTCCGCCTTGTGCGTCATGAAGTTGAGCATCGCGCGCTCGAGCGCGTCCTCGGCCATCTGGCCGTGGCCAATGACGATGCGGGCGTCTGGCACAAGGCGCTGCAGCAGGTTGCCCATCGAATAGATCGACTCGACGCGGTTGTGCACGAAGAACACCTGGCCGCCGCGGGCAATCTCGGTGCGAATCGCGCGCACCAGGACGGCCGAGTCGAACTTGACCACGTTGGTTTGAATCGCGAGGCGATCCTTCGGCGGCGTTTCGATCACCGACATGTCGCGGATGCCGACCAGCGACATATTCAAGGTGCGTGGAATCGGCGTCGCCGTCATCGTCAGGACGTCGACCTTCTTGCGCATCTGCTTGATGCGCTCCTTGTGCGCCACGCCGAAGCGCTGCTCTTCATCGACGACGAGCAGGCCGAGATCCTTGAAGTTGACGTCCTTCGAGAGGAGTCGATGCGTGCCGACGATCACGTCGAGCCGTCCCGACGCGAGACTCTCGAGCGTTTCCTTGATCTCCTGCTTCGTGCGGAAGCGGCTGACCATGTCGATCTTCGCGGGGAACGCGGCGAAGCGCTCGCCCAGCGTCTTCAAGTGCTGCGCGGCCAGCACCGTCGTCGGCGCGAGGAAGGCGACCTGCTTGCCTTCCATCACCGCCTTGAAGGCGGCGCGCATCGACACTTCGGTCTTGCCGTAGCCGACGTCGCCGCAGAGCAGGCGATCCATTGGCGTCGGCGTTTCCATGTCGCGCTTGATGTCGGCGATCGCGGTCGTCTGGTCCGGCGTGAGATCGAACTCGAACGCGTCCTCGAATTCTTCCTGCCAGTGCGTGTCCGCAGCGAATGCGTGACCGGGGACCGCCTGGCGCGCGGCGTAGAGCTTGAGCAGCTCCTCGGCCATGTCGCGCATCGCCTTCTTGACCTTGGTCTTGGCCTTCTCCCAGGTCGTGCCGCCGAGCCGATCGAGCGGCGGATTCGATCCGCCGGTATATTTCTGGATCAAATCGAGGCGCTCGACGGGCACGAACAGCTTGGCGTCGCCGTGATAGCGGAGCTCGAGAAATTCCTGCACGATGTCGCCGCCGGCGATCGAGATCTGCTTGAGGCCGACAAACTGGCCGATACCGTGATCGACGTGGACGATTAGATCGTTGACCTTGAGATCGCGCAGGTCGGAGAGGAAGGCGGCCGATGCCGATCGCTTCTTGCCCGCGCCGGTCTTGCGGCGCTCTTCATCGAAGACATCGGTTTCCGCGTAGATTTGGAGCGCTGGTAGAGGCGGGTCTTCAGACCCGCCTGCGGTTCGAAGTCTGAATCCCTTCGACAGCCACCCTTCGGCCACCATCACGGCGCCGCGGATCACATCGCCCGCATCCGACGCCATCACCGCGCGGACGTCGTAGTCCTTCAGCAGTTCAACGGTGCGCTCGGCGCGGCCGTGCGAGCCGGCAACGAAGATCACGTGATCGCCATTCGCCTGCGCCGCCTTCAGGTCGCTCACCCAGTCGGGCACGCGGCCATGAAAGATCGCGGTGGGCTGAACTGAGACGACTAACTGCCCTGATCCCTGATCCCCGATCCCTGATCCCTGATCCCCGATCGCCAGCTCTTCGACAACAACTGCAGTGGCAAGCTCTGCGGCGACTTCGTCTTCGCTCAACAGGTGATCCGTCGGCGGCAGCGGCTCGAGGCCTTTCGCCCGTTCCAACGCGTCGCCATACGACGTCCCGATCTGCTCCCAGGCGCTCTTGACGTGGTTTTCCACATCGGTTGGCTCGGATACCCACACTTGCGCATCGCGAGTACGCAGGAACTGAAACAGATTCGCCTGTAACCGGGTCTGTCCCGGAGACAAGTCGCCATTTATGCGCACTGGAATGATGCCGAAGCGATCGAGGGTTTCGATCGATCGCTGCGTGCCGGGATCGAAGCGACGGATCGATTCGACGGTATCGCCGACGAACTCGATTCTGATCGGCAGCTCTTCGCCGGCGGGGAACACGTCAAAGATTCCGCCGCGGCGCGCGAACTCGCCGTGCGCGTCGACCGGATCCGCGGGCTCGTAACCGCCGAGCACGAGCGTATTCGCGAGCTCGTGCGGATCGATATCGATGCCAGGCGTGATCTCGCACGACGACAGCAGGATCGATGCGGGCTCCGGAAGCTTGGTGAGCAGCGCCGCCGCCGACGCGACCACAACGCGCGCGGTGTTGGTCGCCAGCGCATGCAGCACTCGCGCGCGCGCCGATGCGACCTTCAAGTGCGGCTGAAATCCGCGGTACGGATCGACCTGCGTCGACGGGAGGGGCAACACTTGCTGCTCGACCACCGTCGCGGCGGATCCTTCGAGGACCGACAGGAAAAACGAGATGTCGCCGACGGTGGATTCGATTTCGCCGTCGGTGGGGAGGACGAGGAGGATGGTGTGCTCGCCGAGTCGCTTCGCGGCGCTCGCCACCGCCAGCGCGCGTACAGGGGAGGTCGCGCCGCTGATGCGTTGGAGGGGGGATAACAGCCCCGTCTCCCGAAGAACGCCAGTCAGCAGCGAACGCAAAGCCAGTGAAGGAGCGCTCGCCATACCCTGTCCGGCTGATTCGTACCAGCCGAGCCTTCTATTGTCTCACAGGCATCCGGGCGAACTAAAGTTCGCCCCTACGATCGGATGCGCTCGATGATCTTCGTCGTTGAGTAGCCCTCGGCGAGGGCGATTCGGGCGACGCGGCCGCCGCGGGCTTCCACGATATCCCGACCAACGATCGCGTTCTCGGCCCAGTCCGCCCCTTTGACAAGGATGTCCGGCTGCAGAGCCGAGATGATCGCGTGCGGCGTATCTTCGTCGAAGATCACCACCGCATCAACCGAAGCCAGCGCGCTCAGGACTTCGACACGCTCCGCTTCAGGATTGATCGGCCGATTCGGCCCCTTCGCCAATGCTTTCACCGATCGATCGCTGTTGAGACCGACGATCAGCAGATCGCCCAGCGCGCGCGCGTCGCGAAGATATCGGATGTGGCCTGGATGGAGGATATCGAATACGCCATTGGTGAAGACGATGACGCGTCCGCGACTACGCTCGCGTGCAACAAATTCGATGGCTT
>Ga0310887_10000443_pt1 | contig 10915 bp, 8 predicted proteins | sample T60D4metaG_FD_202509 | JGI IMG/M metagenome (GOLD analysis project Ga0310887, IMG submission 202509) | Lab incubated soil microbial communities from West Virginia University Organic Research Farm, Morgantown, WV, United States - T60D4 | ecosystem: Environmental > Terrestrial > Soil >...
ACGTCGATCGGGATGTGATGCTCTTCCAACCAGCGGATCACGCCGACGTGCGCGATACCGCGCGCGCTGCCGCCGCCGAAGGCGACGCCCACCGTGGGCCGCGCGTCCTGGGCGAGAGCCGGCGAGGCGAGGCAAACGAGGGCTACGAAGAATGCCTGGTATACGGATTTCGGCGAAGTCACTACCACGGCAGAGGCAAACGCGGGGCCAACCCCCGGCCGTTCGCGTGATGAATAATCTGCCGTTCCACAACAGGTTGCAGGGTTGCGGTGGCAGCCGTCCGTGATCACTGGGCTCGCGCTGACGAGGGGCCGTGACCGGCTATCGCCCGCCGTCAGGGACCAGGGATCCGGATCAGCGATCAGGGACTTGATACTCGGCGATGATGACCGTGACGTTATCGCCGCCGCCCGCGCGATTCGCCATGTCCACCAGCGTCGCGCACTGCTCGCCGGGCTCGCGGCGAAGTGCCAGGACCTCCGCGATCCGCGTGTTGTCGATCATGTCGGTCAGGCCGTTGGTGCAGAGCAGCACGACATCGCCGTTCATCAACTGAAAGCGCTCGATCTCGACGAGGGGATGTGCGCCGGGCGCGCCGACGGCATCGGTCAGGATGTGCTTCAGGTCCTGCGCCCGCCGCTCGACGGATGCCGGCCGCTTGGTGTCGGCGAGGTGCCGCTCGATGGTGTGATCGCGCGTCAGTTGCGCGAGGTGTCCGTCTCGAAACAGGTAGGCGCGCGAGTGGCCGACATGCGCGACGAACAAATCGTCGCCGGCGCTATACGCCGCGGTCAGCGCCGTCGTCATGCCCTTCAGGGCGGGATTGGATGACGCGCGCGTGTGCACCGCGGCGTCGACCTGCGAGTAGTACCACTCCGCGCGCTCCATGATCTGCTCCGCGGTGATCGGATCGACTCGCACGTTCCACTTGCCGTAGTGCAGCGCGAGATGCGCAAAGGTGCTGAGCGCCACGCGGCTCGCCACCGATCCCGCGCCGCCCTCGCCGAGGCCGTCGGCGACGAGCATCGCGTAGCCCGACTCCTCGAAGTGCGGCGGCACGTCGCTGCCGCTCAAGCTGGTCGCCAGGGTCACTTGCTCGCGTCCGACGCGCACGACGAGATAGTGATCTTCATTGCGCTGCCGCAACGTGCCTTGGTGTGAGCGGGCGCCAATTTTCACGCGCACCGACGACGAGGACGGCAGGTTGTCGTCGTGTCCGAGGATCGGCGACAGCGCCGCGCGCCTGGCGGTGTCGTGATCGGAAGGATCGGCGATCATCGGGTCGGGTTCGTCGCCGGAGGTGCGGGAGTTTTCAGCCATGGCTCACTCCATCCAGTGCAGGACGTCGCGGACGATCGACCATCGCGGGCGATCGGGCGTGGCGTCGTATCCGAGAATCCAGTGACGATAGGCGGCGTCGAAGGTGCCGTCCTTGCGCTTCAATGCGATCCACGTGTTCACGAATTGCGCGAGCGCGGCATCGCGCTTGCCGATTGGGTACGCGAGCGGCACCCGGATCGGATCCGGGCCAGGCACGACGACGGAATAGGCCGGATACCTGAGCGTCCATGCCGACCCTCGCTCGGCCGGCAAGGCAAAGGCATCGACGCCCGCGGCGTGTCCGGCGAACCACGTGCCCGCGTCCTGTTGAGTGGTGATCGTAGCGCGCGGCAGCAGCTCGTGCAGCTTGCGCACGTAGTAGGGGACATCGTACGCCGCGATCGTCAAAGGCGTGCGATCGCGGATCTCCTTCCATGTCGCGAATCGATCGCGCTCATGATCGGGCACGATCAGCGCCACCGTCTCGTCGAGGTACGAATCGGACAGCAACAGATCGCGGGCCCGCTCTGTCGTCACGACGACACCGGACATCACCAGATCGCAATAGCCTTCGGCGAGCTGCGCCGCCATGCTGTCGCGATCGACGGGGACGAACGCGAGCGTGACGCCAAGCTCGCGCGCGAGATCGTGCGCCAGCTCGATGTCGAATCCGACCAGGTCTCCCGCCTGATTCACGAACGCAAACGGCAGCGCATCGGGGAGGTAGCCGACACGCAGCATGCCGCGTTGCTGGATCGTCGCCAGCGGCGGCAGGTTCGTCGCCGGCGCCGCTGAAGGCGTGGTGGCGAGCGTGGCGGCGACCGGTTGGGACATCAGCTGCATCGACGCAAGCACCGCGTCCTTCGAATACGCAGGCGCGAGCGTCGTCGCGAACAACAGCCGCGTGCCGCCGATCACGGTGAACACGAGCGCCGCGGTAATGCCCGCGTAGCGCAGCAGGGGCGCGCGCCGCCAGCGCAGGTGACCGGTGATCGCGCACGTCGCGAGCAGCGCCACGGTGACGGTGTGGACCGCGGCGACGAGCGATCCGACACGCGAATTGATCACGCCGGTCGCCAGAAACAGCTGGAACGTATCCGCCGGAATGCGGAACAGGTCGAGCAGGAACGGCACCGCAGCGCTGAGGCTCCCAAAGAAGCTCACCAGTCCGGCGAGCGCCAGCTGGGGATAATCCGACACCGGCACCGTCGCGTCCGCGAACCAGCCGGCGAAGAGAATGAAACTCAGCGACAGCAGTTTTCCTGTGTGCGGAAAATTGAACGACGCCGGCACGATGACTTCGGTAAGGCGCCCCGGTTCCGCACTGCCGGGATCGAGCCGCTCGAGCAATGCGCGGCTGGACTGTGTGAGTGCGGGCAGCACGATGAAGAGATCGCCGGCGATTGCCGCGGTGATCAAAGAATTCTGCGACTCGCGCAAGATGTCGCGGGCGCGAATCGGCGTGAGCGCAGCGACGAGTCCGGGCAATACCCACAGGCTCACCAGCAACGCGATCACGACATAAGTGATCAGATAGATTTGTAACCGGCCGAGCTGCTCGAGATCGAGCGTGCCTGCCGCGTTGGCCGCAATCGCAAACAACCCGTACGGCGTCAGCCGGGTCACGAGTCGCGTCGCGCGCGCGATCGCGTCTTTCGCGACGTGCAGCACCTCGAGCAGCCGCTCGCGATCCTTGACGCCGACCAGCGCCGAGCCCAGCACGATTGAGAACAGCACCACGGCCGGGACGATGTTGTTGGCGAGCGCGTTGAAGGGATTCGCGGGCACGTAGAGCGCCACGAAGTCGAACGGCTGCCGGCGCTCGACAAGGCTCGAGCTGAAGAACGACGCGCTTTGAATCGAAGGGAAGGTGAGCGGGACCAGGAACGCGAACGTCAGCGCGACGATCCACAGGCCGCCGATCACCGCCGCCGCCCGCAACCCCAGCGTGCGCAGCTCGGCGGGGTTGAGCGAGCCGAGACTCGCGATGATGGACACCGTGATGTACGGCAGCACCATCATCTGCAGCAGCTTGACGAAGCCGTCGGCCACCCATGCGGTGGCCGACGCCCGTTCACCGAAGAACACTCCGGTGAGAATGCCGCTGACGAGCCCGAGCAGAATCTGCCGCGAGAAGGTCACGCGGCCACCCCGCTCGCGCCTAGAACCGGAAGCCGAACGTCAGCGGCATGTACTGGCCGTTGGCGTTGCCGCCGGTGCCGGCCGAGGCTGGCAGCTGCGTGGCCGACACGATCTCCGGGCCCCACACGTAGCGGTACTTCGACTCGACGTAGAACTCGCCCGAGTCGCCCAGCGCGAAGCCGACGCCCGCGCCGATGTTGAAGCCGAAGTCCCAGCCGCCGCGCGAGCCGAGAATCGCTTCGATGGGATACGTGCCGCAGACGTAATACCAGGGATCGCAAATCACGCCGGTGCCGGCATACCGCGTGATCTCGACCTTGCGGTAAAACATGCCGGGACCCGCCGCGATGTAGAAGCGGACCGGGCTGTCCGGCTGCGTGAGATTCATGATGATGTTGCCCGAGAGCTCGTGCGTCTGGTGATTGGCGTCGAGCAGACCGATCGCGGCGTCCGCTTCGTCCTTGAGGGCGAACCAGCGATACGCGTACTCGAACTGAAACCCGACCCGTTCGCTGGTATCGAACGTGACGCCGACCGCCGGCCCCCAACCCATGCTGAACTTATCACCGAGATCGCCCATGACGAAGGTGGGCCCGCCGCCGATGTTGAAGTGAACAGGACGATCCTGAGCCGATCCGGTTGCCGGCATGAACGTCAGCAGCAAGGCGCTGAATAAAACAGTTTTTGCGATGCGCATTCTCAAACTCCTATGTGGGGAACAAGGTTCCGCGTGCCTCAACAGCAATAGTCACGCCACGATGCCAACCGCAAGGAATGGCGGGAATTAGCGGCAACGCATCGGCGGGGAATCCGTTTGTCTCACCGCATGTTGTGAGAACACCGATAGATGTTGAGAGATCGCGGCCGGCTGCGACGATCTGGGCCGGAAAACAACGGTCTATGTCTTGCACAAGCGCCGCGTCGTGCGTGTGCCGTTATTGATCGCGTTCCTGGTGATGAGTGTGCCGGCGATGGTCTCAGCCCAGGAGACGAGGGCCGGCACGATCGCCGACGAACAAGCGCGCAAGGCGAAGGCGCTCGCGCCGCGCGACCCACCATTTGCCGAGAAACTGGTTCTTGCGGCGCACAAGTTGATGGTGCTGCAGCCGGCGGGCGTCTATCCGTATTTCGACAGCGTGTATAGCGGCGGCGGGTTCACGCTTGGCGCGGGCTATCGTCACTTCACGGGCGATCGGACCCACTGGAATGTCGCCGGCTTGTATTCGATCTCCAGCTACAAACTGATCGACGCCGGCGTGGCCTCACGCGGTCATCTTTCGGGACGGCTCGATCTGCACGCCAGCGTTGGCTGGCGCGATGCCACGCAGGTCGCCTATCACGGGCTCGGGATCGACAGCCCGGCCGAGGGCGCGGCCTTCCGCATGCAGCAGACCTACGGCGGCGGCGATGTCACGCTGCGCGCGAAGCGATGGCTCGTGCTGACCGCCGGCGCCGCGTATGAGGGCTACACCATCAAGGATCCCACAGGAGACCTCATCTCCGTCGAATCCACGTTCAGTCCCGAAGCCGCGCCTGGCGTCGGCGTGAATCCGTCATACGTGCATACGACGATTGCCGCGGCGGTCGATTCACGTCCGGGCGCCGATTACGCGCGACGCGGCAGCCTGCTCCAGGTCACCCGGCATCACTACGCCGATCGAAACGACACGTATACCTTTAGCCGCCTCGATGCAGAAGCCGTGCAGCACATTCCGATCCTGCGCGAGAACTGGGTGATCTCGCTGCGCGGCCGCATGGAGTCCACGCTCGGCGATGACGATCAGGTCCCGTACTTCCTGCTGCCGTCACTCGGCAGCGGCAGCACGTTGCGCGGCTACAGCAGCTGGCGCTTCCGCGATCGGCACGCGGTGCTCGCCTCGGGCGAGTTTCGGTGGATCGTCAACCGGCTGGCGCTCGATATGGCGCTGTTCGTCGATACCGGGATGGTCGCGCCCCGTCTCGATGCGATCACCACCAGCGCGTTCGTCACCGACTACGGCCTCGGCCTGCGCTTTCACGGACCGGCGCGCACGCCGCTGCGCGTTGAAATCGCCAGCGGGCGCGAGGGCACGCGGCTCGTCTTCGCCGCGAGCGCGGCGTTTTGATCATGACGAGACGCTCAGCGGCGATCGCTCTCGCATTATGCGGCTGGCTGTCCGCCGCGATGTTGATATCAGGGGCGGCGCCGCGGTTCCTGTCCGATGATCCGCTGGCCCGCGAGCCCGACACGCAGGACGCCTCCGGCGTCTCCGAATGGGACATCGATCTGACGATCGATCTCGCGACCAACCTGTTCAGCAATCCGGGCGACAGTGCGCGCGACGTGCGCGCGAAGAACGTCAACACCATCGACGAAGTGCCGGATTCGAGCTGGTTCACCAATCGCATCCTCGCCCGGCCGATCGCGCTCGACGAGTTGTCGCGCGGACCGCTGACGGGTGACGGTCCGGCGCCGGGTTCGTGGACGGTGGTGTCGCCGAAGCTCGCCGGCTTCTCGCCAGGCTTCACCATGCTCGATGCACGCGGCGTACGCTGGTTCGTCTCGTTCGACGCCGCCGGCCATCCCGAAGCCGCGACCGGCGCCATCGCCGTCGCCAACAAGATTTTCTGGGCCCTCGGTTACTGGCAAGTCGAGAACCATCTCGTCACGGTCAATGCCGCGCAGCTCGTAGTCGGCGACACCGCCGTGTTCACGCCCGAGTCCGGCCGCAAGCGCCCCATGGAGACGCGCGATCTCGATGCGATCCTCCAGCGAGCCCATCGCAGCGCCGACGGCACGTATCGCGCTGTCGCCGCGCGAGCGGTCGAGGGGCGCCCGATCGGCGGCTTCAGGTACTACGGCACGCGCCCCGATGATCCCAACGACGTCGTCCCGCACGAGCACCGCCGCGAGTTGCGCGCGTTGAAAGTGTTCGGCGCGTGGACCAACCTGGTCGACATGAAGGCCGGCAACACGCTCGATACGGTCGTCACCGACGGCGGCAAGAGCGTCGTGCGCCACTACCTGCAGGACGTCGGCTCGACATTCGGGACCGGCGCCAACGGTCCGCGCGAGTACGACGAAGGGTGGGAGCTCCTCTACGACGGCTCGCTGTTGTGGAAGCGGTTCGTGACCCTGAACTTCTTCATTGCGCCGTGGCAAACCGTGGACTACGCGGAACTGCCGGCGATTGGCAGGTTCGAGGGGGATCGATTCGATCCGCCGTCGTGGCAGCCGCGGGTCTCGACCGCGGCCCTGCGTCACGCGCGCAGCGACGACACGTTCTGGGCGGCCCGGCGCGTCGCCGCGTTTACCGACGACATGATTCGCGCCGTTGTCCGCACAGGCAAATACTCCGATCCTGCCGCTGAAGCGCTGCTCGCCGATGTGCTGATCAAGCGGCGGCAGAAGATCGCGGCGGCTTATCTCACCACGATCAATCCGCTCGTCGATTTTTCGCTCGCCGGCGATGGCCGATTGAGCTTCGGCAACGCCGCCGTCGAAGCCGGCGTGGCGGCGCCTCCCGCGGGCGGATACCGCGTCGAGTGGTCGGTGTTCGACAATACGACCGGCGACGCGCGCGCGATTGCCCCGGCCGCAATGTCGCTGCAAACCACGGTAGCGGCGCCAGGCCTGTTGCCGGAAACGCCCGGCACGTACGTGCGTGTGCGCGTGACGGCTGCGGATCCGGCCGCGGCCGCGTGGCGCATCCCGGCCGACGCCTACTTCAAGCGAACTTCGAACGGATGGCAGCTCGTCGGATTGGAAAAGAGAACACCATGATGCCTCTCAGATCGTTCGCCGTGCCGTTGGCCCTGTTGGCATTGAGCGTCCAAGCCGTGTCGGCGCGGCTGGATGTGAAGGTCGACTTCGACAAGTCCTTCAACTTCAAGGCCGTGCGCACCTGGGGCTGGCATGCCGATGGACCCGGCGAGGTCAAGATGGCCCGCACCCAAACCGACAATCCGGAGGCGATGACCAAGATCGCCGAACCGCCGATCGTCGATGCGGTCACGGTCGAGATGACCCGCCTCGGGCTGCAGCAGGCCGCCTCCGATCCTGACCTGGCCGTTCACTACTATCTGTTGCTCACGACCAACCAGTCGGCGCAGACGATCGGGCAGTTTGTCCCGTCGACGATGGCGTGGGGGCTGCCGCTGTTTCCGCAGGCAACGCAGTCGCTCAAGGTCTTGAATCAGGGGGCGCTGGTCCTCGATCTGAGTGCCAAGGGCAGAGTGGTCTGGCGTGGCGTGGCGCAGGCGCAGCTCAAGCCGGATACCGAGCTCAAGAAACGCGAAGCGCTGCTGCGTGAAGGCGTGCGCGATCTGCTGAAGAAGTATCCGCCCAAGCCGTGATCGCTTTCGGCAAGTCAACTGCGCTCACGATCGGACTGGCGATGTTACTCGCGCCGGCGATCTGCGCCGCCCAGGATCTGACGCCGCGCGCCTATCTGCCGACGCCGGAAAAATCGAACGCGGTGATTCTGACCTACGCGTTTTCCGACGGCGAGCTGGTGTTCGATGAGACGTTGCCGATCACCGATGCGACCGGCACTATCCACACGCCCGTCGTGAGCCTGTATCACGCGTTCGGTCTGTTCGGCCGATCGGCAAACGTGACCGGCTCGGTGCCATTTGCCATCGGCGAGCTGCGCGGCAATGTTGCCGGCGACGATCAGACAGCCATCCGCAAAGGCATCGCTGACATCCAGGTGCGGCTCGCGATCAACATCGCCGGCGCCCCGGCGCTGTCGGTTGGCGAATTTGTCAAGACACCGCTGCCTCGCGCGCTTCTGGGTGCCAGCATCAAGGTCGTGGCGCCGACCGGCCAATACGATCCGGCACGGTTGCTCAACATCGGCACAAATCGATGGGCCTTCAAACCCGAGATCGGGTATACGGGGCGACCGGGCCGCTTCGTGATCGACGCCTACGCCGGCATCTGGCTGTTCACCGCGAACGAGTCATTTGGTGTCAGCGACGCCAATCCGCTCGGTGTCACGCGCACCCAGGATCCGATTGGCGCCTTCGAGCTGCACGTCGGTTACGACGTCAAGCCGCGCCTCTGGCTGTCGGCGGATGTCAACTATTGGCGCGGTGGCCGCACCGCCGTGACTGGCGTCGTGGGCACGACCCCGCCGCTCGCGAACTCACGCCTGGGCCTGACCGCATCCGTGCCGCTGACACGCCGGCAATCACTCAAGATCAGTTACAGCGACGGCGTCATCGTCCGCGTCGGCGGCAGCTTCAAGGTGCTGTCGGTCGGCTGGCAGTACGGCTGGATCGGGACGCAATGGAAATGAGGACGGCCGGCGGGGTCACGGCCGGCGGTGAGCCTGCGATCGGATCTCGGGATCCGGCCACGATTGCCGCGGATTTTCACCTGATTTCTGCAATAACGTCTGGCCCGGTCCTTGCCAATGGAACGCACAGGCCCCATGGATATCTCAGAGTGAAGTCTGCAGCTTTCGCCAATCGGCTCGGTGTCGCGCTGTTGTGTGTCGTGGTTGCGGCCTGTGGCGGCGCGCCGGCCACGCCGCCCGCAGCGGCCTCGAGTACTCCGCCGGAGGCGGCGTCGATCACTCCGCCCGCGGACGGTGCGCCGATTCCGCCGACCAAGTCTCCGTTTGACGCCTTGCCTGACGCCCTTCGGAAAGCGCTCGATCAGCCCTTCACGGGAGACCTCGACGCACAGATTAAGCGGCGCCTGATTCGCGTCGGCGTGACCTACAACCGTACGCACTACTTCGTCGATGAGGGCCAGGAGCGCGGGCTGGCCTACGAGTCGTTGAAAAACTTCGAGGAAACGCTCAACGCGGAACGGAAGACCGGCAAGCTCAAAGTCCACGTCGTGCCGTTGCCGATGACGCGGGACCAGCTCTATCCCGCGCTGGCCTCCGGCAAGTTGGACATGGTCGCGGCGATGGTGACGGTGACACCCGAGCGTGAAAAGCTCGTGGCGTTTTCAACGCCGACGCGCACCGACGTCAAGGAAGTCGTCGTGACCGGCCCCGGCGCGCCGTCGATCGCCAGCCTCGACGATCTCGCCGGCCAGGAAGTGTTCGTCCGCAAGAACAGCATCTACGACGAGAGCCTGGCCGCCTTGAACAAAGACCTGCAGGGGCGCGGCAAGCCGCCCGTCGTGATCGTCGTCGCTCCGAATGAGCTCGAAGACGACGATATCCTCGAGATGGTCAACGCCGGCCTCGCGCCGATCACCATCGTCGACGACTTCCTGGCGAACTTCTGGAGCAAGATTTTCACCGACCTGAAGGTGCACAACGACCTCGCCGTGCGGTCGGGCGGGACCCTGGCAGTGGCGTTTCGCAAGGACAATCCGCAACTGCGTGACGCGGTGAACGGCTGGATCAAGAAGCACGGCAAGGGCGACGGCTTTCGCAACGTCCTCGAACGCCGCTACCTCGAGAACGTGAAGTACGCGAAGAACGCCGGCTCCGAAGCGGAGCGCAAGAAGTTCGAGGCCGTGGTCAACCTGTTCAAGAAATATGGCGACCAGTACAAGGTCGACTATCTGCTGATGACCGCGCAGGGCTACCAGGAATCGACGCTCGACCAGGAAGTCAAGAGCCCGGTCGGCGCGATTGGCGTCATGCAGGTGATGCCGCCGACCGGCAAGGAGCTCAACGTCGGCGACATCAGCCGGGTCGAGAACAACATCCACGCCGGCGTGAAGTACATGCGGTTCATGGTCGATCGCTATTACAAAGACGAGCCCATGGACAATCTCAACAAGGCGCTGATGACGTTCGCGTCGTACAACGCCGGCCCCGGCCGCATCCGCCAGCTCCGGCGGGAAGCCAAGGAGCGCGGGCTCGATCCGAATGTGTGGTTCGGCAATGTCGAGCGCATTGCGTCGGAGCGCATCGGGCGGGAGACGGTGACGTACGTCAGCAACATCTTCAAGTACTACGTCGCCTATCGACTCCTGATGGATCAACAGCAACGTCGCGACGCCGCGAAGGCGTCGCTTGGGAAAACCCGATGACCATTATCCGGTTCGGTGTCGCGCTCGTCGGACTGTTGTTCGTTCCGCTCGCGGCCGCGGCGGGCCAGGGCGCGCCGACTCCCGACCAGCGGATCGCGGCGCTGAAGCAGTCGCTTCAGGACAGTCAGGCGCAGCTCCGCAAACTTGAATGGATTGAAACCACGATCATCAGTCTCAAAGGCGAGGAGAAGGCGCGCACCCAACAGCGTTGCTATTACGGCGCCGACGGGAAGATCCAGAAGGTCGCGATGGGCGAGAGCCCCAAGCCGGCGCCGGCGCCGCCGGACGGCAAGCGCGGCGGCCGTGTCAAAGCGAAGGTCGTCGAGAACAAGAAGTCAGACATCCAGGAGTACATGGAGCGCGCGGCGGCCTTGATCCATCAGTACGTGCCGCCCGCTCCAGCGCAGATCCAGAAGGTCAAGGACGCGGGAAAACTTACCGTTAAGCCGATCGATGCGGCGCGTGTTC
>Ga0310887_10000449_pt1 | contig 10835 bp, 8 predicted proteins | sample T60D4metaG_FD_202509 | JGI IMG/M metagenome (GOLD analysis project Ga0310887, IMG submission 202509) | Lab incubated soil microbial communities from West Virginia University Organic Research Farm, Morgantown, WV, United States - T60D4 | ecosystem: Environmental > Terrestrial > Soil >...
CGAGTGACTTCCGCGGCTGAGGCGACGCGCCGGTAGGAATCGGCAGATGCCGGAACGGTGAGCCGCGTACCGAGTCCGAGGCGAGTCTGGGTGCCGACGCCGTTGGCCCCGGCGAGCTCCGGCACGGTCACACCGTACTTCCGTGCGATACCCCAGAGCGTGTCGCCCGCGCGCACCGTATGCACCTGCGGCCCGATGCGCTCCGTGGCAGCGGCCACGTTACTGACGACCTGTGTGGTCGGGGCGGGGCGCACTTCGGCCGTGCGGACGGGTGGCGAGGCGCGTCCCGGGATGTGCAGCCGCTGACCGGAAATAATCGTCGAGCCGCTTATCTCGTTCGCGGCCTTGAGCTCGCCGAGCGAAACGTCGTAGTGCCGGGCGATCGATGAGAGCGTCTCGCCCCTGCTTACGAAATGGATGCCGGCCGATGGATCTTTGACCGCCGCGATCCAGAGCCGGCTGTCGTTTTCGGGGACCAGCATCGCCTGTCGCAGTGCTGCGGCACGCTCAACGGGCAGCAGCAGCCGGTGCGGGCCGTCCGGCGGAGTCGTCTGCCGGTTGTACGCCGGATTCAGCGCGAACATGTCGTCCTGGCTGACACCGGCGATCTCTGCGGCGTTGCCGATGTGGACCTGCCGCCCCGGGTCGACGACGTCGAAATACGGCCGATTCGGAATGGGGGCGAACTGCAGACCGAAGGCCTGGGGGTCGGCCACGATACGGCGGATTGCGAGCAGCTTCGGGACGTACTGGCGGGTTTCGGTCCGAAGGTTGAGATCGAAGAAACCGGTGCCGCGCCCGGCGCGGGCACTCGTCTGCACGGCGCGGCTCACCGTGCCTTCGCCGCCGTTGTACGCCGCGATCGCCAGAAACCAGTCACCCTGGAAGTAGCGATGCAGGTACTCCAGGTATGAGAGCGCGGCCTGGGTCGATTCGATGACGTCGCGGCGCTCGTCCAGCCACCAGGTCTGGTCCAGACCATAGTGGCGACCGGTGCGAGGCATGAACTGCCAGAGACCCGAGGCGCGGCTTCTCGAATAGGCGACGGGATTGAAGGCGCTCTCGACGACCGGGAGCAGTGCGAGCTCCATCGGCATGCCGCGTTTTTCGATCTCGCTCACGATGTAGTGCAAGTACCGCGCCCCGCGGCGGAAGGTGCGGTCGAGGAGCTCCGGTTGCGAGCGATAAAGGGCGAGCTCGCGATCGACCGCGACATGCTGCACGTCCGGGAGCGCATAGCCAGCGCGAATGCGATCCAGGAGGTCGGCATATGAACCGGGCGCCTCGCCCGGATCGGCAGACGGCAAAGCCGGCGCGGCGGCGGGAGCGGTGGTGCCGTTCTGCGGCTGGGTTGCAGGCGGCAGGCTCGAGTACTCGCCGGTACGCGTCGTGCCGCAGCCAGCCAGCAACGAGGCCGCTGCGAGCAGGCCGAGGCCGATGATGCGCGTGTACCGCATCTCAGCGAAACGCGTCTTTCCAGGAACGGATCACGGCAAATACCTCCTCGACCGAGCTCACGGGCCGACCGGCGTGCGCCATAGCCGCGGCCCTAACCGCGGGTTCCCGGCATCGCAGGAACGGATTGATGCGTCGTTCGAGGCCGATCGTAGACGGCAGTGTCGGCTCGTCGCGTGAACGCAGTTCACGGCTTGCCTCGAGCGTGGCTTCCACGTCCGGGTTCGCGGCTCGACAGCCTGGGCGAAGCGCAGGTTGGTGACCGTATATTCGTGACCGCAGTAAAGCCGGGTGCCGTCCGGGAGCTGCGCAAGGCGGTCAAGCGATGCCGACATCTGCGCGGGCGTGCCCTCGAAGAGCCGTCCGCAGCCCGCGCTGAAAAGCGTGTCACCGCAGAAAAGCGCGCCGTGCCCGTGGAAGGCGATGTGACCGAGCGTATGGCCGGGGATGTCGAGCACCGAGAATTCGAGAGCCAGCTCGTCGAGGTTCACCCGGTCCCCATCCGACAGGCGGCTCGACGCACAGGGTATTTCCTCGCGGGCCGGACCGAGCACCGGCGCCCCATGTCGCGACACCAGGTCGCGCACGCCACCGACATGATCCGGGTGGTGGTGAGTGACGAAGATGGCGCGCAGCCGCAGGCCCTCACGATCGAGTGCGTCTTCAACGGGGCGGGCGTCCCCGGGATCAACCACGGCTGCGCCGGTCGGATCCCCGGGCGTACGTATCAACCAGATATAGTTGTCCGAGAACGCCCGCACCGGGCTCACTTCGAGCATGCATCCCCCTGGGAGGCCGGGCATGAGTCCGGGGCGGCGGTATTAGAGCGGGTCGGCCCGGAAAATTCCACACTATGTCGCACGTTTTCAGACGTTGGCGGGCGTCGAGCAGCTATCCTTGCGTCCCATGGGGAATATGTCAGAAACCTCGACCTGGCTCGAAACGCCGCTAGGTCGTTCGGTGGTCGAGGTCGAGCGCGAGCTGCTGCGCGAAGCTCTCGCCGATGTTTTCGGCTTCGAGCTTCTGCAGATCGGCGCCTGGGGTCGCGGCGGGGAGCTCGCTGCTGGCGCGAGGACCCAGCACCGGCGCTGGCTCGCGCCGAATGCCAGCGGACCCGGGGCGGTACGCGCGAGCTACGACGCACTGCCGGTCGCAAGCGGCTCGGTCGAGGCGGTTCTGCTGCCGCACACCCTCGAGTACGCGCCAAGCCCTCACGAGCTGCTGCGCGAGGCGGATCGCGTGCTACGCGGGGAAGGTCAGCTACTGGTGTGCGGGTTCACCCCGCTGGGGCCCTGGGGACTGCGGCGCCGTCTCTCGCACGGTCGGTTTCCGCCTCCGGCCGAACGGCTGCTTGGAGAAGGACGTCTCCGCGACTGGCTCAGCCTGCTCGGATTCGAGGTCGCGAGCACGCGTCGATACCTGTTCGCGCCCCCCTGGTCCCGCCGCCTGCGGACCGACGGGCGGAGCTGGCTCGAGCGGCGCGGCCCGGTGATCGCACCGCCCCTCGCGGGTGCCTACCTGCTGCGCGCCTGCAAACGGGTGCGTTGCATCACACCCATCCGTCCGACGTGGAGCCGGCCACGCTCGGTGGTCGGCGGCATCGTGGAGCCGACGCCGAGAAACGTGGCGTGAGCGAAGTCGAGATCTACACGGACGGGGCCTGCCGAGGCAACCCGGGGCCCGGCGGCTGGGGTGCGCTGCTCGTGTCGGGCGAGCGACGACGAGAGCTGTACGGCGCCGAACCGATGACCACCAACAACCGCATGGAGCTCACGGCTGCCATCGAGGCGCTCGCAGCCTTGAAGCGCGCTTGCCGCGTGCGGCTTTATACGGATTCGCAGTACCTGCGCGGCGGTATCACGGAGTGGCTGCCGCAGTGGAAGGCCCGCAGCTGGAAGACGGCGGATCGCAAGCCCGTCAAGAATGCCGATCTCTGGCTTGCGCTCGAGCGGGAGTCCGGTCGCCACGTGGTCGAGTGGCACTGGGTGCGTGGTCATTCCGGGCATGCGGGGAACGAGGCCGCCGACGCGCTTGCGAACCGGGCGATCGACGAGATGCTGGCCGCGGATGAGCACATCCAGTCGTGATCCGTCGGCGTCGACTCAGCGTGTAAACTGTCGCACCCCACCGGTGGGCCCTCCATGGATTTCATCGACCTGAAGACCCAGTACCGGCGGCTCAAGCCCGTTATCGACGAGCGCATGATGAGGGTGCTGGCTCACGGGCAGTACATCCTCGGGCCCGAGGTCGCCGAGCTCGAGGCCGCGCTCGCGCGCTATGCCGGCACGCGCAATTGCATCGCGGCGTCGAGCGGCACGGACACGCTCCTCATCGCGCTCATGGCGCTCGGCATTGGACGCGGCGACGAGGTGATCACCGTGCCGTTCACCTTCGTCGCGACGGGCGAGATGATCGCGCTGGCCGGGGCGACGCCGGTTTTCGTCGACATCGATCCTCGGACCTGGAACATCGACCCCGCCCAGATCGAGGCGGCGATCACGCCGCGCACCCGCGCCATCATGCCGGTCTCGCTGTACGGCCAGTGCGCGGACTTCGCGGCCATCAACGCGGTCGCGGCACGGCACCGTCTGCCGGTCATTGACGATGCGGCTCAGAGTTTCGGTGCGACCCAGGACGGCCGACGCTCCTGTTCGCTGTCGCTGATCGGATCGACATCGTTCTTCCCCTCGAAGCCGCTCGGCGCATATGGCGACGGCGGGGCGCTTTTTACCGACGACGATGCGCTCGCCAAGCTGATGCGCGAGATTCGCGTCCACGGGCAGGATCGGCGCTATAACCATCCGCGTCTCGGTATCAACGGACGACTCGATACGCTGCAGGCCGCGGTCCTGCTCGCAAAGCTCGAAGTCTTCGACGAGGAGGTCGCGGCCCGTGGTCGCGTCGGTGCGCGTTATGGCGAGCTGATACGCGAGGCGTTCGCCGGTCACGAGGAACGGGTGTTGACGCCATGGCTGGCCCCCGGCAACACCAGCGTGTATGCGCAGTACACGATCGAGGTCGACGAGCGCGACGCAGTCGAATCGCGGATGAAGGCGCGAGGCATCCCGACGGCCGTCCACTATCCGATGCCGCTGCACCTGCAGCCCCTGTTCGAGTCGATGGGTCTGCGCAAGGGCGCCTTCCCGCACTCCGAGCGCGCGTCGCGACGCGTCATCAGCCTGCCGATGCACCCCTATCTCGGCGAAGAGCAGCAGCGGGCGGTGGTCGCAGCGCTGCGCGCAGCCGTCCTGGGCTGACCGGGCGGCGCGAAGCATGCGGCAGGTCATCCTCGATACCGAGACCACCGGGCTCGAGGTGGAGCTGGGTCATCGAATCATCGAGATCGGCTGCATCGAGCTCGTTTCCAGACGGCGCACCGGTCGCACTTTTCATCGCTACCTGCGACCCGAGCGCGCTATAGACGTGGCAGCGTTGCGGGTCCACGGTATCACGGCCGAGTTCCTCTACGAGCAGCCGCGGTTCGCTGATGTCGCGGATGAGCTCATGGAGTTCATCGGTGACGCGGAGCTCGTGATCCACAACGCGGCCTTCGACCTCGCGTTTATCGATGCAGAGTTCGCCCGGCTGGGGCCGCCGCAACGGCAGGTGTCTGCCTCGGCGCGGGTGTTCGACACGCTGTCGCTCGCGCGACAGCTTCACCCGGGGCAACGCAACGGCCTCAATGCGCTCTGCCGGCGATATGGTATCGACAGCTCGCGGCGCGAGCGCCACGGCGCGCTGCTCGACGCGGAGCTGCTGCTCGACATCTACCTGGCGATGACCGGCGGGCAAGGCGCGCTGACGCTCGAGACCGGAGCCGCGCCGCCACACGCAGCCCTGACGGTCGGGCGCGCCGAGCGACCCAGTTGGCCACTGCTGGTCCGGCGTGCCACCCAGGCGGAGCTCGACGCGCACGAACGGATGCTCGATGTGCTGGATCGGGCAAGCGGTGGCCGCACCGTCTGGCGGGTGCTCGAATCCGTGTCATGAGTGGCACGCTCGCGCAGGCATTCCGACGCGGTTTTCTCGGCAACGCACCGGCCTGGTACAAACGGCTGGTCTGCGCCTTCCTGCTGGCGAACCCGATCCTGCTCGTCACACTCGGGCCGACGGTCACCGGCTGGGCCGTGCTGCTCGAATTCATCGTCACGCTGGCGATGGCGTTGCGCTGTTATCCGCTGCAGCCCGGAGGGCTGATCGCGCTCGAGGCGGTGCTGCTTGGACTGACCTCGGCAGAGAGCGCCTACCAGGAAGTGATTACCGCGCTCCCGGTGCTGTTGCTGCTGATGTTCATGGTCGCCGGCATCTATTTTCTGCGCGACCTTCTGCTCAGCGTCTTCACAAGTCTGCTGCTGCGCATACGCTCCTCGTCGGTGCTTTCGCTCACGATCTGCGCCGCGGCCGCCGTATTGTCCGCGTTTCTCGACGCCTTGACGGTGGTCGCGGTTCTCGTGACCGTCGGCCTCGGCTTCTACGACGTTTATCACCGCGCCGCTTCCGGCAAGCGTCTGGAGGACGAGCACGATCCGGCGCGCGATGAAGCCGTCCCCGAGCTTCATGCGCGGTCGCTGGAGCAGTTCCGCGCCTTCCTGCGCGGGCTCATGATGCACGGCGCGGTCGGCACCGCCATCGGGGGCGTCGCCACGCAGGTAGGCGAGCCGCAGAACCTGCTGATCGCCAAGCAGGCAGAGTGGCAATTCGGTGAGTTCTTCCTCGAAGTGGCGCCCGTTTCGCTGCCGGTCGCGGTTGCCGGCTTCGGCACCTGCTTGCTGATCGACCGGTTTGGGCTTTTCGGCTACGGCGCCGAGCTGCCATCCGACGTCCGTGCCGTGCTGCAGACGCATCACGAGGAACGCGCGTCGCGAGCATTGCCGCGTGATCGCCAGGTCCTGATCGTGCAGGCGGCCGTCGCGCTCATCCTCGTGCTGTCGCTTGCCTTCCACGTGGCGGAGGTCGGCCTGATCGGCCTGATCGTCATCGTGCTCGCGACCTCGTTCACCGGGATCGTCGAGGAGAACCGCATCGGTAAGGCGTTCGAAGCGGCGATGCCGTTCACCGCGTTGCTGGTAGTGTTCTTCGTGATCGTCGCGCAGATCCACGACCAGCACCTTTTCGAGCCGGTGCTCCAAGGCGTCCTGTCGCTCGAGGGGCGCGCGCAGGCGGCGATGCTCTACGTGGCGACCGGGGTCCTTTCCGCGATCAGCGACAACGTGTTCGTCGCGACGATCTACATCACCGAGGTCAAGGCCGCGTTTCTGCAGGGTGCCACGACACACGAGCAGTTCGAGGTGCTGGCAGTGGCGATCAACACCGGAACCAACATCCCGAGCGTAGCGACGCCGAACGGGCAGGCGGCCTTCCTGTTCATGCTCACGTCATTGCTCGCGCCGCTGATCCGGCTTGGATACCTGCGGATGGTCTGGATGGCGCTGCCGTATTTTCTGGTCATGACGAGCGTGGGTCTCGCGGCCGTAGTCTGGCTCCTGTGACTCGGACGCCGGTTTTCGCCTTGACGCGGCTCTCAATATCGAATGTCCGGATGTGGCATTCTTTCCTGATTCGCACGCCCAGAGTGAGTACCGCTTGGTAGCCACAAAGCGCACGCGGCTGAACCGCCGCAGCCTGAAGATCGCAGTTATCGGCCTCGGTTACGTCGGGCTCCCGCTCGCGGTCGAGTTCGGGAAGCGATTCAGAACCACCGGCTTCGACGTCAAGTCGAGCCGAATCCAGGCGCTCGAGCGCGGCCACGACGCCACGCTCGAGGTGACCAGCGATGAGCTGGCTTCGGCGAAGAACCTCACGTTCACCACCCGGATCGACGATCTCGCAGCCTGCAAGGTGTTCATCGTCACGGTGCCGACACCGATCGACGAGTACAAACGACCGGACCTCACGCCCCTCGAGAAGGCAAGCGCCACGATCGGGAAGGTACTCAAGAAAGGCGATGTGGTCGTCTATGAGTCGACCGTCTACCCCGGTTGCACGGAGGAAGTCTGCGTCCCGATCCTAGAGCGCGTTTCGGGTCTGAAATTCAATCGGGATTTTTTTGCGGGCTACAGCCCGGAGCGCATCAATCCCGGCGACAAGGAGCACCGGCTTACGACCATCCGCAAGGTAACGTCCGGCTCAACCCCGGCGGTGGCTGAGTTCGTCGACTCGCTGTATCGCTCGATCATCACCGTGGGGACGCACAAGGCGTCCAGCATCCGCGTGGCGGAAGCCGCGAAGGTCATCGAGAACACGCAGCGCGACGTCAACATCGCACTCATCAACGAGCTGGCGCTCATCTTCAACCGGCTCGGCATCGACACCGAGGAAGTCCTGAGCGCAGCCGGTAGCAAGTGGAATTTCCTGCCGTTCCGTCCCGGGCTGGTCGGTGGGCACTGCATCGGCGTTGACCCGTATTACCTCACGCACAAGGCGCAGGCGATCGGATATCACCCCGAGATGATCCTCGCCGGGCGGCGCATCAACGACAACATGGGCATCTACGTCGCGCAGCAGGTCGCGCAGCTCATGATCAGGGACCGCATCCAGGTGCGGGATTCGCGCATCCTCGTGATGGGCCTCGCCTTCAAGGAAAATTGCCCGGACGTACGCAATACCCGGATCGTCGACGTCGTCAACGAGCTCGCGAAGTTCGGGGCAGCAGTCGACATCTACGATCCGTGGGTCGACCCGGCCGAGGCGCACCACGAATACGGACTGCGGCCCGTCAAGCGGCTGCGACCGCGCTGTTACGATGCCATCGTCATGGGTGTCGCGCACCGGCAGTTTCGCGAGATGGGAATCGCAAAGGTCCGCGCGCTCGCGAAGAAACGCCACGTCCTCTACGATATCAAGTACGTGTTTGACCGCGACGAGGTCGACGGGCGTTTGTAGGCGATGAAGATTCTCGTCACCGGTGCTGCGGGATTTATCGGCTTTCACACGGCTGTCAAACTGCTCGCGCGTGGCGACACCGTCGTCGGCCTCGACAATCTGAACGACTACTACGACGTCCGGCTCAAGCAGGCTCGCCTCGCGCTGCTCGAGAAGGAGCCGGCGTTTCGCTTCGTGAAGCTGGATCTCGCCGACCGCGCCCGGATGGCGGAGCTCTTTGCGCAGCAGAAGTTCGAGCGGGTGATCCACCTCGGCGCGCAGGCCGGTGTGCGGTATTCGATCCAGAACCCACTCGCCTACGTCGATAGCAACGTTATCGGCACCGCGAACATTCTGGAGGGATGCCGGCACAACGGCGTCGGTCATCTCGTCTACGCCTCGACCAGCTCGGTGTACGGCGCCAACACGCGGATGCCGTTCTCTGTCCACCAGAACGTCGATCACCCGCTGTCGTTCTACGCCGCAACGAAGAAGGCCAACGAGCTCATGGCTCACACCTACGCGGAGCTCTATGCGCTCCCCGTGACAGGGCTGCGTTTCTTCACCGTGTACGGCCCATGGGGCCGGCCCGACATGGCGCTGTTCCTGTTCACGCGCAACATACTCGCCGGCCGGCCGATCGACGTCTTCAACCACGGGCATCACCGCCGGGACTTCACCTTCGTGGATGACATCGCCGAGGGCGTCGTTCGCGCCTGCGACCGGGTCGCGACCCCGAACCCGGACTGGGATGGCCAGTCGCCCGATCCCGGGACCAGCCGCGCGCCATACCGGCTGTATAACATCGGGAACAACCGTCCAGTCGAGCTGCTGCGCTACATCGAGGTGCTCGAGCAGTGCCTTGGCCTCAAGGCGGAGATGAACATGCTGCCGCTGCAGGCGGGCGACGTGCCCGACACCTGGGCCGACATCGAGGACCTCGAGCGCGACGTCGGCTACACGCCGACCACGCCCGTCGAGGTCGGAATCCGCCGTTTCGTCGAGTGGTACCTGGCGTATTACGGCAAGGACGCGCCCGTGGATCCGAAAGTCGTCAATCTCGGCTGATCGGGTATCCTCGCGACGTCCAGAGGCGCGGCGCGCCGGCCTCGATGGAGGTTCCCATGACCGAACGCACGTCACTGCCGGCGTGGCAGGCACTGCGAACGCACGCCGACGAGATCGGCTCGACGCATCTACGCGACCTCTTCGGTAGTGACGCTGCGCGCTTCGACGGCCTGCACGTCGAGGTACTCGACTTCCTGTACGACTTCAGCCGCCAGCGGCTCACGCACCGCACGATCGAGCTGCTGCTCGAGCTTGCGCGGACGTGCCGCCTCGAGGAACACATCGCGGCGCTCTTTGCCGGCGAGACCGTCAATCTCACCGAGAACCGCGCGGCGATGCACATGGCGCTCCGCAATCGTTCGGACCGGCCGATGCTCGCGGCAGGACGCGACGTAATGCCCGAGGTACGTGACGGGTTGGCACGGATGCGCCGGTTCGTCACCGGGATACACGAGGGGCGGATCACCGGCCACGGCGGTGCCCGCTACACCGACGTCGTCAATATCGGGATTGGCGGCTCCGATCTGGGCATCGTCATGGCCACGGCGGCGCTGGGTCGATATCGGAATCGCGCGATCCGCCTGCACTGCGTCTCGAACGTTGACGGGGCGGAGCTCTCGGACGTATTCGAGCGGGTCGACCCGGCCACCACGCTGTTCGTGGTCTGCTCCAAGACCTTCACGACGATGGAGACACTGAGCAATGCGCGCGTCGCGCGCGGATGGCTCGTGGAGGCGCTGGGCGAGGCGGCGGTCAAGCGGCAGTTTGTGGCCGTCTCGACCAATGCGGCGGCGATGGACGCTTTCGGGATCGACCAGGAACGACGCTTTACGATGTGGGACTGGGTCGGCGGCCGTTACTCGCTGTGGTCCGCCGTCGGGTTGTCGATCGCGCTCGCGCTCGGGATGGATCCGTTCGAGGAGTTGCTCGCGGGTGCCCATGACATGGACGAGCACTTCCGCTCGGCGCCGCTGGCGGCAAACCAGCCGGTGCTGATGGGCCTGATCGGCGTCTGGAACACGAACTTCCTCGGCGCGACTTCGCACGCCGTGCTCCCCTATGACAGCAGGCTGCATCGCTTTCCCGCGTACCTCCAGCAGCTGGAGATGGAATCGAACGGCAAGAGCGTCACGCGCGTGGGCGCGGCCGTCGACTACCGGACGGGAACGATCATCTGGGGTGAACCCGGCAACAACGCGCAGCATTCGTTCTTCCAGCTGCTGCACCAGGGCACCACGCGCTGTTCGATGGATCTGCTTGCACCGGTCAACGCCTCGAGCCGGTTCCAGAAGCAGCACGACCTCACGTTAGCCAACTGCTTTGCACAGGCGGAAGCGTTTGCGTTTGGCCAGACCCTGGCGCAGGTGCGTGCCGATCTGCAAGCCTCCGGCGAGGGCGCGCAGTACATCGATCGTCTGGCCCCGCACAAGGTGCATGCCGGCAACCGTGCG
>Ga0310887_10000452_pt1 | contig 10823 bp, 9 predicted proteins | sample T60D4metaG_FD_202509 | JGI IMG/M metagenome (GOLD analysis project Ga0310887, IMG submission 202509) | Lab incubated soil microbial communities from West Virginia University Organic Research Farm, Morgantown, WV, United States - T60D4 | ecosystem: Environmental > Terrestrial > Soil >...
GGACAAGCGCAGATGCCGATGCTGACCGCCGCTGAAAAAGCCGATGGCTGGAAGCTGATGTTCGACGGCAAGTCGCTCGCTGGCTGGCGGGGATACAAGACCGAGGCGCCGTCGTCGGGGTGGAAGGTCTTCAATGGCGACCTCGTTCGTCTAGGCGGCGGCGGCGACCTGATGACCATCGAACAGTACGGCGACTTCGAGATGCGCTTCGAGTGGAAGATCACGGAGTACGGGAACAGCGGCGTGATCTATCGGATCGCCACGACCGAGCCGTATCCCTGGCACACTGGTCCCGAGTATCAAGTCCTGGACAACGCACATCATCCCGACGGCAGCAATCCAATTACGTCGGCGGGATCGAACTACGCTGTGAACGAGCCGGTGAAGGACGTGACGAGGCCAGTGGGTCAGTGGAACGAGGGTCGCATCATAGCGAAGGGCAATCACGTCGAGCACTGGCTGAACGGCGTGAAGGTCGTCGACTACGAATTCGGCAGCGCCGACTGGCACAACCGGGTTCAGGCGAGCAAGTTCGGCAAGATTCCGCCGTACGGCACGGTCAAGCGCGGTTACATCGCGCTGCAAGATCATGAGTCTGTCGTCATGTATCGCAACCTGAAGATCAAACCGTCATGAAACGACGAGACTTTCTCTGGACGTTGAGCAGTGCTGCGGTGTTGCCATCGATCGCGTCGGCACAGAATCGAGGAGGCACCGTTCTCTACGACAGCCGCGCAGTCGCGCTCACGCGTATCGATACCGATGCGAGCGGCACGCTGTGGGTGCAGAAGGTCGATCTGCCGCGCATCAACGGCTTCGAGTTGAAGCCGCAGGGCGCCTGCCGCGCCGACATCTGCATTCCGATCCCGCGCGCCATGATGCGCGGCGACTTGTTCAACCTCACCGCGTTCGCCGGCCGCGTCGGCCAGAAGTTCATCGCGGATGCCTCGGCGCGCGTGTGGAGCTTCGGCGAGATTCCCGTCGTGCATGGCGCGTACCTCGAGTCGCGCATCGCTCCCGATGTCGAAGTGCCCGATCGCAAAGGACGGCCTGTCCGGCTATCGCAGTTCCGGGGAAAGAAGGTGCTGCTCGTGACTTGGGCATCCTGGTGAGGGTGCCGTCTTGATCTGCCAGGCTGGCAGACACTTTACGAAGAACTGAACAGCAAGAATTTCGAGATCGTCGCGGTTGCGCAAGACACCGGCGGCGAAGCTGCCGCGGGCAAGTGGTACGACGCGGCGAACGCCACCTACACGACGCTGGTCGATCCCGCGCACGCGGTGAGCTCCGCGTTTCAGTTCATCAACGTCCCGACCGGCGTATGGATTGACGAGCGCGGGAAAGTCGTCCGCCCCGGCGAGCCCGCATGGACGACGAGCCGCACGAGTAGGTTTGGCGGCAAAGAACTCGTGACCGAAGGTGAAGCGTATGTGGCCGGGATTCGCGATTGGGTCACCAATGGCGAGCGTAGTGCGTTCGCCCTTTCCGACGAGGCGTTTGGCGCGCGCGTGAAGCGCCGATCGGACAAGGAGATGGAAGCCGACGCGAGCTTCGCGCTCGCGGTTCACTTCTACCAGGCGAACAACATGCCGTCGGCGAGGAGATACTTCGAGCATGCGCAGGAGCTGAATCCCGACGACTGGAATTATCACCGGCAGGACTGGAGCTTCACGCCGGGCGAAGCCGGCGCGAAGTGGATGGAGAAATTCCAGAAGCTTGAAGAGCCGTATTACCCGAAGCTCGAGCTCAAGCCGAAGGGGAAGGGCTAGAGGGACCAGCCCCTTCGGTATTCGCGCTTCAGGAAGTCATTCGCCTTCTTCGAATTCGTCACCTGCATGTTCGCGCCGTCGTAGTGGATCTTCTCGCCGGCCTTCAACGCCACCACCCCCAGCAGCATGACTTCCGTCAGCTTCGCCGCGTACTCGAACGGCGTCGTCGCCGTGCCGATCCCCTTGCACGCGTTCGCCCAGTTCATTTCGTGGCTGACGGTGATGCGCTCGAGCGTCTGCTTCGGCTCGCCGACCGATTTCGCCAGCGTGTCCGGGAACAGCCGCGACTTCTCGCCGTAGTTGTCGTGCATCACGATGCCCTTGCTGCCAACGATCAGCGCGCCGCCTGCTTCGGTCAGCTTCACGTCGCCGAGCTCGGGCGGCGTGGCCGGCATCATGCCGCCGTCGTACCAGGTCAGCTTCACCGGCGGCATCGAGCCGCGTGCCGGGAATTCGTAGTAGGTCTTGGTGGCCATCGGGAAGCACGCGTGATCAAATGGCGTCGACACCGTCTCGATCGTGGCCGGATAGCCAAGATCGAGCGCCCAGTACGCGAAGTCGATCAAGTGCGCGCCCATGTCGCCGATCGCGCCGCAGCCCCAGTCGGTCCAGCCGCGCCAGTTGAATGGATGGTAGACGGGGTGATACTCGCAGGCCGTCGCGGGGCCGAGGAATAAATCCCAGGACAGTTGATCGGGAACCGAATAGATCCCCATGGCGTTGGCGAGACGTGCCATGACGCCGGGCATGTCCCACCCCATTTTTTCGGAGATTCGCCGCGGCTCGGGACGCGGAATGCCTTGCGGCCAGTACGACAGCGGCCGGTTCGTCCAGACGTGGACCTCGCGCACTTCGCCGATCGCGCCCGACTGGACCCACTCGACGGCGCGGCGGCCATCACTCCACGAGTGGCCCTGGTTACCCATTTGCGTAACGGCCTTCGGAGTCTGATGCGCCTTGCGCGACAGTTTGCGCGCTTCATCGACCGACCAGCAGAGCGGCTTCTGCACGAACACGTGCTTGCCGTTGTCGAGCGCCGCCATGGCGATCGCCGCGTGCATGTGATCGGGCGTCGCCACGATCACCGCGTCGATGTCCTTCTGCTGCTCGAACATCAGGCGATAGTCGGTGTAGCGCTTGTGCTTCGGCAGATCCTGCGTGATGACCTGTTGAAGCGCGGCGACGCGATGCTCGCTGTTCTTGCGCGCGTCGGGACTGAGATCGGTCTTGAGCAGGCGCTCCTGCTCGCGCTTCAGGTCGGCGTCCGCTGAGGCCCACGCCCTGCCGGCATATCCCCAGTCGACGTCGCACATCGCCACGATGTTGTTGCCGACGGCGGTATTGAGAAGGTTGATGCGGCCCTGGCCGCCGACGCCGACGCCCGCGATGTTGAGGCGGTCGCTCGGTGCGACGAACCCCTTGCCGAGAACATGCCGGGGAACGATGGTGACCGCCGCCGTTGTCGCCGCCACGTTTGCCACGAATTTACGTCTGGAAATCATTTGAGGATCCTTTTGCTCGCCCTTCGACTCCGCTCAGGACGCCGCGGCTGGCTTCCTTCCGCGGCGCGATGCTACTACAATCGCGCCACCGATCATGCAGGTCATCCGCAATCGCACCGTCTACGACGTGGTCCTCGTTGGCTCCGGCGCGGGCGGAGGCATGGCCGCGAAAGTGCTGACCGAAGCCGGTGCAAATGTGCTCATGCTCGAGGCGGGCGTGATGTTCGACTCGCGGCGTGATTCGAAGATGATGGCGTGGCCGTACGAATCGCCGCGGCGAGGCCTGCCAGTTCCCGAACGGCAGTTCGGCGAGTTCGACGCGGGCTGGGGCGGCTGGACGCTCGAGGGCGAGCCGTACACGTCGGCTCCGGGCGATCGCTTCGACTGGTTCCGCACGCGCATGCTCGGCGGCCGCACCAATCACTGGGGCCGCATCTCGCTGCGTTTTGGTCCCGACGACTTCCGGCGCAAGAGTCTCGACGGTCTCGGCGATGACTGGCCGATCACCTACGAAGACCTCAAGCCCTACTACGACAGCATCGATCGGTACATCGGCCTCTTCGGATCGAATGAAGGCCTGCCGAACGACCCGGACGGAATCTTTCAACCGCCGCCGAAGCCGCGTTGCTACGAATTGCTGATCAAGCAGGCGTCGGAGCGCCTGAACATTCGCTGCATCCCGATTCGGCTGTCGATCCTGACACAACCCCTGAACGGGCGGCCCGCGTGTCACTATTGCGGCCAGTGTGGGCGCGCCTGCGCGGCCCACGCCAATTTCTCGTCGCCCTCGGTGCTGATCCCGCCGGCGCTCGCCACGAAACGCCTCACCATTCTCACCAACGCCATGGCTCGTGAGGTCACTGTTGACGAAGCGGGCCTGGCGAGTGGCGTCAGCTACATCGACAAGACGACCGGCCGCGAGAATCACGTTCGCGGGCGGATCGTCGTCCTGGCGGCGAGCGCGTGCGAATCCGCGCGGCTGTTGCTCAACTCGAAGTCGTCACGTTTTCCCCAGGGTCTCGGCAACTCGAGCGGCGTCGTCGGCAGGTACCTCACCGACACCACCGGCACCGGCGTCACCGGGTTCATCCCGAAGATGATGAACAGCGTCCCGCACAATGAAGACGGCGCCAGCGGCTCGCATCTCTACATGCCGTGGTGGGGCGACAACAAAAAGCTCGATTTCCCGCGCGGCTACCACATCGAGCTCGGCGGCGGCCGGCGGATGCCCGGCTTCGGCACGCTTGGCGGCGTTCATCGCTACAACGGCACCGAGGTGGGCGGTGGGATGCTTGCAGGGGGCGGTTACGGGAAAAAGTTGAAAGACGACTACCGCCGCTTCTACGGCGCAACGGTGAGCTTTGCGGGGCGCGGCGAGATGATCCCCAACGACAACTCGTACTGTGAGATTGATCCAACGGTCGTCGATCGCTGGGGCATTCCGGTGCTGCGCTTCCACTGGAAGTGGCCGGACCACGAGCTCAAACAGGTCAAGCACATGCAGGAGACGTTTCGCACGATCATCGACGAGATGGGCGGCACGCCGCTGTCGCCGATGCCGACGGCGGAACAGCAGTACGACATCGCGCCGGGTGGCCGCATCATCCACGAAGTGGGATGCGTGCGCATGGGCCACGATCCGAAGACGTCCGTGTTGAACAGCAATTGCCAGGCGCACGATTGCCGCAACCTGTTTCTCACCGACGGCGGGCCGTTCGTGACCAACCCGGACAAGAACGTGACCTGGACCATCCTGGCGCTGGCCATGCGCACGAGCGAATACATCGCCGATCAACGGAAGGCGGGCAGCATATGAGGCGCCGCGACGCCCTCAAGGTTCTGCTCGCTGCGCCGGCCGCGACATTTGCCTGGACCGATGCCGAAGCCGCGCAGGCTGCCGCAGCAGCACAGACAGCGCGCGCGGCCGCTGTCGCAAAGCCGTTCGTTCCGAAGTTCTTTACCGCGAACGAATTCAAGCTCGTGAGTCTGCTCGCCGACATCATCATTCCAAAGGACGAGCGGTCGGGCAGCGCGACCGACGCCGGCGTGCCGGAGTTCATGGACTTCATGATGATCGACCAGCCGGCGCGACAGGTCGCGATGCGTGGCGGGTTGGCGTGGCTCGACGTCGAGTGCCAGCGGCGCTTCGACAAGATCTTCCTCAATTGCGCCGAGACGGAACGTATCGCCGTGCTCGACGATATTGCGTGGCCCTCGAAAGCCAAGCCGGAGTTCGCGCATGGCGTGGCGTTCTTCAACAACTTCCGCGATCTCACCGCGAGCGGTTTCTGGACCACGCGAATCGGCATCGATGATTTGCAGTACCTGGGTAATCGATCCGTGGCGCGATGGAACGGCTGTCCACCCGAAGCGTTGAAGAAGCTCGGCGTCAGTTACGAATAGAGTGGACCTAAGCCCGCAGGTCGTAACAGAGCATCCGCGGGCGGGCGCCCGACACGAAGTCACGCGTGTTCTGCACGACGTAGAGCAGCCCGCGGCTCAGCACGGGCAGCGCCCACGACTCGCGCGCGGCGAACAGCCGCGCGCGCGCGACTTCCTGGTAGCCCTTCGGCGTGAGGTCCATCCATAACAAATGTCCGAGCTCGCCGAGGCAGAGGAACTGCCCGTCGACGGCCATTAGCGAACCCCGATAAGTCCCGACCATCTGGCGTTGCGGCTGACCACTGACCATGATCAGCTCCTCCCATTCCGGCGCATGGCGCCACACCACCTTGCCGCTCGAGGCGTCGAGGCACGCGAGCGACGCGTCAGGTTCGTTGCGTCCATCGAACCCGTAGAGGTAGCCGTCCTTGTAAATCGGCGTGTTGAAATGCAGCCCGAATTCCTGCGTCGTCCACAGCACCCTGTGCGTGAAGTCCGGCCGAATCTCGAGCAGGGCGCCGCCGGCCCGATAGCTCGCCGACACGAACACCTTGTTGTCGAAGACGACCGGACACGAGGCGTTGACCGACTCGTACGAGCGGCTGCGCCAGGGAAACGAAAAATCGACGCGGCCGCTTGCCGGATCAATCGACATCAGCCCGCCGGCCGGCGGGTTCGACTCGCCGCCGGCAAACACGAAGACGCGGCGCTGCCCGTGGATCGCGGCCGGAATCGGCGAGGCATAGCCCGCCCCCCATTCCTTGCCGGCCCGCCACACTTCGCGTCCGGTGGTCTTGTCGAACCCGACGACGCAGGGACCGCCGGGTGCGCCGACGCTGACGATCAGGTGCGGGCCTTCAATGAGGGGTGTCGACGAGCGTCCAAAAAAATCCTGAGGAACGCGATATTCCTTGTCGACGTCGTGTTTCCAGATCACGCGTCCGGCTTCGAGGTCCAGGCAATGCAGTTGTCCTTGCGCGCCCACCGTGTACACGCGACCACCATCGGTCACCGGACTCGATCGTGGCCCGTTGTTGTAGCCGTAACGATCTTCGAAGTCGGTTGGGTACCGGAATTGCCACTGCGTGGCGCCCGTCTCCGCGTGCAGGCACTCAACGATCTCTTCTCCGCGCAGCCGATGGAGAAACACGAGCCGCTCGCCGGCGATCGCCGGCGACCCGTAGCCGGTGCCCTTGCTGAATTCCCAGACCAGGGACGGCGGCGATTTGCGGCTCAGCCTCGTCTCTGTCGACACCGCGTTGTGCGTTGGGCCGAGAAAGGCCGTCCAGTCGTGCGTGACGGCGTCCCTGGCGAGCGGCCTGGCTTTTGAAACGAAGCGGGTTTGCGCAAAGACCGAACGCGTGCCGAACACGGCGCCGGTCAGGCCCATCAGGACAGCGCGCCGCGACACGTGCGACATTCCGCTCATCCTAGCTCAGCCAACGCGCGAACTGTGGTGTTAGGCTTGCGCATGGCCGCGATCACCGACCTTGAGAGTCGCGCGCGCATCCCCTGGTACTTGTGGTGCGCGGCACTTGCCGTCACCTCCGCGTACGTCGGCGGGTACTGGGACATCGCCTGGCATCGCTCGATCGGGCGTGACACGTTCTGGTCGACGCCGCACATGGCGATCTACGCATGCGGCATCCTCGCAGGCGTCGCCGCCGGCTACCTGATCTTCAGCACGACTTTCGGCAAGAACGCCGAGCACAAGGACGTCAGCGTGCGCATCTGGGGGCTGCGCGGCCCGCTCGGTGCGTTCATCTGCGCCTGGGGCGGTGTCGCGATGCTCGCGTCGGCGCCCTTCGACGACTGGTGGCACAACGCCTACGGCCTCGACGTGCGCATCATCAGCCCGCCGCACATGGTGCTGGCCGCGGGATTCTTCGGCATCGAATTTGGAACCGTGATGCTGATGCTCGCCTTCATGAACCGCGCAAGTGCGGCGCTGCGGCCCGCGCTCGAACGCCTCTTTCTTTACGTCGGCGGCACCGTGCTCTGCGAGTCGCTGCTCATCAAGCTCGAATCGATCAGCCGTTCCGATCAACACAACGCGCGCTTCTACATCGTCGTCTTCATCGGCACCCCGGCGATCCTCGCTGCCCTCGCCATCGCCTCCGAACGCAAATGGGCGAGTACCATCATCACTACCGTCTACAGCGTGTTCGCCCTGGCGTTTCTCTGGATTCTGCCGCTTTTTCCGGCCGAGCCGAAGCTTGGTCCGGTGTTTCGCGAAGTCACCCATTTCATTCCGTGGGAATTTCCGCTGCTGCTGATTGTCCCGGCCTTCGTGATGGACTTGATCATGCAGCGCACGGCCACGTGGCGCCCAGTCGTCCGCGCGCTCGCCGTCGGCATCGCATTCTTCGCGGTGTTCATCGCAGTGCAGTGGCCCTTCGCCGATTTCATGATGACGCCGGCCGCGCGCAATTGGTTCTTCGGCAGCGGCTACGTTGACTTCGCGACGCCGCCCCGCTCGCCCCTGGCGCGCCATGAGTTTTTCGTTCGCGAGCCGACCGGCGTGATGTTCTGGCGCAACATGGCCATTGCGGCGCTGATGGCGTGGTTCATGGCATGGCTCGGCATGCACCTCGGCCGCGCGATGCGGAAGGTCCGCCGGTGAGGACGCGCTCCGCGCTCGTGGCGGCGCTGTGGCTCGCGACAGCCCTGCAATGGCCGGCACACGCGCATGTCGGCAGCCCCGACGTGTTTCTCGAGGCCCACGCCGGTCCCTATCGATTGCTCGTCACGGTCAGGCCGCCGCATGCCATTCCCGGCGTCGCCGATGTCGATGTCCTGACGACCGGAGACGATGTCCGTGACGTGCACATCGTCCCGCTGCCGCTGACCGGCGACGGCGCGAAGTTCGCGCCCGTGCCTGATCGCGCGGTCCGATCCGCCGACGATCCCAAACTGTTTACCGGCCATTTGTGGTTGATGGGCGCCGGCGCGTGGCAGGTTCGCATCACCGTCAATGGCGATCGCGGTGAAGGCACCATGTCGGTGCCGGTTCCGACCTTGCCGCAGTCGACGCTTGCGATGAGCCCGGTCTTGCGGGGGATCCTTTTCGTGTTCATGCTGTTGCTCGGCGCCGGAATGGTCGGGATCGTGTCGGCGATGGCCAGAGAGGCGAAGCTCGGCGCGGGCGAGACGCTCGATCCTCGCGCGAAGCGACGCGGCCGGATCGCCGGGGCGATCGCAACGGTCGTCGTCATCGGCATCGCCTTTCTCGGCAACATGTGGTGGAGCGTTGAAGCGACTGCCTATGATCGGTATGTCTACAAGCCGTTGATCGGCTCGCCGCGGGTCGGCACCGATTCGACCCTGTCGTTGTCGCTGACCGATCCTGGATGGATTGGCTCGCGCCGCCTCGACGATTTCGTTCCCGATCACGGTCACCCGATGCACCTGTTCGTCGTGTCGCCGTCACTCGATCGCCTGTGGCACCTGCATCCGCGTGAGGCAGCGGTCGGAACGTTCGAGCAACGCTTGCCCGCGATCCCTGGCGGCACGTACGATCTCTTCGCCGATCTCGTGCACGCGACCGGCGTATCGGAAACGGTGACGGGCCAGATAGAGACCCCGGGCATTCAGGGCGTGCCGTTGTCGGGCGACGATAGTGCGTGGTCGGCGAATGACGAAAGCCTGACCAAGATCTCGTGGATTCGTGACAACACCCCGCTCGTGCCGAAGCGCCTGACGACGTTCACCTTTCGCGCTGACGATGAACATGGCGAACCGGTCAAGGATCTCGAGCTCTACATGGGGATGCCTGGACACGCTATTTTCGTGCGTCGCGATCTGAAGGTGTTTGCGCACGTGCATCCGGCGGGATCGGCGCCGATGGCCGCGCTGGACCTGGCCATGCCATCGAACACCTCACATGCACAGCACCTGACGACGCCGCCCGCGACGGTGAGCTTTCCCTACGGCTTTCCCGAGCCGGGGCAATACCGGATTTTCGTGCAGATGAAGCGCGCCGGCGTGATCATCACGGGCGCGTTCGATGCCGACGTGAAGTGATCGGCCGAGGAGGAATGATGCGCAGTGTTTCGATCGCCACCATCGTGCTGTTGCTGATGCCTGTGCTAGCCGTCGCGCAGCCGAGCGCGCCGGTCGTCACTAAGACCGACGTCATTTACGGACGCGTCGAGGGCGCTGCGCTGCTTGCGAACATCGCCTATCCGGACGGCCCGTCGCTGAAGCCGGCGATCATCTCCGTGCACGGCGGCCGCTGGCGCGCCGGCAACCGCGCCGATGCGAGCAGCATCAAGGTAACCGAGTGGGCGGCGTTCGGCTATTTCGCGATGTCGATCGACTATCGCCTGGTCGGCGGTTCTCCCGCGCCCGCGCCGTATCTCGACATGTTGTGCGCGATCCGATGGCTCCACGCGCACGCCGACGAGTACCGGATTGATCCGGAGCGCGTGTATCTGATCGGACAGTCGGCCGGCGGTCAGATGGTTTCGCTCTTCGCGACCGCGGGCGAAGCCGGCTTTCCGAGAGTCGGCGGCTGGGAGAAGGCGCGCATCGACGTCAAGGCGGTGATCAGCGTGGCCGCCACGTACGAATTGAATTCGTTGTCGTGGGGCAACCTCTGGACGCCGATTGAGGGCAAGGTTGAAGACGCGCGCCGCCAGGCGTCGCCGATCAATCACGTGAATCCGGGCATGAAGCCGCTGCTCGTGATTCACTCGGATGACGACAAGTCGGTGCCCGTGCAGCAGGCCGTCGACATGGTGGAGAAGCTCAAGGCCGCGGGTGTGCAGCACCGCTACGTGCACTACACCGACAAGGGGCACATGGGGATCACCGACGACGTGATCCGCGAAGCGCGCGCCTTCATCGCCGAAGTGGAGCAGAAGAAATAGTCATCGTCCTCGGCGGCGGGCCCGCGGGTGCCGCCGCATCGCTCTTGCTCGCGAAGTGGGGCCACGAGGTCCAGCTCATCACGCGTCCACTGGTCAGCCGCGGCCTCGCTGTCTCTCTCCCTCCCAGCTGCGGCAAGCTGTTCGATGCGATCGGCATCAGCGACGCAATTGAGCGCGTGGAATTCCCGCGGTCGACTGGCAACACGGTGTGGTGGGGCGGCGGCGATCCTCGCGTCGAGCTGTTCGCAAGCGGTGCGCGCGGTTGGCAGGTCGACGTCGATGCGCTCGCCAATGTGATC
>Ga0310887_10000455_pt1 | contig 10804 bp, 14 predicted proteins | sample T60D4metaG_FD_202509 | JGI IMG/M metagenome (GOLD analysis project Ga0310887, IMG submission 202509) | Lab incubated soil microbial communities from West Virginia University Organic Research Farm, Morgantown, WV, United States - T60D4 | ecosystem: Environmental > Terrestrial > Soil >...
GGTGAAGTGGAAGCACTGGTCCCACTTTGATGTGGGTGTTCCGTTCTGCTTCCAGATGCCGGCGGTGCGGAACTGCTGCCCGACGGTGTGCGCGTTGAGGTCGAGGTGGTAGCGCTGGCGAAGGATCGCGCATGCCTCGTCAAGCGTCCAGGTGAAGTTGGCGGGCTCCTCGCCGCGGCCGTGGAGTCGCAGGAAATGGCGTTCGATGACGTCGGCGACTTCCTTCTGGTAGGCGACGAGTCTGGGCCGGATCTCCTTCGCCACGCGTGCCGCCGGGATGGTGGCAAGCGCCATGAGGAAAGTGCGTAGGTCTGCGATGACCATCTCTCGGGTCTTCCCGTCGTCGGCAACCACTGCTGTTACGGCAGTGGTTGACCACTCCTGAGACCTGACTTTGGCGATCTGACGGTCCGCCTCGAGACCGATTGCGGCAAAGGCCGGGCGCAGCACGACCCACGGCTTGCCGTTGACGTCGACCGCGAGAACCTCGCCGCCCTTGAATGGAATATGAACGATTTCGGACATGGGGGAATGCCCCTTTTCTGGGAGAGCTGGGAGAGTTGACCGGCCCGCGGCAACGCACTCTCCCAAGACGTCGCGCGGGCCGGAGTACGTGAAAGCCCTGGGCCGGTTGGGCTCCAGGGCTTAGGGATGGGTGGCGCTACACGCCTTTGTTTGCGACGTCGGCGATTCGGTCGGCTGCTTTCCGCATTTCCTTGAGTGCTTGGGGCACGGCTTTCTCTGCCGGTTCGCCAACGAACCTGGGTTTGATGGTCTGCCACGCTTTGGGGCTGTTGACCCATCGACCCCAAAACGGGTGTTTTATCCGGCCGCGTTCGAGCTGGTCAACTTGCCTGTCGTTTCCGCGCCTGCCGAACGCGCGCACGACCATGACCACCTTGCGGGGATCGCGGCCTTTGAGTTCGGTCTTGATAACCAGCGACCGCTTGAAGACCGCTTCGTAGCCTCTGGGCATATAGGTGTCGGTGGATGCCCGGATCTTCTTCTCGATGACCGATGCCGCCGCGAGAAGTCCACGGTCCGTCTCCGCTGGGACGCTTTTCGCGGCTCGTCTCAGTCGTGCGGCGAGCTTGTCCAAGTCGTGGCGGACCTCGATGCGGGCCACGAGCTACGGGGTCGTATCGCGGGTGACGTCCCCGTCAACCTGCCAGTTGACTGACTTAGTAGCTAGAGCACCGACACTGCCACCGATGTTGTACTCGTTGACCAGGCTGTTGAATTGCAGCTCCGGGTTCGTCGCCGAGATGGTGTCGTTGTCGGCGCGCCAGGCGATCGGGACGGCGACGCGGCCCTTGAACGCGTTGTACAGCGTCACGTCCACATCGGAGGCTGCGAGGTCGTCGTTGAACTCCAGGCTCAGCGACCAGTTGAGCAGCCCGACCAGGAACGTGCGGGCGGTCTGGCCCATCGCGGTCTTGTCGAGCGTGTCGCCCGAGCCGTTGAGCTGGCTCGAGCGCAGGTGATCGGAAAGGTCCACCGAGTTCACGGTGAGGTAGGCGTCCATGTAGGCGAATTCGGCCACGGTGGCTCCCTAGAAATGACGAAAGCCACCTCGGCGGGTGGCGTGGAAGTGGTGACGGGGAAGGCTTGCGGCTACTCGATCGCGGCGATGCAGGCGATCGTCCAGGTGCCGGTGATACTTGTGACGCGAAGCCGGTACCAGTCGTCATTGATCGCACCGGCGACCGGTGTGGCCCAGGTTCCGCCCGCAGCGGTCAGCGGACCGAACGTGACCTGGGTGGTCGCGGAAGGGAAGTTGGACGCGTTGTCCGACTCGAGCACGGCGGTGATCGAAGTTCCGGCAGTGCCGAGCAGGAAGAACCCGGCGAACAGATGCTGCGTCGATGACGTCGCGCCCAGCTGGACAGCAGTGCCCTTTGCGCCGGTCGTGGACACGGAGGTGGCCTTGACCAGCAGCCTGCCGCGTACGCCGCCGTACTTGTCGGTCGACTGGACCTGAACGGAGTCTTTTGCCAACTCGCCCACCTGGCCGGCGTGCTGCTGGAGTTGGGGTTTGACGATCTGCATGACGCAGCAGGGCTGGCCCTCGGTCTCGACGTTGCCCGCCGCGAAAGCCTTCGTGGACCGGGCTTGGAACCCGGCCATCAGGATGGCGTCCTTGGTGTCCATGTCGGTGAACCCGCCGACGGTGGCCTGGGTGGTGATCAGGCCCATCTTGAACCGTCTCGCGCCGCCGTTGTTGCGCATCGTCGTCTTGTCCAGCGGATCACCGGAGCCGGTCATGGACCAGTCGGTCATCTGGTCGGACAGGTCCAGCGCACCCAGGTAGGCGAACGCGGAGGTGACGGCATATTCGGCCATCAGCTCGCCTTAGTGGCCTTGGGCTTCTCGGCCGCGGGAGCGTCGAGCGGCGCGGCCTTGACGAGCTTGGCCCGCTCCAGCAGGACGATGACGGTCTCCTCCGGGTCGAGCATCACGTACTCGCCCTTGACCTTCGACTCCCGCTCGATCGCGTCGCGGATCTTCGAGTCGCCGGTGACCAGGAACCGCTGGCAGCGTTCGGCCTTCTCGGCCTTCTGCCGGGCGTACTCCTCATCGGAGACCGGGATGACTTTGGGTACACGGGGCATCGGATGCTCCTCCTAGACGGGCTTGGTGTGCACGACGAGGCGCAGTTCGGCGCCCGCGTAGGTGATGGGGCCAACGGCGTGCTGGCCGTTGTAGTCGGACATACCCGACACGTGGGCGTCAGTGTTGGCCAGGCCCAGCGTCTTGTTGTTGAAGATGGCCGTGCGGATCGACCTCTCACCGCCGCCATCGACGTACTCGTCGAGCTTGTCCTGCGATGCGACCTCGTCGGCGCGGGATGTCAGCACGATCAGGGTGTAGGTCCAGGTGTCCAGGCCCTTGCGCATGGCCACTTCGAAGTCCGCCTCGACCGGCCTGACGACCACCGCCGGCACGTTGGCGACGCCGGACATCCTGGCATGCACTGTCAGCCCGGGTATGGCGGCCTCGAGCGTGGCCTTGATGGCATTGCGGACTTCGGTGATCGATGCCATGTCACATCACCAGCACTGCATCGCGGCGGTACGGGGCGAGCATCGCCATTGCCATCGGGTTGGCCTTGACTCGAGCCACGCCCCATTCGCCGAGGTTGGCCACGCCGAAGGGCGCGTCCTTGAGTTTGAAAGTCTCCTCAGCCACGACCAGGCATGCCTCTTTGATGGCGTGCGGGACTGCTGTCCAGCCCCACTGCGCGGTCACCTGGAGCGGCGCCCGGCGCAAAGTCATCGGGAAGGCATTGGAGCCTACAGCCCTGATGAGCCAATACGGCCAGCCGGTTTCGCCGTCCACGATGCCGTTCAACGGCTCGAGTTGCCGGTCCGAGGTGGCCCAAGTGGTGGCGTACGTTCCGTCATCGCTGGTGTCCGTAGCTATCACCAAACCGGTGGTGGTGTGGAAATCGTCCACGATCGCAACGTTCTTCGAGAGCACGCACGTCCCGACCGACTGTGTTCCATAGGCTCGCGCGGTTGCGGATGTGGCCTTGTTGAACTGCCTGTGGCAGAACTTTTCAATTCCCCGGGATACGACCAGCAAGGCGCTTGTCATCGCGGCGTCGTCGCCGCTGTTGTTTGTTCCGCCCAGTCGGCTTTGCAGGTCGACCAGATCGGCGTACGGGTCGCCCAGATCACCCACGGGTCCTCCTCATGGCGTGATCCGGATGACGCCGGAGTATTTGGCGGGTATCTCGGGTGAGCCGGTGATTTTGACCCACACGTACCAGGTGCCGGCGGCAAGGGTGATGGTTCCCGATGGTCCGACAAGGCATTTGGCCGTGTACTGGTCGGGGTCGGCGGTCGAGTTTGTTTCCCACGACGCGGTTTTCCAGTCGCCGGATTCCGGTGATGCTTGCTCGGGTGGCTCGTCGAGGAACGCCATCTGCACGGTGTTGGCGGTCGGGTCGACCACTGCACCGCTGCTGCGCGCGCTGACCGGCACGAGGACCTGTTCGAGGGATGCGGCGGAGAAGGTGTGTGGCACGCTCACTCCCCTCTCGGTGTTCCGATGTGCCAGCGGCCGTCTGGCCGTCCGGTGTGCCATCTGCCATGGGGACGTCCGACGGTGATGTTCATGGGCTCCGCGGGTACGGCCGGTGCGTCCGAGACCGATCCGGAGGCGGTGACGGACCCGCCGAGTAGCCGGGAGACGAGCTTGGTGAGCGTGCCGACCGCGGTCACCGCACCGGTGAGAGTCCTGGTGATGGCGCGGCCGACGATCGAGCCCGCCGCGGTGACGGATCCGCTGAGCGCCTTGCCCGTTGCGCGGGAGATGGCGCCGGAGGGTGTGCTGGATCCGGTGAGGCTGCGGTTGGTGGTTTTTGACGCCGATCCGGTTGCGGTGCTTGATCCGGACAGTGTCCGCGAGGTGGATCTGGTCAGGCTGCCTGTCGCGGTGACGCTTCCGGCCAGCGACTTCGTGAACTCGGTGCCCGCGGTTTCCACTTGGACATCGGCGAAGAACCAGGCCAGATAGTCGGTGCCCGGCATGACGTTCGTGCCGCCGCCGTTGTTGAAGCTGCCTGTGTCCGACGAGACGACACCGGTTCCGGTGGGGAAAGTTTCCGAGCCGTTGTCGGTGTAGACGCCGTCGCCGCCCTGGAAAGCGACACAGACGCGGTAGACCTCTGCGCTGTCGAGTGCTACGTCACCGGGCGTGGAGAACAGGGAGCTGTCGAAGTCGTACCAGGCGCCCGATGTGGGTGTCCCGTGACCTGCCGCACGCAGGTCGGACTCGGCGATTTTGGTGGCATCGCCGACGCGCCAGATCTGCCACAGGAACGTCGTCGGACGGCCAGCGGCGGGGATCCACGCGCGCCCGCCGACACATGAGGCGTCTTCGGAGACGGTGAACTTCATGCCCCAGGCGTGAGACCCGCCGTCGAAGTCGTTGCCGGTGACCGGCGTCGGCGTGGCGAAGATCGAGTCAGCCACGGCCGGTGACCGTCACGAGCCCGCGGGGAAGGTGGCGTCGTAGGTGAAGGCGATCGAGTCACCCGATATGACGTTTATTGCCGAGAAGACGCTTCGGTCCCACAGTGTTCCACCGGCGGTGCTGGCCTGCGAGAAGACGCCGTGTTCCGTGATGGCGCCCGACCCGTCGAAGGAAACGGTGCCAACAGTCCGGTAGATGTTGGCCGACGCGCCCTCGGTGGTGGAGCCGGTGGCCCGCGTGGAGTCCGGGTTGATGATGGTGGTGGATTCCGTCTGCAACGCGGTGTCCGACGACGCCTCCGCGTTGGTTCCCGTGCCGACGCCGTGGTACTTCAGGATTTCCAGCTCGACGCTGTTCTGGAACGCATCGACGAGGAAGTTGACGCCCGCGGTCGTCACGACGCGCATGGACGCCAGCCCGTAGTCGATGACATCGCCGTCCGCGCGGATATGGGTGATGTACAGCGAGCCGTAAACGGTTGCCAGGTTGAGGCTTCGCGCCGTGAGCACCCTGCGGACGCCCCGCCACAGGTTGGGCCAGTTGCGTGCCCGCCAGTGGTTGACCCGCTTGTCCAAGCCTTTGGCGGGCAGGCCGTGGCGCAGGATTTCGCGCACGGACAGCTCTTTGGCCGGCCACGACGCGGGCAGGATACGTAGCGGCACCCCGCCTCGGACGAGTTGGGCGTTCAGGCTGCCGCTGGGCGCGATGGAGCCACCGATCATGCCGACCTCCAGGTTCAGGCGCACAGCGCCGCGCCGACCGAATAGGTGGCGCTGTCAGAGTTGCCATGGACGGCTTTGATCCGGATGACCGGCGGGAGCACGTCGTTGGCGACGACGTTGGCCGATGCGGTCAGTCCGGGCCCGACTTTGAGCACCGTGGTGCCGGTGCCGGTGATGGCGGCGCTGACCAGGATGTTGTAGGTCTTGCCGGAGACCCTGTCCACGCCCATGATCGTGAAGACGACCGAGGGCGAAGAGGTCACAGCAGTGCAGTCGATGGTCAGGTGCAGGCCGCGATACCCGGCCACACCCAACTCGATGGTGTCGGGGTCGGCGGTGCGGGCGGCCGAGGCGTAAACCTCGAACCGGCCCGCGTCGCTGGACACTCTGCTGATCGTGTTGGCCACGGCTACTTGTCCTCAGCCTTGTCTGCGGCTTTATTGGTGGCCTTTTTGGCTGCCTTGTTGGCCACCTGCGGAGCCTTTTTCTCGGCGGCAGTGTCCGCCTGTGGCTCGACTTCCGGCTCAGGCTCGGGTGTCGGCTCCGGCTCTTCGGCCACGGCGGCCTCCGGTTCGGGTTCTTCGGCCAAGGCGCCGTAGCGGATCGCGTCGGCCTTGGGTACCTGGGTTCCCGGTGATGCCCACAGCCACCGGCCGTCGGGGTGGCCTTCGCTGACGACCCGGGTCTTGTCTTCGGTGAGGTACCAGTGTTCGGCGACGGTGACCATCTCTTGCGCCTGCCCGGCACCGCCGCGGGTCAGTTCCCAGCTCATGGCCATCAGCGGTACGCCCATGTCGCGAAGCGCTTGACGTCCATGCTCTTGACTGCGGCGGAGGTGGACTCCAGGCACAGGACCGGGGAGCATTCCTCGTCGGCGTCCAGGGCTGCGGCCAAATTGAACACCTGCGCCTTGTTGATGAACGCGGTCATGCCGCCGGTGGCGTCGATCTCGACCCTCAGCCGCTGGAACGTGCCAGCAGCGGAAACGTCGACGCCGGTGTCGCGGCTGCCGGTGTTGACTGTTTGGGATGCCGCCGCGTCACTCTTGTTGTGCACGGCGTAGTAGCGGGATGTGGCGGTGTAGCCGACGTCGAAGTGCAGCCCGGCCAGGTCGTCCTGGACCAGGGTCGCGGTGACCGTGGAGCCGGTGACCGGAGGGTCGAACGCGTCCGCTGCCAAACCGACGAAGCCGCAGAACATGGCCCGCAAGGTGATCGCCGAGACGTGGGTGACTTCGCAGTCGACGACGAGCAGCTGGTGCTGGTCGGGTTGCATGACGCCGGCTTCCATGCCGATGGCCAGGGTGTGGCCGTCCTCGTCGGTGGTGGTCATCCGGCCCAGGTTGCCGCCTTCTCCGGCGGTTTGGACGACAAGACCGGCGTCGGTTTCGTCGATGCCCTGGCCGAAGATCCGCAATCCTGAACCGGCGACGATGACCTCGGCGGTGGTGGCGGCCAGCGCGACGCCGACCTGGTCGCGGAAGTCTGTCCAGACGCCGAACAGGGCGCGCTGGTCGAAGCTGGCGGGAGTCCAGTACGGACTGGTGCGGGTGCCTTCGTTGACGTACTGGACAGCATTGGTGGTGTCCCACAGGACCGCTCCGGCCTCGGCCTCGTTGACCAAAGTACCGGACGTACCCGAGGACGGCGCCCCGGCGAACTGCCACGGGCGAAGGCGGGAACCGGTGATACGGCTGGAGTTCGGCATGTCTTTTCGCTTTCCGGCGTGCGTTTATGACCACGCGATTGCGGGATCGGCTGCCACACCTGGCTATGGGTGCGGCCCAGCCACTGAACCGGCTGGGCCGCTTGGACTTGCGGAAGGTCAGTCGCCGAGAACGACGTAGTACAGCAGAACGTCCACGACGCCTGCGGTGAGAGCGCCGGTGCCGATGGTGGCGGTGATGGACCTGGCGGCCGTGGTCTTCTTCGCGGTGGCGCCAGTCGCCACGGGCACGATCGACTTGAGTCCGGTCGTCGACCACGGCGCACCCGAAACCGCTGCTGCGGCGACGATGTCGTCGGCCGCCTCGACGTGGATGGCCAGGGTGCCGGATGCGCTGGAGGTGCAGGCGATGTCGACCTCGACGAAGCCGTGGGTGATGTAGGCACCGGCGGGGATCACGCCAGTGGAGCTGATGACGATGGCGCCGACCGCGCCGCCGTCGACCGAGAAGTCGTAGCGGGCGCGGACGGACTTGACCGCAGGGTTGGGGTATCCACCTGTGTAAGGCATGAGTCTCTACTCCTTAGAAATCGACTTTTGTGGATCTAGAGACCCGTACAAACCCCAAAAGCCTTGGGGCGGTAGAAAATCGCGGCGAGCCGGATATCAACCCGAACAGCCAAAACGCCCTCAGTGAAGAAGGTCCCGTGCGAATTGGAGATCTGCATGTCGATACCGCGCCGGGTCGAAACCTCGGCATGGTTGGTGAAGTCGCCCAGCGCCGCCTTGGTGGACGTGACCGCTGTGGTCTCGATGACCGGGATGCCCCAGATGGTGGCCGGGCCGACCATGCTCGGGTGGCCCCAGATGTAGAGGCCGTCGGCGGTACGCAGCAGGCGCACGCCCTCCCACTTGACCGGCTGGATCAGCACGTGGCTCGGCTCGGCGAAACCGTCGTCGCGGACCTTGCGCATGCACTTGTAGATCGCGTCCGGGACCGGGTCAGAACCCAGCGCCTGCGTCTGGATACCGGAGACGTTCTCCAGGCCGCGCAGGTTCGGCGAGGTGCCGTTGCCCTGCAACAGTTGCAGGTCGACCCGCTGCCTCAACATAAAGGGCAAGCGGTTCTCGACGTAGGCACGCGCGCGGGACTCGTCGGCGAAGGTCTCCTCCGTGATCGGCAGGAAGGCGGCGATCTTGCGGACCTCGCTGGATTTTTCCTCCACCTTGAGCTGCATCTCCGGGTAGGCGCCCGCCTCCGCGACCTCGGCCGCGTTGTTCACGAACACCGTCTCCTCCATGTAGAGGACGGTGCTCATGGTGGTGGTCGTCTGCGGGAAGATGTCGATGATCCGGGGCGCCGGACGGGTCGCGTACTCCGCGAGCCGTCCGGTGCGCAGGTCCTCCGGGTCCCAGCCGTTGCTGGTCGAGAACAGGGTCTTGACCTCGACGTCGATGCGCGACTGCGGGCCGATGCCCATGCCCGGCTTGTAGCTCTTGATGGCGTCGGACTTGAGGACCTGGTCCCCGAAACGCTGGCGGCCCTTGGTCTGCGGCCCGTCGGTGTCCTCGCTCGGCGCGCCGGCCTCGCGGGCGGCGCCGTGCTCCTTGGCCTCCCAGGCGGCCTTGGCCACCACGAGGTGCTCGTCGACCTTCTTCTTCAGGTCGTCGATCTCGGCGTTCCACGCCTTGATCTGGTCGACCTTGGCCTTGGAGTCGCCCTCAAGCGACTTCACCTGGCCCATGTCGTAGTTGTCGCCGGCCTCACGAAGGACGGAGGCGAGCTGGTCGCGCTTGGCGTCGAGCTTGCCCTGCGCCTCTTTGAGCGCGGGGAACTCGACGATCCGCGGACGGTCGTCTGTGACAGTCATGGCTTTGTACGGCCCTTTCACTGCATGCTGAAGACCCGGACCGCCGGGATTGGCGCCGGGTAAGGGATCGCGGGTTAGGTCAGATCCCGTTGAGTCGGGCTATCGACGCCGCCACAACCGAGGCGATCTCGTCGTCGTCGGGTTGCGGTGCCTCGGGCTCGACAGGGTTGGACAGCAGGTGCTTGAGCCGGACAAGCTCATCGGAGACCCAGCCGAGCAGGTCCGAGGTGCTTGCCGCCATCGCGCGCCCTTTTGTGCGCCTCATCGCCATGACTTCTGATGCGCGGTCTATCAATGCACCTACCGACGCGAGGACCTCTGCGGCCTCGTCGTGGAACCGGCGGTTTTTACTGTCCCCTGGTCCTGTACGCAGGTCGGGGATGTCTCGGTCGGCATCTTTGAGATGCGCCGCGAGGTGGTCGTAGATGCCTTTGCGTTCGGCCTCGGGCATGTCCTGCCCGTCCGGGCCGTTGAGGGCGGCGATTCCCATCAGCGCTGCGCGCAGGTTCGCGGGCCCGCCGATGCCGTGGTGGTGAGCGAAGCGGTAGGAGCCCTTCAGCTCCGGGTCGCCGTCCGGGTCGACCCACGCGTAGACGGTGCGCAGCTCGCTCGGGCGCGCGTCGTCGGGCAGCGCGTTCTCGGTACGGCCCCGGTCCCAGGCGCGGGAAACCGTTTTCGTCTCATGTGCGGGGATCGCGCCCTTCACTGCGCGGCTCGCTGGTGTCTCGCCGACTGCGGCCCGGTTGCTGCGCATGCTGCGTCCCTTCACTGAGACCGTGCGGGTGCCCGTGCCTGCGCCTTGCAGCACCGGTGACACCTCGAAGACTTTGACACCAGGCGTTCCGTCGGCCATGGGTGTCAAATAGCGCACCTGGCGGCCGGAATGCTGGCCGGACTTGGATCCGCCGGGCAGGATCTCGAACCCGTAAGAATATTGTTGTAGCGCAGGCGGATTGGCCATGTCGAACTTGATCGCCTCGTACCAGGCTTTGGCTTCCGGGATGGCCAGGTTGAATTTGACGTCGCAGTAGGCGCCGTCGGACTCCTCGTAGATCTGGCCCTTGCCGATCGGGACGTGGTTCCAGTCGTGGACCGGGACCATCGTCACGTGCTGCTTGCCGAAGAACCCGGGCACGGTGACGTCGCCGTCCTTGTCCACCTCGTTGTAGGAGGCGATCCGGAACGTTGCCGTGCCCTCGCCGGAGTCGTCGACAGCTTTTATGGCGGGGTTGAACGACTTGAACGCCATGCCGCGTCCCTCCTCGGTTTCGGAGTCCTCGGCTTCTGCGCCTTGGCTGCTTTGGTCGTGTCTTCCTGGGAGGTGCTTGCCTTGTAGGTCTGGGGTGGAGGAAGACTTGGGCTTGTCACCGGAAAGCTCACCGAGTTCTTTGATCAGCCGCTTAACGTCGCTCCCGGCGAATGCCACCTCGTCGTCGCCGAAACCGATGGACCATTCGTCGCCAGCGTCGGGCGGTTTGATGCCGAGCCTGACGCGCCAGCCACCCTCACCGTCATCACTGCCTGCCACCTCGTAGTGCAGGTCGCCCTCCGGCCCGCCTGGCAGGT
>Ga0310887_10000457_pt1 | contig 10788 bp, 11 predicted proteins | sample T60D4metaG_FD_202509 | JGI IMG/M metagenome (GOLD analysis project Ga0310887, IMG submission 202509) | Lab incubated soil microbial communities from West Virginia University Organic Research Farm, Morgantown, WV, United States - T60D4 | ecosystem: Environmental > Terrestrial > Soil >...
CGCAAGAACCCGTGGGCGGCGGTGGCGATCGCCGCCGGCGTAGGACTGGTGATCGGCCTGCTGCTCAGCCGCAAATGAGCCTCGGGCTGGTCAAGTCCGCGCAGGACCTGGTCGCCAGCGCGCTGGGACTCGCGCGCACTCGTCTCGATCTGCTGAGCACCGAGGTACAGGAGCTGCTCGCGCGCCTGGTGCTGCTGATGATCGCCTCAGTTGCCGCCATCCTGCTTGCCGCGCTGGCGTTCGGCTTCGCCGCGGTCGCGGTCGTCATGGCGGCGCCGGCGGACTACCGGGTCTGGGTAGCGGCGGGACTCGCGTTGCTGTTCCTGGCCGCCGCGCTGTTCATCGCCTGGCAGCTGCGGCGCGACACGAAGGAGCGTCCGTTCGCTGCCAGCATTGCCGAGCTCGAGCGCGACCTGGCTGCGCTCAAGTCACGCGAATGAACCTCTCGCTCGAAGTGCTGGCGCGGCGGCGCGAAGCGCTGGTTGGTCGCTCCGGCGCACAGCGCGCGGAGATCGCCGCGGCGATCGACCGCGCGCGGAATGCCGCCACCGCACCGGTGCTGCTCGGGGCCGGGGGGCTGGTCGCCCTGGTCTCCAGCTCGCCGAAGCTGCGCAACTGGCTGGTCCGCGCCTGGGCGGTCTACAGCCTGGTGCGACGCTTCAGGGGATGAGCCAGACCGAAGCCGCCCCCGCGCTCTCGGCGAGCGGCCTCGAGCGCCTCAAGCTCTACTATGGGCGCAACGAGGGCCGCGTCGCCGCGGTCTTCTTCGCCGCTGGTTTCGTGTTCGACATGCTCACCGTCGGCCGCATCGACTCCTGGGCGGTCATCGGCCAGCAGGCGGTCTATCTCGCGGTGATCATGGCGGTGCTGCTGCAGATGTTCACCGAGCAGGACCAGCCGGCGCGCTCCCCCAGCAGCTTCGCGCTGACGCGCTGGTATTACGAATATCGCACCGCGCTGATTCATTTCCTGATGGGCGCGCTGCTGAATATCTACGCCATCTTCTACTTCAAGAGCTCGTCTTTGCTGGTGTCGTTCGGCTTCCTCGGCTTCCTCGTCATCCTGCTGCTGGCCAACGAGTTCAAGCGCGTGAAGTCGATGGGCCTGCCGGTCAAGTTCGCCCTGCTCGGTCTCTGCATGCTGTCGTTCTTCGCCTATCTGGTGCCGGTCCTGATCGGCTCCATCAGCCTGCCGCTGTTCGTGCTTTCGATGGCACTGGGGTGCGTGCCGCTGCTACTCGGCGCCTGGCTGGTCGGCCGCGGCTCGCCCGGGCGCTTCGCGCTGGCGCGCCGGCAGATCCTGCTGCCGCTGGGCGGGGTGCTGATCGGCTTCCTCGCCTTCTACCTGTTCCGCCTGATCCCGCCGGTCCCGCTGTCGATCCCCTTCATCGGCGTCTACCACCAGGTCGAGCGCGCCGGCGACAGCTACCGCCTGAGCCACGAGCGCCCGGTCTGGCGCATCTGGCACAACGGCGATCAGCACTTTCTCGCCCAGCCCGGCGACCGGGTCTACGTGTTCTTCCGCATCTTCTCGCCCGCGCGCTTCGCCGACCAGGTGCAGATGCGCTGGTCGTGGAAGGACCCGGCGCGCGGCTGGGTGGCGCACGACGCCATCCCGATCCGCATCGCTGGCGGCCGCGAGCTGGGGTTCCGCGGCTACGGCGTGAAGGCCAACTACCAGCCCGGCGAATGGAAGGTCCAGGTGGAGACGCTCGACGGGCGCGAAATCGGCCGGGTGTACTTCGATGTCAGTCCGATGCCGCAGATCCCGCGCACCTTCATTGTCGACGTCGACTAGTTCGCGAACTTGATGTACTTGACCATCTCCTTCTGCACCTCGGGGGGCTGGTCCAGCAATCCATTGAACATCTTCAGCACCTCTTCGGGGCCGATGTAGCCGACCTCGATGCGCGCTTTCTTCATTTCGGCGTTGAACTCCGCATCCTTCACCACCTTGGCGAGCGCTTCGCGCAGCAGCCTGACGCGCTCGGCCGGCGTGGCCGGCGGGGCGGCGAACGCGCGGCCGATGGCGAGCGGCGCAGCGCGGATGCCCATGATCGCCTTGCCCACGGCGCTGGTGGCGAGCGTTTCGTCGACCGGCAGGTTTTCGAACCCCGGGATCGACACACGCCCGCGCACCAGCGGACGCACCGCGCCGCGGTCGGCGGCGAGCTTGATGGTGGTGGCGAATGCCGCCCACAGGTCGACCTCTTTGCGCTCGATGGCGAGCAGGATGTCGGCGTTCGCCGGGTAGCCGGACACCAGCTTGAATTTCGCGCCGGCGAATTCCTTCAGCAGCAGCGGGAAGTCGTGCGCATTCGATCCCGGGCCGGTGGTGCCGACCACCAGCTCGCGATCGGCTTTCTTCAGCTCTTCCCAGGTCATGTACGGCAGGTCGCCGCGGATCGAGAGCGCCACGCCGTCGGCGCCGGTCGACCCCAGCCACTGGAAACGGCGCAAGTCGAAGCGCGCCGCCTCCACCTTGGTGAGCTGAGCGATGCCGACGTTGGGATTCGCGGCGAGCAGCGTCAGCCCATCGGGCTTGGCCACGTTGTAGACGTTGTTGGTCGCGACCAGGTGCGCGGCACCCGTCATGTTCTGCACGATCACGTTCGGGTTGCCCGGCAGCTGCTTGCCGAGATGGCGCGCGGCAATGCGCGCGGCAATCTCCAGGCTGCCGCCCGAGGCACCGATCACCACCGTTACCGTCTTGCCTTCGTAGAACGAGCCCTGCGCGTACGCCGGTGCCGCGGCGAATGTCGCCAGCGCGGCATAGAGCCATCTCCTCATGTGCCTCCTCCTATCAGCCAGCCTGGATCGAACGGAAAATGCAGCAACTTCTCGAACAACAGATGGAACGCGCCCCAGGCCGCCAGCGCAAGGGCGCCGGACAGGAGCCACGGCTCGCGGCCCGCGATCATCAGGTAGCCGAAGATGAAAAGCGGCACCGCGAGCGGGAATCCGAGCAGGAATACGAGCGCGATGAAGCCCGCCATCCACGCCAGCACGCCGAGCGCCGCCCGCGTTTCCTGCGGCGCGTCCTCGGACGCGCTCAACGCACGCCAGTCCGTCACCATCTGCACCACGGCGAGCACCAGAAGCGGGATGCTTGTCACCAGGGGAAACAGCGCCGCCTTGGGCGGCCAACGCAACGCGGTCAGCACCGCATAGGCGGCGACCATCGCCAGTCCGGCACTGAACGCCATGGCGCCGCTAATTCGCATGGCTGCGGCGCTCCTGCAGATAGGGAAACACGATGATCAGCGCCGTGAGCGCCATCAGCACCAGCACCAGCGGCTGCGCGAGCCAGGCGTAGCCATAACGAGCCATCGAAATGAACAGATAGGTCTCGGCGAGCTTGCCCAGGACGAAGCCGAGCACCAGCGGCGCGCGCGGCCAGCCGAAGCGCATCATGAGGTAGCCGACCGCGCCGAAGCCGAGCGTCACCAGCAGGTCGGCGAGCTGGCGGTTGGCGGTGTAGCTGCCGACGAACACCAGCAGCAGGAGGAACGGGATGATCAGGCTGCCGCGGATGCGCGTCACCAGCGCCAGATACGGCAAGAGCGCGAGACAGGCGATGACGGTGATGACGTTGGCGATCACCAGGGTCCAGACCATCGAGTAGGTGACGGCGAGATGCTTGGTGAGCATCTCCGGCCCGGGGTGGAGCCCCATGATCAGGAAAGCCCCGAGCAGGATCGCCATCGCGCCGCTTCCCGGCACGCCGAATGCGATGGTCGGAATCAGGTCGCCGCCTTCCTTCGAGTTGTTGGCCGCGCCCGGCCCGAGCACGCCGCGCACGTCGCCCTTGCCGAAGCGCTCGCGGTCCGCGGGGTCCTTCGCGCTCTGCACCGCGTGGGCGTACGCCATCCATTGGGCTACGCCGCCGCCCGCGCCCGGCAGGATGCCCACCAGCACCCCGACCGCGGAGCAGCGCACCACCAGCCAGAAATGCCGGAACGTGTCCTTGATTCCCTCCCATACGCCGGCACCGAGCTTCGCGGACGGGGCGTTGCCGGCGATCGCCGTGCCGCGCGCGGCGAGGTCGATGATCTCGGGAATGGCGAAAATGCCGACCAGCACCGGAATCAGATCGAGTCCCTCCCACAGGTAGATCAGGCCGAAGTCGAAGCGCAGGATGCCCGACTGGCGTTCCTGCCCGATGGTGGCGAGCAGCAGCCCGAGCAGCCCCATGGCGAAGCCCTTGAGCTGCGCGCTGGTCCCCTGCCCGCTGAGCGACGTAATGCAGGCAATGCCCATTATCGTGACCATGAACAGCTCGGGCGAGCCGAAGGTCAGCACCAGCGGTCGAACGATGGGAATCGACACCGCAAGGGCCGCCGCGCCGATCACCGCGCCGACCAGCGAGCTCATCAGCGCCGCCCCCAGCGCGCGCGCCGCTTCGCCGTTCTTGGCCATCGGGTGGCCATCCACCACCGTGGCCGCCGACAGGGCTTCGCCCGGCACGCCGAACAGGATCGAGGTGATGTCGCCGGTGGTGGCCGCCACCGAGTGCATGCCGAGCAGGAAGGCAAAGGCCTCCACCGGGCTCATCTTGAACACGAACGGCAGCATCAGCGCGAGCGTGGCGGCGCCGCCGATGCCGGGCAGCAGGCCGACGACGAAGCCGAGCGCCATGCCCACCAGCATCAGGCTGAACGCGTTCCACTGCAGCACGAGGAAAAGGCCCTGGAGGAGCGCGTCGAGCATCGGTGGGCGATGCTAGCAAAATGGTGGAGAATCTTTTCCCATGATCCCTACCCCGCGCTCCACGCTCGCGGCGCTTTCCGCCGCTCTGCTCCTTGCCCTGTCGGGCTGCGCCAGCGCGCCCGCCCCGACTGCCGAGAAGCCCCGCCTGATCGTATTTTTCGTCGTGGACGGCTTGCCCCAGCGGCAAGTGGTGGACTACCGCGACCAGCTCGCGGCCGACGGTTTCCGGCGCTTTCTCGACCGGGGAGCATGGTTCTCGGACGCCCACTATGCGCACGCCGTGACCCAGACTGCCCCGGGCCACGCCACCATGCTGACCGGCGCGTACCCGCATCGCACCGGGATCATCGCCAACGAATGGCGCGATCCTGCCAGCGGCGAGCTGGTGTACAACACCGGTGACCCCGATGCCGTGTACATCGGACACCGCACGCAGAGGCTGGATGGCACCAGCCCGAAGCGGCTGCGCGCCGAGACCGTCGGCGACGTGCTGCGGCGCCTCGAGCCGCGTTCCAAGGTGATCGCCATGTCGGGCAAGGATCGCGGCGCCATCCTTCCCGGCGGCCATCTCGGCACCGCCTACATGTATCAGACGCAGACCGGCCAGTTCGCCTCCACCACCTACTACATGAAGGCGCATCCGCAGTGGGTGGTCGATTTCCACGCCCGCAAACCTGCCGATGCCTATTTCCGCAAGGAGTGGCGGCCGTTGCTCGAGGAATCGGCCTACGCGCGCTCGCTGCCCGATGGGCAGCCGTGGTACGCAAAGCTCGGCGGCGGAAAACTACCGCAGACCCTCGGCGAAGGAAGCGAAGCGCCCGGCCCGGCGTTCTATTCCGCGGTGCTGCGCACGCCGTACGGCGACGAGCTTACGCTCGACTTCGCCCGCGCGGCGATCGCCGGCGAGCAGCTCGGCCAGGACGACGCTCCAGACATCCTGTCCATCAGCCTTTCGACCCACGACTACATCAACCATGGATTCGGTCCCGAGTCGCGCCTGTCGCATGACCACTTCCTGCAGCTGGACCGCCGCCTGGAGCGCTTCTTCCGTGATCTCGATGCGACCGTCGGCAAGGATCGCTACGTCGCCGTGCTCACGGCGGACCACGGCTTCATGCAGGCGCCCGAGGTGAGCCTCAAGCAGGGCCGCGACGCCGGCCGCCTCAACGGCGGGCAGCTCGTCGCGCGGCTGAACGCGGGGCTGTCGGAGCGCTTCGGCAAGGGTCAATGGGCGCTGGGCATGTCGGCGCAGGCGGTGGTGCTTAATCGCGCGCTGATTGCCGAGCGCAAGGTGGACGCCGCTGCGCTGCAGGCAGAAACGCGCCGCCTGCTTCTCGAGGAGAAGTCGGTGACCGCGGCCTACCTTCGCGACGAAATCGAAAGCAACAGCCGGGCCGGCGCGCCGTACTTTGAGTCGATTCGCAGGACCTGGGATCCCGAGCGATCGGGCGATATCGCCGTGGTGCTGAAGCCCTATTGGATGTACTCCTCCAGCACCAGCATGACGACCCATGGCTCGCCGCACGCGTACGACACGCAGGTGCCGATTTTGCTTTACGGGCCGCGCTGGATCAGGGCCGGCCGCGTCGACCAGCGGGTCGAAGTGGTCGACATCGCGCCGACCCTGGCGAATTTGCTGCGCGTGCCGGCGCCGTCCTCGGCCGAGGGGCGGCCGCTGCCGCTCCCCGCGCCCTAGCGATTACCTGCCGACCGACTTGGAAGCCGGCGTCGAGCCGCCCTGCACGCCGAGGCGGCCGCCGGTGCCCAGGCCGCCGCGCACTTCCTGCGCCTTGTAGTTCTTCACGTTGCGCACCAGCGCGTTGTAGGCGTCGGCGAACGAGCTCGCGATCACCTTGCCCTCCGGCGTGTTGGTGTAGCCGCCGGCACTGCCGGAGCCGCCGCTGCCGATCAGGCCGCCCCACACGCCGAAGTCGGTCTTGCTCGAGTTGCCCTCGGCCGCCGCGAGCTGCACGCCCGAGCGGTTGTCGATCAGCGTAAGCATGGTGGAGGCTTCCTTGAACTTCAGGTCCCCGGCCACGGACGCGGCGGTGCGACCCCAGCCGCCGAGCTTGTCGCCGATCGCAGTCACCGCACCCCGCATGCCGCCAGTGTCGCGCGCGCTGAACGTAATGCTCGGGTTCATGGCGTAGTCCGCGGCCACCATCTGTCCCTTGCCGAAGTTGCTGCCCTCGCGCGTCTCGCCCGAGCGGTCGAGGTTGCGCTCCTGCCTCATCGAGTTCATTGCCGCGCCGCGCTCGACCACCACGAAGCAGTTCGATTCCTGAATCAGCATGCGCAGCAGCGGCACGGTCGACTGCACCTTGTACTGCTGCATGGTGTGATACCAGTTGGCGTTGCGATCCTCGATCACCGCCAGGGTGCCGAGGGTTTCGCTGCACTTCTCGAGAGTGCCGCCGGCCGTCTTCGACTGCGCCCACGCGCCGCCGGCGACGGATGCCAGCGCCGCCGCTAATACGAGTTTCTTCATGTTCGCCCCCTTGTCGTTGCGGTAATTTAGCTTACGCCGGGCCCGGCCGGGCGGGAGGAAATGTCTCGCCCGGTGTGACCACTGTCACGCACCGCCGCGTTCAGCGCGCGAGCGGATCCATGCTTTTTATTCTAGGCTGGTTATCATCCCTCCCGCCATGACCCGGCTGAGCGGCGCGCAGTGGCGCTATTGCGCAAAGGTTGGCATCGCCAGTGCCCTCGGCTACCTCCTGACGCAGGGCGGGCAGAACCAGTACGCCATCTATAGCGCTTTCACCGCTGCGCTGGTCGTGGGCACCAGCGTTGGAGAGGACCTCGCGACCTCCGCCAACCGGGTCAAGGGCACCCTCGCCGGCATGATCGGCGGAATGATGGTCGCCGCCCTGCTCGGCCCCAACTTCGTGACGGTCGGCATCTCCGCCACGCTCACCGGCCTGCTCGCGCTGGCGCTCGGCTGGGGCATCGCCGTGGCGCGAATCGGGGTCACAGTCTGCATCATCACGCTGGCCGTGCACAGCGTGGATGCGCTGCACTATGACGTCTATCGGGCCATCAACACCGTGATCGGAATCGTCGCCGGCCTTGCGGTGACTTTTTTCGTCTGGCCGGTGCGCGGGCCGGCGGAGGTCGAGCGCACCATGAAAGGCGTGGTGTCGGTTTCCCGCGCGCTGCTCGATGCCCTGGCGCATGGCGAGCGTGACTTGCGCAAGCTCGAAGGCAGGTTGCACGACAACATCGCCGCGGTCGTCAAGGCGGCCCGCGATGCGGCGCTCGAGCAGAAAACCGGACAGCCCGCGGTGATCGACGAGGCGCGCGTGCTCGAAGTGGTCCAGCTCGGGATCGACGTTCTGTCAGCCGCGCTGCGCGCGCCGTCGACCAGCTCGCTCGAAGCGCTCAGCCATCGGGCCGACAAGCTCGGCGCCCGGATCGACTAGAATTCCGCCGCGTCGACATGCCTTTACTTGAGCTGCGCGGCGTCACCCGCCGCTTCGGCGACTTCGTCGCCGTGGACAATGTGAGCTTGCAGATCGAGCAGGGAGAGTTCTTTACCCTGCTCGGTCCGTCGGGCTGCGGCAAGACCACGCTGCTGCGCATGATCGCGGGTTTCGACGCGCCCGACGGCGGCGCGATTCTGTTCGACGGGCACGACCTGCTCGGCGTGCCGCCGGAGAAGCGCAACCTGCACACCGTGTTCCAGAGCTACGCGCTGTTCCCGCACATGAGCGTGGCGCAGAACATCGCCTTCCCGCTGCGCATGGCCGGCGCGGCGCCCGAGGCCATCCGGCAGCGCACCGCCGCCGCGCTCGAGCAGGTGCGCCTGCCGGGCATGGGCGCGCGCTTTCCGGCCGAGCTGTCCGGCGGGCAACGCCAGCGCGTAGCCGTGGCGCGCGCGCTCATCAACCGGCCGCGGCTGCTGCTGCTCGATGAGCCGCTCGCCGCGCTCGACGCCAAGCTGCGCGAGAGCATGCAGGCGGAGCTGATCGGCCTGCAGCGCGAGGTGGGCGTGACTTTCGTGTACGTCACGCATGATCAGAGCGAGGCGCTCGCCCTTTCGCACCGCATCGCCGTGATGAACCGCGGGCGCGTCGAGCAGCTCGGCGCGCCCGCGGCGATCTACGCGTTCCCGCGCAACCGCTTCGTCGCCGATTTCATCGGCGAATGCAACCTGCTGCCCGCGGAGCTGCGCGCCATGGCGGCGGGCGACATCCGCCTCGAGGTGCGCGGTGTGGGAGAGGTGCACGCGACCCACGGCGAGCAGCTCGCCGCCGGCGCGCGGGGGGTGCTCGCGTTGCGCCCGGAGCAGGTGCAAATCTCGAGCGACCGGCTGCCCGAGGACAGCCGCAACGCGTTCGGCGGCATCGTGGAGCAGCTGCTGTATCGCGGCGATGTCACGGTGTACACGATCGCGCTCGCCGGCGGCGCCCGCATCCAGGCGCTGCTGCCCAACGCCGGCGGCGCGCGTGCCGCGGGCTTCCCCGTCGGCGCCAGCATCCAAGTGGGCTGGCGCGCCGACGCCGGCCATTTCCTTCCCGACTGATGCCGAAAAGCGCGCTGCGCAAGTGGCTGGTGGGCGGACCGCCGCTCGCCTATCTGCTGTTCTTCTTCGCCGCTCCGCTCCTCATCATGGTCGTGGCATCGTTCCGCAGCCCGGGCGATTTCGGCGGGCTCGCGCCGCTGCTGTTGCACGACGACTCGGGCACGCAGCTCAACCTGACGACCGAGGCCTACGAGCGCTTCTTCTCCGACTTCCTCTACACCGGCCTGTTCCTCAAGTCGTTCGGCTACGCCGCGCTCGCCACCCTGCTCTGCCTAGCCGCCGGCTATCCGCTCGCCCTGCTGGTCGCGCGCAGCCCGCGCAAGTACCGCGACATCCTGGTGCTGCTGGTGATCCTGCCGTTCTGGAGCAACTTCCTCATCCGGGTCTACGCCTGGATGATGCTGCTTGGCCCGCAGTCGTTCGTCAGCGCTGCGCTGAACGGCCTTCTCGGGCTGGCCGGCCTCGAGCCGGTTTCGCTTCTCTACACCCCGACGGCCGTGGTGGTGACGCTGGTCTACGTGCATCTGCCGTTCATGGTGCTGCCGCTTTACGCCAACCTGGAAAAGCACGATCCGGCGTTGCTCGATGCCGCGCAGGATCTCGGCGCCGGCGCCTGGCAGCGCTTCTGGCGCGTCACGTTCCCGCTGTCGCTGCCCGGCGTCTACGCCGGCGCGGCGCTCGTGTTCATCCCCGCGGTCGGCATCTTCGCCATCCCCGATCTCCTCGGCGGCACGAGCGGCATCATGATCGGCAACGTGATCAAGCAGCAGTTCCTCGACACGCGCGACTGGCCTTTCGGCGCCGCGCTGTCATTGATGCTGATGCTCTCGGCGCTCGCCCTGGCGGCGCTCGCCGCGCGCTTCGGCCGCGGGGCGCTGCGATGAGGCGCTCGCCCTGGCTGTGGTGCGCCGGGATCGCGGCGTACGTTTTCCTGTACGCGCCGCTCGTGCTGGTGGTGGTCTATTCATTCAACGACTCGCGGCTGAATGCCCAGTGGGTCGGCTTCACGTTCGCCTGGTATGGGAAACTGTTCCAGAACGAGCAGATGCTGCTCGCCGCGCGCAATTCGCTGCTCATCGCGCTCGCCGTCAGCGTCGTGTCCACCGCGCTCGGTACGATGGCCGGCTTCAGCCTGCACCGCCACCGGCCGCGGCTGCTGCCGGCGCTGGTGCTCGCGACCATCGCTATCCCCGAGATCCTGATGGCGGTGAGCCTGCTGATCTTCTTCGTGCTGCTCAACATCACCCTCGGCATGGTGTCGATCGTGCTCGCCCACATCACCTTCTGCGTCGGCTTCGTGGCGCTCGTGGTGCGCGCGCGGCTCGCGGGCATGGACGAAAGCCTGACCGAGGCCGCGTGCGACCTTGGCGCCACCCCGGCCCAGGCGTTTCGCTGGGTGACCCTGCCGCTGATCATGCCCGGCATCGCTGCCGGCGCGCTGATGGCCTTCACCCTGTCGCTCGACGACTTCGTCATCACCTTCTTCACGGCGGGCGTCGGCTCTAGTACGCTCCCGCTGCAGATTTATACAATGGTCAAGATCGCCGTGACTCC
>Ga0310887_10000459_pt1 | contig 10779 bp, 7 predicted proteins | sample T60D4metaG_FD_202509 | JGI IMG/M metagenome (GOLD analysis project Ga0310887, IMG submission 202509) | Lab incubated soil microbial communities from West Virginia University Organic Research Farm, Morgantown, WV, United States - T60D4 | ecosystem: Environmental > Terrestrial > Soil >...
GACGAAGAAGACGCAGGGCGAGGCGACGTTCTTCACGGCGGTCGCTGGCGCCGAGCAGTTCATCAAGCGGCGGATGAATGGTCCCTACCGCGATCTCGTCGCGCTGATTCAGTTCGGCAATCAGGCGTACGTCGTCACGCCGTTCACGACCGATTACGAGAACATCCTGCTCAGCATCCGGCTGGTGAGCGACCCGCGCGAGTGGGGACGCTTCAGCGACTGGGGGACGACCATCATCGAGGGCATCGAGCAGGCCACGAAGCTCTTCAAGACGTTCTCGTTCGTCAACGCTTCCGGCAACCTGATGGTCGTTTTCACCGACGGGCGTGATTCGGACCTGCAGCCGAAGGGGCGGCCGGTGGAGAACCTGATCGCCGAGGCTCGCACCTGGAAAATCCCGGTGCACATGGTGCGCACGGCGTACAACCGCCGCGAGGGTGAGGTCGTGCAGGACAAGATCTGGCGGCCCACCGTCGAGCGCACGGGCGGCCGGTTCTACGCCGTTTACGACGAGGAGTCGATGCTGCGCACGCTGCGGGAGATCGATCGGCTGTCGCCCGGCCGGATCGATGTCCGCGAGTACAGCGTGCAGCGCCCGCGCTACGCCGGCTACGCGCTCATTGCGACGGCGCTATGGTTGGTCGCTGCGTTCCTGAAGCTGGGATTCGGAGTGTTTCGCACGTTCCCGTAGTTGGCAGTTCCCGGAGTTGGTCGAGGCCGGCTTTCAGTCGGCCCTGGAGGAAGTCGTGAAGAGCGTGACCGCCTATCTCGTCGCCGCGTTGGTCTTTCTTGCTGCCGGCATCGCCGGTCTGACGGCGTCGCGCCTCGAGCGCGCGCTGGCGGACGCGCAGGAGCGGACGAGCACGCAGCAGTATCGACTGGCGCAGGAGAGCCTCGCCGACGCGGACGGCTATCTGCGCTACGCGCGCTGGGTGCCGGGCGTCGGCGAGAAGACGACCCGGGAGGTCCGTGCCCGCCAGGCGGCGCTTCTGTACTGGCAGGGTGACTTCGCGAAGGTCCTGCCCGCACAGGCCGAGCCGGTTGCGGCGGTGGACGAGTCCAACGTCGAGCTGCAGCTGGTCGTCGCGAACGCGGCATTCCGGACGGGACTCGTCGGCGTGACGGAGCGGGCGGCCGCGCTCCAGGCGCTGAGCGAAGCGGCCAACGGCTACATGACCGTGCTCAAGAACAACACGTGGCACGAAGAGGCGGCGTACAACTACGAATACGTGATCCGCCTGCGCGACGAGATCGCCAAGGGCCGTCGTCCGCCATCAGATCAGCCGCAGCAGGGGATGGAGCTCGGAGAAAACGGTGCGCCGTCAGACGCCACGAGCACCAAGGGCTTCCAGATCTACGTGCCGCTCCAGGGCGAGGAGAAATCACCGGAGGGCGGCGACGCCGGCAAGGCCACTGAGAAGGTACGCAAAGGGTGATTCCGAAGGACTTCCTCGAGACGATCCGTTTCGAGTCGCCGGCGCTGCTCTGGCTGCTGGTGGTCCCGGCCGCGCTGTTCGTGCTCTGGTGCTGGCGCGTTGCCCGCCGTCGTGCCGACGCCAGACGGCTTGTCGCCGCGCGCGTGCTGCCGGTGCGCGAGCGCTACAACTTCGCCGGTGACCTCACCTTCTGGCTCGCGGCGCTGCTGGCCTCCACGCTGTGCATCGTGGCCATCGCCAAGCCCCAGGCTCGCATCGCCCTCTCGCGCCGTGCCAGCGCCGACATCGTCATCCTTCAGGACGCCTCGGCGTCGATGTATGTCTCCGACGTCCGGCCCGATCGCTGGCGCCGATCCGTTGCCTTTCTGCGGACCTTTGCCGAGGCCCTCAGCTGGCGCGGCGATCGCGTAGCGCTGGCGCTCTTCGCGCAGCTGGCCGCGCCCCAGGTCCGCCTGACGAAGGATCCGAACTCGCTGTTCTTCTTTCTCGATCATCTGGGCGACCATTCGCCGTTCGCGCTCGAGAATCTGACCACGTGGGATACCAACATCGAAGAGGGCATCCGCTGGGGTCTGAACCTGATCGAAAAGGACGAGCAGCTCTTCGGCAAGAGTGGCAACCCGAAGGCCTTTCTGGTGGTGTCGGACGGGCAGTCGTGGACGGGTGACGTCGCGCGTGCCCTGCAGACCGCAAAGGACCGCAAGGTTCCCGTATTCGTCGTCGGCATCGGAACCGCCGTGGGCGGGATGATTCCGGAGCCGGCTGGCCCCGACGGCACGCGTCCGCCTCCGAAGATTCGCTCAACGCTGGATCGCAGGTCGCTGCTCCAGATTGCGGTGGCCGGAGGCGGCGAGTATTTCGAGGTCGGCGAGGAATCCGATCGCACGATCGCCTTCCGCATCGTGGAGCGTCTCCGGCGGCGCGCGCTCAACGCGAAACCGGTGGAGACGTTCGAGGATCTCTACGGCCGCTTCCTGCTGGCCGCGGCGATCGTCCTGTGCGCCGGCGTGCTCGTCGTCCGGAAGCGGACCGAGCTGGCGTGGCAGACAGCCGGCGCAGTGGCCGTTGTCCTGCTGCTGGCGAGCGTGATGTAAACCCTCCGGGGGACGCGCGCCGAGCGTCACCGCCGCCGCGCCCCTCGTTTGACAGTCTTCACGAGGGGACGCTAGATTCCGAACTTCGCCCCATGCCGAACGTTCCGCCACCTGAGCATCTCGAATCCAGTGCCGCGGACCTCGTCGATCGGCTTGTGGGGCATCGCACGCTCGGTCGAGCGCCGCGGCGGCAGCTCGAGTGGCTCGCGGCGCACGGCGTGCTCGGTCACTTCCCGGCGGGCGCGGTGGTCCGGAAGCTTCACGAAGGGATTGACAGCCTGTGGATTGTGCTCTCCGGCCGGATCTCGATCCGCGTGGACCGCGGAGCCGGCCCACGCAAGGTCATGGAGTGGGGTGCCGGAGACGTCACAGGGCTGTTGCCGTATTCGCGGGCGAGGGGGGCACCGGGAGAAACCCGCGCCGACGAAGCCACGGAGATCCTCACGATTGGCGATGAACACTTCACGGAATTGATTCAGGAGTGCCACGAGATCACGGCCATTCTCGTGCACACGATGCTCGACCGCGCCCGCATCTTCACTTCGACCGATCTGCACGATGAGAAGATGCTCGCCCTTGGCCGCCTTGCCGCCGGCCTTGCGCACGAGCTGAACAACCCGGCCTCGGCCGTGATGCGCGGTGCCAGTGACCTGATTGCCACACTCGTCGAGGCTGAGAGTTCCGCCCGCGCGCTGGGCGCCGCCGGGCTGTCGCCCGCGCAGCTGGGCGCCCTCGACCGCGTTCGAGAGTCGTGTATCGCTCAGCGGAAGCGCGCTGTGCGATCGCCGATCGAACAGGCTGACCACGAGGATGCCATGGTCGACTGGCTCGAACGCCACGGCGCGGACACTCGGGCCGGCGAGTCGCTGGCCGCTGCGGAAGTGACCCTGGAGTCGCTCAACTCACTGGCGTCCGTGCTCGATGGCCCTGGGCTCGACGCTGCCCTGCGCTGGCTCGCCGCAGGATGTGCCACACGTACCCTTGCGTCACAAATTGAATCCGCCGCCAGTCGCATTCATGCGATCGTCGCCGCGGTGAAGGGATTCACCTACATGGATGAGGCAGTGCCGATGCCGGTCGACGTCGGCCAGGGGCTCTCCGATACGATGACGGTTCTGCACAGCAAGGCCAAAGGCCGATCGGCCAGCATGACGCTCGACATCGAGAAGGACCTGCCGACGATCCAGGGGTATGGCGGTGAGTTGAATCAAGTGTGGTTGAATCTCGTGGACAACGCCCTCGACGCCATTCCGCAAGTCGGGCACATCGAGATCTCGGCACGCCGCGATCGCGATTCGGTCGTCGTGCAGATCATCGACAACGGCCCAGGAATCCCAGACGACCTTCGCGAGCGGGTGTTCGAGCCGTTCTTCACCACCAAGCCGTTCGGACAAGGCACGGGTCTGGGCCTCGACATCACGCGACGCCTGGTGCACCGCCACGACGGCGTCATCGACGTCGAGTCCGTCCCGGGTCGCACGGCATTTCGAGTCACCCTCCCACTCGCCGGCGCGGCTTCCCATTCGCAGCGGCCCCCCAGACATGAGCAAGCCGATCATTCTGACCATTGACGACGACGCGAATGTCCTCGCTGCCATAGAACGGGATCTCAAGGCTCGGTATCGTAGCGACTATCGCATCCTCAAAGCGGGATCGGGACGCGAGGGGATCGAGACGGTCGAGGAGCTGAAGCGACGGGGCGTACCCATCGCCCTCTTTCTCGTCGACCAGCGGATGCCTGGCATGTCGGGTACCGAATTCCTGATCGAGGCGCGGAAGCTGTACCCGGACTCACGGAAGATCCTGTTGACCGCCTACGCCGACACAGACACCGCGATCGCGAGCATCAACACCGTCGGGCTGGACTTCTACCTGCTGAAGCCCTGGGATCCGCCCCGGGAGCGTCTCTATCCTGTCCTCGACGACGTGCTCGCCGACTGGACCGCACACGTCCGCCTGCCATTCGAGGGCATCCGTGTGGCTGGTGCGCTCTGGTCTCGGCAGTGCTACGAAGCGAAGGAGTTCCTGTCGCTGAATCGAGTGCCGTACCAGTGGCTCGACATCGATCGCGACGCGGCGGCGCGCGAACTGGTGGAGCGTCTGACCGGTGGCGTCACGCGCCTGCCAGTCGTCATGTTCACCGATGGCAGCCACCTCGTCGCACCGACGAGGCTGGAGCTGGCGCAGAAGGTTGGCCTGCGTACCGAGGCGACGCAGCCCTTCTACGACCTGATCGTCATCGGCGCCGGACCCGCTGGCCTGGCCGCCGCGGTGTACGGCGGATCAGAGGGGCTCCGCACGCTGGTGATCGAGCAGAGCGCGCCGGGAGGCCAGGCCGGCACGAGCTCACGGATCGAGAACTACCTTGGGTTCCCGGCCGGCATTACAGGTGCCGATCTCGCCTTTCGCGCGACCACTCAGGTGCGACGGTTCGGCGCGGAACTGCTGACCGCGCAGCAGGCCATCGGCCTGCGGCGCGAGGATCCCTACCGCATGGTCCGTCTGGCCAACGGGCACGAGGTGTCGGGCTACACCGTCGTGATTGCCAGCGGAATGGACGTCCGGACGCTCGACGCGCCAGGTGTCGAGGAACTACTCGGGTCCGGCGTCTACTACGGGGCGGCACCCACCGAGGGCGCGATCTATCGTGGTCAGGACGTCGCGGTGGTGGGTGGAGCGAATTCGGCCGGCCAGGGCGCGCTGTTCTGCGCCCGAACCGCTCGCAAGGTCACGATTCTGGTGCGCGGCTCGGGCCTGAAGCCCGCGATGTCGCAGTACCTCGTCGACCGGATCGAGGCGACGCCGAACATCGAGGTCGTGAGCCACGCCGAGGTCTCTCGCGTGCAGGGCAAGGGTCGCCTCGATGCGGTCACCATCCGAAACGTCGAGACGGGCGAAGAGCGCAGCCTTGCGACGGCGGCGCTCTTCGTGTTTATCGGCACGGCGCCGCGGTCGCAATGGGCGGCAGAGCTCGTGGCGCGCGACGACAAGGGCTTCATCATGACTGGCCCGGATGTGCCGCGCACCAACGGCCACGGGGCCGCCTGGAGTCTCGACCGCGATCCGTTCCTGTTCGAGACGAGTGTGCCCGGGGTGTTTGCCGCGGGCGACGTCCGTTCAGGCGCCAATCGACGAGTGGCAATGGCCGTCGGCGAAGGCTCGGCCGTCGTCCACTCGATCCACCGGTATCTCGAAACCGTATAGCGGATCGGCCGAAACGCCGCCCCGGCTTCTCCTTCAATACGGGAAGTCACTGCCGAACCGCCAGCGGCAGCCCGATGATTGCCGCAAGCGCACGTCGCTCAGTCGTGACGCGGGATCGTCAGGTGGATGTTAGCCGTCCCGTGGCAGTCTGCAGAGACGCCTGCCACCGGCTGGAGCGCTCGGCCACCCTACGAGATCCGCCCGCCGTACGGCGTTATCATCCTGCCCGTGCCATGACGCGGGCCATCAGCTTCGTCGTCGCCGTCGCTGTTCTCGCCAGCGCTGCCCTGTCGGGTCAGGGCGCGCGTGGGGGGCAGGTCACACCCGCAAGCGACGCCGCGGGCACCAAAGCACTCCTCGATACCTACTGCGCCGGTTGCCACAGCCCAGCCGTGAAGGCCGGCGGGCTGGTCATCGAGGCGTCCACGCTCGCGGCCCTGCGCGAGCATCGCGACGTCTGGGAGAAGGCGCTGCGCAAGCTGCGCGGACGGCAGATGCCGCCGCCCGGGAGCCGACAGCCGAGCCAGGCTGAGATCGACGGGTTTGTCGCCTGGATGGAGGCGGCGCTCGACGCCCCCGATCCGGCACTGGCCATCGCCGGACACGTGCCGATGCAACGGCTGACACGGACCGAGTTCACGGCGGTGAACGATCTGCTCGCCATCGAGCTCGACGCGGCGCAGCTGCTGCCAGCCGAGATCGAAGTCCACGGCTTCGATAACATCGCCTCGGCGCTCAGCGTCTCGCCGGCGTTTCTCGATCAATACGTGGCCGCCGCGCGGACGGCGGCGCGGTTGGCCGTGGGCGAATCGACACCCAAGGTGTCGGTGGCGGCCTACCAGCAGCACGAGTCAGGCGATCAGCCGCTGCACCTGGACGGCCTGCCGCTGGGTACGCGCGGCGGAATGAAGTTCCGGCACACATTCCCAGCGGACGGAGAGTACCGGTTCACGATTCAGGACATCGGCGTCGACCTCTACTCGCGCGTCCTGGAGACCCGCCACACGCTGATCCTGCTCGTGGATGGCCGCGAGGTGTTCCGCCAGTCCGTCGGCGGCAGCGACGATCTCCGCACGGTCGATCGTCTGGGCGCACCCGGGCGGGCTGAGGTGATGAAGCGGTTCGCCGACGTTCCGGTGCAGGTCAAGGCCGGCACCTATGACGTTGCGGTGACGTTCATCGAGCGCGCACGCGTCGAGTCGGACGAGTTCATCGGCCTGATCGTCGGCGACGCGTTCAGCCGCGGCGACCGTGAGCCGCGCATCCAGGGCGGCGTCCAGGTGGTCGGCCCGTTCAACTCGCCGGGCGTGTCGGAGACGCCGAGCCGCCAGCGGGTGTTCATCTGCCATCCCGAACGCGAGACGGCCCCTGGGAGACGAAGCGCGCCGAGCGCGCAGCGCGAAGCCGACTGCGCCCGACGCATCGCGGCGAATCTAGCCCGCCGCGCGTTCCGACGGCCGGTCAATGACGCCGACGTTGATTCACTGATGTCGCACTTCGGAGCCGGCCGGAAGGCGGGCAGCTTTGATTCCGGCATCGAGCACCTCGTCGCCGCCGTGCTCGTCAGCCCCGACTTCCTGTTCCGCGCCATCCGCACTTCGGCCACGCCCCAATCGTCTTCCCCCAAACCGGTGGCGCTCAACGACCTCGAGCTGGCCTCGCGACTGTCGTTCTTCCTCTGGAGCCAGGGGCCGGACGAGGTGCTGCTCGACGCCGCGGCGGCGGGGAAGCTGCGCACGCCGGAAGCGTTGCGCGCGCAGGCGCTGCGCATGCTCAGCGACCGGCGCGCTTCGGCCCTGGTGCGCAACTTCGCGTTGAAGTGGCTCGACGTCGATAACCTGAAAGAGGTCGAGCCGGATCCGAACCTGTTCCCAGCGTTCACCGATCAGCTCCGCCGCGACATGGCCGCTGAGATCGACCAGTTCGTTGCCAGCGTGCTGCTGGAGGACCGGAGCGTCGGCGACCTGTTGACCGCCGATCACACCTTCGTCAACGAGCGGCTCGCGAGGCACTACGGCATCACAACTGTGCTCGGGCCGCAGTTCCGTCGCGTGACGCTGCCCGACCCGCGCCGCCACGGTCTGCTGGGCAAGGGCGCCGTGCTGCTGCGGACGTCGTACGGCGATCGGACGTCGCCGGTCATCCGCGGCGCCTGGGTCATGGACAAGCTGATGGGCACGCCGCCGACACCGCCGCCGCCGGACGTCGAAACGGATCTGTCAACGCCCAAGGGCGAGGCGCCGAAGACCCTGCGGGCGCGGCTCGAGAGTCATCGCTCGAAGCCCGGCTGCAACCAGTGTCACGGCGTCATCGACCCGATCGGGCTGGCACTCGAGAACTTCGACGCCATCGGCCGGTGGCGCGACCGGGACACGGACGCCAGGGCAGCGATCGACGCCAAGACGACGTTGCCGAACGGCCGCGCGGTGGATGGCCCCGCCGAGCTGCGCGCGGCGCTCTTCGGCGGGCGCGACCTGTTCGTGCGCAACTTCACGGAAAAGCTGACGATGTATGCGCTCGGCCGGGAGCTCGAGGCCGACGACATGCCGCAAGTGCGGGCGATCGTGCGGCGGTCGGCTGTCCAGAATCACACGCTTTCGGCCATCGTCTCGGGTATCGTGTCGAGCGACGCGTTTCGCTATCAAGCGCCTCCGCCGAAGGCTGCGGCGCCCAAGGGCCAGAAGGACTAACCCATGTACCTGACGAAGCGACATCTCTCGCGACGGGCGGTCCTGCGCGGCGCCGGTGTGACGCTGGCGTTGCCGCTGCTCGACGCGATGGTCCCTGCGGCGACCGCGCTGGCGCAGACCGCTGCGAAGCCGAAGCTGCGGATGGGGTTCTTCTACATCCCGCACGGCGCCATCATGGGCAACACTTCGCACGGTTCAGCGATGGATCGCTGGACGCCGAGCGGCGCCGGCGCTGACTTCAAGTTGAGCCCGATCCTTGCGTCGCTCGAGCCGTACAAGAAGTACGTCACCTCGTTCGGCAACCTCGAGAACAAGGCGATGATCGGCGGCGTGCACAGCCTGGCGCCGGCCACCTGGCTGAGCGGCGTCAAGCCCGAACGGGCCGCGCGAGGCGCCAGCATGGAGACGACCCTCGACCAGGTCGTGGCGCGTCAGATCGGCCAGGACACGACCTTGCCGTCGCTCGAAGTCGCCGCCGAGACGACGCAGCAGAACGCCGCGTGCAGCGGCTCGGCGTGCTTCTACAACACCACGCTGTCGTTCCGCGACGCGCACTCGCCGCTGCCGATGGAGTTCAACCCGCGCAAAGTCTTCACGCAGCTGTTCGGTGAGGGCGACACGCCGGAGGAACGCGCCGCGATCGCCAGCCAGACGTCGAGCCTGCTGGATCGCGTCCGCGAGCGGACCAGCGCGCTGCAGCGCGACCTTGGCGCCGCCGATCGCGCACGGCTCGGCGACTACCTCGACACCGTGCGCGAGATCGAGCGACGCGTCCAGCTGGCGTCGAGCCGGGATCTCTCCGCGATCACAGTACCCGGCGCGCCGATTGGCGAGTTGAGCAAGTTCGACGAACAGGTCGACCTGCTGTTCGACCTGATCGCGCTGGCCTACCGCGCCGACCTGACGCGGGTGGCCTCGTACATCATGGTGGCCGAGGGCACCAACCGGACCTACAACCACATCGGCGTGTCGGACGCTTTCCATCCGGTGTCGCACCACGCGAACGACCTCGGCCGGCTCGAGAAGCTGGCGAAGATCCAGGCGTGGCACGTCGCGCGGTTCGCCGCGTTCCTGAAGAAGCTCGCCGACGTGCCCGACGGCGATGGCACGCTGCTCGACCACTCGATGTTCCTCTACGGCTCGAACATGTCGAACAGCGATCGCCACAACGGCCATCCGCTGCCGACGATCCTGGTCGGCGGCGGCAACGGCACCCACAAGGGTGGCCAGCACCTCGAGCTGCGCGAGCCGACGCCGCTTGCCAACCTGCACCTGACGATCCTCGACAAGGTCGGCGCCGGCCGGCAGGCGTTCGGCGACAGCACGGGGACGATCGCGGGCTTCTGATGCTCGGCCGAAGAGAGCTGCTGGTCGGCGCTGCATCGGGCCTGCTCGGCGCTCTCGCCGTGCCTCGGCGTGGGTGGGCGCAGCAGGCACCCATCGGGCGGCTGACCGAGCGCCTCTCGCTGATTACTGCCGGCGGTACCAACGTTCTCGCGTTCGCCAGCGCTGAGGGCCTGGTGCTCGTCGACAGCGGCGCGCCGGCACAGACTGACGCGATGATGGCGGCGGTGCGGCAGCTCTCGACGTCTCCCGCAGGCGCGCAGGCCATCACGCTGTTCAACACGCACTGGCACCTCGAGCACACCGGCGGCAACGAGGCGATCCGCCAGGCCGGCGCGAAGGCAGGCGCGACCATCGCCGCGCACGAGAACACCAGGCTGTGGATGGCGACGCCGGTGTGGAGCCCCGTCGAGGACCGCTACCGACAGCCGCGTCCGGCGGCGGCGCGGCCCGACAAGACGTTCTACGACACCGGTTCGATGACAACCGCCAACGAGCGGATCGAGTACGGCTATTTGATCGCGGCACATACCAGCGGCGACATTTACGTCCGCTTCCGCGACGCCAACGTGCTCGCGGTTGGCGACGTCGCGTCTCCGGTACGCGACCCCGAGCTCGACTGGTTCACCGGCGCCTGGATCGGCGGCCGTGTTGACGCGATGGCCCGCCTGCTGACGATGTGCGACGAGCGGACGCGAATCGTGCCCGGGTACGGGCCCGTGATGACCAAAGCGCAGCTGCAGGCCGAGCACGACGTCATGAAGACGATCTACGACCGGGTGTTCGATCTCGTGCGGAAGGGTGACGAATCCACGGACATGCTGAAGGCCGGCGTCCTCAACGGCTTGTCGCGTACATGGAAGGAACCGCAGCGGTTCCTCTACGACGTGCAGAAAGGGTTGTGGGCACACCACAACAAGCTGTCGCCAGATGTCGTTTAAATCGTTCGGACCGTTCGGGTCGTTCGGAATGTTCGGCGCGTTCGTCGCCGCGCTTGCGCTGGCTTCGCCT
>Ga0310887_10000463_pt1 | contig 10734 bp, 8 predicted proteins | sample T60D4metaG_FD_202509 | JGI IMG/M metagenome (GOLD analysis project Ga0310887, IMG submission 202509) | Lab incubated soil microbial communities from West Virginia University Organic Research Farm, Morgantown, WV, United States - T60D4 | ecosystem: Environmental > Terrestrial > Soil >...
ATGCAACGCGCGGTCGAGGCGGGCTTCGATCAATGCGGCATGTATGGCGAAGAGGGGATGAACATCTGCCGCGATGGCAACCTATTCGATGCCGGATGCATGAAGTTCTGCGTGGACTACGCAAACAATCGCATGATCGGTGAGCGCATTTTCGCGCACGAATTGCTGGTCCCTGAGCGTGAGGCAAGACTCGGGAGGCCTCGGCAAATCGGTCATCGCATGCTCGTGCCGCGTGACTCGCTGATCAATTTCTTTAGCGGCGAGGGCGACGAAGATGCCCGCGAGGCAGTGCGAACCGCGCCCCCGGCAGCGCCCGATCTGATCGCCGGCGATCTCACTGAAGCCGGAACCGTGTCGGACATGGTCGAGGCCTTTGAGTGGTGGCACTTGCCATCGGGCCGTGTCGACCTGAAGAGCAAGGCTAGCTTCGGCATGAACGAGGATGGGGAATTCGATCCCGATCTCGATCCTGGCCACGACGGGCGCCACATCATTTGCATTGACAGCATGGCCGGCGGGGTCGTGCTGAGCGATGAGCCATGGCCCTTCGATCACTTTCCGATCGCTCAGTTCAAGCCGCAAAAAAACCCCGAGGGCTACTGGTCGCGCGGCATCCCTGAGACGCTTGCCGGTGCACAGCTGGCGATCACTCGGATGAACATTCGCGTGGATGGGATCATGAACCTTCACGCCGTGCCGCACTTGATCGTCGATCGGCGCGCCAAGCTCAATAAGAGCAAGTTCACGAACGCCTGGGGCGACATGATCGAGAGCTCGATCAGCCCCTCGAGTGCTGTTTATTGCTTCAATCCGAATAGCGTTCCAGCCGAGTTTTTGAACCAGATCGACAAGCTGATCGCATGGGCTGAGAAACAAGTCGGCATCAGCGAGCTATCAATCAGCGCGCAAAAGCCAGCGGGCATCGAGCATGCACCGGCATTGCAGCATCTCGCCGATACTGAATCGATCCGTCACACGCCCTCGTTCCGCGCTTGGGAAGAGTACCACCTGGACGCGGCCAAGATCATGGTCTCCGGCATGCGCATGCTGGCTGAGCGCAACAAAGACTTCGAAGTGATCTTTGGTGACGCCAAAGAGCTGAAGCGCATCAAGTGGAAAGAAGTCGATCTCGGGGCTGAGAAATACCATCTCAAGATCTGGCCGACGAACTTGCTGCCGCAAACGCCGGCAGCGAAGACCAGCCGGATCATGGACTACGTGCAAGCGGGCTTGCTCACCGTGGGCGAGGGCCGCGCGCTCATGGAGTTTCCCGACATCGAAGCCGTCACGGGCGACGCGAACGCGGAGAGCGCGAACATCTATCACAAGCTCGATGCCGCACAGCGGGGCGACATGGCAGCCGCTACGCCGCACGCCTACCTCAATTTGCCGCTTGCGATGTCGCTTGCCAAGCAGCGGATCAATAAGCTCGAAGCCGATGGCGTTGCCGAAGAGACTTGGGATCGGCTGATTGAGTTTTGGGAACAGTGCAACAAGATGGATCTCCAGAGCAAGAACCAGCAGGCCCAAGCGGCGCAAGGGCAACTGCCGCCCCCAGGTGGCGAGCCAGGCCCAGCCGGCGCTCAGCCCCCGCCCGGTAATGCCCCGCCTGCCCCAGCGCCCCAAGGGATGGCAGCATGAGCGGCGCAGCCGTCACGAATGGCGCAAGCGCGGCCCCTACGAGCCCCGTAGCAGCGCCCGCTGCGCCCGCGCCGGCAGCTGAGCCCATTGGGCTAGAGGCAGCGCTGGATGCCCTCGAGGCCCCGAGCGATGAGCCGGCAGCCCCCGTTGCCGAGCCTGCCCCCGAGCCGAGCAAGACTGCAACGCCGGACAAGACTGCAACAGTCGACCCGCTCAGCGCTGAGGCCCTGGCAGCCCCGGGCGGCATCGAGAAAGCCCAAGCCTTTCTGCGCGAGCGGCAACGCGTGCACGATCGGGCTTATCTCAAGCTGCAAGCGCGCGAGACGTCGCTCAAACAGAACGTGGAGCGCTGGAAGGGCGAGCTAGGCCAGGGCCGCGCCTACGTGCAAAGCGTGCAAGCCGATGTCGGGCTTTTGCAGAACGGTACGCCCGAGCAAAAGCTGGAAGCACTCGGCCGGCTGAGCCGCAAGGATGGGCTCAAGGCCTGGGAAGAGATCGCGATCAGCGCGGCCAGCGGGGGCAAGAAAGCGCCGAGCCCCGAGCTCGATGCGTTGCGCGAAGAGATCCGAGCCTTGCGCGAAGAGCGGCAGCTGGATCAAGCGCGCGCGCAAGAGCACGCTTTGCAGCAGCAGCTCCACGACATGACGGGGCGGCTCGTGCACGGGGCGAGCAATGCCGAGGCCTATCCAGCGCTCGCGCACTTCGTGCAATCGAAGCCGCAAGAGGTTGCCGAATACCTCACGACCATCATTCGAGCTCGACACGATGCCGGCAGGCCGATCAGCTTCGATCAGGCCTACGAGATCGTGAACCAAGAGCTCAGCCAATACTATCAACCCACGCCATCGAGCGTGGGCGGGGGCCTGGCTACCCCCGCTGCGCAAGCAGCGAAACCAGCGCAACCAGCGCAGCGATCGCCGGGAAGATCACTCAACCCAGGGCTCCAAACGCAGACCAGCGGATCAGTCAGAGAAATGACGGACGCTGAGCGCGTGGCGGAGCTCGCAAGCGATCCCGACTTCTTGCAATCGCTATTCGGTTAGCAAGCAGCCAGGGGTCCAAAGGATCCCGCGATGCCCTCAGCAAATACAACGAACCAGCTGCCGCTATTGAAGCGGCTCTGGGGCACGAAAGTAGCGGAGCCGCTCTATAAGGCTTCCCGCTTCGCATCCATGATTAACTCGGATACCAATTTCGGATCCGAGGGGCGATACGTCAACGTGACGGTCGGCCCGACCGCAGGCGGATCGGCGAACTTTGCCGATGCTCTGGCGGCGCAAGACGCGACGAAGGAGATCCGTTTCTTCGTCACTCATCGCAAGGAGTACCAAGTCTTTTCGCTGCAAGGCGATCTGATCGCTCGCTCGCGCGGCAACGCGAACGCGATGGTCGAAGCCGTGCGGCAGCAAGCAGACAAGGCCCGCTATGCATTCGCGCGTGCGCTGGCTCGCAAGCTCTGGGGCAATGGTGGCGGCGCCCTCGGCCAGCTCGCTACCACCACGGTACTCACGACCAATCAGCTCGTGCTTCGATCGCGTACCGATATCGTCGGTTTCGAAGTCGGTATGCAACTCGAATTCGCGCTGGACGATGGCTCGCCCGCCTCGCCCGCCGGTCGCTTGGGCGCCCCCGATCGCCTGACTGTTACGGCGATCAATCGCGACACGGGAACGCTCACCGTGAGCGCTCTGCTCAACACCGTGACCGGCATCACGACTAACGCCTACGTGTTTCGTCGTGGTGACTACGCGCAAGCAATGACCGGCATGCGCGGTTGGAACCCGGTGCTAGCGCCCACGGCTGGCGATAGCTTCTTCGGTCTCGATCGGAGCACCACTGATGTGACCCGCGTGAGCGGTGTTCGCGTCAATGGTGGCGGCAAGCCCAAGGAAGAGACGCTGATCGATGGCACTGCCGAGGCTCAGATCAACGGCATCACGATCAATCAGTGCTTTGTGAACCCGCTGGATTACCGCGATCTAGTGAAGGAGCTCGGCAGCAAGCGCGAGATCCAAGTCACGGCCAAGCAAGCGGGCGTCGGCTTCACTGCTCTCGAAGTCTACGGAGCGACCGGCACGATCCAGATCGTGAGCGAGGTAGACGTGCCGCGTGGTGCTGGCTGGGGCGTGGATACCGACCAGATCACGCTTCGCACGGCGGGCGACTGCCCCATGATGCTCAACGAGGATGGCGTCGGCAAATTGCTGCGCGCCTACGATGACGATGCGTATCAGGGGCGCATCGGGGCCTACGGCAATTTGTTCCAGGATAACCCGGGCAACGCCGTGATTTTCAGCTGGTAGCCCAGCGCTGAGAGAAAGGATCAGACCATGGGACTACTCAAGGTTCTCGCAAAGCTCACGGGTGATGAGGCCCTCGACGAAGGGGGCGAGGATGTCATCAACCAGCTATTCGATTTCACGATCAACTATCGAAAGCTGTTGCCGGATGCGAACCCGGCAGCGACCACGACCGATCTGTTGATCTGGACGAACCCCTTCGATTGCAACGTCAAGCTCGTGAGTGGGCGGGTCGTGGCGATCGGGGCGGGCGTAGCGCCGAACGCTACCGACTACGCCAAAATCAGTTTCAAGACTGATGACGCAAACGCATCGGTTCCGCTCGAGGCCCTCTCTATCACGACCACGCCCATCGATTCGGGGCCGCTCGCTTCGCTGATTTCCAAGCTACTCAGCAAGCTCACGCCATCGGCCGCTGTGCTCGTGCCAGGGGCGAACCTGTACCTGGATATTGCCAAGCTCGGCGCGGGCGTGGTGATCCCGCAAGCGCTGTTTACGTTGCGCCTACGAAAGCAGGGCTAATGGCATCGCGCACGATGAGCGGCCGGACGATGACGTTCGGCCTGCAAGAGAAGGCGATCCGGTTCCGCATCATGGCGGGCGGCGGCAGCTGGGCCACTCCGGTGATCGTTGGCGGCAGAGGCACGCATCCAACGCTCGCGGGGCAAGGCGTAGCGCCGGGCGTGGCCCAGGTAATCAAGAGCGGCGCGGGCAAATTTACGATCACTCTCGAAGATGCTTTCGCGCGCCTGGTAACGGCGCAAGCGAGTTATCAGGGCTCGGGCGATGCTGAGGATCTGGTCGCGCAAGTCGGCCAGATCTTGAACGTCGGCACGTCGAGCCCCGTAGTGCTGGCGATCAAAACGAAGGCGGGCGCCGCGAACACCGATCCGGCCACGAGTGACGCCAATACTTCGATCAGCGTCGATCTCGTATTCGAGGATTCCAATGGCTAAAGGCATTTTGGCGATCTTGGGCAAGCCCTCGAAGGCCGGCCCCGACGATGACGAAACCGAGCCCGATGACATGGGCGAGGGGGGCGACGAGAGCCCCTCCAAGGCTGGAGAACGCGCGAGCCAGGATGCGATCGACGCTATCAACGAGGGCAACGCAAAAGCCCTCTACGAGGCGATGGAGCGCGTCGTGGCTGCGTGCCACGCAGGGGGCGAGGAGTAGCACTTGGCCAAGCTCGTAACGATTGATCAGATCGTGGCGGACGCATACATGTATGCGAACCAGGTGAGTGGGGGCAATGCCTTCGTCACGGCTGATCAGGCGTTACGGCTGGCCAATCTCGCTTGCGGCGAGTTTTACGATCTGCTCGTCGCCTGCCGCGGGCATGAATATTACATCAGCGAATACACGCTACCGCTCGTTAGCGGCCAATCGCGCTACCCATTGCCGGAGAACTTCTACGAGCTCTATTCGGTGACGATCAACTGGGGCCCGCAAGACGTCGAGGAAGTGCCCGACTATTCGAGCGTGCGCGATCGATCGCACTTCCTCAATGGGCTCTCTTGGGCTCGGCGTGGGCCCAAGGCCTTCCGACTGCGAGCAGGCGAGATCGAACTGTTGCCCGTGCCGCAAAGCGAGCCCACGGCGATCCTCCAATACTTGCCGGCCTTCGAAGACATGGCGATCGGCTCGGGTTCATTCGATGGCGTAAACGGCTGGGAACGGCTGATCGTGCTTCGTACCGCGATGGACATGTGCGCGATCGCTCAGCGCGAAAGCGCGCAGCTCACGCAGCTATACGCCGCTGAAAAGCAGCGCGTGGAAGAGATGGCAAACGATCGCGCAGCGGAGCATCCAAACCAGATCCGCGAAGTGTTTCCCGAGGGGCCGCGCTTCATGCGCCGAGGGTATCGCGCGCTATGAGGCAGGTCGGTAACTTCGACACTCGCAGCCCCGATCGGCTGAGCGAGCAGCTTGATCGCTTGCAGGCGAATGTCGACGCTGAGACGCAATCGATCCGGCTGAGCTACATGCGCGAGCCCGCGCCGAAAGTGTTCAACGGATCGGATCCGTTCGCTGCGTTTGGCGCCGATCAGATCGCGGTCGTGGATACGACTACCGGCAACGTGTCGCTCGGGCTCACGAAGCCCACGGGGCCAGGCTTTGCGGCCCTATGCAAGCGCGTGGCTGCCAACACCGTTACCCTCACGCCCGCGGGCGCTAATGGCCCCGCACCGGTGCTGATCAATGGCGCCCCCAGTAAGACCTATGCGGCTGGGGTCGTGGGCCTCTTTTGGCTCTTTTTCGACGGGCTCAATTGGTGGGCGTGAATGGCCAAGGTCGACGATACGATCCTCAGCGCTGGCCAGAATGAGGGCCTAGAGCGCGCAGCCTTGCAGCTGCCGGGGCTATCGAGCGTCATCAATGCGCGCTTACGCAAGAACGCTCGCTGGGGCAAGCGCTGGGGCTCGACACTGATCCCAAACGGCCCCCTCAGCGCATCGCCCGGCTACGCGCGCGGGCTAGGCGAGGGTTTCGCGATCGTCGACGATCAGTGCAATTGCTACGATCGAACGGCTGGCGAATGGGTAGATCTCGGGCACATCGCCTCGGCAGTGAACCGCAAGGCGGGGGCCGTGAGCGGCTGGCTACCTGAGCGCGCCTACTTTCCTGAGCCCATCCGATCGAGCCAGCACCAAACGACCACGCCGTGCGACACGACTTTTTTCCTCGGCTACGTGTGGAGCGTCAAGCAATTCACTAACCCCACGAATAGCCCGAACACGATGCTTCGGATCGTGGCCACGGATCCGAACGATCAAACGCTCGTGTTCATGCAAGATGTGAGCGTGTTTGGCGCGTCGCTCACGCTGCCGCGCTTGACAGCGATCGGCCCATCGCTCGCGCTCACCTATTTGCAATCGCCGGGCACACTCAAGGCCCAAGCGTTGACCAGCCTGGCGGGTTTCGGGGCAGCCGTGACGCTCGGGGCCTCGGTCGTGGCCTACGACATCTCGCCCTTTGTTAGCGCGGTAAATAGCGCCCTCCTGGCCATCGTGACCGCGGCCAGCATCGCGCTCGGGACGATCGATAACACGCTCACCGTGTCGGCCGGGCCCTCTGTTGCTGAGGCTGGGGTCGTCTCTGTGTCGATCGTGGGCGATGCCACGACGCGCATCCACTTGGGCTATGGGCTCGCGGGATCGTCTCGCGTGCGGACCTATAGCTTCGGCTTTTCGCCGGTCGCTGCGCCCCTCACCCTGAGCGCGGGCGACAATGCGCGGCCCCTGCTAGCGCTCTTGCCGAATGGCGACGCGAGGGCGATCTACTCCGAGCAAGAGCGCACGGTAAACGGGCTCAAGTTCGGATCGTTTCGCGTGGCAACCGTGAGCGGGGCGACGGGGCTACTCAGCACGCCCGAGCTGATCCAAAACGGCTGCTTTCCGATCGCGATCCCGTTCACTGTTGGCACGCGCGCCTATGTTTGGTGCCAGCTACTGATCCAACAGCCCGTGGCGGGGGCAGCGGGTTACCCGGTGCTGCTCAGGATCGATCCGTCGCAAGGAACCGTGGGCGCCGTGCTCAATTTCTCGTTTCCGATCGAGATGTCGCTCCAGGATTTCGTGACCCCACGGGTAACGGATATCAACGGGCTACCGCGTACGGCGATCCTCGGGAGGGCGCGCGCCGCTTCGCTCATCCCTACGATCTACCGCGCCCCATTCACGGCAGCCGATATCTTTTTCGATCATCGGATCGTGCAAATGCGACAGTTCACGGGGCCAGCTCACGAGCGAGGGCTCACGAGCTTCGCAGCTGATAGCGCGGCCTTTGTGCCCATGGGCGCGCTTAGCCGGATCGATGCGCGCGGAGCGGTCGAAGTCGGCTTTGTTCACACGCCCCAGATCGCCCCGCCCGTGCCAGGTGTCGGGGGCGGGCTCACGCCATCAAAGACCTACTACTACGCGGCGATTTTCACGAGCCGCAATGACTCGGGGCGCGTGGAGCTGAGCGGCGTTTCGCTGCCTGTACCGATCGCGATGGCTGCGGGGCAAAACTCGAACCTGCTCACGCTCTCGACCATTTACCTCACTGGTCGCCCGAGCGCTGAGATCGAGATCTATCGGACACTCGCCGATACGCAAAGCTTCTACCTGGTCGCCACCCTGAGCGCTCGCGCGGATCTGGATACGATCACTTTCCTAGACACGATGAGCGATGTCGACCTGCGAACCCATCAGACCCTATACACGCTCGTCGGCCAGCAATTGCCGAATGGCTTCCCGCCCGCGTGCCGATTTGGGTGCACCGGCGGGGGCCGTGTGTTCGTGGCTGGCTGCGCGCGTCCGGACATCGCTGTTGCGAGCAAATTGATCCTCGGCGATCAGAGCCCGAGCTTTTGTGATTCGGACGCTTTCAAGCTGATCTTGCCCGCTGCGATCACCGGGATCGCGTGGATGGATTCGCTCACGATCTTTACTGAGGAAGGGATCTACGTGGCGAGCGGCGAGGGGCCGACAGACGATGGGATCGGCGACTTCGGCACGCCCTCACGCTTGCCCTTCCAGATCGGATGCATCGAGCCGCGCAGCGTGATCACCACGGCTGAGGGTACTTTTTTCCGATCGAGCCGCGGACTGTATTTGCTGCCCCGTGGCTTCGGCGAGCCCGTAGCGGCGGGCGACAATGTGATGGCTACCCTCGAGGCTTTCCCGATCATCACTAGCGCCGTAGCGATGGTCAAACGCCAAGAGCAAACGATCCGCTGGACGTGCGTGACAGACGACGGGAACGAGAGCACGCAGCGAGGCCGCACGATCGTTTACGACATGGCGCACAAAGCGTGGTCTGTGGATGACGTTGCCATGCGCGATACCTTCGCCGAAGGCCCGAGCGTGTGCGCGGGCAAATGGTTTGATGGCGAAATCATCAGCGCCGATCCCGAGGCTCCGTGCTTCGTTCGGGCGACTAACGACGGCTATGCTGATGTCGCGAACAGCGGGGATGTCCCGATCGAAATGATCCTGGAAACGGGCGATGTGCGCTCGTTCGGCTTGCAAGGGCGCGGGCCTGGCTCGCGCATCTCGATCCTGAGCGAGCTACGCTCACCGTGCACGTTGAATGTTCGACGGTTCACCGATCGGGGCACGAGCCCGATCACGCCCCGAACCTTCGTCTTGCCCGATGACGGCCCGATCGGCGTGAACAATTACACGCAAGTCGACCTGGGCTCAGCTGAGCTTCGATCGATCACTTCGCTACGGATCAGGATGAGCGAGAAGAGCACCACGGAAGGGCTCGCGCTGATCGGGCTCTCGATCGAAAGCGCAAAGGGCGCCGATGGTTTGAGGCTGGATAAGCCAGCAGATCGGATCGTGTAATATGGCTGATGATACCGACTGGGGCGGGGTAGCAACTGGAGCGGGGACCGGCGCTGTTGCCGGCGCAGCCTTCGGCCCCTGGGGCGCCGCGGTCGGCGCGCTATTGGGAGGCGGGATCGAATTTTTCCGCCAGAAATTCGGACGCGATCCCACTCCTGAGGAAGTCCAGCAGGCGCAATACGCTGCGGGGCAAGGATCGGATCTCACGAACCATCTAGCCGCTCTCGATGTCTCGGAAGGCCTGAGCCAGCAGCAAGGCCAGAACGAGCGCGAGGCAGCGTTTTACAATCAGGCAAATCAGAACTTCGACATTGGTAACGCTGCTCAGCTGCGCGAGGCTGGCCAGATCCGAGCTAGCGCGGGCGATCAGGCGCGGCAGCTCGAAGCCCTCCAGCGATCGCAAAGCTTAGGCGACACGCTGACCGAGATGGGGACGCGCCCCATGGGCGATTCTTACGCCGAGGCTCAGCTCAGGCAGGGGCAAGCGGCGAACATGGCCCAGCAACTAGCCATGGCTCGATCGGGCCGCTCGCTCGGCAGTGGCCAGGCGGCAATGCAAAATGCCGCGTTCAACAATGCGGCGCTGAACCAGCAGACGAATCAAGCGGCAGCGATCGCGCGCATCCAAGAGCAGAACGCATACAACCAGCATCAAGTGAACGCGCTCACGCAAGCGGGCGGGCTCGCGAATCAAGCGGGCAACCAAGCCACGACGATCCGGCAGGGCAACGAAGGGCTCCAGCAGCAGAACATCGCTTTTCAGCAAGCGCAGCAAGGGATCAACAATTCCACGACGGGCCTCTACAATCAGCTCGGCGCGCAACAGCAAGGCTACGGCATGCAAGCCAATCAGATGGGCCAAAACGCCTATCAGTTTGGCGCGCAGCAAGGGCAGACGAAGCAGATCGCGCAGCTCAATGCGGCGACCGGCAACGCCACGCGAGCCCAGGATCAAAGCCAATACGAGCAGAACCGCCAAGATCGCCAAGATGCCGCTGCGCTAAGCACCATCTCGACCGGCGCGGGGCTCGTGGGCGAGGAGCTCGATCGGCAAGCCAAACAAGAGAAAGCAAACATCCCGACCGATCCTAACAGCGCTTACAAAAATATTACAGACTCGAGCCACGCCACGCAAGGCACCCCGAACCAGGGCACGCCCCCGCGATCGGATGAGAGAAACAAAACGAACATCACGCCGCTCACGCAGCCGAAGCCCCCGGGGCTCAGCTCACCAGGGAAAGAGAGACGATCGCCTGGCACCTATAAGATCCCGGGCAAGCTTCGCACCTATGAGGTGGTCGGCTCGGATGGCAAGGTCGAGCGGATCGATCTCAGCGGCAAGCCCCCGGCGCAAGGCACGCCCGAAAGCGACGCGTGGACCGCGCAACTGTCGGGCCTGGATAGCGCAGCGGGCAAGACTGCTCGGGCTGGGGAAGTGACTACCGTAGATCCAAACG
>Ga0310887_10000474_pt1 | contig 10644 bp, 7 predicted proteins | sample T60D4metaG_FD_202509 | JGI IMG/M metagenome (GOLD analysis project Ga0310887, IMG submission 202509) | Lab incubated soil microbial communities from West Virginia University Organic Research Farm, Morgantown, WV, United States - T60D4 | ecosystem: Environmental > Terrestrial > Soil >...
TTCGTAATGTCCGTCGGGTTCGTCGGGTTCGTTGGGTTCGGGCCGATCGGTACGTAGTGTCCGCCTTCGCGCCGAAGGCGCTTCGGCGAGACTCGCCGTAGCCTTGGCGTCGGCGGTTAGCCGGACCCATGGACTAGCCGGACGCGTCGCGATCTTCTCCCGACAACCGCACCTCCGTGATCGCGTACTCGTCGACACGTTTCCCCGCGATGAGGTGCTCCTGGATGATGCGCTCGAGCACAGGTGGGTCGCAGCCCCGATACCAGGTGCCTTCGGGATACACGACGGCAATGGGACCTCCCTCGCAGATGCGAAGGCAGTTCGCCTTCGTGCGCAGGATGCCGCCGGCCTCCGACAGGCCCAGCTGCTTGAGCCGTTTCTTCAAGTACTCCCAGGCCTCGATCGAGCGCTCGCGATCGCTGCATTTCGGCGTCGTCTGATCGGCGCACAGAAAGATGTGCCGCCTGGCCTGGGGCACGCCGATCGACACGGCAAGGTCTTTCAATCGTGCGGTCGGGTCGTCTGACATATCATTGAGAGCGAAGATGCCTGAAGCCGTGACGAGAAATATCCGCGTGCGCGTCGACTCGGAGTTCGCGCCGGGCCGATCGAATCCGCCACAGAACCAGTGGTTCTTCCTCTACACGATCCGCATCACCAACGAAGGTCGTGAGACGGTGAAGCTGCTCAGCCGCCACTGGATTATCACCGACGGGATGGGCGTCATGCGGGAAGTGCGCGGCCCGGGCGTCGTCGGCAAGCAGCCGCTTCTCGAACCGGGCGAGAGCTTCGAATACACGTCGGGCTGCGATCTGACCACGCCGTTCGGTTCCATGCGTGGCACCTACCACATGATCACCGACGCGCAGGAGCGGTTCGACGTCGATATTCCGATCTTCACGCTGACGGAACCGTATACGACAGTGCATTAGGGGATCGTCTCGCGTACTTCCGCTCGACGTACGCATCGACGATCTGCTTGAACTCGGCGGCCAGCTCGTCGTAGGTACCGCGCAGCGTTTTCACGTGCGCCCCGTCGATATAGATCGGGCAGCTGGGTTCTTCGCCGGTGCCCGGCAGGCTGATGCCGATGTTGGCGGCCTTCGACTCTCCGGGACCGTTGACGATACAGCCCATCACGGCCAGCGTCATCTCTTCCACGCCCTCGTAGCGTGTCTTCCAGACCGGCATCATTTCCCGGATGTACTCCTGCGTCCGCTCGGCCAGTTCCTGAAACGTCGTGCTCGTGGTGCGTCCGCATCCGGGACAGGCCGTCACGCTCGGCGCAAAAGACCGCAGGCCAAGCGCCTGCAGGATTTCGCACGACGCGTACACCTCTTCGCGGCGATCGCCGCCCGGGCGTGGCGTCAGCGACACGCGGATGGTATCGCCGATGCCTTCGTTCAGCAGCGCGCCGATCGCCGACGCCGACCAGACGAGGCCCTTGATGCCCATGCCGGCTTCGGTGAGGCCGAGGTGCAGCGGCTGATCGGTCCTCTTCGCAAGCTCGCGATAGACGGCAATCAGATGCAGCGGCCGCGACACTTTGCACGAGATGATGATCTGGTCCTTGCGTAGCCCCGATTCGAGCGCGAGCGCGGTGGAATCGAGCGCCGACAGGATCATGCACTCGTTGATGATCTCGTCCGAAGTCTTGCCCAGGTTGCGATCGGTGTTCTCCTGCATCCGGGCCATGACCAGCTCCTGGTTGAGCGAGCCGCCATTCACGCCGATGCGCACGGGCTTGCCGTTGTCCGCCGCCACCTGGCAGATCGTCGTGAACTGCTCGTCGCGCCGCTTGCCGGTGCCGACGTTGCCGGGATTGATCCGGTACTTGTCGAGCGCTTTCGCGCAATCCGGGTACTTCGTCAGCAGGATGTGCCCGTTGTAGTGGAAGTCGCCGATTAGCGGCGCGGTGACGCCCGCGTCGAGCATGCGCCGCTTGATGGCCGGCACGGCGGCCGCGGCTTCGGGCAGATTCACCGTGATGCGTACGAGCTCGGACCCGGCCTGCGCCAGCTCGATGCACTGTTGCGCCGTGCTCGCGACATCGGGCGTGTCGGTGTTGGTCATCGACTGGACCGCGACGGGCGCTCCGCCACCCACCTGGACCGGACCGACCTTTACGCCAACGGTTTTATGAAGCCTGATGGGTTGCATCGCTGAAATTCGCAGGCGGCGGATCTGATCCCATATCTTCCCACAAGGGAACGACGAGGCCCGAGAGCGGGCTGACCCGCGATCCGGGCGTGATGATGCCGCCCAGATTCAAGGGATCGGCTGCCGAAACGTGCGGGGCGGCGCCCACGTTCGGATCGCGACGAATCTCGCGCAACAACTCCACGGCCTCGGGCCGCGCGAACTGCTCGCCGACAAAGCCCGACACGAAGCGGCCGCCGCGAATTTCGCCCTGCGCCTCCATACGGCGGAATGTAACGAGGAGATCCCGCCACGCCGGCGTCATCGTTTCGCGCGCCAGCAGGTCGCGAAACACTACGCCCCACCGCAGCAGGAGCTGCCGCGCAATCGCCTCCAGCGCCGCAACAGTCAGCTCATGTTGCCCGCCTGGCGGCTGCCCGCTTGCCCCACCTGGCCCGCTTGGGGTCTGACCCCCGTACTGTACGGGGGTCAGACCCCAGTACGGGCGTAACAGGGCCCAGCGGCCGGGCACGAAGCGCGCTCGGCGCGTGGGATGCTTCGATGTCGCCAGGCGCCGTTTCGGATCGATCAAGGCCCGCAGGTTCTCAAAGCCGTCAGCCGTAACCAGCCCCGCTGCAGCAAGTTCCCACAATCCGTCCTCGACCACGCTCGCCAACTGGCGCGTGTCTTTCACGATGTCGGCTAGAAACGACGCACCCCGTCGGTTCAGCGATTCAAGCACTTGCCCGGCAGCGCTCGACAACGGGGTCTGACCCCGCCCTGTACCGGGGTCTGACCCCCGGCGGGCGGCAGCGTCGAGCAGCCATGACGCGTCCTCGCGCAGGAACAGCGAAATCGGCGCCGACCGCGTGGGGCGGACGCGACGCGACTTGACGCGCTCCTGGTCGTCGAACGCCGGATGCGGCGACAGGCGCCCCCACACGACCTCGCCCGACATGCAGAGCTGATCGAGCAGCTCCGGCGCATACCGGCCGACCCTTCGTCGAAGCACGTCCCCTTCCCACGCCGCCGCGGAAATCTCGTATCCCTGCAACTGCTTGATGATGTGCAGCGCGCCGTCCGGCCCATGAAGTTGCGCACCCGGTTTCAGATGCTGCCAGTGATACAGAAAGCGCATGAAGTCGCGGCCGTTCACCGGCTCGATCTCGCGGCGCAGCCGCCCGAGCGTCAGACGATGAATGCGCGCGAGCACACGCCGGTTGCACCACTCGATCTCGCTGTCTTTCGCCGAAGCCGAGGACGTGAACCGGCCGCGCAGAATCTGCCCCTCGGCCTCGAGCCTGAGGAGCGCCGCCTCCATCACTTCGGTCGGCAGCGCAAATCGCCGGGAAAGTCCGCTCTGCGTCTGCGGCCCGCTCGACTCGAGCCAGCCGCGCAGCGTTTCGGTAGCCGCGGCCTCACGATCCGACGTCGGCGTGCGATCGAAGTCGTCGATCGCCGGCTCCAGCGTCGCGTCCGGATACAGCAGCCGCGCCGACTTCACGCGCTCGGCCGCCACCCAGAAGTTCGCGCCGCCCGCGCTCAGGACAGTGGCGCGCCGCGACTCGCGCAGGGTGCCGAAATACTCCTCCCATCCGGAAACGGGCGGCAGGACGATGAGGGTCAGGAGCGCATCGTGCAGCTCTTCTGCATCGCGAGCGGCGGGAAACGATTCGGCCGCCACCTCGGCGATCGCCGCAGGGTCGAGCGCCGAAACACCGTCCCCGTCGGCCCCAATCGTTCGCCTCATCTGAACCGCTCTCGCTCGCCGCTCCTCGAGCGGCGCATCGTCCAGATAGGCGTACGGGTTCGCGTTGAGAATCTCGTGGGAGAACGGCGACGGCTCGGGCGTATCGATCGCCACCGTCCTGAGCACGCCCGTGCCGATCTGTTCGACGAGCTGCTTCAGGCCATCGAGATCCATCGCCTCGTGCAGGCAGTCCTTGATCGTCTCGTTGACGAGGGGATGATCGGGAATCCGGATGTCGCCGACGATGTTCTCCTGGCAGGCCGCCTGATCGGGAAACACCGCAGCGAGCAGATCGTCGGCGCGCATGCGCTGAATCTGCGGGGGCACCTTGCGGCCGCCGGCAAATCGCAGCACCGCGAGCGCGCGCGACGTGTCCCATCGCCAGCGCACCTCGAACATGGGCGCGGGCAACATGGCCTGCGTCAGAACCTCCTCGACCGTTTCCTTGCTGAGGAACTTGAACACGAGCTCCAGTGGAAAACTGTGCTGGTCGCTCAGCGAGATGACGATGCCGTTGTCGGTCGCCGCGGCCTGGAGCTCGAAATTGAAGGACCGGCAGAAGCGTTTCCGGAGCGCGAGCCCCCACGCCCGGTTGATGCGAGCGCCGAACGGCGAGTGCAGAACGAGCTGCATGCCGCCGCCCTCGTCGAAGAATCGCTCCGCGACGACCGTGCCCATCGTCGGCAGCGCTCCAAGCGCGGCCGCACCGGCGCGAACATACGCGACCGCCTGCTCCGCGCCTCGCTTGTCCAGGAAGCACTCCTCGATAAGGAAGTCCTCTGCCGAAAAAGGCTCCCGGAGCCTTTTCAGGATCTCCTCGCGCAGGTCCGACACCGCGCTCGACAGCTCCCATGTGCGCCCCGGTGCTTCGCCGCGCCAGAACGGGATGGTGGGCGCGGCCCCCTTTGCGTCTTCCACGCGTACGCGTCCGGCCTCGACGCGGCGGATGCGCCACGACGTCGTGCCAAGCAAGAAGACGTCGCCGGCCATGCTTTCGACCGCGAAGTCTTCGTCGAGCGTGCCGACTACTGTTTCGTCGGGCTCCGCGAGCACCAGGAACTGGGCGTTGTCGGGAATCGCGCCGCCCGAGGTAATCGCCGCCAGCCTCGCACCCCGACGGCCGCGCACGATGCCATGCACCCGGTCTCGGTGGAGGAACGCGCCGCTTCGGCCGCGCTTGGTGCTGATCCCTTCGGACAACATCTCGACGACCGCGTCGAAGTCCTCCCGCGTCAGGTCGGCGTAGCAATACGCGCGGCGAGCCAGCTTGAAGAGATCGTCCTCGCCCCAGTCCTCCACCGCTGCCATCGCCACGATCTGCTGCGCCAGCACGTCGAGCGGCGCCGAGGGCACGAGCAGCCGATCGAGATCGCCACTGGCGATCGATCGCGTCAGCGCGGCGCATTCGATGAGCTCGTCCCGCGTGGTCGCGAAGATTCTGCCCTTCGGTTTGGTGGTGTGCTCGACCTGATGGCCGGATCGCCCGATGCGCTGAAGCGCGACGGCAATCGACCGCGGCGACCCAATCTGGCACACCAGGTCAACGGTGCCGATGTCGATGCCAAGCTCGAGAGACGCCGTGGCGACGACCGCCTTCAGCTTTCCCGTCTTGAGCCGCTCTTCCGCCGTCAGCCGAAGCTTGCGCGACAGGCTGCCGTGATGCGCGAGCACCGCATCTTCGCCAAGCTGCTCACCCAGGTGGTGCGCCACGCGTTCGGCGAGGCGCCTGGTGTTGACGAACACCAGCGTGGTCCTGTGTTCCCGTATGAGCGCCGCGATACGCTCGTAGATTTCCTGCCACATCTCGTTCGACGCGACAGGCCCCAGCTCGTCGCCGGGGACCTCGACCGCCAGGTCCATCGCGCGACGATGCCCATGGTTGATGATCTCGACCGGCGCATCGGAGTCGGGGGCCAGGAAGCGGGCGACCGTTTCGATCGGCTTGACGGTCGCCGACAGACCGATGCGCTGCGGACGCCGACCGCCCGCTTTCCGCACGAGATCGTCGAGGCGCGACAGCGACAGCGCCAGATGCGCCCCCCGCTTGTCGTCCGCCATCGCGTGGATCTCGTCCACGATGACCGTGCGGACGTTCCGCAGCGTCTGCCGGCTCCGCTCGGCGGTCAAAAGGATGAACAACGACTCGGGCGTCGTCACCAGGATGTGCGGCGGGTGCTTCACCATCCGCTGCCGCTCGGAGGCAGGCGTATCCCCGGTGCGCACGGCGGTGCGAATCGCGGGCAGCAGCAGCGCCCGATCGGCGGCCAGCGCCGCCAGTCCCGAGAGCGGCACATCGAGGTTCTTGTGGATGTCGTTGCTCAGGGCCTTCAGCGGCGAGACGTACAGCACCTGCGTCGTGTCGGGAAGCGCGCCTTCGAGGCCGCTCTGGACGAGATCGTCCAGACAAATCAGGAAGGCGGCCAGCGTCTTCCCCGAGCCGGTCGGCGCCGAAATCAGCACGTGCTCGCCCGATCGAATCGCGGGCCAGGCACGCTTCTGCGGCTCGGTCGCCTCGCCGAAGCGCTCGACGAACCAGTCGTGCACCAGCGGTTGAAGGACGTTCACAGCCGTTCGATTTCCTGTTCGAGTTGCGTGACGCGCGTGTCGAGCTGCCGCACGACCGCCTCGACGGGAGCGGGCGTGCTCAAGTCAACGCCCGCGCGCTTGAGCAGCCGCATCGGGTAATCGCTGGCCCCCGCGCGGAGCAGCTCGAGGAAGCGCTCGACGCCTTCGCGCCGTTCGTCGATGCTGCCCGACGTGATCTTCTGAATCAGCTGCGCCGACGAGGCGTAGCACGTGGCGTATTGATAGACGTAATACGGACTGCCGAAGAAGTGCGGCACGCGCGCCCAGGTAATCTGCGCGGAATCGTCGTAGGTCATCGCGTCGCCGTGGTACTCCTTGAAGAGATCGAAGTAGATGCGGCTCAGCGTCTCGGCCGTGATCGGCTCGCCGCGCTCGGCCGTGCGATGCGCCTGCAGCTCGTAGTCGGCAAAGAGGCACTGCCGGAAGAACGTGCCGACCACATCGTCGATGGCGTGCTGCAACAAGACGACCCGCTCGCGCTGGTCGGTCGTGCGCGACAGCTTGTGATCGAAGAACAGCATCTCGCTGAGCGTCGAAGGCACCTCGGCGACGAAGATCGTGTAGTCGGAGTACACGAACGGCTGATGGGCCTCCGACAGCATCGTATGCATCGAGTGGCCCATCTCGTGGGCCAGCGTGAACACCGAATCGAGCGTGTCGTTGTAGTTCAGCAGCATGTACGGATGCACGCCGTATACAGGCGCCGAGTACGCGCCGCTGCGCTTGCCGGGGTTTTCGTAGACGTCAATCCACCGTCCCTCGAACGCCTTCCTGACGTTGACCTGATAGTCCGCGCCAAGCGGCTTCATCGACTCCACGATTTCGTCGATCACTTCGGCGTACTGGTACTTGCGATCGAAATCGATGAGCGGCACGAGCTGGTCGTAGGCGTGATAGGTCTCGAGCCCGAGCACGCGCTTTCGCAGGCGGTGATACCGGCGCAGGGGCTCGGCCCCCGCCTTCGCGGTGGCCACGAGATTCTCTACCACCGCGGGCGGAATATCGTTGCTATGGAGGGCCGCTTCGAGCGTGCTCTTGAACTGACGCGCCTGCGCGATGAACCAGTCGCGCTGCAGGATGCCGTTGTAAACCGCCGCATACGTGTTCTGGTTCGCGGCAAAGGTCCCGTGAAACGCGTGAAACGCCGCGGCGCGATCGCGCTGGTTCCGGTTGGTCTGCAGCAATGCGTTGTATTGCGCGTAGGTGAGCGTCGCCTGCCTGCCGTCGGCGAGCGTAATCACGGGATGCTTGATGTCGGCGTTCGCCAGCATCGAGTGAATGTCCATCGGCGCGTCGCCGAAGCGGCTCGAGAGCGACAACAGGTGCTCGCCCTTCTCGTCGAGCACGTGCTCCTGCTGGTGATACGTGCGCTCGATAGCGAAGCGATAAACGGCGAGATCGGCGTTCGCGTCCATCCAGCCCCGCACGGTTGGCAGCGCGATCCTCAGCAGCTCGGGCGTGAACCACGACTTGGCTTCGGCGGCCTTCGCGAACAGTATCTGGACTTTCTGACGGCGCGCGTTGGCCGAGTTGTCGCGCTGGTCCTGGTCGTAGGTCAGCCCCGCGTAGAACCACAGCTTGTAGGAGAGCTGGCCGAGGTCGTCGTCGAGGCGGAACGCCTTGAGCAGACGCTCAGGCCCCTCGGCGAGCGCGCCGCGAAGCTCGGCATATCCCGCCAGCTTTCTCTCGAATTCGGCGAGCCCCGCTTCCCAGTCGCTCCAGCCCGGATAGATGTCGGAGAGATTCCATGTGAACTCTTCCGGGATCTGGTCGCGCGTGCGTGTACGTGGATCGACGGGTGTTCCGATAGCCATTCTTCGATCTTAGATCACAACATCTTCGTGGTCAGAGGCGCGTGCGCACAAAAACGAAATAGACAACGAGCAGTGCGGCCACGATATAGGAGACGGTCCCCACCTGACGTCCTTTGCCGGTCAGCACTTTGAGGACGGGATAGCTGATGAACCCGAGCGCCAGGCCGTCGGCAATCGAATACGCGAGCGGAATTCCCACCAGCGTGAGAAACGCGGGCACCGACTCCGACAGATCGTCCCACGCGATGTGCTTCGCATTGGTCATCATGAGCGCGCCAACGATGATGAGCGCCGGCGCCGTAATCGGCAGATAGTTGCCGATCATCCCGATCAACGGACTGAACAGCAGCGCGACGAAAAACAGCGCCCCCGCAACGACCGCCGTTAATCCCGTCCGGCCGCCCGCGGAGACACCCGCGGCGCTTTCGATATAGGTCACGATCGTGCTCGTCCCGAGCGCGGCGCCGAGCACCGTGCCGGCGGCATCGACCACGAGCACGCGTTCGGCCCGCGGCAGCTTGCCGTCCCGCATCAACCCGGCCTGCTGGCTCACGCCGATGACCGAGCCGATCGTGTCGAAGACGTTCATGAAGAGGAACATCGCCACAAACGGCATCCACCGCGGGTTGAACGCAGCCGCGAAGTCGAGGCGGAACGCCGCCGGCGTGTTGATGTGCGGCAAACCCACCAGGCCGGCGTAGTGAATTTTTCCCAGCGCCGCCGCGACCGCCGCCGCGGCCAGAATGCCGACGAGCATCGCGCCGCGCGTGCCGCGGATCTGAAGCGTCGCGGCGGTCAGGAGCCCGACACCGAACACCGCGACGTCGACCGACACGAGCTGCGTGCTCATCGTCACCAGCGTGCCGGGATGCGCGACGATGATGCCGCCGCTCCGGAGTCCGATGAACGCGATGAACAGCCCGATGCCCGCGGCAATCGCGTGCCTCATGCTCGGGCTGATCGAGTCGAGCACCGCCTCGCGAACGCCGATCACCGACAGGATCAGAAAGATGACGCCCGAGACGAAGACAATGCCGAGCGCGGCACGCCACGGTTCGGCGACGCCCGCCGCGCCCAGCGCCATGATGACGGAGACGAAGAAGAAGTTCTCGCCCATCCCGGGCGCGAGAGCGATGGGATACTTTGCCCATACCCCCATCAGGATGCTGGCCGCGCCCGACACGATGCAGGTGGCCAGCAGCACCGCGCCGAAGTCGAGACCTGTCGGCTTGCCGGTGAAGTCGGTCGAGAGCACGGCCGGCTGGACGAAGATGATGTACGCCATCGTCAGGAATGTTGTGACGCCGGCGATGACTTCGGTCTTTGTGGAGTGAGTCACTCTGAAAAAGGGGTCGGGTGCCCTTTTTTACTTCCAGCCGACAAGTCTGCGGAGTTTTTCGAAAAGTGAAGGATTCTCGCGCGCGAAGGTCGCCTGCACGAGCACGTTGAGCGCCTCATTGATGTCGTACGCCGTGCCGATGCCGAGGCGCCGGGCGCTACTTTCGGCAATCGGGTCGTCGGCGTCGACCAGGAGCACCGCGCGGGTGGACGAATCCGCGAGCACGTCCACGCAATTCTGAGGCGTATCGTCGATCAGGTAGTCGAGTTGCAGCGCAGAGCAGGCCCTCCCGCGTCCACCGGAGAGCGGTATCACGTTCGGCATGCTGAACCCGTGCTCGACGAGCCACTTGTGCGTCTGCCACTGGACGGTGCCGCCCGCGGTGGCCGGGCGCTGCGTAATGAAGAACACCTCCCACTTGTGCTTGGCGGTCAGCTCGTTGAGCCGGACGATGGCCGCGGCGTCGATCGGCTTGAGGGTCAACCAGAAATCCGGCGTGGCCTCGATGGCGCGCCAGACGCGGTCGCGACGCCCGCCACGGGCCGCCGCACGACGAGCCGCGCGCTTGCGCCTCGCCTCCAGCTCGGAGGCAGGTGGCTCCTCTGGCGCCTCCTGCTCCCCCTGCTCCTCGACGTGCTGCTCTTCTTCGCGGGCTTCAGGGGCGGGCCGTTCATGCTCGACCACTTCGGCACCAAAAATCCTGTCCTCGATGGCCGAGTAGGCCGCGGACAAATCGGCCAACGTACCATCCATATCAAAGGCAATTCGCAACGGAATCATTTGGAGTACCGACCTCTATAGTATGGCGCGCTAAGAATTTAGGCTATTCAATCGACCCCAAGACTCGCTAAAATGTTGCTTTTCCCGCGGAATCTCATGGAAACACATTATCGCTTTGTTCTCGGCCTGCTTTTCACGGCATGCATTGCACTTCCGGCCTGTTCCACCAGCAACGCGGGTGGACCCGCGGGCGGCGGGGGGCAGCAGTCGGTCCCCGTCACCATCGAGAGGGTCGT
>Ga0310887_10000480_pt1 | contig 10608 bp, 8 predicted proteins | sample T60D4metaG_FD_202509 | JGI IMG/M metagenome (GOLD analysis project Ga0310887, IMG submission 202509) | Lab incubated soil microbial communities from West Virginia University Organic Research Farm, Morgantown, WV, United States - T60D4 | ecosystem: Environmental > Terrestrial > Soil >...
GTGGGCAAGTGCCTTCGCGGAATCCGTCGCACAAATTGAGGTTTCAATCAGCAACCGAAGCCATCCAAGGCTTTCGTCGGATTCTTCCACTACTACACCGAGCTTCGAAATGAATTCCTTCCGCGTGCGCGCCCGGCACGCTGCGCGATAATTGCTGTCCGTGCTCCCCGACGTCCGAGGCGAGAAGCAGAAGATGTGCCCGGTCGCAAATACGCCGAATCTCCCGCCAGTCGGTGGTCTCAGTGGCGCCACAAGGCAAAATTCACCGCGCGATATCCGACCAGGTGTCGCAAAATCCACAATCCGCAACTCAATCCACAATCCGCAATTTCAATCCGAAATCAACATTCAGCCGTGTCACAAAGCGGCAACCTGGAACGTTGTATAAGAGTGAGCACATCACAGCTGGTGGCCACGTATCCTTCGACCTACCCGGCTCCAGAGGCCACTGAGGCTCTCACTCCGACAGTCTCATCGCTGTTCGAATTGCATGCCCCAGGCCTGTATCGACTGGCGCTGGCAATGCTGCACGACCCCGCTGCGGCGCAGGATGTCGTTCAGGACACCTTCGCGCGTCTGATCGAGCATCTTCGGCAGCGTGAACCGCTCGCGAATGCCCGGGGGTGGCTATACACCGTCGCTGCTCATGCCTGTCGGGATCGACAGCGACGAAGTGGCCGCTGGCTTCCATGGATACGTGAACGCGACACGCGCAGCGCGCTCGAGACTCCCGATCGCTTCGATGACAGGGAAGCCTTATTGGACGCGATTCGGGTGCTTTCTTCTCGCGATCGTTTACTCGTCGCTCTTCGCGCACAGGGGTTGTCATACCAGGAGATCGGCGATGCGGCAGGTATTCGACACACATCGGTCGGCCGGCTTTTGACGCGTGCGCTCAATCGCCTTCAGAAAGAATTGAATCGAGCCACGGAAACACAGGGAAGAACACGGCCCACAGAAGGACAACGCCGCGGCTGACCGGGCCATCCGGCTGGGAGAATCTGAGATGTCACGCTGCTTAACTGACGCCGAACTCCAGGCAATTGCCGACGACGCGGCACCGTCGGAGCATGTAACCCACGCCGAACACTGCCAGCGATGCGGCGAGGGTCTTGCCGCGCGCAACCGGCTGATCGCTCGCGTCGAGGATGCTGCGGGAACCACCGAACTTCCGAGCGGCGCGCGAACTGCGATTCTGACGCAACTGGCGCGAACCACCGCTGTCGGCGCAACCACATTGCGGCCTGTCCGACGCGTGCCGCAGTGGGCGTGGGCGATTCCTCTCGCCGCCGCGGCGGCCGTCGCGCTCTTTATCTACGTCATTCCCGGAATCGACCGGCAGACAACAGTGTCTGCCGCCGAAATTCTTGGACGCTCGCGATCCGCTCTCGCGGCGCCGGCCTCAGGGATTGAGGTTCTGACCTACGATCTCGAGGTGTCAGGCGTGCTCGCGGAGTTGATCCCCGAGGAACAATCAGGACGCTTCACCGTGCAGGAACTCGTGGATCACGATCACGAAGGCCGCTATCGCATCGTCAAGCTGACCAGCAGCGGTCAGATCGTCGGCGGCGCGGCCGATGATCCACTGCGCGGCATTCGGACGCGATATATGCGAGCAAACGGGCGAGGATATTTGTTGCGGTTCGACGGGGCCGCACCTACGGCGTTCTCCATCCCCGCACTGAAGCGCACCGCCCTTCAAACATTCATCGGCTTCATGCAGGCCAGCAGCACGCAGACGCTGCGCGAGGTGCAACGCGGAGCCGACGCGTGTTATCAAATCGACATTCCGGGAAGCGCAATGGCTGGCGGCTCGCTGCTTGCGCTCGACAGCGCTCGCGCGGTCGTCGCCGTCGCCGACTCGCGGCTGGTCGAATTCTCGGCGAGCGGGCGGCTCGCGGATCGACCGTTCACGCTCGAATTCCGATTGCTGACACAGGACCTTCGACCCGCCGATTCAGCCGAAGCTGCCGACTTCGACATCTCCCCCCAACCAGGCGACGTCGTGCTGGAGGGGGATGCCTCGCAGAATCCCGTCTGGGACGTTGTCACGCGCGCCCTTCGCGCGATTCCGCCGCAGGCGGCTGCACCTGCGACGCATTCGGCGACCGTCGAACGTCCAAGGCACTGACATTGGCCGACGCGATTCGTACCGAGGCGCTGACCAAGTATTTCGGGCAGGTCGTCGCACTGGAGACTCTGAATCTGTCAGTCGGACCCGGTGAGGTCTACGGCTTTCTCGGCCCGAACGGTTCTGGCAAGACCACGACGATCCGAATCCTGCTCGATCTGGTCAGGGCCACGAGCGGACGCGCGCTCGTCGACGGGCTCGATTGTCGAACGGCCAGCGTAGAGATCCGGCGGCGGATCGGCTACCTGCCGGCCGAGATGCCGCTCTATCGCGAGATGACAGGCGCCGGTTACCTCGATTTTCTTGCCGCACTCGAATCACGCCCGGTTGATTTTTCGTATCGGCGCAAGCTGCTGTCCCGGTTCGATGTCAGCGACGTCGATCTGCGACGCAGGCTCGATCGCCTGTCGCACGGCATGAAGCGGAAGTTCGGCATCATCCAGGCGCTGATGGGTCGCCCGTCGCTGCTCATCCTCGATGAACCCACATCGGGACTCGATCCCCTCATGATCGAGGCGTTCGCCGAAACCGTTCATGAGCTCAAAACCGAGGGGCGAACCACCATATTCCTCTCGTCACACGTGCTGTCTGAAGTGGAACGCCTCTGCGATCGGGTTGGCATCATCCGCCGCGGTCAACTGGTTCGCGAGACGTCGATCGCCGATCTGCGTCGCGACACCCCGCGGCGTCTGCGAGTGTTCTTCGATGGACCGGCACCGCGGCCGCCCGCTTCGCTTGCCGGCGCCGTGCGTCGAAGCGATGCCCGCCACTGGGACCTCGAATGGTCCGGCCCACTCGGCACCGCGCTCGATGCGATGCGGGGCCTTCCTGTATCCGACATCGAGATCGAACCGTTCAAGCTCGAAGACTACGTGCTGAAAATTTACTCAGGTACCGAGGGAGCACGGGATTGATTCTGCCAGCGCTCCTCGGGCGATCCTTGGCGCGACACAGCGCGCTAGTTATCGCGGTGGCAGCACTGCTCTCCGCCTTTCAGATCCTCGACATCGTCGTTGCGTACAACCTGCAGGCGAAAGGAGTCTACGGACAGTTTGCGTCGCTGGTCCCGGCGTTCATCCAGGAAGCGATGGGCGGAGTGCTCGTTGGATCGTTTTCTGGTGCGATCGCGCTCGGGTTTGCTCATCCACTTGTGATGCTGTCGCTGTCCTCCGTGGCCATCTACCTGGCTAGCGAACCCGCCGGCGAGGTGGAGGACGGCCTGGTCGACCTGGTTGTTGCTCGGCCAGTTCCGCGGAGTCTGATCGTGACACGCTCCGCCCTGGTGTTTATCGTCGGCAGCGCCGCCATCGTTGCGGCAATGTTCGTGACCAGCCGCGTGACCGTGCGATGGCTGTCGCCGGCGACCGCGTCCGCTTTGCCGGCACTCCGTCTGGCATGGGTCGCGGCAAACCTTCTTGCCATCGTCTGGTGCCTCGGCGCAGCGGCACTGGCATTGGCGTCGCACGTCCGTGAGCGAACGCGTGCCGCCGGCACGGTCGCCATCGTTGCGGTCTTTCTGTATCTCCTGCAATTCGGCGCGGCGGCGTGGACTCCCCTGCGTCCGTTCGCGCGCGTCTCACCCTTTCACTACTACGAGCCAATGAGAACGTTGCTGGGAAGCATGTCGCCGGTAAAGGATATTGCCGGCCTGCTCGGAGCGACCGCTGTGCTCCTCGGAGTCAGCGCCGTGCTGTATTCGAAGCGGGACTTGTGACGCTGATTACGGCTTATCAACTCGAAACGCGAAATACATCATGGTGCTTTCGCGTTCGATCAGCAGGACCGCTGCGGCACTCGGTTTCAACTGGCCCGCGAACACTTTCAAATCGTCCGCGGTCCTGACCACCTGACCGTTGAGCGCGTAGATGACGTCGCCCGGCTGAAGGCGGCCCTGCTGCGAGTACGGCGACTCGGGTGTTACACGCGCGACGACAGCGCCCCGTTCGCGCCTCACCGGCGGCAGTAATGCGGCGACGGAAGGATTGAGATCGAGCGCGACGACGCCGAGTGGACGGATGGTTTGCTGCGTTCCTATCAGCGCTTCCAATTCACCCGTGTCGTTGGTGCGCTCTACGACGGGGACCTTGACGTTCAGCGTGCGCTCGCCGCGACGAACTTCGAGCGCCACCTGTTCCCCCGCGCCACGCGTGTAGACGTTGATCCGGAACTGCCGCCCGTTTTCCATCGCCTTTCCGTCGAGCGAGAGCACGATGTCGCCGGGTTCGAGGCCGACCTTCTCTGCCGGTCCTCCCGGCAACACGTCTGCGAGAATGACACCCGCATCCAGCGTCAGTCCGAGGGCTTCGGCCATAAGCGGTGTAATCGTCTGAGAATTGACGCCAATTTCTCCGCGCCGCACACGACCGTGTTTTCGAATCTGCGAGAAGACGTTGCGGACGATGTTACTCGGCGCAGCGAAGCCAATGCCTTCGCTGCCGCCGGATTGCGAATAGATGAGCGTGTTGATCCCGACCAGGCGTCCAGCCGTATCCACCAGCGCACCACCGCTATTGCCAGGATTGATGGTCGCGTCGGTCTGGATGTAGATCATCGGATCGTCTGGAGTGAGCTGACGCGCAACGGCGCTGACCACTCCCATCGACACCGACGATTCCAGTCCGAGCGGACTGCCAAACGCGAGCACCAGCTGTCCTGACCGAAGGGCATCCGAATCCCCGAATGGCAACGCCGGCAATCCGTGCGCCTCAACCTTCACGACCGCGATGTCCGTTTCGTGATCGATCGCGACCACTTGTGCCCCGACCGTCCGGCCGCGCCGCTTCAGGATCGATCGCCCGCGCGCCGCTGTCGCGGGATCCGGCGGCAGTTCGACCTCGATGCGCGTCGCGTTCTCGACGACGTGCGTGTTGGTCACGATGTAGCCGTCAGCATCGACGATGACGCCCGATCCGCTGCTTCGTTCGAGCTGTGGCTCCGCCGCTGTGCTCTGATTTTCCTCGTCAGGGGCGGGATAACCGGTCACAAAAATCTGGACTACGCTTGGACTGACCCTGGCGGAGAGATCCTGCAACGAGCGCGACAGCTCGGCGAGTGGAGGGGCAGGAGCGGCTGACGACGCCGTTTGTGCGGACACGCTCGATGCGAGCCAGAGGACGAGCAGACCCGCCAGGATGCCGCGCAATACGTGCATGCGTGTGGATCGTAGCACGCGGTAGTGGTCCAACTTGACACCACTTCCAAGATCCGCTCCAATCCGCCGCATGCGCATTCCGCTTGTGCTGACGCTCGCGCTCATGGTGACGGGGTGGCTCCCCCAGGGAACAAAGCCGGGCAACCCCGAGGAGAAACTGCCACCGAACATCAAGCAGTTGACGCACTTTGGCGAACGGGCCTCATGGTCGCCCGATGGGAAGCGCATCGCGTTCATGGAGAAGAGCTTCGGCGATGCGTACGAAGTCAATGTCGCAACCGGCGCGATCCGCCTGCTGACGCACTACGCGCATCCCGGCTTCCTTCGCGTGCAGTTTCTACCCAATGGCGACTACTTCCTCATCGGCGCCCGCTCGTTCACCGACATCAGCACCACACGATCCCGCGATCAGGAGATGTGGATTCTCAAAGCCGACTTCAAACCGGGCGATCACGCGGTTCCACTGGAGCATAAGATCTCCGAGGGGGTCGCGATTTCACGGACAGCCATGAAGATCGCCTGGTCGAATACGCGAGGGCAATATCCCGATCGATTCCAGGAAGGCGAGTCTGCGATCTACACTGCCGACATCGTTGACGAGAACGGCCGTCCGAGGGTCGCGAACGAAAAAGAAATCCTCCGCGCGAAGGCGCCGGAGTGCACGCTCGAAGCCCAGGATTTTCGCAACAACGACAGCGAATTGATTTACACCTGTTATCGATCGCCGTTTGCGGATGTGCTCGGCATCGATCTGGCGACTGGTAAGATTACCGTCTATCGTAAGCTCGCCGGCGAGTACAACGAGGTCGAAGGTATTTTCCCGGATGGAAAGTACACACTCGTGGAGTCGAGCCGCGAACAACTCGAGCAGAATTCGAATTACATCGACATCTGGAAGCTGAAGCTCGAAGCGAACAGCACGGACTTTACACGGGTCACGCGCTGGGGAGAGTACCGGGGTTATAAAGCGTCGAATCCGGTCGTCAGCGCCGACGGGAAACGCATCGCATTCCAGTCGGCACGCAGCAAGGATCCGGCGGGTGTCGGGTATGGGATCTTCGTGATGGACGTCAAGGAATAAGGAGCTCTCATGGTTCGCCGTGTCCTGTTCGTGGTCGCCTCGGCTATCGCCCTCGCGTTTGCGTCGACGTTTGCGTCTACGCCGAACGGCGAACGCCACTTCCTCTACGTCGCCGAACCCGGCATCCGCAACTACGTCGAGTACGGCGGCGTCGGTGTGATCGTCTACGACATGGACAACGGTCACAAGTTTGTGCGGCGCATCCCGACGTTTGCTGAGGTTCCAGGACAGGCGCCGGAAAACGTCAAAGGCGTCGTCGCCAATGCGAAAACGGGCCGGCTCTACGTTTCGACGATAAAGCGGGTTGCGGCAATCGATCTCAAGACCGATCGATTGTTGTGGAACAAGGAATACGAGGGGGGCGCAGATCGCCTTGCCCTTTCACCCGACGGTAAGATTCTTTACATCCCGTCGCTCGAAGGGCCTCACTGGAACGTCGTGGACCCGGCCAGCGGTGACGTGATTTCCAAGATCGTGACCAACTCGGGCGCGCACAACACGATCTATGGTCCCGACGGCCGAGCGGTCTATCTTGCCGGACTGAGAAGCCCGCTTCTTTCGATCGCGGATCCGCGGACGCACAAGGTGGTGAAAGAGGTGGGTCCGTTCAGCAACGTCATCCGCCCCTTCACCATCAACCGCGCGCAGACGCTCTGTTTCGTCAACGTGAACGATCTCCTCGGCTTTGAAGTCGGAGACATCAAGACCGGAAAGATGCTCCACCGGGTCGAAGTGACCGGGTTCGAAAAGGGACCAGTCAAGCGGCATGGCTGTCCGAGCCACGGCGTCGGACTTACGCCAGACGAGAAAGAGTTATGGCTCTCGGACGGCCACAACGAACGCGTCCACATTTTTGACTCGACGGTGATGCCGCCCAAGCAAGTGGCATCAATCAAGCTTCGCGATCAGCCCGGGTGGGTGACGTTCAGCATGGATGGACGCTACGGTTATCCATCAACGGGAGAGGTGATCGATACCAGGACGCGACAGATCGTCGTCTCTCTTACCGACGAGCAACAGCGCGTCGTTCAGAGCGAAAAGGTGGTCGAGGTCGTGATGGACAACGGCCGCGTCGTCGAAACCGGCGACCAATTTGGCATAGGCCGTAAGAAGTAGTTCTACAGACCTTGGGTGACTCGCTGGCCGGCGAAGACGATGCGGCGTGAGTCCTTGTTACCGGCAAGCCGTACGTCGATGTCCCGACGCAGCGGTGGCAACATGCGTGAACCTGGCGCCAGTTGTAGCGTCAGGCGCCTCTCCGCATCCTGCCATCGCATTTCGATGCCCATCCATTCTCCGCGACGATAGTCGAACGACCGTCCGTCGTCCTCGTAGAGCGTAAACGCGCCATCAGCGCCTGGATAGACGACGATTGACAGCGGTTGTTCGACCGCTTCGTCGCTGTACTGCTTGATCGGTCCAAACGGAAGCAGCGCGCCGGCACGGACGTGAAGCGGCATCGTCGCCAGATCGACGCGACGATCGATCTCACGACCGCCGGTCACTCGCTCTTCGGTCCAGAAATCAAACCAGTCGCCGCGAGGGAGATAGAGGCGCCTGGACGTCGCGCCTTTTTCGACAACCGGCGACACGAGCAGATCGCGGCCCCACAGATACTGATCGCCGCGTCCGACCGCCTGTGAATCGTCGGGATGATGCAGCCACAGCGCCCGCATCATCGGCAGACCGGTTTCACAACACTCGCGCGCAATCGAGTACACATACGGCAGCATGCGGTAGCGCAGCTCGAGATACTGCTTGATGATTGGTTCGACCGCCGCATTGTGGAGCTCACTGACATCGGGTTCGCCGGCGCCTCCGGTGTAGCCACGTGTTTCCGATGGCCCGACCTCGCCGGTGTTCCAGCCCCAGGGCAGACGCAAGTGCCAGGTGCGCCCGTGCGAACGGAACAACGGACAGAACGCCCCGAATTGAAACCAGCGCACGTGCAACTCGCCGGTGTACTCCGGCGTTGGAACGAAACCGCCGATGTCTGTTCCCCAGAACGGGATGCCGGAAAGTCCGGTATTGACCGCCACCGGCACATGCGTCTTCAGTGTTTCCCACGTCGAATACACGTCGCCCGACCAGAGGAACGCCCCGTAGCGTTGCATTCCTGGAGCGCCGTTTCGGTGCAACGCAAAGGGACGCTCGTTCGCGCGCCAGAGCTGCGGACCTTCCCAGTACATCCGAATGCGCGCGAGACGTGACGGCTGATCGAGGCCATCACCCTGATCAGGCCACCAGCCGTCGATACCAAGGTCGTAGACAGGTTTGTGATACGGCCAGTAACACGCTACGGCACGGTCGTCGGGCCATTTGTCGTCGGCGGTTCGTCCGCTTGGAACCGCCTTCTCTGGCGTGCACGCGTCGCGAACTGTTCCCGACATCCGCCGGCCCTCGATGACGACGTGAAGGACGACACGAAAGTGCTGCGCGTGGAGGTCGTCGATCATCACGCCGGGATTGGGAAAGTTTTCTTTCTTCCAGCCGAACTCGCCGTTGCGCGTGTTCCAGCCAGACGGAGTGAATTCAGTTCCCAGATAGATCAATGCATCGCACGGCAGCTGCTTCTCGCGAAACGTTCGCGCGACCCACTTCACTTCGTCCGGCCCTGCGAGCGTCCGATGCGACTGCATGTATCCGAACGTCCAGCGTGCGGGCAGTTGCGCCCGGCCGGTCAGCCGCGCGTATTCACCGATGATGGCTTTCGGATCGGACGATGTGGTGATGAAGACGTCGAGCGGCGCGTCGGTTGCTGGCGTCAGGCGTCCCTGCGGGCCGCTGAGATCGAAGGCACCGAGCGGTTGATGGACATACATCCCCCAGCCCTCTGTGCCAACCAGCCACTGAATCGGCACGCGCCCGCCATGCGTGCGCAGTTGATAACCGCCCTGCCCGTTGCGGCCGCGATCGATTGCCCCTTTTCTGTCGAACTGTGGTCCTCCCTCGCCCATCCCAAGAAGCGGCCCACTGCCCAGGAGAAAGGAGACATCGGGTGACACGGGATCAAGGGTCAGCCGCTGGATCGCCTGGCCTGCACTCGTGTCCACATGAATTGTGGGCGGACTGGACGTGATTCGGATCGTCAGCCGACCGGCGCGTATGGTTTGGGACCCGGCCGACGTGCGACGGGCAACGACGCGACCCGCAGCAGCCTGTACGAGCGAGTCGTCTGCCGGAATGCGGCCTCCGCTGACCGGCAGCGCCGTGATTCGCACCGTCGTGTCGCTGATTGAGCTGACGACGAACTCGACTGGTTTGCCTGCGACGGTGATCTCGCTCGACTGACCACGGACGATCCCTTCGCCCAGTGCGAGACCGGCGCCGAAACCAGCGAGCCTTCTAACTGCGTCGCGTCGAGTGATGGATGTCATGTGTCCTGGCGCGGTCTACAGACGGCGCCCTACCCTATTTGTAGGCGCCCGCAGTGTTGAAGTCGCCGGCCTTCACGATCGATACGCTGTTCGGGTCGATGTGCTTTCGAAACGCCGCGTTAATCTGTTCCACTGTGAGCGACTGGATTCTTGCTTCGAGATCAGAGTCCCAGGTAAATGGTCGGCCGAGCTGTTCGTGCGACACCATGAGCGCGAGCAGAGCGCCATCGGTCGAGCGGCCGACCATCCGCGATTCGAGGTAGGCTTTCTTCGCTGCATCCACTTCAGCAGCGGTGAAACCTGCGTCGTACACCTTCTTCAACTCGTCCATGAAACTGGATTCGACCTTCGGTCCAACCGCGGGATTGAGGCTCACGGTGCCACTCAACATCGCGGCCTCTCCCTCAGCGGGGACCGTCAGGCGGGCATTCGCGCCGTAGCTCAAGCCTTCACGATTGCGAATGCGATCCGAGATCCGCGACGTGATCGTTTCACCGAACATGTAGCTCGCGAGAACGATCGCGGCATAGTCGGGATCGTTTTGCGACAGCTTGAACCTCTGGCCAGCCATGAAGACCGCGTTCGCCTTGTCGGGGGTCTCGATCTTCAGGTTGATTGGGTCGGTCTTCTTGAACGGGATCACCAGCGACTTGTACGTCTTCGACGTGTTCCAATTCCCGAGGAGCGCTGCCGCCTGTTTCTGGATCGCAGCCGGGTCGACCGGTCCGACGACGGCAAGGACGCCGTGATTGGCGCCATAGAAGTCGTCGTGAAACTTCTTCGCGTCCGAGAGTGTGACCTTTTGAACCTCGAGCAGTTGCTCCTCACGCGTCGGGTTGTACTGTGCATCGGTTTTTGCCAGCGGACT
>Ga0310887_10000482_pt1 | contig 10603 bp, 11 predicted proteins | sample T60D4metaG_FD_202509 | JGI IMG/M metagenome (GOLD analysis project Ga0310887, IMG submission 202509) | Lab incubated soil microbial communities from West Virginia University Organic Research Farm, Morgantown, WV, United States - T60D4 | ecosystem: Environmental > Terrestrial > Soil >...
AAAAAGTGGATATACAGGAAATGATGGCTTTACGTTTACTGCAAATGACAAGAGTTCAACTAGCAATTCTGCCAAAGTCTCAATAAGCGTCAATCCTGTGAAGAGTAACGTGACGGCCCCAGAAAAAGAAAAGGAAAATCAAAACACTATACCTAACACTACTGCACTTACAAACACTACTGCTCTTCCAAATACTGCTGTGACAAACACTACTGCTCTTCCTAACACTACTGGAGATTCCACAAAGATGCATCTGGAAGAGGCCATTAAAGACTTGGAAGGAGGAAACATAGACGCAGCTTCAACTCAATTGACTGCTGCACAACAAACCATATCTGGAGAATCTGAACAGGCTAAGATGCATTTTGATGAAGCAATGAAGGCTTTTTCGGCTGGGGATACGAATGGGACTCTGACACATTTGAAGGCCGCAGATGAAGCTCTAGGGTAAATCTGACTAGTCAATCCATACCAAAATTTTTTTGTAATGAAAGCAAAAGTGATGTATTTGCAGTATTCAAAGCAAAGATTTCATATGATTTGCGTTCCCTAGACAAATAACATTTTTATAACTTAAAGTGCTAATTGATGAGACAAAAAATAGGAATTCTATCTCCTTTAACAGGCGTTCTTTTATCCGCAGCAGTCATTGCGACTCCGAATCTGAACGCGGCAAATGCTCAGGAGAACCAAACTGGTGAAATGAAACAGAATGGGGGTTGCCCATCGATACATGGATTACGATCTTGAAAGATAAAAATCCAGCTTTGGCTGGTATTGAACAGAGTCCGGATGTGAAGGACGCTATTGCAAAGATTAAAGCAATGCAAGATCCAAAGCAAGCGGTTGAGACATTTAATGCATTGCAAGCATTGCAACAGCTGATGAATCTAAAGTCTGCTCAAGAAGCTCAATAATCACTCTACTCCTTTTTTGTATAACTATCGTGATTCAAATAAGTAAATAGGAGACTTACAAAATAATATAAAAAAATTATTCGTCTGTCTTTTTAATTTATACGATTTCTGCTTTTGCGAAGCGATCTCCAACACTGGTAATTCTTATCTTTGTTTTCTGTCCAGCCTTCGCACCTGCAACAAATATTACAAATCCTTGGATTCTAGCAATTCCGTCGCCTCTTTTGCTTATTTCAGTTATTTCAACTTCGTACTCCTTCCCCATTTCAACTGGTTTTGGACTTGAACCATAACCACTTCTGTAACTCATAGTTAGGACTAGGTCTATTCGTCCCGTCATATTAATGTAATACGTATACTTCTTTTGATGATGTGTTGGAACTATAATAGGCGAGAAATATCAATACTTTCTGGTTTACTACTAAATGACTATTATTTGCAGCCCTAATCTAGGACAAGTCAAAATCATAGTAATAGATTCATTAGAACTGATACTAACGCTGCAACTGCAGCGCTTGCTGGAATAGTAATAATCCAAGCGTAGATTATTTTCTTCCCAACGCCCCACCTTACGGCCGATAGCCTTTTTGTAGCGCCCACACCCATTATGCCCCCGGCGATTGCGTGAGTAGTACTAACCGGAATGCCTAGCCAAGCCATGGAAGTCAAAATTACACCTCCTCCTGTTTCAGCACAAAAGCCTTGGTACGGGCGTAGGCTAGTTAATTTGAAGGCCATTGTCTTTACAATTCTCCAGCCCCCAAAGAATGTACCTAATCCGATTACTGTTGCAGATGCTAGAATGACCGGAATAGGTACAACGAATGATTTAGAATCAAGAAGACCACCCGCAATCAGGAGTGCAGTAATTACTCCCATTGTTTTTTGGCCATCGTTTGCCCCATGAGTAAGCGAGAAAAAGATTGAAGAAAAAATTTGGAGTCGTCCAAAAATTCTATTTACATAAGAAGCAGTCTGCCTCCTAAAAAAATACATAATAACTATTGCGATGCCAAATGCACAGAAAAAACCTAGAGTAGGTGATACTACCATAAATGTAAGTGTCTTCTCAATACCTGAATATACTAGAGCCGATGTTCCTCCTGCCAGCAATGCTGAACCTATTAATCCTCCAATTAAAGCATGACTGCTTGATGAAGGAAGGCCAAAATACCATGTTACAAGGTCCCATACGATGGCACCTATTAAACCTGCAAATATTACATCGACCGTCGAAAATGCGGGATTTATTATCCCTTTTCCAACTGTTGCAGCTACAGCGGTACCGAATATGAAAGGACCAACAAAATTGGCAATGGCTGCGATACATACGGCATAAAGTGGCCGGAGCACCCTGGTACCAACAACCGTCGCAATAGAGTTAGCCGAATCATGAAAACCGTTGACAAAATCAAAAAAGAGGGCAGCAGCAATTGCTGCGTAAACTGAGATTTCTGCTGGAAACAAAGTAAATCCTCAACGATATTTTAAAGCAATATCTTCAATTACATCAGCAACGTCCCTGCATCTATCAAGGGCACTTTCGAGTGTTTCGTATATCTCCTTCAATTTTATGATCTCTATAGCGTCATCTGTATCAAATAAATTGGCTATTGCGAGACGATAAATGTTATCTCCTTCGTGTTCGCAATTGCTGATAGCCTTCGAATGTTCTAGGAGACTCTCGCGCTTACCTTTATGTAGTTCAACTACTCCCTTGTAAATTTCTTGACACGCAGTCAGCAATAATTTAGCGAATTCCTGCATATATTGAGACGGTCTTTGAATTTTTAAGAGTACGAGTCTATCTGAAGCACCATAGGTACCATCAAGGACTTGGTCTATAGCGCTAGTTAATTCGGAGATGTCCTCTTTATCAAGGGGTGTGATGAATGTCCTATCTATGATGGTAAATAATCTATGAGTAAGCTGGTCACCTTCGTGCTCCAAATTCTTTAGTATAGCGTTTTTTTCATTTAAGGTGGTATAATTGCCAATTAATTCAAGCAGTACCTTCGATGCATTCACTAGATTGTTTGCTTGGTTCTGCAATACAGTCATAATTTCAACATCATTAGCGCGTACCCAAGATAGCCAGCCGCCTGTCATATGAGCTTCGTTGCAATATTGAGTATAGAAACCTTTCCTAGATGTAATCTAGCTGATATGATTCAAACCGTTACGATATTTTTGCACTAACTGGCATCAACAGCTGATAGCTAAATTTTTTACATGTTAGCATGAAATTGTTCGAAACTATGAGAATATATTTCAATTATATTTCTAAATGGGTCTGCGCAAAAAACGAGCTTATGGTGTCTTTCCGGATTTATTTCCCAAATCTCTGTAAGTTGACTTCCTCCAGTTTCAGAGATTTTCTTTGCCAATTTCTCAATTTCAGGGTATGTTACTGCCATGTGAATGACTCCACCGTTCCAGTAAGGAACTTCACTTTTTTTTGTGTCTTGTTTTGGCTCGATAAATTGGAATATCTCGAATCCTATATTATTGCTTGAGGACAGCCATACAATTCGTAATTTCCTAAATTCTGATCCAAAGATATCCTGTAGTGCGTTACCTATCTTTGGATCAACCGAGACTAGCTCTATTGGTCCCCTTACTATTGTAAATCCCAATATTTCCTGATACCATTTCAAGGCTTCATCTAAATTTGGAACGCTAATTGCAATATGATTTATTGCGATAGGATATTGATTAAGACTCATTACCCTAAGACTCGATTCTAAGACGTAAATCTATTTCCCTATATTAATAAAAAATAACCGTTCCGAATCAGTGGGATGCCTATTTTTAACTATTCGCATCAATCCGGAGGAAGATGAGAATACAATTAAATCGATTCACCCTGCGTCAAGTACTTTTTTATACACAAACTTGATATCAAAATACTTCTTTAGAGTAACATGAAATTAGTTTAACAAAATGTTACCCTCAACTATAAAAATATTTGAATAATTCTAAATGCATAAAAAACGGCTATAAACTAAATAAATAACAGCTTTTATTTGAGAAAGAGATTTGGTATTTGAAAATATTGCAAAATAAAAGTTAACTAAATTCTTACGGCTTATTCACTTTTATTTACTTTCTCAATTAACTTTCTACAAATGTTAAGAACAAATAAAATATGCAGAAAAATCGGTATCATGTCTGTATTTCCTTAGTCTGCTCAAGCGTAATTTTTTCGAGCATTTTCGTTTTGTTATATATAAGCCTACCGTTACTCAATCAGTTACATCCAACATTTAGTGAGACAGTAACACAACCTAAACAAATTTCATCAGGGGAATATGATAGGCTTAAGGATTGTACTAGTGAGACGAGTAAGAAACCTAGTTCAATTGAATACCTGACTTACTTTAACTGTGGTCATGTCTCAAAAGATGCAAACGGGAAGACAATAAGACAGTTCACACTTATTGTTCAGGAACATCAAAGGATACCTATCTCATACCAAGGGCAAATCTTTGACGGATGGACATATAATGGCACTATCCCCGGTCCAACTATAAGAGTTACTGAAGGTGATTTGGTCCGAATTAGAGTGATCAACAGTTACGATAACTTACATCCTCATTCTTTTCATGTTCAGTCTCTTAATAATGCCAAGGTTGACGCCGTTTCGACTGAGGGAAATCCTGGAGGTGCCATTTCTCCTGGTCATAGTTTCACTTATGAATTTGTTGCAGAATCGTATGGTGTATACCCATATTCCTGTCATGTTGACCCAGTAGCTGACTCTATAAACAGGGGGTTATATGGAATGATGATTGTTGATCCAAAAAAGCCTAGACCACATATGACGGAAATGGTCATGATGCTGAATGGTTATGACATGAATTATGAACAAGAAGCAAATACCTCACTTCCTCCTGCTTCACAATTTCCGATAAATCAACAAAATGATACTGGCTATAATATGACACAAATGTCTTTTACTTCTCTACCTTCCATCAAAGAGAAAGAGATTGAAAGACCTCAAGACAAGGAAAGAGATAATGAGATTTACTCAGTTAATGGAAAGGCCTTTGATTATGTGAAACATCCAATTATGTTACAAACAGGAAAGTTATACCGTATTTACGTTGCTAACATGCTGGAATTTGATTCGGTCAACTCATTCCAAATAGATGGTACGATGTTTGATTACTATACTGCAGGCACAGATGAAACATCAGATTACAAAACTGACATAATTACCATGTCACATGGAGATAGAGGAATAATGGAATTTATGTATCGTTATCCTGGAACTTATCAGTTCCAAGCATCTAAGGCAGAGTATACGGATCTGGGATGGATGGGCCTTTTTGATGTAAGGGGAGATCCGGTTAAGACGAATATTACCGATATAGATACATGATCAAATTAATTGCTTTTTATTCATTGAACCAGTATAAACTCGTTACACTTCTTTTCTGCTAATCAGTAATGCATATCGATACTAATAGTCGGAACAAATTTTGAACTCTGCGGTCGGATGCATGTTATTAACAATTCGGGCACGTCGGGATACGACTGAATATTCAATCGGAACTAAATCAGAAAATCTGTATCACTACAATGGCAGCAAGGGGATTCGAACCCTGCCCGTATTACGGTAAGGCTAAGTTTAATTATAGCTTTTTCCGGATATATGACAATTCTAAAAATTATAGGCAGAGATTAATAAATATCTGTAAAGCTATTGATGGTTCATAATTTGAAATTCATCCATGATTTTTCCATCATTACCAATAAATTGTCCATTTAAAATTTTTGTTGTGGCGCTTTTTGATGTATCCAGATTAAGGTGTCCAAATCTTGCGTCATTCTGTGAGGCGATAAATGAGCTCTTAGATTTTAGCGCATGGAAGTCTTCTCCACCTGTACCAACTATTGCGTATATCTCTCCTTTAGGATCATTATATTTACCAGAGTTCTTGTCAGTAACAATGGGATCTTCCGCATCTTTTTGATTATATTGCAATGGATATGAACGCTGATAGTCGTGCGCATGTCCTTGCAGTACAAAGTCTACGCCATATTTGTCAAATAGTGGATGATAAGTTTCCCTTAGATCGGAAAGGGCACCACAAGAGGAACACGAAGTAGGTGATGTGTACATAATCCGGTGCATAAAAACTACTATCCAATCTACATTCTTGTCTGTAGAAGCTTTGGATAAATCATTAACTACAAATTTGTATTGATCAGAGCCGGATTTGTAAGGGATTTCAGTAGCCATAACTACAAAATGAACGTTATTTTTTGTGAAAGAGTAAAATTGTTTATTCATTCCAAAGTTTGACATATATGCATCAAGGTCCTCATTAGGACTGTCTTCATGGTTTCCTATAGTGATTTTTGTGATATCGTCAATTGGTTTTACTGCTTTCAGCCAGCAATCTGCAGATGGCTCATATGAATAGTCACCTAAGGCCAATACTATGTTAGGTTTTTCAGATGAAATTTTTTTTACAGTTTTGTCTGTGTTGGAGGTGCAGCCCCAATCACCAACTGCCGCCATGGAAAATGCCTTAGTCGTTCCAGAACTTACAGAATTGACTGTTATTGAGACCTTGGCAGAATTGCTAGTTGAACTCTTGTCATTTGCAGTAAACGTAAAGCCATCATTTCCTGTATATCCACTTTTTGGGGTGTAAACAACAGTTCCAGTATTTTTGTCAAATGAGCTTAGTGATCCATGGTTGGGCGACGATGTCAGAGAATAGGTCAGGCTATCACCATCCTTATCAGTAGCATCAAGGTTTATTGATATAGACTTATCACTATATGTGGTAACACTCTGTGATTTTGCGACTGGTGGGTTGTTTACACCAGGTTCTTCCGGTGGGTTGTTTACCGCGTTTACCTCTACGGTAGTAATAGCTGTTGATTTTAGATCCCCGGCACCAGCAACGGTCAACTCGAAGGTGAGTGTTGTACTGCTTCCAACATCCTTGAATTGATCAGAAGTAGGAGCATCAAAAGACGCCTTTGCCTTTGCAGAGTTTCTGATCTCTACTGTGGGACTTCCACCAATTTGCTTCCAATTGAAACTAATAGGATTATCCGCATGTAACGAATTGCTGCCATCCAACATCACTCCTTTTTCTCCTGCTTCAACACTTTGTGGCGAACCTGCATTTGCGATTGGTGGGAGACAACCTATATTATCCATGATGGCAAGTGTGGTTTTAACAAAATCGTTGAGATCAGTTAGACTTAGAGTTCCTATCATATTTTGAACATTAAGATCATTCATAAATGAATTGAGCAAATAACACGAATTGGGATCATTCGAGACCGAATTGTCAGATAAATCTTCAATTGCTTGGTGAAGGGCGGAATCTAGGTTAAGGGACTGGTAAATACTATTTACTCGGGTTATTAGCCCTTGGATGGCCTGATCCGGTGCTTCTATATTCCACATGAAGCTAGCTGGACTAGCATCCTTATTTCCAGAAGTATCAACTGCTCTTACTTCAAAATTATGTGCGCCTGGATCTCGGACTCCAGTATAAGTACAGGTGTTAATTTTTTCACCGTTTATGTCTGTCACTGTATGCGCTGACTTCCACCCTCCATCTTCTAATCGGCATTCATAGTGACTTATGCCTACTAGATCGGTACCGTCAAAGTCAAAATTACTGTCAACAGATGGAGTCGTATCACCGGAGGTTATTGAACCCAACCAACCTACCGTTACATCCCCTAACGTGGTTTCAGGAGGAGTGGTATCTCTAACAGTAATGATAAATTGATTCTTCCCAGTATTACCCGCCTTGTCTACTGCTGTACACTCCACTCTTGTCTGACCCAGAGCAAACAGTGAGCCCGATTTTGGACTACAAACTGTAGCAACATTTCCGTCAACAGTATCTGTCGCAGTAGACTCATAACTTACTATTCTGCCCTCAGGGCCAGTTGCTTCGACTTTCATGTCCACAGGCACAGTTACAACAGGCGGCGTAGTGTCAATTGGTGGCGTAGTGTCCGCAACCTCTCGCAAAAATGGTATGGTGTCAGAGATCGATTTTGTAGTTGGTACAGACGGTGCCACGGATTCTGCATAAACAAAAATTAATGCTGATATACCTAAAAACGCTACAAAGATGAAAGCCATAGACAAGACTCGACCTGAAAGAAGTAACTCTAAATTCATAACTGCTATTCCGAACTTCTCTTATATAAGAATTGTATAGGGGACGAATTTCTCTTTCCTTTATTTTGAATGATGTATAAAGAGAAAAAGAAAAAGTTAGATAGATTTAAAAATGGGCAAAAAGTCTAAATATTGTTACATTCATAAGAATTCTAAATAATTGACCTTTACTATTTATAGGAACAAAACAAATACTAAAGCCTTAATTTTTTTCCACACTTACCACAAAAAGAGACACCTAATATATTGAGACTGTTGCAATTGTTACAGGGATTTTGAATCCTTTTTCCACACCTAGAACAAAATTCCGAAAAACTAGAGTTACTCCAATCACAATCCATGCATGATATATTTCCCTGTACAGGATAATATCTTCTTTTATTAAACTCCCTTCCTGCATCAAAAATCTGCCAAATATAGAATATAAATGGTGGGATAAATTCAAAAACATTCAAAATTATGCGAGAAAAAACAATTATAGCTAGTGTAGAAATAAGAATAATTGTACCCCTAGTAAAATTTCCAACATACATCTGGCCGAGACCAGGTATTAAAATACTCAAAAACATTGCTTTACGCTTCGTTTTAGCCAGTTAGATTTCACCAAAGTTATCTGCCATGAAACATGGATATTAAATTTCCTGAAGTGATCGATAAGAGGATCTTTTGGATGTAATCACTGACAATACCATTTGCTATTCGACTAAGTCGTTATAATTTGATACACTAAATCTTACCGTTCAAGGGACTACGTTAACATTGTACAATAGCGAATTGCAAAAATGATCAGTTTATTTTAATGAAAGGTGAATCGGATGATATCTTATTAAGAAATTTTCGGATTGTAACTGGTAACACTGAGCTATAACCACATAAGCCTAAAATATCTCTTAAGGCTGCAATTATTTGTCTATGCTTAAAGAAATTCCAGTTTCAGAAGAAGAATTAACTATTATAGAAAGTGCATTAGACGAGGTAGGAGAGTACCTGAAGAATGATACCACTCCAGAAGGTGCCAAAATTAGAGAAGAGATAATCGGAGCTGGACAGATAGTTAGCTCTAAACTATTAAGTGATGTCTCGTACCAAACTTGGGGAATTTGGTTTACTAAAATAGGTTTTGTCCAACATCATAAAAAGCTAATAGAAGATCTGCATAAGGTACAAGACGATCGTTTGAAGCAATTCTTCGTAGAAACGGAGAAACCAACCGAGAATCAAGATGCCAAATTGATATCTCAACTCAATTATGATATACGAGAAAATGCGAAATTACTCTCTGAATTAGGTCTAGTGACTCCAATCGGCACCAATATTAAGAAGAGAATCATTGAAAGTTATGAACGAATGAGAAGTATGGGCGTAGATCCAGATATAGGCGACATAAGCAGGTAAGTTCTTTAATCTATTTTCCTTGCCTTAACAACATCAGCAGATTTTAATATTAAAACTATAGATATACTTGGTTTAACCTTGATTTAAAAGTGATACAAGATCTCCACTGCGAGAAGTATTTGAACCTATGATGGAATTTAGTATATTTAGGATAGACCAACAGCTGATAGTATATTATGCTTTATATAGAAAATTTCCTGATTTTATTGAAATATAAAAATAAAAAATTTGAGAATATTTAAGCTAGCTCTTGTCCGGCCCTTTCTCTTTTTCTTCTTTCATATTTTTCTTGCACTAGCTCTTGTACTTCTTCAGATTCTAGTAACTTCATGGTCTCTAATGCCCTTTCAATCACAGTATCGAGGTTTGCAACATGATCTACTTCGACCTCAATTTCAATATTTGGCCCTGACGATTTGTATTTGGGAGGTATAGAAATTTTTATCCTTTGAGGCATATAATTCCTTAGTCGAGGTGTATTTAAATTATTGGATACAAATGTACTGTTCAGTTTTCTATTCTATTCCTACTCCCGAAATTTGGGTTTAACTTTATGTGAACGGCGTTATTGTTATACAAAATCAGAATAAGGTTAGAAATTCTTGAAAGACTATAATCAGATCCAATTGAAATGGCCCCTACTGAATTTCGATATGTGCATTTGGATTTCATAATATCGTGATTTACAGGAATAGAGAAAAGAAGTTAGTAGCTGGGCATACTTTTTCAATTCTATGAGAACTAATTATGAAATCGCACGACCTGTAAAATATATTGATTTATCAGAAAAGCATAAAGCTAAGTTCATAGTGACTATAAGGCGTAAAAAAACATGTTCGTACGGACAAAGCTGATATCAGAGCCTATAGCAAATTTGACTCATTACGATAGCTTTTCGGCAAACTTGAGTAGTAATGTGCTAAATAACAATGTATGAAACAGATTCGCCATCTTTTCTGGAAATTCCAGGTTCCTTAGTTGAACAGATGTTGCAGAAAACTAACGAAATTGGAAACATACTTCAAAGCTCCGTGCAAGATATTAATCGTAAAAGAGGGAAATTCCGGCTACAGCTTGAACAAATAGGGCTCCTAGATAATGATTCTAAATTTAGAAATCTTAA
>Ga0310887_10000487_pt1 | contig 10538 bp, 9 predicted proteins | sample T60D4metaG_FD_202509 | JGI IMG/M metagenome (GOLD analysis project Ga0310887, IMG submission 202509) | Lab incubated soil microbial communities from West Virginia University Organic Research Farm, Morgantown, WV, United States - T60D4 | ecosystem: Environmental > Terrestrial > Soil >...
CTCGAGCATCCGGTACACGTCGAACTGGGGTCGCGCTTTTTTGAATGCTTCGAGCAAGCGTTGATGTACGACTTTGACGTACGCGACGGACACGCAGGACTCAACGCGCTGATCCAGGAAGAGGAGTTCTAATCAGGAGGGCGGCGGCGACGCATCGTCACCGCCTCATTCGAATGCGCGTACGCAGATCAGCAGGCGGGTGTATAGACAGAAGCCGGCCGATCTTGACGGCGCATGGTCGCTCGAGCCGTGCGGTAGGGACCAACTGGCAAATTGCAGTTCTGCTGATACAAGAACGCATGGAAACGCTTGTAGTCAGTCGGTGGCAACCCAAACACGCCCAGCAGAGCGCGATAACTGCCGCGCGTGTGCTCGAGCCCACGATGAATCAACGCCGCGAGATCATCGCGCGTCAACTCGTGCGCCTTGAAAGGCTGGTGCACAACCGTCCAGAAGTTCTCACCAGCGATCAGTCGATCCCAGAGTCGATCGGCTGCACCGGAACCGCGTTCAAGACGGCGCACGGCTGGCACTGACTCCTGATTGAACCCGACGCTGGTACTCGGAGTCGCGGAGACGGAGTCGCGGCTGCCGCGGATTTCCTGTGGGAGATCACCGGAAGCGATCGGTCGATCCCATTCCCTCACGACAAGACGTTCAGCGAGGTTCTTCAACTCGCGAACATTCCCCGGCCATGCATAGCCACTGAGCAGCTGCTCGGCGTCTGGCGTCAGCTCGGGGCAATGAAGCCGATGTGTTTCACTGGCTTTGCGCAGGTAGTGTCGCAACAACAGCATCACGTCCTCCGATCGCTCACGAAGCGGTGGAACGTGAATCTGAATGATGTTGAGGCGGAAATACAGATCCTCTCTGAAGACACCGGCATCGATCCGCTCGCGCAGATTTCGATTCGTTGCAGTGATGAGGCGAACATCCGATCGTCCTGTCACGCCGTCTACACCGATAGTCTGAATTTCGCCCGTTTCGGCGAATCGTAACAACACAGCCTGCATTCGCAGGCTCATCTCGCCGAGTTCATCGAGGAACAGCGTCCCGCGGTCGGCCTGTCGAACCAGGCCGGGCTTGTCGCGGTATGCGCCTGTGAAACTTCCACGGGTATGACCGAAGAGTTCCGATTCGAGCAGCGTTTCAGGAATGCCGCTGCAGTTCACCGCGACGAACCCGCGCGACGACCGCTGGCTATGCTCGTGGATAAGTCGCGCGACGACTTCCTTTCCAGAGCCTGTCTCACCGAGTACTAACACCTTGGCGTCGGTCCGCGCGGCGGCTTCGATCTCTCGCCGAAGAGAAGTGATCGCAGAGCTCTCACCTAGGAGGAGCGGCAGGTTGCGGGGCGTTCTGGGTGAGGACAAGGTCGACATTTCACGTAACTCCAAATCTCAAATAAGCAGGAGGTAATAAGTCTGCCTTTTTGGAGTGACTAAGGTCAACGGCAAAGTCCTCTAAAGTCGTGTCAAAGATCACACTTCTGCGCTAAATCCTCGTACCGAATGACAATCTCCTTAGCCACGACGGTTCTGGCGTTTGGTAGAAGTCCCTTATTTGCATATCTTTGCACGGAAGCTCGCGTCATCGCACACACGCCAGAGTTCGCAGTTTTCCGGATGAGGTACCGAAACCGTTTTGAGAAATTCTGTAATTTCTGATTTTCGCCCTGATACTAAGGCATGCCTTAAAGGAAGACTAGTCAGGCACAGAAGAGTTAGTCAGGCAGAACAGTGCCGTCATTCGCCGCTGTGCTGACGCGATTCTTTCCCGCCTTCTTCGCATGGTAGAGCGCGCGATCAGCTCGTTCGATGAGGTCGCGTGCCGTTACGCCCGGCGGCGATACTGCGACCCCAATGCTGGCAGTCACTCTCAGATCGGACAGATCGGGTTCACTTCGTTGGTACACCTCGACGCGCTGGCGAATCCGCTCAGCAATAGTGCCCGCGCTCTCTGCCGTGCCTCCCGGCATCATGACGGCGAATTCTTCACCGCCGAAGCGCGTGCAGACATCAAAGATACGCACCGACCGACGCAGGATCTCAGAGATATCGCGAATCACGAGATCCCCTCCCACGTGTCCAAATCGATCGTTGATGCTTTTGAAACCGTCGAGATCAACCATCAGCAAGCCAACGGAGGTCAGTTGGCGAATAGCGCGCTGAAGCTCTTCGTCCAGCCGCGCCTGGAAATACCGCCGGTTGAACAACCCGCTCACCGGATCAATGACGGCAGCTTGCGCGTAGGATTGTGCCTCTCTCCACACGCGCTCGCGCCCAAGCGCGAGCGCTGCAGGAGCAAGCAGCACTGAAAGCGCGGTGAGATCGTCGGGGGTGTAAGGTCCGGGCGCTAAACGATCTGTCAGCGAGATCACGCCCAGCGATTCGGCACCGGCAACAACGGGGACAGCAGCAAACGAGCTGGTGCGATAGCGAGATCGATGTCGAGCGAGACCGGGCGTGGCGGTTACGTCGGGTACGAGCAGAGGCATTCTCGACACGTGAACCGCCCCGATGACACCACTGCCGGATTGAATACGGAGATGTTCGACGAGCGCACGCGGGTAGCCGCGGGTCGCGACTATAGATAGCTCACCGTCCGGGGCAGCAACAGCGAGAGAAGCCATTCCGCTCGGTACTGCTTGCACGACGTGATGCAGCACCACCTCGCCTACCGCCGACAGACCAGCAGTGTCGGCGAGTGCGCGCGTCAAGCGTTGAGAAATTGCGTCGAGCGGGCGTGGCGCCGAATCGTAATCTCTCTCTCCCATCGAGAAGCTGTGGGCCAGGTCGCGGAAAACGAGCGCGCAGGGTGTCCAGTCTCCATCAATGATCAGAATGATCGGCGGGTTGGGACGACTCGTAAGTCCGACAAGCGTCCAATCTCGATCTGAAGAACGCCACAACTCCACTCGCAGTCCCGGTGTTGCACTCATGCGATCGAACGGATGCGGTCCCCCGTTCGCATGAATGACGATAGCTGGTTCCGCTGCCGATTCGGCGGCAACAATCCATGCCCCGTTCCGCTTCCCGGCGACGCTGACTTTAGCGCGGACGATCTGGCCGATGCGCCTCACCAGATCCTGGAGGAACGTCTGTGGTTGATCGTGTCTGGCAACCCTCTGCCGGACGTCGAGCAACGCCTGACGCTGCTCAGGAGAAAGGCGTCGGCTGCACGGACCGGGATCATCGGACGCTATCCGATGAAATCCCGCATCTGGCAGATAATCGTTCCCTCTTCGGGAATCGCTGCTCACGAGGCTCCCTGGATATTCTCAATAATCTGTTGTAACGACACCGAACGGGACGAGCCTCTTATACACGTTCGGCTGAGGTGGCAACAACCGTGCCCTTAGGCCTCGAACACGCTGTTCTCACCTTTTCACTGCAAACGCTTGCAGTGGCGGGCAACGCGCGACTGAGCTCCTGGATTTTGCAATCCAGGAGCCTGCGCCGCGCTGCTGGGATGAAGCCGGCAAGAGGGGGTGTTAACGATATTCCTTGAACGGAATCTGGCAGTCGTGCTTCCGCAGGAAGTTCAGGAAGCGCTTATAGTCGCGAGCCTCCATGTTGAACAGGCGGGCGACGATCTTGTAGTTCCCGCGCGCCTCTTCGAGGCCGCGCCGTACGACTTCACGAACGTTGGCGCGCGTGATCTCCCGATCCATGAACAGCGGATAGACAGCCGTCCAGAAGGACTCGTGCTGCTCAATCATCCGCTTATAAAGGTCGTCGGCAACCGTGCGTCGCCGTTCACGCTTCGGGCGAAGGAGCACGGCGTCATACGCCCTGATCTCGGACGACAAGTGCTCGACGCCGATCGTGGAACCACTCACCGTAACGACAAGCCGTTCGATGACGTTCTCGAGTTCGCGGACGTTTCCTGGCCACGAGTACTCGGTCAATGCCTTCATCGCTTCCGGGGATATGCCGGTAATCGATGAGCGACCCGCGCCGGTGAACTGTGTCAGAAACTGGCTTGCCAGGACGGGAATGTCCTCACGGCGGTCGCGCAATGGCGGGACCACGATGTGAATCACATTGAGGCGATAGAAGAGGTCCTCCCGAAACGTTCCCTGCTTGATCATGTCCCGCAGGTCTCGATTGGTCGCAGCAATCACGCGGACATTGACAATTCGTCCACTTCCGTCGGCGCCTACCTTCTGGAGTTCACCGGTCTCGAGGAACCGAAGAAGGAGACCCTGCATTCGAAGGGTCATCTCCCCCACTTCGTCGAGGAAGATCGTTCCCATGTGCGCGGTTTCGAGCTTCCCTGGCTTGTCCCGGTAGGCACCCGTGAAGCTGCCTTTGACGTGCCCGAACAATTCGGATTCAAGGAGCGTCTCTGGCAATCCGGCACAGTTCACCGGCGCGAAGACATGATTGGCACGCGGACCACGCGAGTGAATCGCGCGCGCGACAATCTCTTTGCCGACCCCGCTTTCGCCCGTGATCAGGACCTTCGCGTCCGAGCGCGCAACGCGGTCAATTTCCTGTTCGAGGGCGGTGACTTCAGCACTGCGGCCGGTCAGTTGAACATGCGAGCGCGGTCGTATAGCCCCAATTGGGCTGATCCGAGAGCTGCTGCTTTCAGCGACACCATCAATCATTGTTCATGAACCGTTCAATGAGCTGCCGGTGTTCCAGTGACATCCCCACAAATGTGGCGCCGATTCGATATCCCGACCCTGCGTCCGCCCCCGACGTCACCCGTCGAACCTGAATATCAGCGAGAAACGGTGCTCCCGCGAGGGTGAACCGCAAACTGCCCCGAGAACCTGGATTAAGCAGCCGAGGAGACTGCAACAACACTCCAGCCGTACTGATGTCGAGCACTCGCACACTCATGTTTGCCGGCAGATTCGCGAACTCCTCTCCGACTTGATGGCGTGGTACCCGTCGCCGTTCCTCCATCGTCTCCTCATATCTACGACCTGCACCCCGCACGGCCGACGTTGTGTCCTGCGCTGTGCGACGCTTCAGCGTGAAGTGCAAGCGAGTCGCCATACTGCGGCAGACGTTTGTCTACCTAAACAACGCCTTGCGTTTCAATGACTTATGAGTCCGTTTAAGGAGACTTTAGCGCGCGAACCGCGCCTCAGAAAGTCTGGTCGTATCTGGGCTAAGACACTCACCGAAGAAGACTTTCCCTGCTCCTTAGACCTGCGGCCATTCGGTCGCTCTAACAAGCGCCGGCGGAGTCGAAAGAAACTCAACCCCGACAAGGTATCGAATCGGCTCATCCGGTCCCGACACACGTCGTATATGGCGGACGCGCGCGTCTACCGTCACCTCACGACCCTCTAGCTTCAAATGGAGCGGCTGCACTGAGTCGGGTGGCATGGGCACAGGCGAGGTGATCAAGGCGCCGTCTCGGCTGATATTGACCACCCGGGCCGGCTCGGTCAGTTCGAGCGTTGCCCACAGCGCGCCAACCACTTCCAGTCGTACGCGAGAACGTCGATCGCCGAGCGCCATCAGTGGTTCACTCCGAGAGGAGAATCAGATGCCCGCCCGTGTCGTGTTCGCACGAGAGCATCTGCGCGAGCGTCGTGAACGATATTTTCGACCGTGCCTTGACCCGGCTTCCTACTGGCCACACCAACGAGTATTGATTCGCCGCCAGGGTCGTCTCCGACTACGAGTCTCAGGCGATCGACGATCCCCTTGGCTTGTTCGGCCTCGGTGTCGTGCATCAGCAGGCCGATCTCTCCCTCGCCGAACATCCCGGCCAGATCGGACGCTCGCATCTGGGCACGTATATCGGCCACCCAGCGTTGCGTTGCGCCGGGCAGAGACGCTGCGTCGCGAATGAGAAGAACGACAACTGCCACGGGAGTTCCTCTTTCGAGAGCCTCACGCGCTGAACGCTCAACGACCTCTTCAAAGCCACGCGGTGCTGCGCGTCGTTCACGACGAGCACTCGATCCACCGAGTGCCGCCAGAGCCCACGCGTCGAACATCGCTGCCGCTGCATTCGCCGTTGCATGATCGCGTGGAGTGAACTGCAAGTTCTCATGGCGTCCGATCGAAACGGTCGTAGTGTAATGCCGTTCTGATCGTTTGACGAGAACAAGTCTGAAGGAACCAGGGCCAGAAACGTCTCGAGTACTTGCGGGCGCAATGACGCTAATCAATGAGGCTCCGCTCTTTGACTCGATCGTGACCGTCGCCACAGCGGCCCCGAGCGCCGTTCGCAGCTCCTCGAGCGCATGGCTGGCTTGAGTCTCCGGAGTCGCATCAACGCCTACAAGCCTGCCTCCGACTGCCGTCACACTCCGAGCGACGAACGCCGACGTCGAAAGGGCCAGCGCGAGTTCGAGTAAGGCAACGTACGCACCGATGCGTTGCACATCGTAGGCACCGATTTCACCCGTGAAGACCAGCAACCAAGAGCGTCGATCCGCTCCGTGGACACGTCGCACGTAAACATCGCTGTTGACGGGCAACCCAAATCGATCGAGATGGCCTTGGGGTAACCGTATCAACTCCGTCGACTCCGGCAATCCGATCGACGAAATTGTCGCGGGCCGCTCACCCTTCTTCGTCCCAGGCAAGGTCACGTCGCGGGCAAAGGCGCCATTCGTTGTTTCGATATAGCCGCTGACCTCGATGTCGTGCCAGACAGCGATCGCTTCACCGAACAGACGAATCAACTCTCTGTCGGATTCCCGTTCAGAAGCCTGTCCGAGCAGCCGCGCAAGTGGCGCAACGCGGTTCAAGCCGCTCGATGGAAATGCTGGTGGACTGAGGAGATGCGCTTCCAGTGCGGCGGTTAGCCAGGATGCAACGAGCTCCAATTGAGCGCGCGATGCGCCAGGGTCCTGACGAGAGGGGCTTGAACGCCCGATCAGCAATGCCCCGCATGCACCGCGGTCGACGATGACCGGCACGCAGATGATCTGCATTCCGCCGAGATCGAATGCCTGCGACGTACGCTCCCGGAGGGCTGTGGTCACGGCCGACAGCAGCGCTGTTTCCCCATGCTCCACCATCGCAAGGAGCCGTGCGGCCTGATCGCCTAGCGCGGGAAGCAGTACCGAAAAGCGACCGTCCACAACCAGCAAATCGATTTTCAGCCGCCGACGGAGTTCAAGCAGCCAGTCCCACGACCGGTCCCGAACGGCGACTTCGAACGACGACGGTTCCTGAGTCACGACTGAAGGGTCGATGTTCGACATGGGTGTCGATTCTCGCGGGACCGCGAGGAAACGATCGCGGAACTCCTGCAAGCCGGTCGCCAGTGGTCGAGCAGCATCTACCTGAAAGCGCTCAAATAAAGGAGGCATTAGGGCGCGATCACTCCGACGAAAGGCCTCTCTTGTGGAGACAAACCCGCATAAAGAGCAGCGTAGCTCAGCAATGGCGCTCACGCAAATGCCCCGAGGAAATCGATACCTTCGGAAGAAGATGGCGAGGACTAGTGTGGTCCGGACTTGCGTTCGAGTCTCTCTTTGACCAGGGTCACGAGGTTGGACGGCGAGATCGGCTTCACGACGTAATCTGCCCCCGCGCGGCGCGCCTCAGCCTCGAGTACATCGTCGTGAAATCCCGTCACGATTATGGTCGGAATCGGCTGAGGGCTCAGAAGCAACAACTGCAAGCCGTTGAATCCGCCCAGTCGCAGGTCGGCGATGACCAGATCTGGACTTTCTGTGGCAGCCGCGTGGCGCCCTTCCTGATATGTGCTCGTCGCGATGACATCATGCCCGGCAAGCCGCAGGAATTCCCGGTATCCGGTGCGGGTGGCATCGTCGTCCTCGACGATTAAGATTTTCGCCATGAGCGCCTCTTGACCTCGGTCCGGGGGAATGTCGCCCGAGGACTAATCGCTGGCCGATAATAGGCCGATTACGTTGAGGAGATCACGCTTAAGTCACCAGCGAGTTCAGATTTTCTGCATTCGCGCGGTTTCCTTGGTCCCAGGCGACGTCAGAATGACAGCGGATGCATGAGATCCGCGGAACATGTACGAAGTTTAGTGCAATTCAGATCCTAACCTCGATGCGTCGTGTCAACGGTTAAGACGGCAGGCCGGTTGCTACTTTCACACATATATTTATGAGCGATTCGCTCCCAGATCCCGACGAGGAACTCGTCGTCAAGCTTCCCGACGAAGCTTCGCTGGACGATCTCATCGCGGGTCTGGAATCGACCTGGAAGGGTCCCAGCTCGCCCAAGCCGCAGGAAGAACCACCTAAGCTCACGCAGGAGGAAACGCCCCCGCCTGCAGCGCAGCGCCAAGAGCGGCGCGGCGCCGAGCGACGCGAACCTCACGAGTTCAAGGTTGAACTCCGGCTCGCCGTCGCAGGGTTTCCAATGCGGCTTGTGAATCTATCGTCGACCGGCTTATTGGCCGAAACCAATCAGAGATTGTGTCCCGGCCGAACCGTTGATGTTTTCCTCCGATATGGTGGTGTCCGCAAGGTTCTCCGAGCCACGGTCATTCGATCGTCCATGCACGCCGTTGCGCCCAACCCAATCTTCCGCGCGGCGTTGCAATTCGAAGACGCCTTAGCTTTGCAGGACGCTGACCTATGAGCTTGATGCCGTCACTGTGCGCGGCCCTGGAACGTGCCGGTGGAGAACGACTCGTGATGCGGGCCGGTGAACGCCCGCACGTGCTGGTAGGCGAGCGGCGCCACGACGTAGCTTCCGCTGTTCTCTCTATCAATGCCGTGGAAGCACTGGCGGAACAGATCCTGTCGCCTGGCGCTCGCCAGGAATTAACGACGAATGGATCGGCAACTGAGCCAGTGCACGCACCGTCTTTTCCGCATCCACTTACTGCAAGGGCCGAACGGGTCGGCGACGATTTTTGTATTGAGCTGATTGTGTCGCCGGCCGTCGAAGCATCAGCGGCACCTGTCGAACCCGAGATCAGTCCGGTCGTTGCACAGGAACCGGAGATCGTGGACGAGGCACCGCAAGCAACTGAAGTTCATCACATCGACCAACCAGCGCCTGTCGAAATGCCATCCGTCGTTGTCGCTCCGGAACCTGCAACGGTCAATGTGCACGTGCAGGAGCCGGAGCCGATGCCGACTCCGGCGGTTGTGCGCGAGATCTCACCCGAGCCCATTCCCGAGCCCATTTCACAGCCCGATGTCACCGTGGTGACCAGAATCCAGGAGCCGGTGCGTGCGCCTCGATCTGCTCGCACAGCAACGGCACTCGACCTGTTTGGCTGGATCAGCCACGCGTCGGATGTCGGTGCAACGACGTTGTATCTGAGAGCTGGATCGCCGGCCGCCGGGCGAATCGATGAGCGAATTCAGCCGATCAGCCAGGAGATCGTCGCCGCTTCCACGATCGAGGATGCGATCAGTGTATTTACTCGCGGTGGCGATGGCATGTGGGAACCACGCGGTGATGGCGAATGGGTTCGGGAGGATGACGAGCTCGGTTATGTCAGCTGCCGTGTGTTTGCCGATCTTCAAGGCAGCGGCCTGCTGATCCATCTCCGACCGTCCACATCGTTGCGCCTCCTGTACAAGCACATTCCCAGGCAGGTTCGTGCTGCCTGCGAAGGCAACGGACTCGTCGTGGTCGCGGCATCGACCGACAGCGATGTCGAAGCTCTGGCTGCCGCCGCCGCCGACTGGAGTGGCCGCGATCGGGGTGGTTACCTGATTTCGCTTCAGCGACGCAGGCGATCGCATGGGGACATCACCGGCGCGTTCGTGAGTCAACGAACTGTCTCTGGTAGCGACAAAGACTTCGTCGCCGCGATCCGACGCGCGGCTCAGGAGAGTCCTGACATCCTGCTTGTTACAGGACTCCAGGCCGAGCAATCGCTTCAAGCCGCGGTTCTGGCTGCCGCCGGTGGCCGTCTGGTGATTGCAGGCGTCGTCGCGCCGACGACGGTCGATGCGCTGCGAATGTTGGCTGGTTCGGACGCCCATGTCCGACGTGCCCTGGCGGCATCCTTTCGTGCGGCTATTGGCTATCGTAGCCTTCGCCGTCTGGGTGGGGGCAGGACCTTGATTCAGGACGTTGTGCTGGCCACCAGCTCTGTCTGTGGTCTTCTCGAGTCCGGTGATTTCGCAGGCCTCGCTCGGACACAAAATGACGTGACGTCGAAGATGCGATCGGTGGACGAGGCGCTCGCCCGCGCCGTGACTCGGCGCCAGATCTCGCTGCGAGAGGCAGCCAGCCAGGCGATCGATCGCAGTCATCTGGTTGCACTGGTTCGTTCGCAGGCGCGCACGAATTCCTCAGGCAGGCTCGCACTCGGTGGCAGTCGCGAGAAAAATACGACTTCGAACGCACATGCCCAGCCAGATGCGCAGGTTGCGGCCCCGGGGATCAGCGGTTTCGCCAGATACTGAGTCGCCCCCTCATAAACTGTACTGCGACGCCGACGCGGCACGGTCTTGTGCCGCTCCCAGGCACTCGATTAAACCGGGGCAGGGGCGGTGATGAAGAAGTCCTCCACGATCTGACGCAGCTGGGCGACGCTCTCGGCCCGGTTGACGGCAACACGCAGATGCGATCCTGAGTCCAGACCTTTTGAATACCACGCGCACAGTG
>Ga0310887_10000488_pt1 | contig 10527 bp, 6 predicted proteins | sample T60D4metaG_FD_202509 | JGI IMG/M metagenome (GOLD analysis project Ga0310887, IMG submission 202509) | Lab incubated soil microbial communities from West Virginia University Organic Research Farm, Morgantown, WV, United States - T60D4 | ecosystem: Environmental > Terrestrial > Soil >...
CACCAGCATCGTTTTGACTATCGAAAAGGGGTTGTACCCTCTGCTTTGCAACTCCATCATCTGGCAGTATTTTTTCACCGACATTAGGTGAGGCTATCAGTTGGGCCTGTTTTGGTTTACAATCAAGTGAGCCACCTCCACCAGAGGAACATGTCTGGCAATATCTTACTTCGGTAGTGCCGATTTTAGGATATGGACCCCGTTCTGTTTCCGTCCAGCAACATGTTTGATAATTCTTCCCATTACGCGGATCAGTAGTCATAGCACCGCACGTATTGCTTTTAATGTAATTCGAGTCCGCCCGTTCAGCATATATTTCATATATAAAAAATGAAAATGACATTCCATAAACTAATGGAACAAATAGCAAGGACAAAATTATAAGAATCACACGCTTAGTGTGTATCATTACATCTACCCACATTGTACAGATCTAATTAAGGATTCCTAAAACAACATATACAACCAGGTTAAAAAAAATTCTGATAATAGCGCTGGTGCACAATAGAGTTTCAGAGGAACCCTTTCGGAGCATCCGTGGGGATACGGTTCAAGATTGAATATAAACTACGGTCAACAAAATAAATGGACAATATATCAAAAACTGTAAAATCGTCTAATCGTCGTATGGTACAAATAGGATTCATATTATTAACGTCAATACGAAATCTTTACCAGAAATTTGAATCCAGAGATAGCCTCTTTTTAGAGTCACGAATATAGTTGCACTTATCGTTTTTTTATTTTCGGAACCAATGAAAAATCAAAGGTCTGGGGCCAGAGGTTTGTGACACAAATTTGACATTAAAAATGGATTTGACTATTGAAAAATAAAATATTGTTTATCCTTCTCCTATGAATCTAATATTTCATTCATTAAAGCTTTGAAAAGATGCAACATAATACTGAGTTATTTATATATAGATTATTAATAGAATAACTTTACTTTGCTTATTGATTACTGTTTTAAAATATTAGATATTGTAATGTATGTTAACAACAGTAATACTTATCTACGCTTAAATGCGAATAATTTGTAGAAGTTGACAGGTAAATACAAAATTAATACTATCCTTGGTATATCTTTTATACTTATTACTTTGTTCGTTTTATATTCTCATTCCACTCCAAAACACATCTTAAAGTTTTCATTTGCCTTTCAACACAATACAGAATCCAATAAAACACATGACTATATAAAACATGGAGATCATGAGTATCAAACATTCAGAAACTTTCCACAAGCAATAGAATGGTATGATAAAGCTCTATCTATCGATAAAGACAATGTGGAAGCACTATCAAAAAAAGGAAATGCTTTATCATCAATGTATAACTTTCCAGAAGCACTTGAATCAGAAAATAAAGCCTTGTCTATAGACCCTAATAGTGTTATTGCCTTATCCAATAAAGGCTGGACACTATATATGATGTGAAACTATTCAGAAGCTATAAAATACTTTGACAAGGCACTTCAAGTCAACCCCAATGATGGCTATACACTAACTGTCAAAGGTATTACTCTTAGTGATGCTGGCAACTATACTGACGCACTACAATTCTTTGACAAGGCTCTCTCGATAAATTCAACTTATGATTACGCACTTGATGAAAAAGCATATACATTAGATGTGATTGGTAACGATAGTGAAGCCATCAAAATGGTTGACAAGGCACTAAAAATTGATCCAAGTAATGCTTATTCTCTTTACATGAGGGGTCACATAATTAATGCTCTGGGTAACTATTCAGAAGCTATAAAATGGTTTGATAAAGCTCTAGCGATAAATCCCAATTATACCTCTGCTTTGGAGGAAAAAGGCCTTACATATGAAAATCAGGGTAACTATTCAGAAGCTATAAAATGGTTTGATAAAGCTCTAGCGATAAATCCCAACTATGCATATGCTTTTAATGATAATGCTAATACATTATTCGAGAAGGGTAACTATTCAGAAGCTATAAAATACTTTGACAAGGCACTTCAAGTCAACCCCAATGATGGCTATATACTAACTGCAAAAGGAAGTGTATTACGTGATATGGGTAACTATTCAGAAGCTATAAAATACTTTGACAAGGCACTTCAAGTCAACCCCAATGATGGCTATATACTAACTGCAAAAGGAAGTGTATTGCTTGCTCTGGGTAACTATTCAGAAGCTATAAAATACTTTGACAAGGCACTTCAAGTCAACCCCAATGCTTATTCCCATCTTAACACCATGGCATATAATTTGGCTATTTATTCTGATGACTATTCTAAATCGTTGGAATTAGTGAATAAAGCATTAGCAATTAGTCCAGATTATGTTCCTTCTATGGATACAAAAGCCTTTATACTAAACCAAATGGGGAGATACAAAGAGGCAATAGAGTGGTATGATAAGGTATTGGAAAGAGAACCAAATTTTATATATTCACTAAACAACAAAGGTGTAGCATTAGCTAATTTGGGATATTATAAAGAAGCATTGTCATGGTATAATACTGCACTAAAACAGGTACCAGGGGACTTGGACATGATATCAAACACAGCAAGAATATTGGGATTCGAGCTTGAAAATTATACCGATGCACTAAATCTACTAAATTCTTATTTGAAAAAGGCGCCTGATCATAAGGGTTTATTATGCAATAAGGAACAAATTTTAGAAAAGATGGGGTATAAGGATGAAGCTATTTCCATCAAGAAAAAACTAATCGATCTTTATTCATCCAATTACAAATGCGGCTACTTCAAAAAGTCAAGTCTTAACTATGTTATGGGTGAACCATTTGTATGATGTTGGAATTAATCGAGTCTCAAAGTAAGTGAATTTAGACCTGACAAGCCGTTCTTATTATTTTTGTATATTAAAATTATTACATTCCAAAATTTGGTCTTCAAGGAGTATTGCAAAATCAGCATTTTTTTGCCCGAGCTGAAAGATAGATGAGAAACATCTCACACGTGTTTCCTAAAAGCGATGGCCTTGCAATTTTTTTCCTTTGTTCGGTGCTTTCCTCTACTATTTTGGCCAGTGTACCCTCAATACATACAGTCTTTTCAGTTTCGCCGCTGATTGTACGTCAGGAAATAATTGATGATCAGAATGATTGGCAACCCTGGAATATTAGAAATGGGTTGGATAGAGATATAAATATCGGCAATAACAATAGCAGTTCTTCAGGGAATCCTACATTAACAGAGTCGTATAGATGTAAAGATCATCCACTTCAATTTCCTAATATTCAATCGATAAGTTATATGAGTGATGGAAATAAACTAAACGCTACTGTTTGGCTATCACAACCATTTAGCGAGTCCCTCTATAGTGATCTGCTCAGAAACGAAACTCTCTCGCCATCATTTAATTTCTCCGCAAATACTTCTGCCCCTGCTTCTACATCTGACGACTTATTACTTGATTCGTTGTCTTCTTCCTCTTCACCAAGAATCATACAATTTGTAATGGTTATAGATATACTATCTGTCTTTGACAAGGGGATTGATTATACAGTAGAATTGTCTAGTCCAACCGAACCAGAAAATCCTCATTGGACTCAAAATGTTTATGAGATTTCTGCCTTTGGAAATAAAAAACTAATTCAAACCAAATCATTTGATTCATTTCCATTTGATGATAAGGACTTTGTAGATTTTTCAATTGATTTAAACTCGATAGGAAATCCAGACAAATACAAATTATTATTTTATATTGCAGATTTATATCCTGTTGATGGTAATTATTGTAGACAAATAGATACTTCAAATTGGTCACTTATACCAACACCAAAATTTACAATCATACCATCCACATCTAATGTAATCATGGAATCAAATGAAGTAAAGGATATCTTAGTAAACATCAATACAAATTCTGCCTTGGTGTCAAAAGCCGTTCTTGGAGTTAACTATACTGACACAAGCAATAATACCACAAAAGACAAAAAGGCAGACGGATTAATTGTCAAATTTGTTCCAAATAATACAACCATCTCACCTTACCTAAATAATAGCGTAATATTGCATATTACTACACCATCTGAGAATGACTTTACAAACGGTGCATCAAGACAGATACCAATACAAATATTAGCAAATATATCATTTCCCCAAACAATAACAAATCGAGGAGGTGATACCTACTATAATAATAAAACTATTAGTATGTTGGAGTCCTCAGATCTCACGTTAACAATTTTACCACCATTATCATTTAATGAACAATTAGAAAATTTTACAAAGTCTATTCAGCCAATTGGAGAACTATGGGGGGTTATAACTACAATCGGACTGGGACTAAGCGGCTTTATGGCTTTTCTATATAGACAACGCAAAAAGGAGAAAAAATCAGAGGGACGCTGAAACTACGGGTATTTCTAATGTTTCATCCCCAGAAGAATATTTTCAAATAGCCAAAAATAATGATAATTTGCAAGATAATGACTCTGATAATATAACAAAAATAATGGATTAAAAGAAAAAATATCAAATAGTACATTCATGGAAGAAGAAAGGAATAAAATGACATATTCTTGTGAATTTGTAATTTCAAATCCGATATTCATCAACTGTACGAGACATTGTTTGTCAAATCATCTCGGTAAGCTTTCCCTATTTTAAAATTCAACTCTAACTACAACAATGGACTCAAAATGTATCTATTATTAAACCCATTGTGTTCATACTAAATACCCTGTGTAATAGAATCAAGATACACATATTATTTCAGTATCAATTTTTCTGTATATCACATATAGAATCAGATGAATATCATAACCACATTCAACAGAATTGGATTTAACGCTTTTCAGATATGGATTTCCATCTAAAAAAATGCTCAATTAGGTCAAGGAAAGCATTACCATTGATAGTATCATTTAGTCTGGGCGCGTGGGGATACGGTTCAAGGTTGAATCCAATCCATTCATATGACAATGTTCTCTCATAATCCAGTATGGAACTATATTATTTGGCACTTTATGAGATAGGACTATTCAATCACTTATTGATTATATCATTGATGCTTCAATTCAAATCTCAACAACTGATATGTTTGTAGCCGTATTAAATCTTCAAAGAATCAATAATTATCACCTTTTTAAGAATCTCTAAAGTTTATGAGTATTTGAAAGGCAGAAGATCCGGAGACTGTTATAGACCCGGTCAAATCCAATACACTAAGATTATATCTTTGGATTGTTAAATAAATGATATTGATTGAAAGTGATTCCAAAATACAAACTAAGAATAATAATATTGACATGAATCATGAAGACTTTTATCCAAAATATGATTTAGATGGGATTACATTCAAGACTATAGTGTCTGGAGACAAAACCCGGAATGAATATTCAATAATAGAAATTATATTCCCCGAAGGCGATGATGAGAAAGAAATCCCCCTGCATATACAGAGCCAGGAAATCGTAATAGTTTGTGTAGTTCATGGTGATTTCGAAATTGTCTATGGTAAGCAAAATATTAATGGAATTGCAGGAACAGTTTTAAAATTAGAAAAAGATATTCCAAGGTCTTTTAAAAAGAATGGTAATTCATATGGAAAATTGCTGGTGACTTATCTACCTGCAGGATTTGAAAATTTCTTTAGAGAAATAGCATCATGTAATATTGAGGATCTTAAGAAGAACGGAATTGAGGATCCTATTTTGATTCAATTATTAGAAAAAAACTACGGGGCCAAGGTTTTATTTGAAAAACCCTAAGCAGTTCGATTATAACTTTGATATCAAATAAACAGATTTAAAAAAATTAGTTAAAAAGATATTATAGAATTTAAAATTCTTTAACTAAGCAAAACCCAGGATAATATTATTATACAATATCAGGTCATTGTCCATAGTGCCTTTGATAACTGTCATACCAGGTTTTAGCATTTCTTAAGAGAATATTGGACACTGTTGGCCAATTTTTTGTAAAAGATGCTGTTATCTGATTAATTACAAAACAATAGATTTAGAAATAAATCACTGCGATCTTCACTTAGTCTTTATTTCGCTGATTATCTCATCTAAATACTTCTTGAGTTCCTCCTCTTGAGCAGAAGGCGAAATTCCTGTATCATTTCGCATTTGTGTTTCCCTTTCATATGCTTTTTTCATTACGATGTTTCGAGCATCCTGAATATCCTTTTCCATTTGCGCAGTTCCTATATTCTGAACAAGTTCTAGCATTGATTTTCTAACCGTGTTCCTTAATGCATTATCATGGGATAATGAGATTGCAGAAGAGTACAATCCAATACTAAATAGATAGGAGGATAACAAAACTAATGAATGGGCGGCCACTCCATATGTTTGTTGTAACGCGGAAACCTCGTTTGCAATACCAATCGCACTAATTCCAATAGCGGCTATAGTCAAATAATCCTTGACTTTTTGGGATTTTAAATTCCTAGTAATCAAATAAAATGCCAATCCAAATAATAGACTGCTTGCTATAGTACCTGCACGAAATATCAATCTAAAATAGTACTTGTAGGGAAAATCTGCTGGAAGAGAAAATATTAATCCGCTTCCTATGAGATACAAAACTAATGGTGCAGCTAAAATTATCCAGAATTTGAAATCAAGCTTATGAGTTTTCTTGTAGTAGTAACCGAGCAAAAAGGCAGTTCCAATCCAGGTCAAAATATATGGACTAAGGGAAGTAAGATAAATAATTTGGTTATATAACGCCAAGTTTGGATTTGGTACTAAGTAAAGAGTCGTATAGTCAGGATTTACTGTTTTGTACATTATAGCACCGTCATACTCATCAAAAACCTTGTAAATGAAAGAGGCCATAGGAATTGCACCATCAGGAGAATCTTCTTTAACTAGTTGAACAAGTACAAGTTTATCAAAAGCATCTCCTGCTATAGAGATCGCAAGTGCTGTGGCGGCTAGACCATAAAACAATACAACAAAATTTCTTTTGTGCATCTTGTACCAGGTAAAAAATTTGTAGCTAATTATTCCCATGATTACAGCTGTTGTCAAAGAGGCAATTGCATTAAAGGCGATGACAAAATATTCATTTCCACCACATACGGTAAAGTATTCTGGACAGTTTGTGACATTATTATACAAGACAAAGAGCAAAATTCCAAATAATGAGAACTGTATAACGGTAACCATGATGTACATTATTCGCATCAAAACGGACCGGTCTAAGAGATCCTTGGTAATATATCTAGTAAAGCCTAAAAGAATTAAAGACCCAATGCCATACCCAAAAACTGTCGTAAGTGTAAAAAGAGCGATCTCACCATCGTTATTCAAATAAATGATTTGGCGGGTAGCTAATAGATTTAATATTATTAGAACGACTATAATGGCTGCAGTAATTATGGTTAATTTTCGATTATTAAAAAGAATTTCGTTTATTTGTACCCTTTCCAATTAAATACAAATTTCTTCAGCATTATATAAGGATACTTTAACTTCCAACTAGTATCGATAATATTATCCTAAATGTTAGAAACTATATAACCAACTAGAGATTTTAGAACTCAGATATTCGATCACTTTATGTCTAAAATCTCAGGTAGTTGTAAAATAGTGCGTTTTCATGAGAAAATGTCTTCAGTCTTCAGCGGTTTTTCTTACCCTATTTTTAGTTCCTTTATTTAACATTTTTTCAACTCGTGTCGTTTGATTCTTAATCCATTTTGCTATTTTATCAATCCCTGATGTTGAGTCTTATAAAGTTATTATGGCAAATCATGGGTTTCATAGACAATTTAATAGAGTTGTCAGACTTAATCCGCTTTATAGGTATCTTGGCACATCGAAGCATAAAACAAAGTATGAACATAAGAGCATACCAGGAAATAATAATAATTATTATTATTATTAATCAAAAATGGACAAAAAATTTCTTGACAGATTGTCCAAATTTATACAATCTGTTGAATCTCAAATGGACATAATATTGCCTGGACCCGCATCCTTGCAATTCTTGTCATATTACAAGATAATTGAACAGGTAATATCACAAAAGTTGGCCAAGAATATCATTATCAGATTGTTATGTCCCTTTGACGAAGATAGTACACGGCTAACCAAACATTTAGCCCCATTTATCGGGTACAGGTCGATAAAATCTTCATTACCCAAGTCCCCATCAAATTCCTTACTCTTTATTAGAGACAGGCAGGATATTTTTTCTATTTCAGTAGATATGCAACGGCAAGTGCACTATGAACATGTTAATGAATATGATAAATTTATTTTTTCTCTTGATAATTGGTCATATTCTAAAGATATCCCAACAGTGAGAAATGTTGTTTATTGTTTTGATCTCATATGGGAAGAAAAAGAAAATAACGATAAAACTATGAAAGAAAAAATACACTCTGAACTTTTATTTGATTTACTCTCGCATGATATAGGAAATTATCATCAGATAATACGGAATAGCTTGGATATAGTTACTTCCATAGCAAAAAATAATAATAATGACATAAATGGATTATCTCCTGATAGAGAGGAAATTTTTTCGTACCTCATAATTGCAAATAGAGCGATAGATAAAAGTTTAACATTACTAAACAACTTACGTAGATTAGAACGACTATATACACAAAAGGATCTACAGTTAATATCAAAGAATCTTCCAGATGCTATCACTAACGCACACAGTACCCTACAGCAAACACTATACAATAATAACCCCCAAGGCAAAAGAATCAGATTTTCTTTAAACATAGTAAACGATCATGATAACCCCACTGAAATAAATATAATTGCAGAAGACCTGCTTGAGGAAATTTTTGTCAATTTATTTTCGAATAGTGTAAAATATTCAGGATCATCAGAGGTTAAAATTGATGTTCTAATAAGAGAGTACTTTATTGCTGAAGTAAAATATTGGATGGTAACTGTTTGTGATTATGGGAAAGGGATATCAGACTCTATGAAAAAAGAAATGTTCAATCGATTCTATTCCAAAGCTGAGGGAAGTGGATTAGGTTTGTCCATAGTAAGGACATTGGTCGAGAGATATAAAGGCAAAATTTGGGTAGGAGACAGAGTATATGAGGACTACAAGCAAGGCACCGCATTTGGAATGATATTTCCTGCATCGCAGTAACAATAATACACCACACGATATCAATTTAGATTCTATTCTTTTATAACTATGTTGACAGTTTTCTGTTGTCGATCCATACCATCAAATAATTATTCAGTAATCTTCCATCCAAACAGGATTATGATGATGCTGTAGTTGACCTATTTGCTCCGCAGTAAAATTATTTTTGATATCTTTGGAATCGTATGCACATATGCCAATTATAGGAAAATTGAATCTTTGTTCCAAAGATGATTCATATTCAAGTAATTCTTTTGTAAACCCACTTTTGAAAAATGCGCGCATGTCCCCGAATACTCGCATCCCGGTCTTACCTTTGCAAAGACAGTTTTCAACTAATGTGGTCCATAACGCATTCGTTCGTTGGATGTTAGGGATTCCATCAGGAAAATAGGCTTCCTCGGTGGTTCGGATAATAACATCTCCCCGGGATTCAAGGGTTGGAATATTTAATTGCCATTCATTAGCCATTCTGGCGCGGATCTCATCCTTTGATAGATCTGTGGTTGTGATAACTACAACCTCATTTCTTTCGAGACCTGCCTTTAAAAAGGCAAAGGCTTCATTGAATTTTTCCTCTTTGGTAGGATAAACTGCTATTATGTGATTTCCTTTCTCGATAGTCTGTAGCCTCTGTGCCAATATATTTACTATAGAGGGGCTCAAAATATAAGAATTATGCAGTACAATCGCCATAAAAGCAATTTTTTTAGTGAAATATTTTTACTTTTGTGAATAAAATCGCAAAACGTATTTATAACTCTGGTAGATTGATAACAAAGGTTCGAAGCTGATACTCATATAGCCCATAGGTATATGGATTGAAATTTAATTTATCTTGTGCTAATCGTACATTAAATATTGTACTTATGGATATTATAAGATCACTAAAAAGCAGGATTCTGGAGAACTATATTCGACCTTTAAATTGTTTATAGGATCAATTGTAATCATTGTTCTTCTCTCTTCACTAACCATCGTATCACTACTACTATCATCAGACTCTTTTCCAATGTGAAACGATTTTAAATATTTTATATTCGTTTAAAACATCGGTGGGGATACGGTTTAAGGTTAAAAACGACACAAGATCAATTAGTCACAAGCGTCTAAAAAGGTTCAAATCCCTGCATGTCATATCATCTTTACCATAACAAGTATCATTTAGTTTGGGCGCGTGGGGACATGGTTCAAGGTTGAATCCAACCTAGACTTGATAAAAATAAAAACGATTATTTTAGCCGATCGTAGTGGTGCACCAATACAGAGAATATAACATAGTCCTTGTTATACTTTGGTTGACTAGTCATTATCCCGGCTATACCGCTCCTCTATAAGATCTATAATTTTTCTTATTGATCTATCTTCATTCAAGTCATGAGTCTTTTTTAAGTGATCAAACATATCATGACTCATCCAACTTTTAATTTTTATCTGATCCTTCC
>Ga0310887_10000493_pt1 | contig 10497 bp, 7 predicted proteins | sample T60D4metaG_FD_202509 | JGI IMG/M metagenome (GOLD analysis project Ga0310887, IMG submission 202509) | Lab incubated soil microbial communities from West Virginia University Organic Research Farm, Morgantown, WV, United States - T60D4 | ecosystem: Environmental > Terrestrial > Soil >...
CCTGTCGCAGCGCCTGCTGTCACGGTTCGACTACGCAGCTATCCGGCGCGTCCGCATGGAGAACTATCGCCGTCTTGCCCAGCAGCTCGACGGCGCGGCCACTCCAGTGTTTGAGACCATGCCTGACGGCGTCTGCCCGCTGTTCTTCCCGGTGTTCGTTCACGACAAGCACGGCACGGCCGAACGCCTTCGAGCGCGCGGCGTCGATGCGCTCGAGTTCTGGAACGAGAGCTGTGAGCCTGGCGGGCATGAAATGGGACCCGACGCGCGTTTCATGCGGCGTCACGTCCTCGAGCTTCCGATTCACCAGGATCTGAAACCCCGGCACGTCGATCACATCGCGCGTCAGATGCAGACGCTCACACGGAGGAGGGCGGCGTGACCGTCGACTGCATCCAGGACGCCCAGGGCTTCCAGGAACTCCGCACGGAGTGGCAGGAGCTGCTTCGCGAGAGCGACGCCGACAACCCGTTTCTCACGTGGGAATGGCTGCACTCGTGGTGGACGCATGCCGGCACCGCTGGCACGCTGCGGCTGCTGGTCGTGCGGGATGGAGACACGACGCTGGCCATCGCGCCGTTCCGCCTGGTGAGCGCGCCCCTGTACTGGTTCTCCCGGCTGGAGTTCCTGGGCACCGGTGAGGCCGGCTCGGACTATCTCGACATCATCGCCAGGCGCGGATCGGAGCCCAGGGCGGTCGAATCGATCGCGCAATTCCTGGAGTCGCAGCAGCTCGCCGTCCGTCTGACGCATCTTCCGCAGGGATCGCTTGCCGCGCAGCTGGCCGATCGGATGGCCGACGATGGCTGGACGTCCTCCTTCACCGAGGACGGACAGTGCCCCATCATCAACCTGTCGGGCCATACCTTCGACTCGCTGCTGGGCACGCTGGGCGCCTCACATCGCGCCAACGTCCGCCGGCGCCTGCGCGCGCTCGAACGTCTCGGCGCTCGTTTCGAGCGGATCACGGATCACGGCGAACGCCAGCAGATGCTCGACCTGCTGGCCACGTTCCACTCGAAACGGTACGCGGATCGCGGCGGCTCCACGGCGTTCGGCCTGGCGTCGGTTCGTGCATTTCACGAAGAGGCCACGCGTCTGGCTCTCGAACGCGGCTGGCTGAGGATGTACGTCCTCCGGATTGGCGAGTCGGTCGCGGCCGTGATGTACGGATTCATCTATCAGGGCCGGTTCTACTTCTATCAGCACGGCTATGACGCCGATCAGGCGGCACACAGTGTCGGCCTGGCGCTGATGGCGCTGTCGATTCGCGCCGCCATCGACGAGGGCGCCACCGAGTTCGACATGCTCTGGGGCACCGAGGCGTACAAAGCGTTGTGGGCCCGCGACTCGCGCAGCCTTCAGCGCGCCGATCTGTTTCCCGTGCGTCTCGGCGGCACCGTGCAGCGGCACGCCGTCGAGGCGCGCCGCGGCGTGGCGCACCTTGCACGCCGGGTCCTGTCCCTGCGGTCACCTGGAGCGCCACGTGGAATCTAAACGGAGCCATCGCTGGCGCACTCACGTGAAGAGTGCCCTGGCCTCGACGATTTCGATGACGCACGAGCTGGGGATCGCCGAGGCGCTCGCGCGTGGACCGGGACGGCCGCTGATCCTCGGCTATCACCGCGTGGTCGAGGACTTCGCCTCCACCGCACGCCACGAGATGCCGAGCATGCTGACCGGCGCGGAGATGTTCGAGCGGCATCTCGACCTCGTCGGACGGCACTTCCGCTTCGCGACGCTCGACGAGATCGGCGAGCGTCTCGCCTCCGGCGAGCCGTTCCACGAGCGCGTCGCCGCGGTGACCTTCGACGACGGCTACCGCGACAACTATGAGCACGCGTTCCCGATCCTTCAGCGCAAGGGTATTCCGGCCGCGGTGTTCGTGGTCACCGATCTCGTCGGCAAGCCGTGCTGGCAGATTCACGATCGGCTCTTTCATCTGATCAGCAAGGCCTACTCCGCGTGGGACAACCCGCGCCGCGAGTTGTCGGCCCTGATGCGCACGCTCGCACTTCCCGTCAGCCACCTGTTGCGCGCGCGAGGGGCGACGCGTTCGCCGATGGCGACTGTCTCTGCGCTGCTGCCGGAACTCTCGGTGTCCAACCTCCGGCGCTTGATGGCCGCGCTCGAGTCGACGACCGGCAACGGGTTCTACGACATCCCGCTCTCGCTGACCTGGCCGATGATCGAGGAGATGCATCGCGCCGGCATCATCATCGGTTCGCACACCAGACGTCATATCTCGCTCCCGGCGGAATCGCCGGAAACCGTGATCGACGAGCTCGAGGGGTCGAAACGGGCGATTGAGGAGCACGTGGGGACACCCGTGGTGCACTTCGCGTATCCCGGCGGGCAGTTCACGCCGCGCGACGTCGAGAAGCTCGAGCAGACGGGGTATCGCTTCGGCTACACGGCCTGCCAGCATCGCGATGCGCGGCATCCGACGCTGACCATCGAGCGGCTGCTCCTGTGGGAGGGCTCATCGGTGGACAGCGACGGCGAGTTCTCACCGGCCATCCTGCACTGCCAGGTTCACGATCTGTGGCCGCCGGCGCGCACCTGTGCGAGGGTGCACCACGTATGAGTTCCCCCGCGCGCACGGATCACATCACTGGCCCGGCCTTTCTGCTCGTGGCCGGGAGGACCGCAGGCCTCATTGCGACCTTCGCGATCGGTCCCCTGCTCGCGCGTCTGCTGACGCTCGAAGAGCTGGGGACCTATCGCACGTTCTTCCTGCTGTATGCGACCTGTTTCGGCCTTGCGCAGCTCGGCTTCGCGGAAAGCCTGTACTACTTCGTCCCACGCTCGCCTGCGCTGGCTGCCCGGTACGGCGCCAACGCCGCGCTGACCTTGATCGCGTCCGGCCTCGCGAGCCTGGGCCTGCTCTGGGCAGGCCGGACATGGATCGCCGGGCACTTCAGCAATCCCGATCTTCCGGGCCACCTCGTGCTCCTCGGCATTTTTCTGACGTTGATGCTGGTCACGACGGTGTTCGAGATCCTGATGATCTCGCGGAAGAGGCACCTGAACGCCGCGCTGACCTACGCGCTTTCGGATCTGACCCGCACGGCGTTCTTCATCGTCCCCGCCCTCATGTTCGTCAGCCTGCGGGCAGTGTTCATCGGCGCCGTCGCCTTTGCCGCGGTTCGGCTCGCCATCATGCTGCTCGTGCTGCGGCGGGAGGTCGGGCACCTCCGGCCCGACTGGACGCTCTGGCGCACTCAGGCCGGCTACTCGCTGCCGTTCGCGCTGGCCGTCAGCATAGACGTCATCATCGTCACGTATCACCAGTACGTGGTCGGAGGCCGCTTCGACACGGCGACGTTCGCCATCTACTCGACGGCGTGCATGGCCATTCCGCTGGTGGACCTCATCATGACGTCCACCACGAGCGTGATGATGGTCAGGATGGCGGAGGACTCCTCCGACCGGCACTTCGCACGGTCGCTCTTTCACGAGACCGTCTCGCGCCTCGCGTTCCTGCTGCTCCCGCTCGGCATCGGGCTCTCGGTGCTCGCCGGGCCGTTCATGGTGACGCTCTTCACGGACAGGTTCGAGGCCGGGGCTCCGATCTTCCGCATCTGGGCGCTGACCGTGATCCCGGCCGCCATTGCCGTAGACGCCATGCTGCGCGTGTACGCGCAGACACGGTTCCTGCTGGTGATGAATCTCGTCAGGCTCGGCACGGTCGTGGCGCTCATCGGCTGGTTCCTGGGCGCGTTTGGTCTTGTTGGCGCCGTGCTCATCACCCTGCTCGCGACGGTAGCCGCGAAAGGGCTGGCACTCGTGCGCATCGCACAGCTGCTCGAGGTCGGCATCGGCGATGTGCTGCCATGGCGGCCCCTCGGCCGGATCGCCATCCGCGCCGTGGTCGCCGCCCTTCCCGCATGGGTTGTCGCCGGTGCTGTCGCGTCCGTGCCGGCAGTCGCGTTCGTCGGCGGGTCGGCCGCCTATGCCGCCACTTACCTGGTGCTCAGCTACGCGCCGGGAATTGCCGAACCTGCGGCGATTCGCGTTCCTGTGGTGCAGCGTCTCCGGCAACTGGCATCACGGCGCCGTCAATCGGCCGCCGTATCTGGACTCGCCCTCGGCGAGAAGTAGTCATGTGCGGTATTGCAGGCATCGTGCGCTGGGACGGAGCTCCGGTACCGGAGGACGACATCCGCGGCATGTGCTCGGCGATCGTCCATCGCGGTCCTGACGACGAAGGGGTCTATCTCGGAGACGGCGTCGCGCTCGGCATGCGCCGCCTGAGCATCATCGATCTCGAGGGCGGCCATCAGCCGATCTCGAACGAAGACGGCTCCGTCTGGATCGTGTTCAACGGCGAGGTCTACAACTACCGGGAACTGCGCCGCGATCTCGAACGACGTGGCCATGTGTTCCAGACCGGCAGTGACACCGAGACCATCGTCCATCTCTACGAAGATCTCGGTGCGCGCTGTGTCGATCGGCTGCGCGGCATGTTCGCGTTCGCAATCTGGGACGAGCGCCGCCACCAGCTGCTCCTCGCCCGCGATCGGCTCGGCATCAAGCCGCTGTATTATGCGGAGCGCGATGGCGAGCTCGTCTTCGCTTCCGAGCTGAAGCCGATCCTGCAGCTGGCCCGGGTGCCGCGGGCGATTCACTGGGGGGCCGCGCACCATCTGTTCACATTCCTCTCCACGCCTTCCGCGCAGAGCATCGTGAACGGGGTGGTCAAGCTCGAGCCAGCACGGACGGCTGTGGCGTCGCGCGCCAATCCGGCACTGCGCATCGAGAAGTACTGGGACATCCAGTTCCGGCCGAACGAGACCGCCAGCGAGGGTGAGCTCGTCGAGGAACTCCGGGCGATGCTCACGGAATCGATCACGCTGCACCAGGTCAGCGATGTGCCGGTCGGCGCGTTCCTCAGCGGCGGGATCGACTCGAGCGCCGTGGTGGCGCTGATGTCGAAACCCGCGGCGGGACGGCTCAAGACGTTCTCAATCGGGTTCACGGAGTCACAGTTCGACGAGCTGCGCTATGCCCGCGAGGTGGCGGCGGCATTCCAGACCGATCACTACGACGTCGTGCTGAAACCGGACGTCGTACGCGTGGTCGAGGACCTGACCTGGTACCTCGACGAACCGTTTGGCGACACGTCGGCGATCCCGACCTACATGGTGTCAAAGCTGGCCGCCGAGCACGTCAAGGTCGTGCTCTCCGGCGACGGCGGCGACGAGCTGTTTGCCGGGTACGACAAGTACGTGGTCGAGCAGCACGAGCGCCGGCGCGATCGGATTCCCGCGGCGCTGCGCTCGACAGCTGGCGCCCTGGGGCGACTGATGCCGGACGGCATGACTGGACGGCGGTTCCTGCGCCATCTGGCGCTCGACGGAGCGCACCGGTACCTCGACGCCTCGACGATGTTCCGTGCCGACGAGATCCGCCGACTGTTCAGGCGGGACGCCTACGAGCAGCTGCGGCAGCACGACCCGCTCGCGGAGTCGCTCAACGTGCTCCAGAACCAGGGTGACGACTGGCTCGCCGCGATTCAGTATCGCGACCTGCACACCTATCTGCCGCTCGACATCCTGACCAAAGTCGATCGGGCGACGATGGCCAGTTCGCTCGAGGCGAGGCCTCCACTGCTCGATCACCGGCTGGCGGAGTTCGCGGCCACGATTCCGGCGCAGTACCGGCTGCGCGGCGGCACGACGAAGTACCTCTTCAAGCAGGCGATGCGCGGCCTTCTCCCGGACGGAATCATCGATCGGCAGAAACACGGCTTCGCCGTGCCGATTGCGTCGTGGCTGCGCGGCGATCTCGCCGACTTTGCGCGCGGCCTGCTGCTCTCGCGCGCGGCGCGTGAGCGCGGCGTGTTCGATACCGCTCAGGTCGAACGCCTGCTCCGGCTGAACGCGCGTGGCCGCGACCTCGATCTCCAGCTCTGGACCATGGTGTCCTTCGAGCTCTGGTGTCAGCGGTTCCTCGACGCCAATCCTCGCCCGCAGCCAGCGCCGATCCGGCCGGCGCACCGCGCCGCACCAGCGGTGGTGCGCATCACACCGCAGACCGCCTGAACCATAGTTGAAGCGGTTTTCCTCTTTTCCCTAAGAGCCTGCCCAGCCGTCGGGCGAATGAGAACGGCGATCCCCACATTTCCGGCCCATTTCCTCTCGATCGACATGCCTGAGTCCCGGCACCGATGTTGAACTATTCGCGCGTGTCAGCCGGACGAGCACCGCAGGCGGCGGTGCCCGGACGGAAATAGCCGCAGCGGCGGCGATGGTGGTCTTGGGAACGAGGAGCGATGCGGATTCTCTGGGTGAAAATGGGCGGCCTGTGGCCATCGACGACGGGTGGACGCGTGCGGAGCCTGCATACGATTTCCGAGCTCTCACGGCGCCACCAGGTCACGGTCGTGACCACGCACGGCATCGGCGACGATCCTGAAGGGTTGGCGCGCCAGCTCTCGAACTGCGATCGGGTGGTCTCGCTGCCCTACGCAGTACCGAAGCGCGGGAGCTCTGCGTTTCCCGCGGCGGTGGTTCGATCGTGGTTCTCGCGCTACCCCGTCGATCTCTGGAAGTGGCAGGTCCCCGGCGTCCGCGCGCAGGTGCAGACGTTCATGGACGCCGGCGTCGACCTCGTCGTTGCGGACTTCCTGTTCGCGTCGATGAACGTGCCGACAACCGGCAGCACGCCCGTAGTGCTGTTCGAGCACAACGTCGAGTACCAGATCTGGCGGCGCCTGGCGAAGTTGGAGCGCCGTCCGTGGATCCGCACGATCCTCGAAGTTGAGTGGCGGAAGCTGCGCGCGCGGGAGGCCGACGCATGCCGTCGCGCCGACCTGACCATCGCCGTGTCCGCCGACGATCGTCGGCGACTCGAACAGCTGGCGCCTGGCATCGCCGCGGTCTCGATACCCACGGGTGTGGACACCGACTACTTCACGCCGATGCCCGGGTCGGAACGGCCGGCGCATCTCGTCTTCAGCGGATCGATGGACTGGCATCCGAACGAAGACGCGGTGCTGTATTTCCTCGACGCGGTCCTGCCGTCGATTCGCGCACAGATCCCCGAAACGACATTCACGGTCGTCGGCCGCAATCCGAGCGCGCGGCTCCGTGACGCCGCGGGCCGTGTCGGTGGCGTGACCGTGACCGGGACCGTGACCGATGTCCGGCCCTCGATCGCCGAGGGCTCCGTCTATGTCGTGCCGCTCCGGGCCGGCGGAGGAACGCGCCTGAAGATCTTCGAAGCGCTGGCCATGGCAAGGCCCGTCGTCTCGACCACGGTGGGCGCCGAAGGGCTCGGCATCGGCCCTGGCCGCCATTACACCTGCGCCGACGAGCCGGGTGCGTTCGCGAACGCCGTCGTGGCGTTGCTCCACGATCCGCATCGCCGCGCGGAGCTGGGCGCCGCGGGACGGCATCTCGTCGAGACCTGCTACTCGTGGCCGACGATCGGACGCGTCTTCGAACAACGCTGTGAAGAGGTAGTTGCCGAGCATGGGTACTCACATAGAAGCGCCGACCGTCGTGCTCATCAGTCACGAGGAGGAACGCCTCGATCGCGACGGGCTCGCGTCGTGGCTGGCGAGCACAATGAGATTGGCTGGTCTGCTCATCATCCGTGACCAGCACACCCGCCGCTGGCGAGCGGCGCGCCGCGAGCTGAAGCGCGTCGGGCTGCTGGGCCTGCTCGACGTCGTCGCCTTCCGCGCGTATGCGCGGCTGGTGCACGCCAGGCGCGATGCGCGGTGGCAGGACACCGAGATCGAGCGGCTGCGCCAGCGGTATCCGGCGAGTCTCGACAACGTCCCCCGGCTGGTCGTCTCGTCTCCGAACTCACCGGAGGCACGACAGTTCCTCGAAAAGACGCAACCCGACCTGGCGCTGGCGCGCTGCAAGATGATCCTGAAGCCTGAGGTGTTCGAGATCCCGCGTGCGGGCACGTTCGTGCTCCATCCGGGCATCTGCCCTGAGTACCGCAACGCGCATGGCTGCTTCTGGGCACTCGCCAACCGCGACCTCGATCGCGTCGGCATGACACTGCTCAAGGTGGACCGCGGCGTCGACACCGGCCCCGCGTATCTGCACGCGACCTCCAGCTACGACGAGCTGTCCGACTCGCACATCGTGATTCAGCACCGCGTGGTCGTGGAGAACCTCGACGCGATCGGTCGAACGTTGACGGCGCTCGCACACGGAGAGGCTGTCCAGCCGATCAACACCGAGGGCCGCCGCTCGGCCGTGTGGGGCCAGCCGCGCCTCACGCACTATCTGCGCTGGAAGCGCGCGGCACGGCGCCAGGCGTCCCCGTACCGGTGGGTGCCGTATCAGCGGCCGGAGACAGCGCGCCAGGTAACCAGGCCGGCAACTGAAGAGGGGCTCGGCTGATGCGCGTTGTCTCGCTCCTCTTCCACGACGTCTTCACGGACGATCCCGCGGAGAGCGGCTTCGTCTCCGACGCAGCACATCGGTACAAGCTCGCGCTCCCGGACTTCGACACACAGCTTGCCGGCGTCTGCGGCGTTCGAACGGACCCTCCGGTTGACGCGCGATCCATTGAATGCGGCAGCCAGACCCATGGCGATTCGATGCCGTTTCTGATCACGGTCGACGACGGCGGCGAGTCGTACTACACGACGATCGCCGAACGGCTGGATCGGCGCGGGTGGCGTGGGCACTGTTTCGTATCCACCGACTTCATCGGCCGCCGCGGATTCCTGGACCGTGAGCAGATTCGTAGTCTTGCCGGGCGCGGCCATGTCATCGGCAGCCATTCCGCGTCGCATCCTCTTCGCTTCAGCGCGCTGTCCTTCGCGGAGATGGTCTCCGAATGGGCGCGCAGCCGGCAGGTGCTGGAAGACATCGTTGGCAGCCGCGTCGACGTTGCGTCCGTGCCCGGAGGCTACTTCTCCGCTGCCGTCGCCAGCGCCGCGCACGAGGCCGGAATACGAGTGCTCTTCACATCGGAACCGGTCACGCGTGTCGTCTCGAACGGTGAGTGCCTGCTGATTGGGCGGTTCACGATCCGCCGAGGCGATCGACACGACGCAGCGCGGCGCTATGTGTCCACAGCCCTGGCGCGGTCGCTCGCATGGGCGAGCTGGAACGCGAAGGGGCTCGTGAAGCCGCTGCTCGGGTCGTCGTACATCCGTCTCTCGGACTGGCTGCTGGCCCCGAGAGCCTCGAGCAGGACACAAGCGTGATGGACTTCAGCACCCGGCCACTGATTCCGACGGCCCTCGCGCTGCTGCTCTTCGGCGTTCCGCAGCAGGAAGCGGGGCGCGGCGCCGGCGCCGCACAATACCAGCACACTCCGGCCGAACGGCCTCGAACACGTGTCGAGCTGCCTCCGGACGCGGCACATGGCCGCGTCGTCCATGTGAAGCCGGGTGACAGCCTGCAGGCGGCACTCGACGCCGCCAACCCCGGCGATCGGATCACGCTGGATCCGGGCGCGACGTATACCGGTCCGTTCCGGCTGCCCCGGAAAGACGGCGACCAGTGGATCGTCATCAGCACTGCGGGACAGCTTCCGCCGCGCGGCCAGCGAGTTCAGCCGTCGCACGCAGCCCAGATGCCGCACCTGGTTGCCGAGGGCGACGTCGTCATTCAAGCGATGCCCGGAGCTCACCACTACCGGCTCGTCGGCCTCGAGGTGTCGCCCACCGACGGCACGTTCGTGAACACCCTGATCCAGCTCGGCGACAGGGAGCGCACGCTGAACGATCAGCCGCACCACATCGTCATCGAGCGCTCGTATCTGCACGGCGACAAGAAGCGCGGCAGCCGCCGTGGCGTGGCGCTCAACTCGCGCCAGACCGCGGTGGTGGACTCTGCCTTCGCGGACTTCAAGGAGGCCGGCGCCGACTCGCAGGCTCTCAGCGGCTGGAACGGCGCGGGCCCGTTCCGCATCGAGAACAACTCGCTCGAGGCGGCCGGGGAGAACGTGATGTTCGGCGGCGCCGACCCGACGGTGCCACAGCTGGTGCCTGCGGACATCGAGGTCCTTCGCAACCACATGTCCAAGCCGCTGCGGTGGAAGGTTGGCGACGCCTCGTATGAAGGCACCGAGTGGTCGGTCAAGAATCTCTTCGAGCTGAAGAACGCGCGGCGCGTGCTGATCGAGGGCAACGTCTTCGAGCGCAACTGGACCCACGCCCAGAACGGCTTCGCGATCCTCTTCACTGTGCGCAACCAGGACGGCGGCGCCCCGTGGTCGATCGTCGAGGACGTGACGTTCGTCAACAACATCGTCCGGCACGTTGGCGGCGGGGTCAATGTGCTCGGCCGCGACGACAACCACCCCAGCGAGCAGACGCGGCGCCTCGAGATCCGCAACAACGTCTTCCTCGACGTCGGCGGAGCCTGGGGGTCCGGACGCCTGTTTCAGCTGCTCGACGGCACCAACAACGTGACGATCGCGCAGAACACTGGCCTGCAAACCGGAAGCATCCTGTTTGGCGGCGATCACGCGCCGCATACCGCGTTCGTCTTCCAGAACAACATCGCGCCGCAC
>Ga0310887_10000495_pt1 | contig 10493 bp, 9 predicted proteins | sample T60D4metaG_FD_202509 | JGI IMG/M metagenome (GOLD analysis project Ga0310887, IMG submission 202509) | Lab incubated soil microbial communities from West Virginia University Organic Research Farm, Morgantown, WV, United States - T60D4 | ecosystem: Environmental > Terrestrial > Soil >...
TTGGTCAACATGCCGCCGCGCGCAAGTTCCGAGCCGGAAGCACCGGCCATAGCTTCGACGTCCGGTGTAATTCGCGCGACGACAGGCACCAGGCGCGCATCGTTCCCCGCACCGGGCGGCTTATCATAAAGCCCGTCGACATCGGAAAGCAGCACGAGCAAATCGGCGCTTGTCATTGTCGCAACGCGCGCGGCAAGCCGGTCGTTGTCACCGTAACGAATCTCTGTTGTTGCCACAGTGTCGTTCTCGTTGATCACAGGCACGCTGCGCCACTCGAGCAACTTGGCGATGGTGGACCTAGCATTGAGATAGCGGCGGCGCTCTTCGGTGTCGCCGAGGGTGACAAGCACCTGACCCGCAGTGAGCGTGTGCGCACCCAGTGCCTCGGACCACGCGCGCGCGAGTGCGATCTGGCCGACCGCTGCGGCCGCCTGGCTATCTTCGAGCTTGAGTGTGCCCGCAGGGAGCTTGAGCACCGCGCGCCCCAGCGCGATCGCGCCCGAAGAGACAACCAGGACGTCACGCCCATCTTTGTGCAAGGCCGCGATGTCGGCCGAGAGCGATTTGAGCCACTCGCGTTTGAGCCCGCCGGCGGCGGAATCAACCAGGAGCGAGGATCCAACCTTGACGACGATGCGCCGAAAGTCCTTTAGCGACGGCGTTTTCGGCATTGTTCCGAGCGAGCTGTTCATGGCGGCGCTGTGTAGCATGGGAACTGCTGCGTCGTCATGGTTCGCCGTGGTATCGTTTACAGAGGGCGAAGCGATGCAGCTTGCGGTCTACGCGGTGGTACTGGTGATTGCCCTCGGCAGCGTGCTGCTGGGACTCGACTGGGTATCGGCACCCATGTCCCCGATGTTGGACACCAAGGCGGGATTAAGCGCCGCGGCTCCGCCATTGCCGCCGGCGCCGAACCGGCCGATCATCGCTGTGCCGAACATACCGGCACCTCCGGTCGCACCTGCGCCTGTGCAGCCAAATATTGCTGCGCCGGTCAATCCACCGGCGCCGGCAGCTCCCAGCGCGAATTTCGGCGCCCCAATTATCGCGCCCAGCCTAACTCCGAGCCCATCGGTCTCGTCTGGGGCGGCGCAGGCCGCGACCGAAGCACCGGCCGCGGCGCCGGAACCGCCGGCGCATTGCAACGTGATTGCCTGCTCGGCCGCCTATCGTTCATTCAAGGCAGCTGACTGCACTTATCAGCCGAGCGATGGTCCGCGCCGGCTTTGCTCGAAGTAAACGCGCCGGTCGATCGAGCTACATTCCTTTTTGCGGCGCGTTGTCGAGCAATTCCTGCAACGCTTGCTTATAAAACCTGGCGTTGCCGGTTGTGGCATGCCCCGAGGTTTGTTCGCTCGCCGGGATCAAAAGCAGTTTTCCGTTTTTCACCCGCTTCATCGCCACTTCGGTAATGCCTGTCTCCGGCGGATTTCGCTCGTCGTCGGCCGCGTTGATAAGCAACAGCGGTGCCTCGATCTTTTCGAGCTCCGGTGAGGCGTCGTAGTCGCCCGACGAGCCCCACTGCCAGAGGAAGTCATTGGCGTCGGACGCCGCCGGTGCGGCGAGGCGTGAATCGACGAGCTTGTCGGCTTGGCCGCGCGTCGGCGCCTGCTTCTGGTAGTTGAGCGTGCCGCCGGAGGTGGCGAAGGCGAAGAATGCACTGGCAAGCCTTACCGAGTGCGGCTGGCTCGTGTAGTTGCCGTCTGCATATTCCGGATCCTGACGAATGGACTCAAGCATCATGCGACGCAGGATCCAATTGCGTGACGCCATAGCCGTGGGCTGCGACGCCATGGGAACGAGAACGTCCATGTAGCCGGGATATTTCTCGCCCCATAACCAGACGTTCATGCCGCCCATCGAATTGCCGATGATCATGCGCACGTGCTTGATGCCGAGCCCTTCCGCGACCAGGCGATACTGTGCGTCCACCATGTCTGCGTAATTGTATTGCGGGAATTTTGTCTTCAGCCCATCCGACGGCTTCGTCGAGTTCCCGTGCCCGATCGCATCGGGAAGGATGATGAGATATTTTTCGGCATCGAGTGGCTGTCCCGATCCGAATAATTCTCCGGCGAATGCAGGCGTCAGCATGCTCTGCCCGGAACTGCCGGTGCCATGCAGCACGACAACGGGAATTCCTTCCGGCTTGCCGATCGTTCGATAGTGAAGGCGAACTTCGGGAAGAACCTCGCCGGTGTGAAAGCGGAAGTCGCGCGCGATCCAAGAGCCTTCCTTGGGCGCGGGGTAGTCCGCCGCGTTCGCGGCAAGCGAGATCATTGCGAGAACGAGTATGGCGGCGGCTCTGAAAAGCATCTGACGTTTCCCCAGTAGCGCTATCAGCCTTTGTACGGCTGGCGGCGGCGTTACATGACCGCCCCGATTTGCCACGGCACGAATTCAAGTTCGCCGTAGCCGAGATCTTCGGACTTGGTATGCGAGCCCGAGGCGACCCGCAGCACCTTTTCGAAAATTTCCTGTCCCTTGGTCTCGATAGAGGTCCCATCGAGAACATCGCCGCAGTTGATGTCCATGTCGTCGGTCATGCGTCGATACATCTCGGTATTGGTGGCGAGTTTGATCGACGGCGTCGGCTTGCAGCCGAAAGCAGATCCGCGGCCCGTGGTGAAGCACATCACGTTGCAGCCCCCGGCCACTTGCCCGGTTGCGCCGACCGGGTCGTAACCCGGCGTGTCCATGAACACGAAGCCCTTTTCCTTTACTGGCTCGGCATACTCGTAGACCGCGCGCAACGTGGTGGTGCCACCCTTCGCTGCGGCCCCCAACGATTTTTCCAGAATAGTCGTAAGGCCGCCCGCCTTGTTGCCTGGCGCCGGATTGTTGTTCATCTCACCGCTGTTGCGTTTCGTGTAATCCTCCCACCAGCGTATACGCTCGACGAGCTTTTCACCGACGGCGCGATTGACGGCGCGCCGCGTCAGCAAATGCTCGGCGCCGTAGATTTCAGGCGTTTCGGCCAGCACTGCCGTCCCGCCATGTTTGACCAACAGGTCGACGGCGGATCCGAGCGAAGGATTGGCCGTGATTCCGGAATAACCGTCTGATCCGCCGCACTGGAGCGCGAGCACGATCTCCGAGGCTGGTCGTGTCTCTCTTTTGGCGCGCGCCGCAACGGGCAACATGGCCTTGATGCGCTCCACGCCCTGCTGGACTGTTTTCTTGGTTCCACCGGTCGCCTGGATCGTCATGGTCTGGAAATGGTCACCTTCGACCATTCCGTATTCTTCTTTCATGCGGTCGATCTGGAAAACCTCGCAACCCAGGCCGACCATTAGTGCGGCCCCGAGATTGGGATGCGTGGCGTAGCCCCACTGAGTTCGCCGCAGCAATTCCCAACCTTCGCCATAAGCCGCCATTCCGCAGCCGCTGCCATGGACGAACGCCACCGCTCCATCGATTTCCGGGTGATCGTCGAGAATGCCGGACCGGTTCACTTCCTCGGCGATGAATTTGGCAACCGAGGCCGAGCAATTCACTGACGTCAGGATGCCGATATAGTTCCTGGTGCCGGTCTTCCCGTTGGGTCGCAGATAACCCTCGAACGTCGCACGCAACTGGGGTGGCAGGACTTCGTCGTTCTTTGCGCCCTCGGCAAAACGGTAGTCGCGTGCGAAATCGCGCAGCGCCACATTTTGCTCGTGCACCCAATCACCGGGCGCGATCGGCTTTGATGCAAAACCGATGGTCTGTCCGTATTTTCGCACTGGTTGGCCCTCGCCGATGGCCGCTATCGCCATTTTGTGGCCGCGCGGCACACGCTCGCGCGCTGTCACGCCGGCGGCGACCGCGTCCGCCGGGATCTGGTCGACTGCAACCACGACATTGTCTTCGGGTGATAGGCGGATGGTTCTCGGTGTACTCATGGAAAACCTGATTTTGACGACCGCTGCATTCCGGCAGCCTGACGAGGGCTGTTGCGCGACGCTGATCGCATAGTAACATCGCAGTCAACAGGCGTTTTGAAAATAGCCGAGTTGGGGGAGGAAAGTATGCCGAACTGGTCGCGTCAGCTGGCTCACGCTATCGCGGTTCTGACTGCGGTTTTCTTCATGGTGGCGCCCGCCGGTGCCCAGACCAAGCTCAAGTGGGCGCACGTCTACGAGATCAGCGAGCCCTACCATACCGAGGCGTTGTGGGCTGCCGAGGAGATCAAGAAGCGCACCAACGGCCGTTATGAAATCGGCGTGTTCCCGGCTTCTCAACTCGGCAACGAAAACCAGATCAATGAAGGCCTAGGCCTCGGTACCGTTGACATTATCTATACCGGTGCGTCATTCGCCGGCTCGATCCACAAGCCGCTGTCGATCACGGGTGCGCCATTTATCCTGCGCGACTTCGATCACTGGAAGGCGTATCGCGACAGCAAATTGTTCCGCGACATCGCCAAAGGCTACGAAGACAAGACGAAGCACAAGGTCGTCGCGATTCTTTACTACGGCCAGCGCCACGTAACCGCCAACAAAGAGATCAAGAAGCCCGAAGACATGAAGGGCATGAAGCTGCGCGTGCCGCCGGCGCCGTTGTTCCTGATGTTCACCAAGTCGGTCGGAGCTAACGCTACCCCGATCGCATTCGCGGAAGTCTATCTGGCGCTGCAGCAGGGCACGGTTGACGGCCAGGAAAACCCGCTACCGACCATCATGGCCAAGAAGTTCTACGAGGTTCAGTCGCACATCATGCTGACGGGCCACATCACGGAGTCGCTTGTGACGATCGTCGGCGCGCATGTCTGGTCGAAACTTTCCGACGAGGACAAGAAAATCTTCGAGGACGTCCTGAAGGAAGCGAACGCGAAGTCGACCGACCAGATCCGCGCCTCTGAGCTCAAGCTCGCCGACGAGTTCCGCAAGCTCGGCAAGACGGTCGTCGAAGTCGATCGTGAGGCCTTCCGCAAAGTTGCCATCCCGCTCCACAACGACCCGAGCGCCGGTGCCGGCTGGTCGCAAGCCGAGTATGACGCGCTGCAGGCGCTGAAGTAAGCCGGCGCAGGATCCCGTCATGCCGCACTGGACGCGCGCATGACGGTTGCGGCCTGAGGGGCGGGGAGCATGAGCGAAAAGAAGAAGCTCAAGGGCGAGAAGCGCCTCATCGAGGCGGAAGACGCCGAGGTTGTGATCGAGCACTATCCGGAAGACTGGATTGCCTTCGTGATCTTCTGGTCGCTCGCTTTCATCGTCTTTCTGCAATTCTTCACGCGTTACGTGCTTAACGACAGTCTCTCCTGGACCGAGGAGATCGCGCGCTACGGCCTGATGTGGGTTGTGTTCATCGGCGGTGCGATGGTGACCCGCCGCAACACGCATATTGCTGTCGAGTTGCTCTCGAATGTGATGAAACCAGGACCGTTACGCGCGGCGCTGCTGGCGCTCGTCGATTTCATCAAGCTCGCTTTCCTCGGCCTGCTCGCGTTTGTTTCCTGGACGATCACCGAGCGGATGCACTTTCAACGCATGACGGTGTTCGACCTGCCAATGAGCTACGTCTATGCGGGCGTTGCCTTCGGATGTTTCCTGATGTTTTTCCGTCAGGCGCAGAATGTCTGGCGTAATGCCCAAAAAGGCTGGCGCCGTCCGGAAGATGTCACACACCAGATATCGGCCGACTAGGGGCAGGGCCTTTCGATGATCATCATGGCGTTTCTGTTCATCGCTGTGCTGCTTATCGGCGTGCCGGTATTCATTGCGCTTGCGGGTTCATCGTTTATCTACACCCACTTCATCGCCGGCCTGCCTGATTTCGTCATTTTGCATCGGATGGCCGGCGGCATTGACTCGTTCCCACTGCTTGCGGTGCCGTTCTTCATTCTTGCCGGAAACCTGATGAATTCGGCCGGCATCACAAACCGCATCTACGATTTCGCGGTTGCGCTGGCAGCCTGGACGCGTGGCGGACTTGCGCACGTGAACATCATCGGCTCGGTGATCTTTGCAGGCATGTCCGGAACGGCGATCGCCGACGCGGCGGGCCTCGGCACGATCGAAATCAAGGCGATGAAAGACCATGGCTACAGCACCGAGTTTTCGGTGGGCGTGACAGCCGCATCCTCGACGCTGGGGCCGATCATTCCTCCATCTTTGCCGTTCGTCATTTACGGAATGATGGGCAATGTTTCTATCGGAGCACTGTTTCTCGGCGGAGTGATCCCCGGGTTTGTGATGACGGCCTTCATGATGGGCTACGTCTATTATTGCGCGCGCCGCTACGGAATGGGTCGCGACCAGGCCTTCAGCTGGCGCACGCTGGGGGTGACGTTCCTCGCTGCACTCCCGGCTCTGCTGACGCCGGCGATCATCATCGGCGGCATGACATTCGGATGGTTCACGCCGACCGAGGCGGCGATAGCCGCCTGCGCCTGGGCGATCGTGCTCGGCATCTTTCTCTATCGGACGCTGACGCCGAAGCAGTTTTACAAGGTCTCGATGGAGACGATCGAAACCACTGCGGGGGTGCTGCTGATCGTCGCCGCGGCCTCGCTGTTCGGCTGGGTGCTGACGACGACCCGCGTCACCGAATACACCACCGAGGCGCTGCTCGCTTTGACGGACAACCGCTACGTTATTTTGCTGCTGACCAACATCCTGTTGCTGGTCGTCGGGTGTTTTCTTGAGCCGATCGCCTCGATCAGCATTCTCGTGCCCGTGCTGATGCCGGTGATCCTGAAGGTCGGTATCGATCCGGTGCACTTCGGCGTCATGATGACGCTCAACCTGATGATCGGGCTGCTTCACCCGCCGCTTGGCATGGTGCTGTTCGTGCTGTCGAGGATCGCCAAATTGTCTATTGAAAGAACGACAATGGCGATTCTGCCCTGGCTGATCCCGCTGCTGCTGTCGCTGATCGCGATAACGATGATCCCCGAACTGACGCTGTGGCTCCCGCGCGTTGTCGGACTGGTCAAATAGCGGCTAGTACACCACCACCGACCTGATCGATTTGCCTTCGTGCATCAGGTCGAAGGCATCGTTGATTTTCTCGAGCGGCATGGTGTGCGTGATCAGGTCGTCGATATTGATCTTGCCTTCCATGTACCAGTCAACGATTTTTGGCACATCGGTACGTCCGCGCGCGCCGCCGAAGGCCGTACCGCGCCAAACGCGACCGGTGACGAGTTGAAACGGCCGCGTGGAAATTTCCTGACCCGCGCCGGCCACGCCGATGATGATGCTCTCGCCCCAGCCGCGGTGACAGCATTCCAGCGCCTGACGCATGGTCGCGACATTGCCAATGCATTCGAATGAAAAGTCGGCCCCGCCGTCGGTCACATCGACAACAGCCTGTACGACTTTGTCGCGACCCACTTCGGCGGGATTGACGAAATGCGTCATGCCGAATTTCTCCGCCATGGCGCGCTTGCCGGGATTGGTATCGACCCCGACGATCTTGTCGGCGCCGACCATGCGCGCGCCCTGAATGACGTTGAGGCCGATACCGCCGAGACCAAACACTGCGACGTTCGCGCCGGGCCAGACTTTCGCGGTGTTGATGACGGCCCCGACGCCGGTGGTGACGCCGCAACCGATGTAGCAGATCTTGTCGAAGGGGGCGTCTTCACGGACTTTGGCGAGCGCGATTTCAGGCAGCACCGTGTAGTTGGCGAAGGTCGAGCAGCCCATATAGTGAAAGACCGGATCACCATCGCAGCGGAAACGACTGGTGCCGTCCGGCATCAGGCCTTTGCCCTGCGTGGCACGGATCGCTGTGCAGAGATTGGACCTGCGCGAGAGACAGGTTTTGCATTGACGGCACTCCGGCGTGTAGAGCGGAATGACGTGATCGCCCACCTTCAAGGTGGTTACACCGGCTCCAACCTCTCGCACGATCCCTGCGCCCTCGTGGCCAAGGATGGCCGGGAACAGACCTTCCGGGTCCGCGCCTGACAGCGTGTAAGCATCCGTGTGGCAGATACCGGTCGCCTTGATCTCGACCAGCACTTCGCCGGCCTTGGGACCTTCGATATCGATAGTCTCGACGGTCAATGGTTCGCCGGCTTTCCAGGCGACTGCGGCACGCGTTTTCATGATGTCCTGCCGAATGATGGGTGGTCCGGTACTGCCTTATTATGAGTGGACACGGCACGCTGGGCCATGAATTTTTCATCCCTGCCGAGACCGTGCCGAGCCACTAAACTGGTTCTTTGATGTCGGCGTCTTCCTGCGCCTTGTCGATGATTTTGAGGAGTGCGCGCAAAACGTCCTGCACGCCTTCCCCTGATTGCGCCGACAGCACCATTGGTGTTTTCCGACAGGCTTTTTTCAGCTTTGCAGTTTGCGTTTTGATTGCCTCTTTGGTCATTGCGTCGGCTTTCGAGAGTGCAACGATCTCCGGCTTTTCGCTCAGGCCTTGTCCGTACGCTTCAAGTTCGTCACGCACAATTCTGTAGGCCGTGCCCGCATCCTCCGCGGTTCCATCGACGAGATGCAGCAGCACGCGGCAACGCTCGGTGTGGCCCAGGAAACGGTCGCCCAATCCCGTTCCTTCGTGCGCGCCTTCGATCAGACCGGGCAGGTCGGCCACGACGAATTCACGCCCGTCGACTTCAACCACGCCGAGTTGCGGATGCAGCGTGGTGAATGGGTAATCGGCGATCTTCGGCTTTGCGGCACTCACCGCAGCGAGGAAAGTGGACTTGCCTGCATTTGGGAGCCCAATCAGACCGGCATCGGCAATCAGCTTCAGCCGCAAACGGATCGTGCGCTCCTCGCCGGGCTGACCCGGGTTGGCATGACGCGGAGCACGATTGGTGGAGGATTTGAAGTGTGCGTTACCGAAGCCACCATTGCCGCCGCGCGAAATCGTGACACGCTGACCGACCTCGGTGAGGTCTGCAATTAGCGTCTCGCCGTCCTCTTCGTAGACTTGCGTACCGATCGGCACCTTCAGGACCACGTCCTTGCCGTTGGCGCCGGCGCGGTCCTTGCCCATGCCGTTACCACCGCGCTGTGCCTTGAAGTGTTGCTGGTAGCGGTAATCGATCAGCGTATTGAGGCCGTTGACAGCCTCCACCACCACATCACCACCATTGCCGCCGTCGCCGCCGTTCGGTCCGCCGAACTCGATGAATTTCTCGCGCCGGAACGAGATACAGCCGTTCCCGCCCGCGCCGGACGCTATGTAGACCTTGGCTTCATCGAGGAATTTCATGGTCTTAGGGTATATCCCAAGGCGCCGCCATTCGCCAAAGGAGGTCCCGGGAATAAATCTGAGCAAAGTCCGATCCAGTCCATGCAGCCAATTGCAGGGAGACCGGACATGAGCACAGACGATCACGAGAAGGGCCCCAGCCGTCGCAAGGTTCTTGAATGCATGACTTGGGCGGGAACCGGCGTGTTGTGGACCGTTGCCGGCGGAGTACCGACCTCACTCGGCATCATTGACGAAGCGCTGGCGCAGCAGAGCAAGGGTTTCACCTTCCTGCAGATCAGCGACAGTCACATGGGCTTCGACAAGCCCGCTAACCCAAATGCCAAGGGCACGCTCGAGGAAGCGATCGGGCGTGTGAAAGCGCTGACGGTCAAACCGTCATTCATGATCCACACGGGCGACATCTCGCATTTGTCGAAACCGGCGGAGTTCGACGATGCCGACCGCATCATTTCAGAAGCGCGCCTGGACGTGCACTACGTGCCGGGCGAACACGACATAATTGACGAGGATCAAGGTAAGCTTTACCGCGACCGTTACGGCCGTGGCACCAAAGGCGCGGGCTGGTACAGCTTTGATGCCGACGGTGTGCACTTCATCGGCCTCGTCAACGTTGTTGATCTGAAAGCGGGCGGTCTCGGCAATCTCGGCAACGAGCAGCTGGAATGGCTTGAAGACGATCTGAAAGGACGCGCGGCCTCGCAACCGATCGTCGTGTTTGCGCATATCCCGTTGTGGACTGTCTATCCGGACTGGGGCTGGGGCACGCAAGACAGCGAACGGGCTCTCGGATATCTCAAGCGGTTCGGTTCTGTGACCGTTCTCAACGGCCACATCCATCAAGTCATGCAGAAGGTCGAGGGCAACGTCACCTTCCACACGGCGCGCTCGACAGCATTTCCGCAGCCGACACCCGGGTCTGCGCCGTCACCCGGGCCGATGAAAGTGCCCGAAGACAAGCTGCGCACGATGCTGGGAATAGCCAGCGTGACGTTCAAGCAGAACGAACAGCGTCTCGCCATCATCGACACACCGCTGCAAGGGTGAGTTCAATCATGACCAAGAAGATGAAATCGCTGACCAACAGCGTTATTGCGGGCGTGGCGACGTTTTTTCTATTCGCCGCTACGCCGGCCCGGGCGGAAGATGTCGCGGTCAAGATAGACAACTTCACCTTTGGTCCGCAGGAGGTGAAAGTGAAGTCCGGGACAACAGTGACGTGGACCAACCAAGACGATATCCCGCATACCGTGGTGTCGCCCAACAACTTCAGGTCAAAGCCGCTCGACAGCGAGGATAAATTCTCGTTCACATTCACGACATCCGGGACA
>Ga0310887_10000496_pt1 | contig 10483 bp, 9 predicted proteins | sample T60D4metaG_FD_202509 | JGI IMG/M metagenome (GOLD analysis project Ga0310887, IMG submission 202509) | Lab incubated soil microbial communities from West Virginia University Organic Research Farm, Morgantown, WV, United States - T60D4 | ecosystem: Environmental > Terrestrial > Soil >...
TGTGTGTCCTTCTCGGCGGGTCCGTCGGTCCAGTCAGGGCCTATAACAGCAACGGCCTTTGGTTGCAGCAACCGCGCATCGTGGCGGAGCAAGCCATCGAACTGCGCGACGAGGGTGGGTTTACCGGCCTGAAGTTGCGGCTCGGTCGCGAAAAATTACGCGACGACATTGAAACAGTATCAGCGGTGCGGAAATCGGTCGGTGACGACATGCACCTCATGATTGATTTCAACCAGGGCCTGGATTTGGGCGAGGCCTTGCAGCGTTGTCACGCAATCGATGACCTGGGCCTGGATTGGATCGAGGAGCCAATCGTCTATGACAACCTCGATGGATACATACAGCTTGCGGCCGAGCTGAAGACGCCAATCCAGATTGGCGAGAACTTCTACGGTCCGCGCGACCTGCACAAAGCGCTTCAGAGCAAAGCCTGCGACTTTGTAATGCCCGACTTCATGCGCATCGGCGGTGTTACGGGTTGGCTAAAATCCGCTGCCATTGCTGGCGCGGCAGGCACACCCATGTCGACGCACCTTTACCCAGAGGTCGCGGCTCACGTCATGCGGGTTACGGAAACTGCACATTGGCTTGAATGGCAGGATTGGGCCGATCCGATATTGCAAAAGCCGTACTTGATCAAAGACAGTTTGCTGCACGTACCTGACGTGCCGGGGATCGGTCTAGAATGGAACGAAGACGTGGTTGCAGCCAATCGTGTGGATTTGTAAGCACCTCTAAGTGCAGAGCGCGACGATCATATCGAACAAGGTGCGTGCACCAGTGGTGCCCCAGAGGGCGAAGGCCGCCATGCTGAGCACCAAAGCAGCAATGCCTGTCGACCACAGCAGCAAATAAGGAGTGCGAGCGGGCGACGGTTCGGTCATGGGACTCACCCGATTCATGTGCCGACGCCAACTATGCAGGTGCTGCTGACGTCGCGAGACGCGGTACCGGCTTTTCGCGGATGCACCAATGGATCACCGCCGCAAATATGCCGAGGCCGACCGAGATCCACCACATTAGATCATAGTTGCCCTGGATGTCGTAAAGCCGCCCGGCGCCCCAACCGCCAAGGAAACTCCCCAGCTGGTGGCTGAAAAACACAATGCCCCACAGCATCGACATGTGCGTTGGCCCAAACATGTAGCCGACCAGGCCGCTGGTCAGCGGAACTGTGCCGAGCCAGAGAAACCCAAGAGAAGCCGAGAATATCAGCACTGATACCCATGACAGGGGCAGAGCCAGAAAAATCACAAAGGCCAACGCCCGCAGGGCATAGAGCAATGCCAGCATGTCTTTCTTCTGATGCTTGCTCCCGAGCCATCCCCAGATCAAAGAGCCGACAATATTGAACAGGCCGACCAGGCCGATCGCCCAGCCTCCGAGCTCGAGAGGCGAGATCGGTGTGCCGAAGAAGGACATGCCAACTGCTTTGTCGGAAATATACGAGGGGAGATGCAATCCAATGAATGACACGTGGAAGCCGCATACAAAGAAGCCGACGGTCAGCAGCCAGAAGCCGTACGTCTGAAATGCTTCCTGAAGTGCATCCTTTGCGTCTTGTGTACCCGCTGCGCCGGATTTGGAGGTCTGTGCGCGATGTTCGCGCAATCCCACCGCCAGCGGCACCATTATCATCGACATCACGCCGAGGATGAGCATCGTCGTATGCCAGTTACCGAGCCGGTACTGCAGCAGCGATGCGAACGGCACGATGGCGAATTGACCGAACGACCCGCCGGCGGTGGCTACGCCAAGCGCGATTGAACGCTTTTCAGGCGGAGTCTGTCGGCTGATGGAGCCGAAGATCGGCCCGAATCCCGCGGCCGACATGCCGATGCCACACAGGATATTTCCGGCCGTCAGCATCACGCTTTCGGTCGCAAACGCGATCATGAACATGCCGACGACATACAGGGCGCCACCGGAGGCGACAGTCCGTGCCGTACCGAAGCGGTCGGAGATATTGCCGACGAACGGCGACAATCCACCCATCAGAAGCAGCGCCAAGGCATTGGCAAAAGACCATACCTCGCGTCCAACACCGAGGTCAGCGGCTATCGGTTTCTGGAAGATGCCGAAACTTTGGCGGGCGCCGATCCCGATGGTGAGGATCAAGGCTCCACAGAGGACCGCGATCCAGAAGCTGCGCTCCTGCGGTTTGGCGACCGCATGCGATGAGGGCGCGGACATGGAACCTCCCAGGCTCTGTAGAAACAGGGGTATATGCACCTTTTCCTTGACATTAATAAGCGCATACGCACCTATTGCCAAGGGGAGCTTCGATATTCGGGCCTAGGTTTCAGAATGCGAGCTATGCAGAAAGCACCGTCCCAAAGCCTCGACAGTACCGCATGCAATTGCCTGGCGCTTCGCCAGGCCGCACGCCACGTTACCCAGATCTACGACAGCTATCTGGCATCGGAGGGCCTGCGCACCACTCAGTACTCGATACTCTCAAAACTGAACCGGCTTGGGCCGCTTTCGATCAATGAACTGGCGAAGTCGATGGTCATGGACCGAACCACGCTTGGCCGCGCCATCCGTCCGCTGGAGCGCGACAGGTTGTTGATGATCGGAGAGGGCGAAGACGGTCGCACTCGCAGCCTGCGACTTACGGCCAAAGGTGAAGCACGGCTGAAGGCCGCCGCGCCGAAATGGCGCGAAGCGCAGAAGGAGTTTGAAACGACCTTTGGCGCCCGGGATGCCGCGCAGCTGCGGGACGTCCTGCAACGTGTAGTTTCCGTAAACTGAGATCGACGAACGAATTGTTGCCGCGGACCCCGAACGCGGGACCTATTTGAAATGGGGTCGTTCCAATTTATACTTTGGCAAGGGGACTTCATCACGAACCGGGAAGGATGAAGTATGCAGGTTGTTTACGAGCCGTGGCTCGTCCTGCTTTCCATCGTGATGGCAATCCAGGGCGCCTATGTCGGGTTCACCTTGGCAAGCCAGCTTGGCGATGCCGTCGGGGTTCGCAGGCGCGTGCTGCTTGCCGGAGCGGCTTTCTCTCTCGCGGTTGCCGTCTGGACGATGCACTTCGTCGGCATGCTGGCGGCTCGAATATCGTTTCCGATCGATTATCTGGTGTTTCCGACGCTGCTTTCGCTGCTGGTGTGTGTGCTTGTCGTCGGTGTGGCCGTGTTTGCGATCAGCAGCGGTCCTTTTTCCCTGCCGCGACTCTTTCTCTCCGCTTGCCTGATGGGCGGCGGCATCTTCAGCATGCATTACATCGGCATGACCGCATTGCATGCAAGCGCGCACATGGAGCACGCGCCGTTTTTTGTCACGGCGAGTCTCATCATTGCCATCGTCGCATCCGGTTTGGCGCTTTGGCTTGCGAGGGGAGAAGTCCGCCGACCGCCATTGATACTGTCGTCAGTCGCTTTCGGCATAGCCGTTTCGGGAATGCACTATACCGCGATGGCGGGAATGAAACTTTTTCCGCTGCCGGCAACATCGAGTGCGCCGGCGCTTTCAACTGATCTGTTGGCAATCGTCGTTGCAGTAGTGGCTTTCTGTGTGTCCGGCATATTCCTGCTGGTCCTCGTACCGGACCGCACGCGGGGAGAATCCTCCTTGGTGAAGATCGCGCCAGAACCAGCGCTAATCCTGCAGGTCACCGACGCTAACGGTGTCCCTGTTCAGCCCGTCAAAAGCAGAGATGGTGAGACTCAGTTCGGCCGAGGAACTTACGCGCCGCTCGGCGGTGCCGGTGGGCCGCCGCCGCGCATTGCACAACATCTGCCGGTCGAGCGGGATGGCGCGACGCAATTCATTGCGGTCGAAGACGTTGTCGCCGTTCACGCCAACGCTCACTACACCTATGTCTTCAACGGCACCCTCAAGCTGTTTTGTCCATTGGCGATCGGCGAAGTGGAATCGCGGCTCGACAAGAACCGGTTTATTCGTGTTCACCGCAGCCACATCATCAATATCGACCGGGTCATTGGACATCGACGAAACGGCGACAGCGAGATGGTCGAGCTTACGGCCAGCGACCACTACTCCGTTCCCGTCAGCCGCAGCCGCATCGGCTGGCTGAAGTCCCGGATCAACGCGCGGGCTGGCTGAGCCGATCACGTCAGCAATTCTGACGCAATTGGTGCCGCTATTCGTGCAATCTTTGCTGCCGTTGGTGCAGCCGCACCTCGCATCATAAATCCGTCATTGCTGCCGCGGCGCGAATTCGTCACGCTGGCCGCAGTCACATGGACAGGACGCCCGCCTCAGGGACCGCAAGTCGGTCGTAAACCGACCGGTCAAGGGCTTCCGGGAGGTACACCCATGATACCGGGGTCATTCGCCTATCATCGTCCATCATCGGTCAGGGAAGCCGTCAGCCTCTTGGGCAGTCTCGGCGACGACGCCCGCGCAATCGCGGGTGGGCACAGCCTTATTCCGATGATGAAGTTGCGGCTCGCGAGCCCATCGCACCTTATCGATCTCGCCGGGGTCGCTGACCTCAAAGGCATTTGCGAGGACGGCAAGGACATCGTCATCGGCACGATGACAACTCAGCACGAAGTGATCGGCTCGGATTTGCTGGGCAAGAAGATTCCAATACTGGCTGAAACCGCAACCCTGATTGCCGATCCGCAAGTGCGTTACGTCGGCACGATCGGCGGCAACGTCGCCAATGGCGACCCCGGCAACGATATGCCGGCGGTGATGATGTGCCTGAACGCGACCTATCACGCGGTCGGCAAGTCGGGCGAGCGCCGCATTGCGGCGCGTGAGTTCTACCAGGGCGCCTATTTCACGGCGCTGGAGCCAGGCGAGATCGTGACCGCCATTCGGATTCCGACTCCCGCGGCGGGACATGGCTATGCCTATGAGAAGCTCAAACGCAAGATCGGCGACTATGCGACAGCCGCAGCTGCCGTTGTGCTGACCTTAAGCGGAGGCAAGGTGGCCAATTGTTCGATCGGCCTGACCAATGTGGCGGAGACGCCGTTGTGGGCCGAAGAGGCGAGCAAGATCCTGACCGGCTCGGCGCTCGACGCTGCGACAGTAAAGAAAGCGGCGGCGGCCGCGGAAGCCATTACCTCGCCGGCGAGTGACGCTCGCGGACCAGCTGCCTATCGCACCAAGATGGCAGGCGTGATGCTGACACGGGCCCTTGCCCGCGCCAAATCGCGCGCCGGCCTTTGAGCAACGGGGAGGAAACCATGGCGAAATCCCAGATTTCCCTGACCGTGAACGGCAAGAAAGTGGAGGAGCTGGTCGAGCCGCGCATGCTGCTCATCCACTTCCTGCGCGAACAACTTCAACTCACCGGTCCGCATATCGGCTGCGATACCAGCCATTGCGGTGCGTGCACCGTCGATCTCGACGGCAAGTCGGTGAAGTCATGCACCATGTTTGCGGTGCAAGCGAACGGTGCGGACATCCGCACGATTGAGGGTATGGCTGCTGCAGATGGGACGCTGCACGCGCTGCAGGAAGGCTTCCGTGAAATGCACGGACTGCAGTGCGGCTTCTGCACCCCGGGCATGATCGTGCGGGCGTATCGCCTTCTGCAGGAAAACAAGAATCCGACCGAAGACGAAATCCGCTTCGGCATCTCCGGCAACCTGTGCCGCTGCACGGGCTACCAGAACATCGTCAAAGCCATTCAATACGCTGCCGCCAAGATCAGCGGCGTGCCGTTCCAGGAGGCTGCAGAATGAACGAAATGACCCCCACCTCCGCCGAACGCGCTGAAAAGCTCCAGGGCATGGGCTGCAAGCGCAAGCGCGTTGAGGACATCCGCTTCGTTCAAGGCAAGGGCAACTATGTCGATGACATCAAGTTGCCGGGCATGTTGTACGGCGATTTCACGCGTTCCCCGCACGCGCACGCCCGCGTCAAGAAGATCGACACGACCAAGGCCGCCGCAGTGCCCGGCGTCGTGGCGGTGATCACCGCGGAAACTCTCAAGACCGTCAATCTCGCCTGGATGCCGACGCTTGCCGGCGATGTGCAAATGGTGCTCGCCGACGGCAAAGTGCTGTTCCAGAACCAGGAAGTGGCCTTTGTCATTGCCGAGGACCGCTACACCGCGGCGGATGCGGCCGAACTGGTCGAGGTCGAGTACGAAGCTCTGCCATGCAACGTGGATCCCCTCAAGGCGATGTCCGCGGATGCGCCTGTGATCCGCGAAGATATCAAGGACAAGAAAGAAGGCGCCCACGGCCCGCGCAAGCATCCCAACCACGTCTTCAATTGGCAGGCCGGCGACAAGGCCAAGGCCGACGCGGCCTTTGCCAAAGCGGACGTGACGATCAAAGAGATGATCCCCTATCCGCGCGTGCATCCTTGCCCGCTTGAGACCTGCCAGTGCGTAGCGTCATTCGACAAGATCAAAGGCGAGCTCACCTTGTGGGGCACGTTCCAGGCGCCGCACGTCATCAGGACCGTCGGCTCGCTGATCTCGAAGATCCCCGAGCACAAGATCCATGTGATCGCTCCCGATATCGGCGGCGGTTTCGGCAACAAGGTCGGCGCCTATCCGGGTTACATCTGCGCGATCGTTGCGTCGATCGTGACCGGCCGTCCGGTAAAATGGGTGGAAGATCGCATTGAGAATCTTTCGACCACTGCGTTCGCGCGCGACTTCTTTATGGAGACGGAGATCGCGGCGACGAAAGATGGCAAGGTGACCGGCTTGCGCTGCTACACGGTCGCCGACCACGGCGCGTTCGATGCTTGCGCCAACGCCACCAAGTGGCCGGCCGGTCTGTTCAGCATTATCAGCGGCTCATACGACTTCCCCGCCGCACACGTATCGGTCGATGGCGTCTACACGAACAAGGCGCCGGGCGGTGTTGCCTATCGCTGCTCGTTCCGCGTTACCGAGGCGGCCTATGCGATCGAGCGCGCCATGGATATCATGGCGCAGAAACTCAAAATGGATCCGGCGGAATTCCGGATGAAGAATCTCATCCGGCGCGAGCAGTTCCCGTATACCTCGGCGTTCGGCTGGGTCTACGACTCCGGCGACTATCAGACCGCTCTCACCAAGGCGATGGAGACGGTCGGATACAAGCAACTTCGCGAGGAGCAGAAGAAACGCCAGGAGGCATTCAAGCGCGGCGAGACGCGTGAGTTGATGGGCATCGGCGTTGCGTTCTTCACCGAGATCGTCGGCGCAGGGCCTTCGCGCAATTGCGACATCCTCGGCATCGCCATGTTCGATTCCGCGGAGATCCGCATCCATCCCACGGGCAGCGGCATCTGTCGTCTCGGGACGAAGTCACAGGGGCAAGGCCACGAGACGACCTATGCCCAGATCATCGCAACTGAGCTGGGGATTCCCGCCGACAACATCATGGTCGAGGAAGGCAATACCGATACGGCGCCCTACGGCCTCGGCACCTACGGGTCGCGGTCAACGCCGGTGTCAGGTGCCGCGACCGCGATGGCGTGCCGCAAGATCAAGGCAAAGGCGCAGATGATCGCTGCATACATGCTGGAAGTGCACGACGACGATCTTGAGTGGGATGTCGATCGCTTCCGCGTGAAGGGCAATCCGGAACGCTTCAAGACGATGACCGAGCTTGCCTGGGCGGCCTATCACGAAGTGCCGCCTGGCATGGAGCCTGGTCTGGAGGCGATCAACTACTACGACCCGCCGAACTTTACTTACCCCTTTGGCGCCTACATCTGCGTGATGGATGTCGACGTCGACACCGGATCAACCAAAGTTCGTCGGTTCTATGCGCTCGACGATTGCGGCACGCGCATCAATCCAATGATCATCGAGGGACAGATCCACGGCGGACTGACCGAAGCCTTTGGCATCGCTATGGGCCAGGAAATTCACTACGACGAGGATGGCAACGTGACCACCGCGTCGTTGATGGATTATTTCCTGCCGACCGCGGTCGAGACCCCGAAATGGGAGACCGACTGGACCACGACTCCGTCGCCGCACCATCCGATCGGCGCCAAAGGAGTTGGAGAAAGCCCGAACGTAGGCGGCGTGCCGTGCTTCTCGAACGCGGTGAACGATGCTTTTGCGTTCCTCGGTTCGACGAATATCGCGATGCCGCACGACAACTGGCGCACGTGGACGGCAGCCGACAAACTCGGTCTGCATCGGTGAGTACGGCAGGGCAGGTATTTGCGGCGCCGGAGCGATCCCGGCGCCGCATGCCTATATAATGGGGGAGCATGACCCTGAACCGCGACGATATCGCGAACCGGCTGGCCGCCGTCGGCTACATTGCCGATCACGATGTGGCGACCGCGATATGGCTGATGGACTTCCTCAAGCGGCCGCTGCTGCTTGAGGGTGAAGCCGGCGTCGGCAAGACCGAAGTTGCAAAGGCTCTCGCCGCGGTGCACGGCGCCGAACTGATCAGGCTGCAATGTTACGAAGGCCTCGATCAGAATGCGGCCCTCTACGAGTGGAATTACCAGCGTCAGCTCCTCGCTATCAAGACGCGAGAGGGTGCGGGGGCAAACGCCGACGTCATCGAAGAGCATATTTTTTCCGAACGTTATTTACTCGAACGGCCTTTGCTGGCTGCGATCCGTCGCGAGAAGCCTCCGGTGCTTCTCGTCGACGAAGTAGACCGTGCGGATGAGGAATTCGAAGCTTTCCTGCTCGAGCTGTTGTCTGATTTTCAGGTCAGTATACCAGAGCTGGGAACCATCAAGGCTACCTCGATCCCGCGTGTTGTGCTGACGTCGAACGGGACGCGCGAGCTGTCGGACGCGCTGCGCCGGCGTTGCCTCTATCACTACGTCGATTTCCCGGACGTCGATCGCGAAGCAAAGATCATCATCACGCGCACGCCGGGCATCGATACGACGCTGGCTCTGCAGATTGCACGCATGGTTGCCAGCGTGCGCAAGGAAGATCTGCGCAAGGTTCCTGGTGTTGCCGAAACCCTGGATTGGGCGGCAACGCTGACGGGTCTCGATCTGCATGACCTGCAGCAGGAACCGGAGGTCGTGCACGAGACCATGATGTGTTTGCTCAAGACGCGCGAGGATCGCAGTCGTCTGACGCGCGAGGTGACCGAACGGCTGCTGGGCAAGGTGGCCTGAATGAGTGCTGGCGCGCGACAATCCGCGAACGCGAATCCTGAGTCAGGCGGGTGGTTTGCCGCGCGCCGCCGGTTGGCCGGGTTCGCACATACGTTGCGCGACAACGGCTTCAAGGTTGGCGTGGCCGAAACCGGCGACGCACTCGCGATCCTTGCAGGGCCATTGGCAACGCGACCCTCCACGTTGAAGCCTGCATTTCGCGCGCTGTTCTGCGCAACGCACTCGGACTGGGATCGTTTCGACGAGGTTTTCGATGCCTATTGGCTGGGCCGCGATGTTCATCAGGCGCGTGTACTTGCAGGCTCGGCATTTGAAGGACGCGCGCCTGGCCGGCATCTCAAGGATGTCGGAACTCCGGCGGGAGCACCGGGCCTTCCGGATCATTCCGAACGACACGATGACGTTGGAGATGATGCAGGCGACGGACGCGGCAGGCGCGAGGGCGCGTCTCGGTTCGAGAACCTCGCAAGCACTGACCTACGCCATATCGTGGACCCGGCCGATGTGGCCCAGGGCCACGCGCTCGCGGCGCGACTATCGCGGGTGATGCGGGCGCGGCTGGTGCGTCGCGAGCGCGTGCGCCGGCGTGGGCGGCGTCTCGATCTGCGCCGCACCATTCACCGAAATATCTCGCACGGCGGCACGTTGCTTGATCTCGCTTGGCGCCGGCGCAAGATCAAACCATTGCGGCTGGTTTTTCTTCTCGATGCGTCGGGTTCAATGAGCCTCTATACGGCGTTTTTCGTTCGCTTCCTGCACGGTATTGTCGATGCGTTTCACGAATCGGAAGCTTTTGTCTTCCATACGAGACTGGCGCATGTGTCCGCATCGCTGCGCGATCGCGATGTCACGCGTGCAGTCGACAAGCTGGCGTTGATGGCGCAAGGCATCGGCGGTGGAACAAAAATCGGCGAGAGCCTGGCGACTTTCAACCGTTGGCATGCGCGACGTGTGATCAATTCGCGCACGGCGGTAATGATCGTTTCGGACGGCTACGACACGGGCACGCCCGAGCAATTAAGCGAGGAAATGCGACGTCTGCGCCGGCGATGTCGACGCATTATCTGGCTCAACCCGCTGATCGGCTGGCGTGATTACAGCCCGCAGGCACGCGGCATGCAGGCGGCGCTGCCCTATGTCGATCTGTTTGCGCCAGCGCATAGCATCGAGAGCCTCGCCGCGCTCGAACCTTACCTTGCGAGAATTTGATGGATAGCGCCTCCGACATCCTGCGCATCATCTCGGCACGCAAGGCGGCCGGCGAACCTTTTGCGCTTGCGACCGTCGTGCGCACGGTGGCGGCGACGGCCGCCAAGGCCGGCGCAAAGGCAGTCATTCTGCCGGATGGTACGATTTCGGAAGGGTGGATCGGTGGCGGTTGTGCACGTGCGGCGGTTCTCAAGGCGGCCAAAGATGCACTCACCGACGGAAAATCGCGCCT
>Ga0310887_10000507_pt1 | contig 10400 bp, 9 predicted proteins | sample T60D4metaG_FD_202509 | JGI IMG/M metagenome (GOLD analysis project Ga0310887, IMG submission 202509) | Lab incubated soil microbial communities from West Virginia University Organic Research Farm, Morgantown, WV, United States - T60D4 | ecosystem: Environmental > Terrestrial > Soil >...
TTACACCCCTTTATATTATCATTTCCACCACCCCCGCTAATCGTATCAGCATCATCAGTACCTACAATAATATCATCGACATTGCCCGGACTACCATTTCCATCCAGTCCAGGACAATCACTACTTACAGTGAGAGAAAATGAAGCAGATGGTTGATTTACAGATTCAGTTGTTTGAGCAAAGGCTACATTGGGAAATATGGGCAAGAAAGACCAAGACGGAGCTCCTGCCTTGTCAGTTTGAGCAGTGTGGGGGTTGTGAGATATGAAGTGGGAAACACGGGATGGTTGATTTTCGGAGCCATAAGGTTGAGCATATGCCACATTTCGGAAGAAGGAGAACGACGGAGACGGTTGACTTCCTGTGTTGACAACCTCAGCAGGTGGTTGATTAGGTGGAACGGGGAAGTGAGAAGCACCAGATGGTTGATTTCCTGTGTTGACAATTGAAGTATATACTAAACCATTTCTTACACTCATAGCAGTGAAATGCGAATCTACGTTAGGACGTTTTTGATTATATAACGCCTGCGTCGAGAGAACAGGGGAAAGTGCAAGGGATGATGAAATAAGGAAAATGAAGGCAAAATAGAGAATACGATTAGCTATGACCAAACTCCTATTACCAAACTCTTTCTATTTATAATTGGACGTATATTAAGTTAGTAAGAAAAATTACCGAAAAATCTACTACTCTTTTATTTTTTAATCGAAAATTCTGTTTTTTTAGTCATGAAGTCTTCTAAATACATATCTTCGCTAAGTAGTTCAATACGACCTCATGTTGCATAATACCTCAACATACAATTTAAATCCCAGCAGCATCTGTAGCTGATAATTCGCTAGTAATAAACAAAGTTCACGATACAAGTCTTACTTCAAAATTATGCTTGCCCGCAGTCATGTCATACGTCATCGGAGAATTACAGGAACTGTATGACTCATCATCAAGTGCGCATTCAAACACATAGCCTTGTGGACCCTTTTCCGCTAAAGACTCCGTTGTATTACTAGCATGAGCCGAGAATGTGAAAGTCACTTTCTGAGGAGATATGAAATCTCCTGGAGACAAAGCATTGCCTGCCTGACCAACTGCTGAGTCAATCACTACAGTGGGTTCCAATATAGGACAGATTTTGGTGCCATTAGTATTATTGTCTATACCATTGGTGCAAGTAGAGACCGGTGGAGAACAGGCGATAGTATCGTTATTGGTACCAGTAACATTGTTGTCTACTCCAGTGCCACAGGGATCAGAGACCGGTGGAGAGCAGGATACGTTAATGACACCGCTGTTAATCGTGCTAGTAACATTATTGTCTTTACCATTGTCACATGTTCCAAGTGATGGTGTCGTAGAATTAGTAGTAGTAGAATTAGCATCAACAGGAATGGTAGAATTGGTAGTAGCATCAACAGGAATGGTAGAATTGGTAGTAGCATCAACAGGAATGGTAGAATTAGTGTTGGTATTTGTAATTGCATTAGTATCTACAGGTGTGGTAGAATTAGTGTTGGTATTTGTAATTGCATTAGTATCTACAGGTGTGGTAGAATTAGTGTTGGTATTTGTAATTGCATTAGTAACTCTAATTGCAGTATCTGTAATTGCATTAGTATCAGTAATTGCACTATTAGTTTGAGCACATTGCGCATTACTGGCAGTGGCAATCGTACCTCCAGCTCCATTGTCGCATGCTTCAGAATTTAGAGAATTCATAGCTTGTTTTTGTTTTAATTTTGCCAAATTAGAAACAAGCCCTGGATCTGTTGTTTCATCGTTGATCACGTTTTGAAGAAGAGATTGATCATTAGTTATCTTGTCAAGGAGAGTATATTCTTTGCCATCTGCTTTAGAATCAGTTACTTCATTGTCTTTTTCAACAGCTGAATCTTTGTTGATATCACTTGATACCTTGTTGTCATTCACTTTCTGATCACTTGTTTGATCGGTTATTGTTTTGTCAGTTGTTGTATCATCGGTTGTTGTTTTGTCAGTTGTTGTATCATCGGTTGTTGTTTTGTCAGTTGTTGTATCATCGGTTGTTGTTTTGTCAGTTGTTCCATCGGTTGTATCGCTTGTATCGCTTGAATCCTTCGAGTCGTCAGTTTTTTGCTCACAATGCCCGTTCTTCCAAATTTCATCATTCTTACAGTCCTTTGAATCGCTAGAGTCCTTTGAATCGCTAGAGTCCTTTGAATCGCTAGAGTCCTTTGAATCGCTAGAGTCCTTTGAATCGCTAGAGTCCTTTGAATCGCTAGAGTCCTTTGAATCGCTAGAGTCCTTTGAATCGCTAGTGCTATCGGTCGAATCATCGGCCAAAGCCAGAGAAATAAATCTTAGGCCAGCCGGAGATCCATTTTTAATAAATAAAGGATTTAAAACTATAGAACAAAAGATCGCAAAGAGAAATATAATATAAAACTTTTTCACTCTTTAGTCTAATAAAAATCAGCTGTTTAAACCTTTTCGAATCTTTTTATACAACCTCCTGATAATTCAGAAACAAAATACGCGACTTAGGATAATCTCATAAATCAAAAATTGGACAAACAATATCGTCATTCCAACGAGAGAAATTATAGATATTTACTTTTCAATGCACCAATTATTCAGATTTGTCTGGATGATACAAAAGAATTTTAAAAGCTATTTTAATAGGCATGGTATCGACAATGGTTGCGTTATTAGAAAACCTGCTGAAATACAAATACAAATATCTTCTCGGATGTTTGTTTCTCTCATCATTTCTCCTAGTGGCAACAATTTCAATCAGGGCAGAGAACGCCATAAATGTATCAAATGAAAATAGTGAAAATCCATATTCAATTGTTGTGATAAAGGATTACTTCGAGGTTATAGGAGTGTTTTTAGATATTGGAGTTATCTTACTTTTGTGGAAAACTGTAAAAGACTTTGCTGAACTGGCAAAGGTAAGCAAATTACAAACAGAAGTCAGATTCAGACCCTGGGTTGGACCCAATGGAGGAATTGAGTTGTTAAGAGAAGACGATAATAAAAAACAATACTCTATAACAATGAAGAATTTTGGTGAAGTTCCCGCTTCAAACGTGATAGTGTCATGCACCATTACCGATTCAATGCCTGACAAACTATCAATCATAAAGGAGAACACTAAAACAGACAGTAAGAATCAGTTTCAATTAGGACCTCTTTTACCCGGTATGGAAAAGAGATATTGGGTCTTTATAGAAAATGAGAGATATAGAAAAGCAATGGACGGTACCTCAAACATTTTCGTTTTTATTTATTTTATGTATCTGTTTTCAGGCGGTAAAAGTGGCTATGGAATGATAAGTCAATTGGACAGCAAGACGAACAATTTCGTCCATAAAGAGATGTGGATTGATTAGGATATTTGTCACGAAATATGCTCTAAAGTTTCGAACTTACGCTAATGACTAAAAGAATTTTAGAATTTTGCACTTAATTCTTAAGACTAAAGTATTACTAATCTATTAAGTTTATATATTATAAAAATAAATCCATGAATATGCTAAATACTAGGACTTTCATAGCATTAAGCATAGTTGCAGCATTACTTTTCCTAACTGGAGCTCAAGTTTTCACATATGCAATGCCAAATGCGACATCCATGGTTGGAAATATGACAAATGCAACAATAGCTAATGCAACCAGTGCCGGCAATATGAGCGGAAATATTTCTGGTTGCGATACTAGATGCTAAAATCGACTTCGACTCAGACAATATTTCATGAATGTTAATGTCTGAAAAAATATTTTTTTTTCTTTTTCCAAGTCAAGTAAAAAGATTTCAATAATCTTCTTAGTTATTGTCACATTACTTGTTATTGAAAATGTAGATCAAATCGTTGCAGATTTTTTGGTGGATTTCAACACATCCATTAGAGGAATATCTTTATTCACCATTATTTCGATTGGTTATGTACTAGGCCAATTTTTTTTACTGAAATTATTGGATTCAAGCAGTAGTGCATTAAAAGCAAGGTCTACTTTAATTTCGGCTTTACATAAATCTGTTACTATAGTACAGTACGTATTGGCTGCAAATGTAATTTTGGTTCTTATTCAGATGTTACTTTTGTCAAAGTATTCAACTATATCTTTATTATTTGTTACTTATATTAGTAATTTTGTTACCGGTGCTTTACTTTTTATATTTGCCTTGAGGTTCATATCCTGGTATAAGGACAAGAAGCAGAGCATAGGAATCTTATTGTTTGCCCTTGCGTTTTTTATTCTAGCAACATCAGAAATCATTTCAGGTTTAGGTTCGGGAGATTTGCTCTCTCAAAAAGACTCTATCATTACACCCCAATCCGAGGTTAAATTCAGCGACAATCCGGAGGGAAGCTTCTTTAATATCTTTTTCTCTATTTATCATTATGTTGATTACATTTCATTTTTGCTAACTCTTATAGGAAGCTCGCTCCTACTATATCATTACAGCAGAAAAACTAATGCTCCCAAAATGATTTTAATTATTGCGTTACCAATATTAGGTTATACCAGTACAATACTTGATGCGTTGAACATATACGATACAGATACAAATCCTGATCTTTTCTCGTTTTACATTTTTCAAAAGTTAGTTTCTATCTCTACGGGAGCTCTCTTTGCATTTTCCTTTTGGATAATTCTAAGGAGATTGCCTGATAGTTCAATCAAAACTTTTCTCAAATTAACAGCTTATGGATTCATACTTTTGTACATCTCTAATCACGTTAGCGTCAATACAGCGTCCTATCCTCCTTATGGCATAAACTCACTTTCATTGTTACCACTTTCGGCATATTTCGTCTTATTTGGTCTATACTCATCTGCCCTGTCTCTTTCCCAAGATATTACTTTGCGTCAGCATCTGAGAGCTCTGGCCAAAAATGACAACAATCTACTGTCTAGCATTGGAACTGCTCAAATGGAATCAGAAGTGAAAAGAGCGGTCGGCGAACTCAAAGACGTAGCAGATGTACATGAAAAAGAATTATCAGAAAAAACTGGAATTGAAACACCAGTACCCGAATCGGAAATAGAAGATTATTTAAAACAAGTCATTGAAGAGGTAAGTAGAGCCAGAAAAAAATAATGTAAAGTGATCAAACTATAGGTAAACTTTCCGCTTCAGACACTTTTGGGCATTGCGCAAAATAGCCTAACTAAAGGTAATCCTTGACGTAATTTGATATAATTAGCTGTATAGCAGATTCAATTATTTTTCCATGGTCAGCATCAACTTCAGTGCTCATTAACAATAAATGCTCATCTTCTAATGGCATTGTAACTTGCTTTACTTTTTCATACTCTTCCATGGCATATCGTGCTTTGCCAATCCTGTCAGCTAACTTATTATGAAGCCTCCATCTTTCAAGAGTGATTAAATTTGATTTTTTAAATTCATCATCACTAAGAAAACTTTTGATACCTTCTCTGTATCCTCCGTTTTTTAATTCACCCGTATTGTCACAAACTCCTGCAAAACGGACCTTTGGATCAAGATTAAGAACGTCGTTACAGAGTTTTTCAAAGTCCACATTGAATTCAATATTGTGACTATTTAAAATACTATACTACATGAGGTCTGATAGGACGTAAGAATTAGACAACTTTATACTACCAAATTGAAATTAATGAGATAATGACGAAATGTGTTGCATTCCACTCATACAAGGGCGGTACAGGCAAATCTACAATCAGCTCGAACTTGTCAGCTGCTCTAGCAAAAAAGGGATTAACCACTGTTTTATTAGATGTCGATGTATATGCTCCTAGTCTTCAGGACTACTTTCAATGGCAGCCAAAGAAATCTATTAATGATTATCTCTTTGAAAATGCCGAGATTGATGAAGTTATACACGATTTATCGACAGTGTTAAATAAATTTCCATCTAACGATGGCGAACAATCAGACTCTTCGAAAGGAAAATTATTTGTAGCCTTTTCCAGTACCTCAAAAGATGAAATATACAAGCTCGATGGTGCGGTAAGACAAGAGGGTTCCAAGATACAATTACTAAGAAAATTTCTTATGCTGAGAGAGGAGATTGTTGCCAAGTACAATGCAGATTTTATCATAATTGATACGAGTCCGGGTATTCGGTATTGGTCTATCAATTCTCTCGCAATTGCCGATACAATTCTTCTTTCGCTCAAGTTGGACGGTATTGATCTAAAAGGAACTCGGCTTTTGGCAAAGGAAATTTATGAAAGCCTCACGAAGCTTGGAACTAAATCGTATTTATTGTTAAACAGAGCTGCGGGTTATTGTTTACCCGCTAGTTTGGCAGATCAACAGTCCTCATCAACACAGGAAATGTACAATAATACCGTTGGCAATCAAGCTACGGTAGTATCCAAACTTAACGAAGACATTGGGATGGATACAATACTTTCTATTCCCTGTTATTGTGACATTCAGTTTGATAGTAATGAATTTTTGACGGCACTGAAATTTCCAGATCACCCATTTGCGGGCAAGATTGATGCATTGATAGAAAAATTAAAGAATATTTAGAGTTAAATTTAAAAAATCGAAGATACTCAACATCAATCAAGATAATGCCTGAATTAAGGATTCCAGGGCTTTCAAGCTTATTAGGAGAGGCTACTGCTGAGAAGACTGATTCTGCAATAATTTTACTAATGAGTCCTCCTGGAGGAGGCAAAACTCTCTTTTGTCGGCAGATGATAACAGATAGCCTAGAAAGTGGATTTTTATGTATATATATTAACTCGAGTATGACGCGCAAAGAGTATGGGAAACTTTTCAACAATGTCACTGATCCAGAAATTAAGAACTTGAAATTTTTGAATCCTTATTTAGTATCTACTAGCGACAAAGAATTAGAAAATTCTACTGGTATAAACGATCCCAAGCTCTCCGCCACTCTACAGGAGATTCAAAATATAATAGATGAATGGTCCGCATCTAATACTAATATTGGTGATCCATCTCATCAGGCAACGGGATCTACCCTTAACAATCCTCCAAAGTGTGCTATTGTTCTTGATTCGCTAACACATATGTTTACAATATTTGAAGAGGACAAAGTATTGAAGTTTATAAATGCATTATCTTTTATCATTAAGGAACTAGAAGCCATTTCTCTTATTACTATGTCTGGTACTCAATCTAGTAATGAACCAATTTTGAATAAGTTAAGTTCAATTTTTGATATTGTATTTGAGATCGCGATTCAAGAAGAATCAGACAAGATTAAACGAAAGCTTAGATTAGTATCGATTAAAGGAGGAAGTAGTAAGTCATCTTCAACTCTATTCAATATTGAACAAGACGGAAATTTAAAATTTGAATCAGAAGCAAGCTCGAAATCAAAATTTTCTATTTGTGGTCTTTGTAAAGCACCGATACTAGAAGAACCAGAGTATTACCTAGATATGCCGTTCCATCACAGCCATGTTAAGATTTACATGAAGCTTGCTGGTGCCTTTGGTCAAGCTCGTGTATCCGATGTAGGCCCTTCTGGGGTTATCGAGGCCGCATTTTTCTTTGTAGACGTAGTAGGGCTGTCAGATCCTGCCCTATCTGTGAGAAGGCAGATAGAGAAGATTGAGGCATTAAATGACATGATAGGTCATTGTGAAATATTCAAGAAAACTTCTGACAAAAGGGTTCTTCCCACAGGTGACGGTATGGCCATAGGCTTTATGTTAAGTCCTGAATCGCCTCTTCAACTTGGAATCGAATTGCATCAAGCTTTGAAAAAATATAACACTCATACGCATAAAGAAGATGGATCATTTCTTGATGTCCGAATTGGTCTTGCCTCTGGTTCTGTGTTTATAGTAAACGATGTAAATTCTAACCAGAATATATGGGGACCCGGTATTATTTTTGCAAGACGTGTTATGGATGTAGGAGATGGGGGACATATATTGTTAGCAGGACCACTAGCTGAATCTCTGTTGGCATTGGATGATAAGTACAGAAATATAATAAAATTACTTGGTGATTTTCAGGTAAAACATGGACAGATTATAAAGATATATTCTGCATACTCTCCAAACGAATTTGGCAATCCTGTTACGCCTGCTCGTTTCAAACCTTAGTACCCGCAATTTTCTATCTATTCCTGTTGTTACTCTCTTAGATATTTTTAAGCTAATATGACAATATACAAAGATTGTATCTAAAATATCCTAGTAGTTCTTGAAACGGGTATATACCCTCATCCTTATCTCAGTCTACTAAAAAGCTCTGATTATTTGATTACTTTAATTGAATCAAAAGAAAAACTCTCCTGGATAAGAGAATGATTTTTTAATCCTTATTGAATTTTAAGTACGGCCCTGAATCGTAATTCTCCTTTCACAACTTTTTCGTAGGCGACATTCATTTCATCCAATGGAAAAGATTCTGTCATAACACGAACCTTACCCTTAGCTACATAATCTAACGCCTCGTAGAGATATTCTCTATCATTTTGCACTGATCCTATAATGCGACCTCGCCCGTAAAGTAAATGACCTGTCACAATTAGAGGTTCATCTGAAATTCCCATTAAAACCAGTCTTCCATCAGGTCTTAAGCCCTTTAGAGTATTACTGGTAGCCTTGTAAGAGTTACTTGTGGCTAAAATCACATCTGCACCACCAGAATTCTTCAAACCTTTGCCATCTGATACTACTGCATTTGCACCAAGTTTGTATGCTAATTCTTCTTTATCTTTAGAATGTGTAATGGCGATTGTTTCAAATCCACAGACCTTAGCATATTGAATAGCCAGATGCCCCAAACCTCCAACACCAACAACTGCTATACGTTCATGTGGTTTAGGTTCGGCAATTCTCAAACCACTATACACAGTATATCCAGCACAGAATATCGGTGCCGCTTGTTCATATTCTAGTCCTTCAGGTAGTAATTGCGTCGCATCTGAATAAGCTACCATATATTCTGCATGTCCTCCGGCAATGTTAACACCAGTTCCAATCTGCTCTAAGCAAAACAATGACTTTCCTCTTTGGCACCATTCGCATCTGCCACATGTATACTGCGTCCAAGGTACCCCGACTCTATCCCCTATTTTTCTAGTTGTAACACTTTGACCTAACTCGACTATTTCTCCAACTGGCTCATGACCTAGTGTATTGGGAAGACGAGCTGGAAGTTTACCTTCCGTCATATGTACATCAGTATAACAGATTCCGCTTGCATGCATCTTGATAAGGACTTGGTTCGGGTCTGGTTTAGGGATTGGAATATCTTTTAATTGCCATTTGCCGCGAACTTCTTGGACTATCGCCGCTTTCATTATGAATCAAATTCATTCTTATTCAGGCCTAAAATATTTCTTTTGAAGGTCAATCAGATATAGATCAAAATAATAAATAGTGCTGAAAAATGTAATGCGAAGAAATCACATCGGTTGTTCTCAACAACTCTATCTGTAACCGTTTTGATTACTGCTATTGTAGCTGCGAGCACATGAGGAGTCCATGCATTTGATTAATGTTTTTTATCAAAATCGCCACTTTCAGCAAGTAAATTAACAAGTAGAATAATTCTTGTCCTCTGGCCCATCTACAACCAAACCCCTAGACTGGTTACCCAGTATTTTGGTGAATACCTACTTCTTTATTTTTAACTTGTATCATCAATAAATTAGAATCTAGTGACTTAATTACGCTCAATTTCTAGCTGTCGTTTTATAACCAAAATGGTTCCAGCCCTTCAATATGTGAACTATTATAAATTATAATGATCAATATGCTATATGAAGTATATCGTCATACCGCTTTTCATTATTACTATATTATCGTTACCAAATTTAGGTTTTTCTCAATCTTCAGTTAATTCGTCAGCTGGAGGAGAGAAAGAAGTAAGACTAGCTTCTCCTATTTTGCAGAAAGTTTCTGATAAAGGAACATATTTAGTAACTATAAAATCTGGACAATCATCTCTTCCTACTGGATTGAATATAGAGATAGTTTTTCTAAATAAATCATCTCCACACCTTAGTGGTCCACCTCCAAATTCCGAATCCAATATCTCAAGCACGGAATATGCTAAGAATAGCGGAATGGTAATACCTTCTGTTGTTGAAAAAACTCTTCCTGTAAAAAGTTATGACATCGCAATAAATTCTAAGGATGGAAAAGAAATATGGAATAAAACTAATCAGGTACCTCAGGGAGGCCGTGGACCTCAAACAATTGCATTGAAGGATTATAACGTTGGAAATGTAACGATTACAATCAAGAATATAGTTCCTGATCCCTCACTTGTAAGTACACTAAACGATCAAAAAGTAAATGGTACTCAAGTACTGGCAGGATTAAGTCAAAATAGTTCGAAGCCTCCAACTGATTCAGTTAAGTTTGAAACAAGCATCGTAGTAGTTTGATATTTTCAAAACATAGTTGGAATGTTGACCTCT
>Ga0310887_10000509_pt1 | contig 10357 bp, 10 predicted proteins | sample T60D4metaG_FD_202509 | JGI IMG/M metagenome (GOLD analysis project Ga0310887, IMG submission 202509) | Lab incubated soil microbial communities from West Virginia University Organic Research Farm, Morgantown, WV, United States - T60D4 | ecosystem: Environmental > Terrestrial > Soil >...
CGCAGGGTCCTAACTAGCAGATTTCACGAGACCGCTCTGCCAGGGCGGTCTGGCACCCCCCTTGCCTGGATTCAGGTGCGCCACGAAACCGGAGCACGTTGACACCGAAAGGGGAGGGGCGGAAATGCGTGAAGCCATCAGCCATTCGGGGCTGCGGATGCATCAGTGGCTGATCCTGTTCGGAGCCCTGCTGTACGGGATCATCTACATGGGCGTCCTCGAGCCACGCGGCATCGCCGCCTGGTTTGCCAATCAGCCCGAAGTCGCGCGCGCCTTCAGCGATCCGCACTTCGGCCGCGCCGACGCGTTCATCCTGCTGTTCTCGACACTCTTTCTGGGGCCGCTGGCCCTGCTGCTGGGATTGATGGCGCTGGTGTTCCTGCTCGCGGTGTTCGGCGGCTTCCTGCTCCCGATCGTGCGCTGGTTCCGTCTCCCCGACTGGGTCGCGACGGCCTCGGTGCTGGTCGGCGTGGTCACGGCCCTCTGGCTGCAGAGCGAGATGTGGCTGCCCCGGTCGATATGGTTCCTTGGCCTGCTGGCGCGGGCCTGCCGGGTCGTCGTCAGCGTCTGATCGCGCGCTCGCGCTCGAAGCCCGGCAGGATCGCCTTGATGAAGGCGTTGCGGACGAGACCGATCAGCGTCTCCCACGTGCTCGCCTTTGGATTCTCGAGCGGCCCCGAGACCGGAATTACCGTCGCCACTTCCTCCCGCGGCCGGTTCTTGAGCACCTTGCCGAGCACGTCGACCGCTTTCTCCTTCAGCTTCTGACCGAACGACTTGTCCTCGTCTTGCCCCGGGCTATAGCCGGTGAGGTCTCTGAACAGCGGTTTGACGTAGCCCTCGACGCGCCCGTTCTTGACGTGGAGCTCCGAGTACACGGAGAACACGCCGGAGACGACGTCGACCTTGGCGTGGGCGCGCAGGAGATCGTTCATCGCCTTGAGGTCGGTGTTCTCGATCCGGACGTCGAGATCGAAGTCGGGGCCGGTGAGCTCGGGACGAAACGTCGCTTTCACCGCCGTCGCCCCGCTGCCCATGAATCGGCCGGTGAGCTTCGCGGTGGCCGTGCCCTCCGTCCGCTGGTTGCTGAAGTTCTCCATGACGAGATCGGTGTTCGCCAGGAACACCCGGTAGTGCGGGGCCGCCTGCTCGTTGACGAAGCCGACGGTGGCGCCGCTCGCGCTCACCCGCCGAGCCTTGAGCAGGACGCCCGGCTTGTTCGAGACCTCCGTGGCCGCCTGCGCGGTCGCCTTGGCCGCCTGCTTCACGGGCTCGACCGTCCGCTTGTGGTAGGCGTAGTCAGCCTCGAGTCCGTCGACCCGCACCTCTTCGAGGTCGACGATCTTGACCTCGGGCGCGTACTCGACGTTGCCCTTGCCGCCGAAGGTGCCGGCCGTGAGGGTGAAGCCATAGCGGGCCGCGATGGGGCCGAAGTAGTCGAGGGCGACGCGCTCGAGGGCGATGTGACCCTTGACCCCGGCGTAGGGCACGCGCAGGAAGTCGGCCTGGCCCTCGATCTGAAGCCGGCCCTCGTCGAAGATGGTGGCCTCGATCCGCACGGGCGAGGGATACACGTCGGGGGCCGACCGCACGTTGCGAACGTCGTTCACCACGACCTCGATCCGCCGCAGCGTGAGCGGCCGGATCTGGCCGGTGTCCACGTAGGTCACCGAACCGTTACGGATGCGGAGCTCGTTGAGCTTCAACGGGTAGATCGCCTGCAGTGCCTCCTGCCAGCCGTGCTCCTTGACCGGCGTGGGATCTTCGAGCTCCCGGGCGAGGTGGGTGTGGTCGACATAGATTGCGGGCGCCCAGACCTGGAAATCCGCCACCACCCGGCGATGGACGAGGGCGCCCCACTGCACGCTGGCGGTGAGCTGTGGCACGCGGAGCACCGGCGGGTCTGGATGCGCATCCTGCACGAAGACGAGGTCGTGGAGATCGACCGCGAAGCCGATCGGGTGGAAGTTCAGCCGGCCGATACGCGCGGTGTAGCCCTTCATCCGCGCGTTCATCTGGCGCTCGGTCATACGGCGCAGCGGCTCGTCGATCAGGAACGCGATCACGTAAGCGATCGCGAGGACCACCGCCAGAGCACCGAGGAGCCACTTCCAGCGCCTGCGCACATGTCCCTCCTACCGCGAGAAGGAGCAAGGGAAATGCCACCCATGACGTTGAGTCACCGGGCGTTCAGCGCGATGATCGCCGCATGAGCCGCTGGGCCGCGCTGCTCCTGCTGGCCGTCCTGGCGGCGCCCGCCGGCGCCCAGGGATCGCGCAACATCCGTGTCGCCGTGGATTTCCGCCAGACCGCCGAGCAGGGCCGCGACGCCGTGCAGGGCGGCGGCTCGGTGATCATCACCGAGCGGGGCGGCGTCCGCCCGCGCGCCGGCGGCGGCGGGGAGAGCACGGAGCGGCGCGGGCGGCGCTCGACGGGGATCTTCACGCTCGTGCAGGACGGCGGCGAATCGCTGCTGACGGTCGCCACCCAGATCCCCGTCCAGCAGATCGCGTTCTATCGCGACTACGCTGCCGGCGCCGGCTACCTGGCGAACGGCATGGCCTTTCGAGAGGTCGGCACCTCACTCAAGGTCCAGGCGAGCCTCGTCGCCGGCAACCAGATCGGCGTGCGGCTGACACCGCGGATCAGCTATATCGCCGCCGACGGCTCCGGCGCGATCGAGTTCACCGAGGCGGCCACCGAGCTGGTCGTTCCCAGCGGACGGCCGGTCGTGCTCGGGGGCAGCACCAGCGAGACGCATACCGTGCTGCGCCAGCTGCTCGGCGTCGGCCGTGAGCTCGGCGTCACCGAGACGACGGTCGTCCTCACCGCGACCGCGCAGTGAGGCGCGCGCGGACGAGCAGCGCCACGCCCACGGTCACCATCACGGCCACCATCACACCCGGCAGGACGCCGACGTGCCGCGCGCCGAGCAGGCCGGACACGAATGGGCCGGCGAACATGCCCCCGTCCACCGACACCCGGTAGAGCGCGGTTCGCCACGCCACCTGCGCGGGCGGCGTGACGCTGCGCAGGATTCCGAGCGGCAGCATCCAGCCCGCCATGCTGAAACCGAACAGCGTGCACCCAACCGCCACCAGCGGTAACGAGCCGAAGCCGATCAGCGCCAGCGCGAGCGCGAAGACGAGCAGGACGCCGCCGAGCACCACCGGCGTGCCTCGCCGATCGGCCAGCGCTCCCAGGGGCAAGAGCGTCACGACGTCCACGGCCTGCGCGAGCATCAGCAGCCGGGCGATCCCCGCCCGATCGAGGCCGAACTCGCGGCTCCCGCGCAGCGGGATGGCGAACTGCTCGACGCTCGAGTAGCTCACCGCCACGGCCGCGCCGGCGGCGACGGCGAGCAGCGCCAGGACGGGAGCGGGCCGTGGCCCCGCCTCCGCGGCGCCACTCGGTGCGGCGCCGTCCTGGCTCCGCGCGAACAACGGGCGCGGCCCGTGGCTCTGGGGCCTCGGCAGCGCGCCCCGCAGCGTCGGCAGCAGGACGATATTCACGATCAGCGGCGCGCAGGCCAGGAGCAGCGCCGCGTTCCAGGGAACCGAGCGAGGCAGGACACTCAGGAGTGTCGCGCCGCTCAGCACGCCCAGCATGGCTGAGAACTCCACCCCGTTGAGCGAAGAGGCGAGGCCGGGACCGGCGCGATAGCGCAGGATCGCCGTGAGGCCACCCAGCATCGTGAGCGTGTGGCCCATGCCCATCAACGAGCGACCGACGACGAGCGCGCCGAAGCCGCTTCCGTACGCCAGCAGCAGCGCGCCGGTCAACGTGAGCCCCGGTGCCAGCACGAGCGCGCGCCCCAGGTGATGGGTGATGAACAGCCCAACGGGTAGGTTGGCAAGCATCCGCGCGAGCCCGAAGGCACCGGCCACCGCGCCGAGCTGCCAGTCGGCCAGGCCCGTCGCGGCGCCCAGCTCCGGCAGCAGCGCCGGAAAGGCCCCGATCGACACCGTCGTCGTCGCGCTCATGAGGCAGACCAGGACGATCAGGCGTCGTGCTGGCATGCCGCTTGTAACGTTGGTCGACGATCACACGACAAGGAGATGCGTATGCCCCCGAAGGGTGTGAAGAGTCGCAAGCGCACGCGTCAGTACGAGAAGGTGCTGAAGTCGATCAAGAGCGAGGGGCGCTACAAGGGGCGCCAGAAGGAAGTGGCGGCACGCATCGTGAACAAGACCCGGCGCAAGAAGGGCGAGACGCGTACTCGCCGGCAGCCCCGCAGCAGCGGCCGCAAGGCGGCCTGAGCCGCGCGCTCACGAGCCGGCGACGGCCCGCGCGCGACCGTACGCCGGCTGCTGCGCGCGCATCGTGTCGGGATCGGCGCCGGCCTTCACGGCCAGGTGGTACGTGAGGAGCTGCAACGGCACGACGGCCACGATCGGCGAGAGCAGCTCCGGCACCGCCGGCAGCGCGATGGTCTCGGCCGCCAGCGGCGCGATCTCGCGGTCGTCCTCGGCCACCAGGGCGACGACGGGCGCGCCGATCTCGGCGGCGACCCGCGCCACGTCGCGGCAACGCGCGTGCGACGGGCCGGGCGGCGCGATCAGGAAGACGACGTCGTCCGGCTCCAGCGCCGCCCAGGGGCCGTGGAGGAACTGCTCGCAGCCGAGCCCGACCGCCGTGGCCCAGGCCGCCTCGCTCAGCTTGAGCGCGCCCTCGTACGCGGTGGCGGTGTTCGGCCCGCCGCCGACGAACCAGTAGCGCCGGCGCCCGCCGAAGCGGGCCGCCAGCTCCTCCCACGACTCCTGCCCGAGCAGCATGGCGAGCAGATCCGGAATCGCGTCGAGCTGGCGCGCCGTCTCGTCGTCGTGCCCGACGGCGGCGGCGAGCGCGGCCAGCATGGCCAGCGCGCAGGTGTAGCTGACCGTGTGACACGAGGAGGCTTCCTGCTCCACCGTGCGCAGCACGTGCTCGGCCCCGGCCCCGTCACCGCCCTTGCCGGTGACGGCGACGGCGGCGGCGCCGGCGGCGCGAGCCTTCGAGAGTGCGGCGGCGGCGTAGCGGTTGGTCCCGCGATGCGTGACGGCGACCACGGCGGCCGGGTCCCGATCGGATCCGTACTCGACGAGATCGAAGGCATCGATGGCGCGCGCGCGCGGGCCGAGGCCGCCGACGCGCGCCAGCAACGCTTCACCGACGAGAGCGGCGTGCCAGGACGAGCCGATGCCGGCCAGCCACACGTGCGGGGCGGCGGCCAGCCGCGCGGCGGCGGCGGTCAGCGACGCGCCCTGTCCGCGCGTCAGTAAGCGGAGCGCGCCCGGCTGGGCATAGATCGCATCGTGCATGTGGTAGGGATGGCCGCTGCGCGGCGGGCTCGACGACATCGGGCGCTCTCTCCTCGCGTGTCTCCCACGACCATACACCGGAGGCGGGAGAAATCACGCACGGGAGTTCGCGCTCACGCGGACTTCTTCAGGCCGGTGCCGCCTCCCAGGTCGTACAGGTAGGTCTGCCCCCGCTCCCACCCTCGCCGAAATGCCGGCGTGTCGGCGTCGGCGCCGTGACGCGCACGCAGCCGATCGACCGACTCGTTCCACGCGTGTCCCCGGGCATCGGCGCCCAGCGCCGCCTCGAAGCCGCGCCGATAGAGCGCCTCGTCGCGCTCGAACGCCTGCGGGCCGTCGCCGTATTCCTCCTGCTCGGCGCTGCGCAGCCCGAGCCACCAGCGCTCGCGGGCGGCGTCGACCGCCTCCGCGCCGGCCCCGGCCAGCGTGCGGCGCGCGGCCTCCGCGAGCGCCTCGTCCTCCACGAGCGCGATCACCACGGTGTGGCCGCCCCGCAGCGCGTCCTCGTAGACGAACAGCTCGTCACGCGGCAGGCCCGTCACCAGCGACTCCTCGAGCGTCGCGCCGACGGCGGCGCCGCCGGCACCGAGCAGCACCGCGCCGATCAGGCCGGAGGCGATCACCGCTCCCACCCCAGGAACGAGGAGGCTGACCGCGGCGCCCAGAGGGAATCCCATGGCCGCTCCGGTGACGGTGCCCAGCGCGGCCCCGACGCCCGGCCGCTCGCCCTCGTCGGTGGGAACGCGTCGGGTGTCGGCCCCGGGTGTGAGCAACGTGATCCGGTCGCGCGGGATCCCCAGCGACTCGAGCGCCGCCGCCGCACGCTCGGCATCGTCACGTCTGACGAACACTCCGGCCACGCTTTGCATGCAGAGCCCTCCTGCGGAGGTGGAGGAGCAAGCCGGATGCCAGGGACTGGGCCCACCGCGCCCTTGCACCCTGTGCGGCGGCGTGCCACCATCGCTCGCGCTCGCCGGACCACGAACAGGAGGATCGCCCATGAGCCTGAGTCGCCGCCGCTTCATCGCAGGGACCGCCGCCGTCGCCGCCGCCAGTGTCGCCGCTCCGTACGTCCACGCGCAGAAGCGCGGCGGGACACTCAAGTTCGTGCCCCACGCCGATCTCAAGATCCTGGACCCGATCTGGACGACGGCGTACATCACGCGCAATCACGGCTACATGATCTTCGACACGCTGTTCGCGCTGGACGGCAACCTCAAGCTGCAGCCGCAGATGGTCGACAAGTACACGGTCAGCAAGGACTCGATGAAGTACTCGTTCACCCTGCGCGACGGGCTCAAGTTCCACGACGGAGCACCGGTGACCGCCGAGGACTGCGTGGCGTCGATCAAGCGCTGGGGGGCCCGCGACGCCGTGGGCCGGCTCATGATGGCCTCGCTGTCGAGGATGGCCCCGACCGACAAGAAGACGTTCGTGATCGAGCTGGAGACGCCGTTCGGTCTCGTCCTCGACGCCCTCGGCAAGCCCTCCGCCAGCCCCTCGTTCATCATGCCCGCGCGGCTGGCCGCCACCGATCCCAACGAGCAGGTCAAGGACGTCATCGGCTCGGGGCCGTTCAGGTTCTCCAAGGACGAGTGGCAGCCGGGCAACCGCGTCGTCTACGTCCGCAACGCGGACTACGTGCCGCGCAAGGAGAACCCCAGCGGCGCCGCCGGCGCCAAGCGGGCGCTGGTGGACCGCGTGGAGTGGCGCTACATCCCCGACGCCGCCACGGCCGGCGCCGCGCTCGAGGCCGGCGAGGTCGACTACTGGGAGAACGTGCCGCTCGACTTCGCGCCGCGCCTGGAGAAGAACGCCAACATCAGCGTCTTCGTCACCGATCCCAAGGGCAGCCAGGGCATCCTGCGGCCGAATCACCTGCACCCGCCCTTCAACAACAAGAAGGCCCGGCAGGCGCTGCTGCTCGCCGTCGACCAGAAGAACTACCTGCAGGCGGTCATCGGCCACGAGAAGTACTACAAGGTCTGCCCGTCCGTCTTCATGTGCGGCGGCCTGCCCTACGAGTCGGCGGCCGGCGCGCCCAAGCCCGACCTGGAGCGCGCGCGCCAGCTCTTCAAGGAGTCCGGCTACGATGGCCGGCCCGTCGTCGTCCTCGATCCCACCGACTCGCCCTACGCCCACGCCCCGGCGCTGGTGACGGTGGAAGTGCTCAAGTCGATCGGCGCCAACCCGGATCTGCAGGCGATGGACTGGTCGACGATGGTGGCCCGGCGCGCCAAGAAGGAAGCGCCGGCCGCGGGCGGCTGGAACGTCTTCCACACGTGGTCGACCTCGTTCGACACGATGACGCCGGCCGTCTCCTCGGTGCTGGGCGGCGGCGGCGACAAGGCGTGGTTCGGCTGGCCCACCAGCGAGCCGATGGAGAAGCTGCGCGCCGACTTCGCCCGGGAGCCCAACGAGGCCAAGCGCAAGGCGATCGCCGAGCAGGTGCAGCGCCTGGCCTACGACGAGGTGCCCTACGTGCCGTGGGGCCAGTTCGTGATCCCGGGCGCGTTCCGCAAGAACGTCCAGGGGGTGCTGCAGTTCGGCGCCACCCTGCTCTGGAATATCCAGGCGTGAGCACGATCACCGTCGGCGCGGCCCAGCTCGGGCCGATCGCGCGGAGCGAGAGCCGCGCCGCGGTGGTCAAGCGTCTCGTCGCCCATCTGCACGAGGCGCGAGCCCGTGGCTGCGACTTCGTGGTGTTTCCCGAGCTGGCGCTCACCACGTTCTTCCCGCGGTGGGCGATGCAGGATCAGGCCGAGATCGACGCGTTCTTCGAACGGGAGATGCCCGGCCCGGAGACACGACCGCTCTTCGAGGAGGCGCAGCGGCTCGGCCTCGCCTTCTGTCTCGGTCACGCCGAGCTGGTCACCGAGGGCGGCGTCACTCACCGCTACAACACCGCGATCCTCGTCGACCAGGCGGGCCGCCGCGTCGGCATGTACCGCAAGATCCACCTGCCCGGCCACGCGGAGTTCGAGCCGTCGCGTCCGTTCCAGCACCTGGAGAAGCGTTACTTCGACGTGGGCGATCTGGGCTTCGGCGTCTGGCGGATGCTGGGCGGGCTGATCGGCATGTGCATCTGCAACGACCGCCGCTGGCCCGAGACCTATCGGGTGATGGGGCTGCAGGGCGTGGAGATGGTGGTGCTCGGCTACAACACGCCCGTCCACAATCCGCCGGCGCCCGAGCACGATGTGCTCGCGAACTTCCACAACCAGCTCGTCATGCAGGCCGGCGCCTACCAGAACGGAACGTGGGTGGTCGCCGTCGCCAAGTGCGGGCGCGAGGAGGGCGTGGACCAGATCGGCCAGAGCCAGATCATCGCGCCCTCGGGCGAGACGGTGGCGATGGCCACCACGCTCGGCGACGAGCTCGTCGTCGCGCGCTGCGATCTCGGCCTGTGCCGCTCGTACAAGACCACCGTGTTCGACTTCGCCCGTCATCGCCGCCCCGAGCACTACCGCCTGATCGTCGAGCGGACGGGGGCGATCCCGCCGGGGTGACGGGCTACCTCAGCGTGGCGGCGTGGAGCGGCATCCACTGGTCCGCGCGTGGGGTCCACGTGAGCCGATCGCGGGTGGCGTAGATGTCGACCTGCTGGAGCAGGAAGACCCAGGTGGCGTCCTCGACCATCGTGCGGGCGAGATCCGCGTAGACCTTCCGGCGCGCCGCCGGGTCCATCGTGCTGCGGCCCAGATCGAAGAGCGCGTCGACCTTCTCGCTCTTGTAGTAGAGCCCGCGCCCCTTCGACGACACCAGGTTGTAGAGCTCGTCGCCGTCCTGCATGGGGCCGCCGAGGCCGAGCAGGTACGCGTCCTGGAACTGCTTGCCGAGGTAGCGCTTGAAGTAGGCGCCCCACTCGGCCGTCTGCACCTTCGGCTTGAAGCCGGCCCTCTGCCACTGCCCGCCCAAGGCCTCGGCGATCTCCTTGTCGCCCTGGTAGCGGCCGGACGACGACTCCAGCGTGATCTCGAGGCCATCGGGATAGCCGGACTCGGCCAGGAGCTGCCTGGCCTTCGGGGGGTCGTGTCGGTAGCCCTTCACCGAGGCGTCGTAGCCGAAGACCTGCGGCGTGAACGGGCCCTCCATCTTCCGGCCGCTGCCGTCGAGCACGGCCCGCACGATCGTGTCGACGTCGGTCGCGTAGTTCAGCGCCTGGCGCACCCGGACGTCGGCGAGCGGCTTCTTGAAGGCGTTCAGCCCAAGATAGATCTGCCAGGTGCTCGGCACGCGCTGGACCTTGATCCCGGCGACGCGCTCGAGCTCGCGCGCCAGCGTTGGCGGCACGGTCGTGATGAGGTCCACCTCGCCGTTGCGCAGCGCGGCCGCCCGGGTGAACGGCTCCGGGATCGGCTTGTAGACGATGCGCCCGATCGGCGGCACGCCGCGCCAGTGGCGGTCGAACGCCTCCACGATGAGGTGCTCGTCCTTCACCAGGGACACGAGCCGGTACGGCCCGGTGCCGACCGGACGGAGCGCCATCCCCTGGTTGCCCTTCTCGGTGCTGTACTTCGGCGGCAGGATCGGAAAGTCGATCAGCCGGTTCAGCAGCGGCGCGTACGGCCGCACCGTCACGAGATTGACCGTCGTGTCGTCGACGACCTCGACCTTCGCGATCTCGCCGATGTTCGCGCGGTTGGGCGACTTCTGCTCGGGGTCGAGCACCCGCTGGACCGTGAAGCGCACGGCATCGGCGTTGAACGGCTCGCCGTCGTGGAAGACGACACCGCGACGCAGCTTGAACTGCCACGTCGTGTCGTTCACCAGGCGCCACGACTCCGCCAGCTCGGGCACGATCCGGTTGTCGCGGTCGCGACCCACCAGCGAGTCGAACAGGCTCACGCCGACGGCGGCCCGGATCGACGACAGGTTCATCGTGGGGTCGAGGCTCTCCGGCGTCCACGGGAGCGCCACCTGGAGCTCGCCCCTGGGATCGGCGGCGCCCGCCGGCGTCCCCGGCGGCAGGAGCAGCGCCACCAGCAGCAGCGCGAGCGCGCGGAGTCTCACCAGCGCGTCCTCACCGTCTCCTTCACCACGGCCAGGTGGGCGTC
>Ga0310887_10000519_pt1 | contig 10291 bp, 8 predicted proteins | sample T60D4metaG_FD_202509 | JGI IMG/M metagenome (GOLD analysis project Ga0310887, IMG submission 202509) | Lab incubated soil microbial communities from West Virginia University Organic Research Farm, Morgantown, WV, United States - T60D4 | ecosystem: Environmental > Terrestrial > Soil >...
CCGCCCACCGGCGCCGCGCAACGCGCCTTCCGCAACCGCAAGATAGTACGTAACGAGATCGAGTTTCGTATAGCCAGCGTCCGGGAACAGCACTTTGCCGGGATTTGTGATCGAAACGTCACGACCGTCGACCTTAAGGACCGTGGCTTCAGCTTTCTTCGGCATGTCTGTGCTATCTGCGCCTTCTGTGGCCCTGGTGTTATCTGCGCCTTCTGTGGCCCTGGTGGTTACGCGATCGGCGGCCGGGGCTTTGCGCCCTGCGGCCCGCCGCGCAGGTATTGCGCCGGCCACGTGATCTCCTGCCCGAGCTGCCTGGCGGCGCGCAGCGGGAAATACGGATCGCGCAGCATCTCGCGCGCCAGCAGCACGGCATCGGCCTGGCCGGTGCCAACGATGTGTTCGGCCTGTTCGGGCGTCGTGATCATGCCGACGGAACCGGTGAGAATCCCCGCGTCCTTGCGGATGCGCGCGGCAAACGGCGTTTGGTAGCCTGGGCCGATCGGAATCTTCGCGATCGCCACGTTGCCGCCGGACGAACAATCGATCAGATCGACGCCGAGCGGCTTCAACTGCCGCGCGAGCTCGACCGACTGATCGATGTCCCATCCGCCGTCGACCCAGTCGGTCGCCGAAATGCGCGTGAACAACGGCAGGTCTTGCGGCCAGACGCGGCGAATCGCAATCGCCACTTCACGCAACAGCCGCGTGCGGTTCTCGAACGAGCCGCCGTAGTCATCGGCGCGTTGATTGCTCAGCGGCGACAGGAACTCGTGCAGCAAATAGCCGTGCGCGGCGTGGATTTCGATGACCCGAAAACCGGCGGCGTGCGCTCGCGTCGCGGCCGCCGCAAACGCCGTCGTCGTCTCGGCGATGTCCTGCTTCGACATTTCGCGCGGCTGCGGATAACTGTCGGTGAACGCGGTCGCGGTCGGCGCAAGGACATTGGCCCATCCGCCTTCCGCTTCACTCACCGCGCCGTGGCCGCTCCACGGCCGGTACGTGCTCGCCTTGCGGCCGGCGTGGGCGAGCTGCATGCCGGCGACGCTGCCCTGCCCGCGCACGAATCGCACGATGCGCGCGAGCATCTCGACGTGATCGTCTTTCCAGATGCCGAGATCTTCGGGACTGATGCGCCCCTCGGGCGTGACCGCCGTGGCTTCGGTGAACACCAGGCCGGCGCCGCCGACCGCCCGGCTGCCCAGATGCACGAAGTGCCAGTCGTTGGCGAAGCCGTCGGTGCTCGAGTACTCGCACATCGGCGAAACGAAAACGCGATTGGAAAACGTGACGCTGCGGATCGTGAGCGGATCGAACAGGTGAGACATCTTCACCTATCGTAGTCGCTAAAACATTTTTCGGTAGTCCGCGTAATGCACGGGAACCGCAACGACGAGACTGTGGTTCTGCGCGACCGCGCGCTTCACCGCCGACGCCATTTCATCGGCATTCGCGGTGCGGATGCCCTCGACGCCGCACGCCTCCGCCATCTTGACGTTGTCGATCGGATTGAAATCCATGCGATACGGCTCGAGCTTCTTGTTTTCCTGCGACAGCTTGATCAACGAGTAGCTGCAGTCCTCGAGCACGACCGTGATGAACGGCGCGCCGACCCGTTCGGCGGTCTCCAGCTCCTGCGCGTTCATCGAAAAGCCGCCGTCGCCAACGGCCGCCAGCACGGGCACATCGGGTCGCGCGAGCTTCGCGCCGATCGCGGCGCTCAATCCGTACGCCATGCCGGAGAGACCGTTGGACATCCAGAAGCTCTGCGGATGGCGGCTGGGCCAGTACTGGCCGAACAGGTACTTGTGCGACCCGACATCGGTCGTGACGATCGTCTCGCTCGGGACTGCATCGGCAAGCGCGCGGACGATGTCGCCCGGCCACATCGTGCCCGGCGCGCCGGCGGTGCCGTTCAGCATGTCGCCGCGCTTCTTCTGAAACTCCGCGAACGGCCGATCCCATGTGCGAGGCGTACGGCCGGCCAGTAATTCGTGGAGGAGCGGAAAGTGATTCACGAGGTGCGTGTGGCTCGGCATCGCGCCGGTGGCATTGCGCGATTGCAGGACCCACTGGATCTCGAGGTCGTCGTGCCAGGTCTTGTCGATCTCGACCGGATCGAGCCCAAAGCCGATCAACAGGTCTGCCGCCTTGAGCGCATCCACCATCACGCCGTCGGCGGCCATGCCGCTGATCACACCCACGAAGTTCGGGCTCGTCTCGTCGAGCAGGCCCTTCACCTTCGGCGTCACCGCAAACGGCAGCTGCCACTCGTCGAGCCAGCGCCGCAGTTTTGGCGCGAGCTCGGGTTCGACGCTCAGCCCGACGAGCACGAGTGGGCGATCGGCCATCGCGCATCGCGCCCGCAGATCCGCCGCCCGCTCCGCCGGATTGGCCATCGGCCGCGTCGGCGGCCCTTCGTTCCACTTGCGGCCAATCTTGTACAGCGGCTGCGACGCTTCGCGCGCCGACAGCGTGAGATACGACGCGCCGAACGGTCGATCCATGCACGCCGCGAGCGCCTGGCCGACGACGTCGGTGACATTCGCCTGGGTGACGGTCTCGACCACCTTGCAGGTCGGCCGAAACGTGTCATGCAGCGGCAGCAGTTGATGCGTATGAAGACTGGGAAAATCGTCCGGGAGTTGCGCCGTGATTGCGAGCAGCGGCTCCTGATCGAGGTAGGCGCTGGCGATCGGCAGCAGCAGGTTGGCGGCGCCCGGGCCGAGCGTGGCGATGACGACGCCAGGCTGGTGATTGAGCTTGCCGTAGACCGCGGCGGCGATGCCGGCGTTGGCTTCGTGCCGCATCAGCACGAAGTCCACGCCGGCTTTCCGCAGTTCGTCGATCAGGACGAGCACTTCACCACCAGGGAGACCAAAAACACGCTTGATCCCCGCTTCCGCGATGGTCTGCGCCATCGCTCCCGCCGTCGTCATCATCCAGCGGAAGTATATATGGTGCCTTAGAGCCCGAATCGCCTCAGCGCGTTGACGAACACCTCCGGCCGCTCCCAGTGCAGGGTATGACCGACGCCGTCGATCAGGTGCAGCTCGCCGTTCGGAAAGATCCGCGCGAGCGCGATCTGCTCGTCAACGGAGAACACCGTATCGAGCCGGCCGCCAAGCACCAGGGTGGGCACGGCGGGTCTCGGAGCGGTGGCCCGGAACTCGATCATGCCCTCGATGATCGACCGCCAGACCCGCGCCGGCATGCGCCGGCTGTTGGCGATCGCCGCGCTCATGAACTCCGCCGGCACCGGCACCGACACGGTGCTCAACTGGAATTCACGCACGAAGCCCTCGTCCACCGGATCGGCCAGCGCGTTCACAGCGGCCTGGAGCTCCAGCATGCCCTTGTTGCCGGCGGTGACCGCGCCTCCGAGCAGGACCAGGCGCGTGACGCGCTCCGGAGCGATCTCGTAAACCCGTCGCGCGACGAACGTGCTCATCGAGTGGCCGACGATGACCGCCGACGGCACGTTCAACGCGTCCATCAGCTGAACGACGTCGCCCGCGAGATCGTCGATGCGATACCCGCTGTCCGGGCGATCCGAGTCGCCGTGCCCGCGCAGGTCGGGCGCGATGACGCGCAGGTGCGGCGACATCAGCGGCATCACGCGGCCGAACGAGCCAGACGAATCGGAGTAGCCGTGCAGGAAGATGATCGCCGGGCCGGCCACCGGCCCCTGCTGCACGTAGTGGAGCCGCACCCCATTGGCGAGGCGGACATCGCCGGCACTCGCGCCGGCTCCCTTCCGTGCACGCGCCAGGCGCGCATCGATCATTGCCGCATCGGCGGCGGCCGGGGCGTCGTAGTGCTTGTGCGAGGGGACCGCCGTTTGCGCGACCGCACTGGCCACCACCGGTGGGCTCAGCACGGCCGCGGCGACGACAAGGGGAACGAGTCGAAGGTATGAAATATTCATGAGTCACTCTCCGTAACTGCCTGATCCGGTATACGAAGGCGGCGGCGGCCAATCGTCGCGGCGCGGTCAGGGAATGGTGATGATTCGGTAAGATGATGGCTCCCGGCGTCATGACCGATCGCACGCTGACATTCGCCGAGTTCCGCCTGGATCCCGCGAGCGGACATCTCTATCGAGGCTCCGAGGCTGTTCCCCTCGCGCCCAAGGCGTTCGCGTTGTTGCAGCTGCTGGCGGGTCAGTCCGGCCGGCTGATCGCCAAGCAGGAACTGCTCACCGCGGTATGGCCCGGTGTCTTTGTCGGCGATGCTGTCCTCAAGAGCACGATTCGCGAAGTGCGCAAGGCGCTCGGTGATGATTCACACGAGCCGCGCTTCATCGAGACGGCGCATCGGCGCGGCTATCGCTTCATCGCGCCGGTGACCGCGGCGGAACCGGCGGCGATCGCCGCGGCGCCGCCACGCGTGCGCTACGCGCACAGTGGCCACGTCAACATCGCGTATCAGGTCGTCGGCTCGGGTCCGATCGATCTGGTCTTCGTCATGGGATGGGTCTCGCACCTCGAGTGCGTCTGGAACGACCCGTCGTTCGCGCGCTTCCTGTCGCGGCTGTCGTCGATCGCGCGATTGATCATGTTCGACAAGCGCGGCACCGGGCTCTCGGATCCGGTGCCGGTGAGCGAGCTGCCCTCGCTCGATCAGCGGCTTGATGACGTACGTGCCGTGATGGAAGCGGCGGGCAGCGAGCGCGCCGTCCTGATGGGTGTCTCGGAAGGCGGCCCGCTCTGCAGCTTGTTTGCCGCCACCTACCCGGAGCGCACCGAAGCGCTCGTCATGATCGGCAGCTATGCGCGCCGGTTGCGCGCCGACGATTACCCGTGGGGGCCCACGCCCGAGGAGCACCTCCAGTTTTGCGACACGATCATCCGCGACTGGGGTGGCCCGGTCGGCATTGAAGAACGCGCGCCCTCGCTCGCGAACGATCCGGCGTTTCGATCGTGGTGGTCGTCGTACTTGCGGCTTGGCGCCAGCCCGGGCGCCGCCGTGGCGCTGACCCGGATGAACGCCGCCATCGACATCCGCGATCTGCTGCCGACGATCCGCGTGCCCGCGCTCGTGTTGCATCGCACCGGCGATCGATGCCTGAAAGTTGAAGAGGGCCGCTATGTCGCGTCGCGAATTCCCGGAGCCGAGTTCATCGAATTGCCCGGCGACGATCACCTGCCGTTTGTCGGCGATCAGGACGCGATGCTCGATGCCATCGCCGCCTTCCTGCAACGCACGCACGTCCGCGCCAGCAACGCCGGATCGCTCGCGTCGATCGTGACCATCAAGACCGAGGCCACGGGAAATGATCTCGACATGATCCGCAGGGTGTTCGAACGCGAGCGGGACTTCCATCGCGGACGCCCCGTCGATCGCAGCGATGAGATGGTCGCGGCGTTCGATGGTCCAGGACGCGCCGTCCAGTGCGCGTCTTCAATTGTCGCGATCGCGCGTCAGTCGAGGATCGCGGCGAGGGCGGGCGTCCACATCGGCGAGTGCGTGCCGTGCGACGAGGCCAACCCGGTGATCGTGACGAGCGGCGCTCTGGCCGCGGCGGCTTCGATTCACGAAGTGCACGTCTCTCGAACGATCGTCGATCTCCTGGCCGGCTCGGGGATGTCGTTCGCCGATCGGCCACCAGTGCCGTTGCCGGATGGACGATCGCTGCCGGTGCTCGCGCTCAGCTGATTCATTGCTCCCAGGTCAGGCGCCGCAAGCTGTTCGCATCGCGGACCAAGATCCCGTCCGGCAGGAACACCGGCATCGACCACGTCGCGCTCGGACTCAGCTCGTAGCGGCGCTCCTCGGCAAAGCCCTCGGCAGTCCGCTTCGAGACGATCAGGACGCCGCCGTCGGTCAGGAACAGCAGGTACTCGCCGTGCTGCAGGATCGACGCGTGATTGCCGTCGCGGCCTGGCGTGGACCATTTCAGCCATCCGTCGCTCGCCCGGACGGCGACAAACTGCCCGCGCCGCTTGTTCGACATGCCGTAGATGATGCCGTCCGCCAGCAGCGTGAACAGCCGGGTGCCGACGACGATCGGCGTCGAGTTCGGACCCTGCACTTCGTCCCATTTAACGTTGATTTTGCAATCCGCCTAGTCGGCGTCCGCCGAACGTTTCTTTCGCGCCTTGAGAATCTGTCTGATCGTCTTGACGTAATTCCGCGTCTCGCGGAATGGCGGCACGCCGCCGTAGCGCTCGACGTTGCCGGGGCCGGCGTTGTAGCTCGCCAGCGCCAGATCGATGTTGCCGTTGTGATGGTCGAGCAACCGCTTGAGATAGCGCGCGCCGCCCCTGATGTTCTCGCGCGGATCGAAAGCATCGTCGACGCCTATTTCGTCGGAGAGCTCCGGCATCAGCTGCATCAGGCCTTCGGCGCCGGCGCGCGACACCGCGTACGGATGAAACGCCGACTCGGCCTGCATCACGGCGTGAATCAGGTTCGGATCCATGTCGTATTCCGCGGCGGCCTCCTGGATGATGTCGTCGTACGCTTCGTTCGCGGGAATCGCCAAGTACTCGGCAGACACTTCAACGTTTGGCTTCGCTTTGGGCTGCGGGGGAAGCAGAGCGACGACCGGGCGCGCCAGCGGGGCCGACGACATCAGACCGGCCAACACGGCCGTGCGCATGCGCCGCCTTCTCGCGCCGCGGCGCCGATCGGTCGTGTCGCGTGCCTGCGCGCGACGATCACCGTGTCTGCGTTCGGGCCCGCCGAGAAGTCCGCCGCTGTTCCATTGCGCAGGCATCTGCCTCTCCTGCGTCAGTTACTGCAACGCCCGTACCTAGCTCCGCGCGCAAAACCGGATGAGGCAGGCCGATTGCATCAATCTGCCGCGGAGGTCACATGGCAATTGATCGAATCGAACCGGATCTCGAGGATGGCGACGAGCTCACGCCGGTCACGCGCGAGACGAGCCGCGGCGGCAACGAACCACCCGCGGAAATGAACGATCGGCCGGAGCAGAACATTGGCTACGACGAAGCGGTCAAGGGCGCGCCGCTTACGGCCGAGGAACGCGATCGCGCAAAAAGAGAAAGCCCACTCTCGGACTGAGTGCCGGCCTGCCCCCTGCGTTCCATAGCCTTGGCGAAGCAGGGCGGCACGTGGCTTGCTGAGTAAATCTGCATGAGGGCGCTGGATGCCCTCACAGTGAGGGCATGATGGGCATTCTTGGATGGATCGTTTTCGGTCTGGTAGTTGGCGCCATTGCGAAGCTGTTGATGCCGGGTCGTGATCCGGGCGGCATCATCGTGACGATGGTGCTCGGCATCGTCGGCGCGCTGCTCGGCGGCTTCGTTGGCCGCGCGCTCGGCATGTATGGCTCCAACGAGAGCGCCGGCTTCATCATGGCGCTCGTGGGCGCCGTCGTCGTGCTGTTTATCTACCGCATTTCGATCGGCGGTCGTCACCGCACGGTTTAGACGACAGCGACGGGAGCGTGATTCTTGTCGGGATGTGACACTTGTCGGGAACGGGCTTGAGTCGGGATTCGTCCCGTCAAGAGCCAAACTTCCGATAAACATCGCTTCCCGGCAAGTATCACGTTCCCGTCGCAATTCGGATCACGGTCCCGTCGCCTCCTGATTCTCCTTAATTACTCATCGAGCTGGCGGAATCGGTCCGACCGGTTTAAGTGCGGTTGGCTTCGCCCCCGAGGCGCCCAACGCGTCATAAATTGCCGGGATCGCGGCGATCAATTCGTTCGTATCGGCGACGGCCTTCGTCAAATCCTCGCGCAGCTCGACGCTGCTACGCATCTGCTGAGCGGTCGGCATCGAGGTCGATCCCATGATCTGCCCCTTGACCTGTCCGAGCTGGCCGCGGACATTGGCCTGCTGGCCGCCGAATCCCCCGCCGCCACCGCCGCCGCCCTGTTGATTGAGCCCGAGGCGGCGCCGCAGATCGGCAAGCTTGGTGTTGGCGTCGCTAATCGCGCTCTTCGCCGACGCCGGCGGATTGGCCGCCGACTTCATTAACGCCTCCGCCGCGCTCAACTGCGTCGCCAGCGTCGTCACCGCTTCAGCGGCGGCATTGCCGACGCGCTGCATCTCGTGCAGGCCCAGCGCCGTGTCGTGCCACGTCTTGCGTTGGTCCTCGGGGAAGGTCACCGCACTGTCGCCGTTGACGCGAACGCTCTTCGTCGCGACGTCCTTGCCGTCGACGACGAGCGTCACACGGTATTCGCCGGGCATCACGTTCGGACCGTTGTTGCCGCCGCCACCGAATCCACCGCCGCCGCCACCGCCGCCGCCACCGGCCGGCTGGCCGGCGAGCGGAGCGAGCGGCTGATGCCTTAGATCCCAATAAACCCGATTGACGCCGGCGCCGCGCGCATCGCGCAGGTCGTTGCCGGTGATCTCGCGGACCTGCGTGCCGCTCGCATCACGAATGCGCAGCGCCACGTTGGTCTGTCCCTTGGCGAGATAGAAGCTGATCGGCGCGCCGTAGGTCGGGTTCTTGCCGAAGAACGGCTTGTCGGTGATGAAACCTCGATCGTTGGCCAGGTTGAACTGCATCGCCGGACGCATGTCGAACAGGAAGGCGTCCGACTTGATCGCATCGGGATACTGCTGCAGCGGCGTCGCGTCGTCCAGGATCCAGATGCTGCGGCCGTGCGTCGCCAGGATGATGTCGTTATCGCGCGGGTGGAACACGATCTCGTGGATCGGCACCGTCGGCACGTTGCCCTTGAACCGCGTCCACGTGCCGCCGCGATTCGGACTGACGAACAATCCGAACTCGGTGCCCGAGTACAGCACGTTCGAATTCTTCGGGTCCTCGGTCATCGACGTGACGGTGTGGCCCTTCGGCAGGCCCTCGCCGATCGACCGGAAGTTGTTGCCGCCGTCGACGCTCGCATAAACGTAGGTGTTCATGTCGTCGGCGCGATGGTTGTCGAAGCTCGCGTAGACAACGTTGACCTCGTGCGCGGAGGGCACGAGGCGCGACACGTAGGCATTCTTCGGCACGTTCGGAAAGCGGCCGGTGATGTCGGTCCAGCTCTTGCCGCCGTCCCTCGTCATGTGGACCTTGCCGTCATCCGTGCCCGCATAGATGACGCCGGCCTGCTTCGGCGACTCGACGAGCGAGACGATGTTGCCGTAGGACTGCACGCCGTCGTGCTTGGCGATCTCGAACTCGGCGGCCTTGAGGCCCATCAACGCGAGCGTTTCGCGATCGGTGGCTTCGGTCAAGTCGCCGCTGATCGCCGTCCACGAATTGCCGCGATCGGGGGACTTGAACACCTTGTTGCCGCCGACGTAGATGGTGTTGTTGTCGTGCGGCGAGATCAGGATCGGCGTGTTCCAGTTCCAGCGATACGGCGCTTCGCCTTTCGCCGGCAGCGGCCGGATCGACTTGCGCTCGTTGGTGACGCGATCGATGCGCGAGATGTTGCCGTCCTGCGACTCCGCGTAGATGGTGCGCGGATCCTTCGGATCGACCTGCACATCGAAGCCGTCGCCGCCCTGCACCGAGAACCAGTCGTCGTTGACGATGCCCTGGCGGCTGCGCACCGCGCTCGGTCCGCCCCACGAGTAATTGTCCTGCAGGCCGCCGTAGACGTTGTAGGGCGTCTCCATGTCGTAGGTGACGTGGTAGAACTGCCCGAGGTCCATGTTGTAGAGGCCTTCCCAGTTCTTGCCGCGATCGTAGCTGATGCCGACGCCGCCGTCGTTGCCGTCGATGATGTGGTTGGGATTGTCGGGATTGATCCACATCGCGTGGTGATCCGAATGCAGCGCGCCGTTCTCGATGAACGTCTTGCCGCCGTCGTCCGAGATGTGAAGCTGCACGCCGAGCACGTAGATGCGCGCGTCCGATTTCGGATCGATGCGGATCTGGCTGAAGTACATCGGCCGCGGGTTGGTGTCCGACATCTTCCGCCACGTCTGGCCGGCGTCATCCGATCGATACGTGCCGCTCTCCTTGGCGTGCTCGATGCGCGCGTACACGATGTTGGGGTTGGCGCGATACACGTCCATGCCGATGCGGCCAAGATGACCGGTCGGCACGCCGTTGGTCAGCTTCGTCCACGTCCGGCCGGCGTCGCTCGACTTCCACATCGCGCTGCCGGGACCGCCGCCGTTGAAGCCCCAGGTGGCGCGGCGCCGCTGATACGTCGCCGCATAGATCACCTTGTTGTTCGAGGGATCCATCACGAGCTCGGTCGCGCCGGTTTCGTCATCGACAAACAGCACGCGCGTCCAGGTCAGGCCGCCGTCGGTGGTCTTGAAGACGCCGCGCTCGCCGCCGCGGCCCCACAGGCTGCCGAGCGCCGCCACGTAGACGACATCGTGATCGATCGGATCGACGATGA
>Ga0310887_10000522_pt1 | contig 10249 bp, 8 predicted proteins | sample T60D4metaG_FD_202509 | JGI IMG/M metagenome (GOLD analysis project Ga0310887, IMG submission 202509) | Lab incubated soil microbial communities from West Virginia University Organic Research Farm, Morgantown, WV, United States - T60D4 | ecosystem: Environmental > Terrestrial > Soil >...
CTTCAATCTCGACAACGGCACCGGTCGCATCCTCGGCATCTGGGGCCAGGGCAACACCGGCGCGATGAAGAACTTCGAACAGTGGGGACAGGCGCTCAAGGATCTGGGCTGGAAGAATGTCAGCCCGCGATCGGTGACGCAGACCGATCACGGGTCATTCGAAGAGGCCGGCATTCCCGGCTTCCAGTTCATCCAGGAGCGGCTCGATTACAACTCGCGCACGCACCACTCGAACATGGACACGTTCGATCACGTGCAGAAGGACGACGTCATCCAGCAGGGCGCGGTGGCCGCGGTGTTCGCGTGGTACGCGGCGAACACGCCGGAGCGCCTGCCAAGGAAGGCGCCTGCCAAGTAGCGTTACTCGTACACCTGCGCGGCCTCGTTTCGGCGAGGCGTCAGGGCTTCGACCAACGCCGCGAAACGCAGCGTCATGGCACGAAGCGTCGATCCGCGCTGCGACCGCGCGTATTCACGCTCGATCCGGGCGACACTGCCGCTACGGTCGAGCACGCGACAGAAGCGATCGCCGGTCGTCACCGCGGCGAGCAGGTCCGCCTTCGCCAGTCGATGCACCGCATCGCGCAGGCTATGGACCGTCCGCACGCGGGCGACCAGCGATTGCGGCAGGACCAGGACGCCGCAGTTCGTGGCGTTGCCGTCGCCCATCACCGATGTGACGCGGCCATCCTGTACCTGAATGAGGCTGTCCTTGCGATGGGGACCGGGATCGACGAGCAGCGACGCTCGCCCGCCGACCATCGACTCGCGCACTGCCGCGCGAAGCAGGCCATCATCGACGATCGTGCACGCATCGATCACGACGATGACCTCCGCGTTCGGCACGCTCGCGAACAGACGCGGCCCGCCGAGGATGCCCAGGGTGAACGAGCCGCGCTCGCGCAGCCGTTTCATCCCGGCGAGATCCGGAAGCCGCGATCCCTTGAAGTAGCAATGATGAATGCCGGCGTCCGACGCGACGAGGGCGGCGCGCTCATTCAGGTCCATCCCGGCGAAGGTTCGGCCGGTGGCGTCGGCAAGGATCAGTGCGGCTATTGGCGACATGATTTGATCTCCGGCACTACACAGAGCAACCGCCGCGCCAAGACCGCACCAGGGGCTAACTGCTTGATTCCAGGATGTTTGGGTGAGATCAGGCGCCGTCGCGGCACTGTGTGTGCGCGGCAGGGTGTTTAGAAATGCGCAATGTGTGCGGGCTACTCGAGGCCGTGACGCCGCAGGCGGACGTAGAGTTGCGTGCGCGTCAGCCCGAGCTTCTTGGCGGCCTTCGACTTGTTGAAGCGCGCCTCCTTCAAGGCCTCCTCGATCATCGCGCGCTCCATGGAGTGGAGATCGCCTGACGCCGGAGCGGCCTCGGCGGTCTCGACATGCGGCTGCGCAGGCCTGGCGATCGTCGGGGCGGAGATCGGCGGCGTCAGCGTGAGATGCGCGGTCGTAATCAAGCCGCCCTCGCACAGGATGGCGGCGCGCTCGAGGATGTTGCGAAGCTCGCGGACATTGCCGGGCCAGTGATATTCGATCAGCCGATCACGCGCATCGCGTGAGATGCCCGCCGGCGGGCGTCCGATGCTGCGGCCGATCTCGCCGAGGAACGCCTCGCTCAGCGCGAGCACGTCCTCGCGCCGCTCGCGCAGCGGCGGAAGCTGGATCGCAAACACGTTCAAGCGGTAGAAAAGGTCCTCGCGAAATTGTCCGAGCTGGATGGCTTTCTGCAGGTCGCGGTTCGTAGCCGCGATGATGCGCGTGTTGGTCTTGAGCAGGCGCGTCCCGCCAAGCCTCTGGAATTCCCGCTCCTGCAGCACGCGCAGGAACTTCGCCTGCGCCGGCAGGCTCATCTCGCCGACTTCGTCGAGGAGCAGCGTGCCGCCCGACGCCTGCTCGAGCTGACCCGGCTTGCTGCTGACCGCGCCGGTAAAGGCACCTCGCTCGTAGCCGAACAACTCCGCTTCGAGAAGATGTTCGGGCAATGCGGCGCAATTGAGCGCCATGAACGGGCCATTCTTGCGGGGCGATGCGCGATGGATGAACCGCGCGACCACTTCCTTGCCGGTGCCCGACTCGCCGAGCAACAATGCGGTCGTCTCGGTCGCCGCCACCTGCGTCGCCTGGGTCAACACCTGGCGCCACGCCGGCGACTCGCCGACGACGCGGCGATAGCCGGTGCGCGAGTCGAGCTCCTCGGTCAGCTCGCGCACGCGCGCTTCGAGGCGCGTGGCGCGCTCCGACACTTCGGTCACTTCCTTGCGCAACACCGTGCGACGCTCGCGCGCGAAACTCTGCAGCAGGCGATCGCCAATCCGTTTCGACGTCTGCACGTCGGCGACGGTGAATTTCGCAGGCGTAAACGACAGCAACGCGAACACGGCCACCGATTCACCGTCGAGCCGCAGCGGGACGCGCAAGGCCGATCGATACCCGCGCTGGGTGGCTTCGAGGTGCTTCTGATCGGGACGTGTCTGCAGATCGTCGACGAGGTCGAACTCCCAGTCGGGATTCTCCACGACCGCAGGCGGTGCGTCGACGACATCCGAGAAGGGCTCGGCGCCCGGCGCAAAGCTCGCGTAGACACGCGCTCGCCCGTGCTCCGGCAACGCCGCCGCCAGGATCAACGCGTCATGCGGAATAACCTTCTGCGTCGCCACGGAAATGCGCTCCCAGACCTCGGGAAGCTGGCCAAGGTCAGTGACGGCGGCCACCACCTCTTCGAGCATCTCCATGGTCGTCGACTTCGCGCGCAGCACGTCGTTGCGGCGCTGCTCTTCCGCCAGCCGCTCGTGCGACAACGCCAACGCCATGTGATCGACGATGCGCCTCGCGACCAGCACGTCGTCTCTTTTGAAGGCTCCGGCCTGTTTCGACTGAAACGTGACGATGGTGTCGAGCCGGCCGTCGACGCGGATCGGCAACAGCAACGCGGCGCGAAGGCCGATCTTCACCGACATTGAATCGCCGTATTCGGGATCGGCGCTGAGGTCGTCGATGATCTGGTGGTCCCAGATAGCGGTGCGTAGATACGCGGGTCCGCGCAACCTCGTGCTGAGGATCTTTGGCTGATCGCCAAAGCCGCGCACGGCATAGACGGTGCCGTAATCGGGATCCTCCGTCGGCCTGATCACGGTCATCGCGTCATGAGCGATGACTTTTTGCGCGATTTCCGACACCCGGTCGAACGCTTCGCGGAGGCTGAGCACGCCGGTGAGCGCCGCCAGGAGTCCGTCGAGCACCTCGAGATTGGCTTCGAGCCGGCGCAGCCGGGCGCCATCGGATGCATCGACCGGTTCGCGAGTGATCATGACGGGACGAGGGGTAGTCTCCCACACGCCCGCCGATACTGTCATCCCGGTCTCCTCGGTCTCCTATAGGGCTCTGAAGCTGGCCTTCTGCAATCGCGAGTCGAGCTCGACGGCGATGCGATCCCACAGCGTCTGATCGGTCGCGAGCATCGCGCTCACTTCCACGGCGCTCAGCGCCAGTCCCCAATCGGCCGCTTCGCGGAGCGCCTGCCGCGGATCGTCCTGAAACGCGCGGCGAAAGTCTTCGTCGGTCACGAGGCGGCCAATCAGCAGTTCAATATGTCGATGCAAGTTATCTGTTCCTTTCACCCCTTCAAGAGCAAGACTCGAACCAACGCATCCGGTCGCGGCTAACACCCACATCAACTGACGTTTAGACGCGATTCACGGCTGTGCCGCGATGCGCGCACTTCGCGCAGGGTGTTTGGAAATGCGCAACTTGCGCATCGCGCCGATCCGCGTGCGCAACGTGAACAAACCGCCGATTCAAGCGCAATCCCGCCGCAATTGAGCCTTGTCGCGACACGGCAACAGCCTTGCAGTGGGCGCGGCGCATGACACGAACTCATCTCGAACGCATCATCACCATCGTCCTCGTGTTGTCGATCGCATCGGCGGCGTCGGCGCAGTCGCAAGACGAAGCAAGCCGCGCGAAGGCATTGTCGACGGCGCGTGATCAGAAAGCGGAGACCATCGCACCGCCGACACGATCGCTGACCGAGCGCGTGCTGCATTGGTACGACAACCGCGAGTCCAACCTCTCGTGGAACGGCTTCCACTTGAATCTGGGCAACTTCAGCGGCGGCGCCGGGCTGGCCGCTGGCATCGGCTTCACGCGGCACGCGATCGGATCGCCGATCGTCGACCCGCATCAAGCCAATCGCATCGACCTCGATCTGTCGGCGGGGCGGAGCATCCTTGGGTACCAGCGTCTCTCGGCACGCGTCGACGTCCTCAATGTCGCCAGCGCCCCAATCACCCTCTCGCTCCTTTGGCGTGACGACCAGATGCCACAGGAAGATTTTTATGGGCTCGGCCAGGATAGCAGCGAGAGTCACCGCGTCAGTTATCGACTGGACACGAAAGACGTGACCGCCGCCATCGAATGGAAACCGTTCCGCCGGGTCTACGTCGGCGGCGCGGTCGCGCACCTCGCGCCCGTGCTTGGCCGCGGCACCGACCAGCGCTTTCCATCGATCGAAGCGACCTTCGATCCGTCAACCGCTCCTGGGCTTGCGGGTCTGCCGAAGTTCATCCGTGCCGATGCGATGCTTGGCTTCGACTGGCGCGACAACGCGTCCCACCCGCGAAGCGGCGGACACTATCAGGTCACGGGCTCGCGCTTCGATGGCCAGGGCGACGATGGCACGGACTTCGAGCGCGTCAACGTCCACCTGCAGCAGATCGTCCCACTCGGCAATCGTTACCGGCGGTTGGAGTTGCGGGCACAGGCGGCGTTGACCGGCGCCGATAGCCTCGCGCGCGTTCCGGTGATCTACATGCCCTACGTCGGCGGCCCTTCAACCTTGCGCGGCTTCGCGACATCGCGCTTTCAGGATCGCCAGGCCGTGTCGATGACCGCTGAATATCAGTGGGAAGCCTGGTGGGCGCTCGACGCCGCGGTGTTCGTCGACACTGGCCAGGTCCAACACACGGTCGGCGATTTCGCGCTGCGATCGTTCGTGACCAACTACGGGTTCGGCTTGCGTCTTCACAGCAACAGCAAATTTCTGGCACGGCTCGATCTGGCTTATGGCCGCGAGGGCTTCCGGCCGCTCCTGGGGTTCAAATATGGCTTTTAAGAGTTTCGCACTGACGATAGTTGTGGCAACGGCGCTCGGCGCGGCGACGCTCGACGCGCAGCAAGCACCAACGGCGAAGGCGCAGGAGTCACGGCGGTTTTACGCCGACGATCCGATGTGGTCCGACAACGACATGCGCGACATCGCGCCGGTCGCGAAGGACGATCTGTCGAAGAGCTATGACTTCGTCCATAACACGTTTGCGAAGCGGGCCACGCTGCGCGCGCCGTCCGTCAACGTCAACACGCTCGGCGAAGTGCCGGACTCGAGCTGGTTCACGAACCGCATCGGCGTCCGCGACATGACGATCGACGAGGTGCTTCAGGGACCGGACACCATCGAAGGTCCGGCGCCGGGACCCTGGGAGGTGATCGGCCATCCGACCGCCGGCATTACGCCCAAGTTCGCGATTCGCGACGCCAACGGCAACGTGTTCCTGATCAAGCTCGATCCCGCGAGCATTCCGGAGCTCGCGTCGTCGGTCGAGCTGATTGCGACGAAGATCTTCCACGCCGTCGGCTACATCGTGCCCGAGGATTTCATCGCCGCACTGGATCCTCAGCAGCTTCGCGTTTCGAAGGATGTGCGGATCAAGACCGAGACTGGCCGGGAGCGGGCGATGACGATCGCCGACGTGCATACCTGGCTGAAACACCAGCCGCGGCAGGCCGACGGCACGATTCGCGTGCTCGCCTCGCGCTGGGTCCCGGGCAAGGTGGTCGGCTCGTTCCGATTCACCGGCACGAGGCCTGACGATCCGAACGACATCTACCCGCACGATCAGCGCCGCGAGCTGCGCGGACTCCGGGTCTTCGCCGCGTGGCTGAATCACGACGATGCGCGTTCGCTGAACAGCATCGACAGCTATGTCGAAGAGGACGGCCGGCGCTACATCAGGCACTACCTCCAGGACTTTGGTTCGACGCTCGGCAGCGGCTCGACATCCGCGCAGCAGCCGCGAGGCGGCTACGAATACCTGATCGAGAAGGACAAGATCGGCAAGGGCCTCGTGACGTTCGGCCTCTGGCAGCGCGACTGGATGAAGGCGAAGTATTCGGAGCTGCCTTCGCTCGGCAACATCGAGAGCCGCGTGTTCGACCCGGCCGGATGGAGGACGGAATATCCGCACCCCGCTTTCGATGCCATGGACGCCGAGGACGGATTCTGGGCGGCGCGGATCGCCGCGCGCTTCAGCGACGGGATGATTCGCGCCATTGTCGCGGCCGGCAAGTTGTCGAGTCCGGAAGCGGCCGAACGACTGAGCCGCATCATCATCGAGCGTCGAGACAAGGTCGTGAGGCACTGGATCGCCGGGGTCAACCCGCTCGATCAGTTCGAAGTGCGAAGCGGCAATCACGGGCCAATCCTGCTGTTCGACAATGCCGCGGTTCGCAATGGTGTGAAGGCCCCGGGCGAGAGCTATCAAACGAGCTGGAGCACGTTCGACAACATGACGGGCGTCGAGACCAGCGTCACCGATGTCGAGGAGTACTCCGAGCCGGTGGCCTGGGTGCCGGTCTCGGCGTTCGGCCCGGCCGATTCCTCGGGCGCCCGCTACGTCGTCGCCACGATTCGAACGATCAACCCGGCCTTTCCGCAGTGGCTGAAGCCGGTCAGGGTGACGCTGCGCGATCGCGACGGCGTCATTGACATCGTCGGCATCGATCGCGGCGGTGCGCCGAGCGTGTCGTCCACGACGAACAACTAGGAGCGGCCATGACATTCCTGTTGGCGCTGGCGTTGTGGTTGTTTCGGATGACGGGTTTTCTGACGGAGCCGATGCTGACGAGCGATGAGATTCACGCGGTGGCCGGCGAGCCATCGCGTGCGGTATGGACGCTGGCGCCGGATCGCGCGCTTCGCGTCGTGACGTGGAACATCGAGCGGGGCGTCAAGTTCGAGGCCGTTCAGTCCGTGCTCGAAGAGCTCGATGCCGACGTCGTGCTCCTGCAGGAAGTCGACCGCTTCTGCACGCGCAGCGACGATCGTGACGTGGCGCGAGAGCTCGCGCTGCAACTGCGCATGAACTACGTGATGGCCGGCGAATTCCAGGAGGTCGGTGAAGGCCGGCGCAACCTGCCGTGCGTGAGCGGGCAGGCGATCCTGAGCCGGTTGCCGATCGGCGACGCGACGACGGTGCGCTTCGAGGATCAGGCGTCGCTCAAGTGGCGGCTCAACCCGGTGCAGCCACGACGCGGCGGCCGCATCGCGCTGCGCGCGCGGATTGCAGGGGCGCTGTTCTACAGCGTCCATCTCGAGAGCGGCGGCGACGAGGATCGGCGAGCGAATCAGGTCGGCGACATCCTGGCGAACGTACCATCGAGTGACGAGCCGGTGGTTATCGGCGGCGACTTCAACAATATCGGCGACATTTCGTCGGCGATGTTCAAGGGACTCGGCGCCGCGGGATTCAAGAACGCGATGAGCGGCGATTCGATCGAACGGACCGTGGCGAGGCGGCCGATCGATTGGATATTCACGAAGCGAATAACGGCGACCTCCGTAGTAGTCCGCGCCGCTGATGCCTCCGATCACGATCCGGTCATTGCGCGGACCGTTTTGCAACGACGCTTCTGACGACCTGTGTGCCGAAAGAGCGCACCCGGTCGTCACCTCGGCTCGTGCTTGCACGGCTGTAAAGCCATCTAACTGAAAGCTTTTGCGGCGCCGGTGCGCGGGGCACATGTTTTGCCCCTTGCCCGGTGGGTCGTCTGCCGCTCTGAATCCTTTCAGAAATGTGCAGCCGTCGGGAAGATGACGCCGTTACGGCTTTTGCAAGTCGAGGATACCGATCACGACGCGGCGCTGGTTCAACTGGCGTTAACGCGCGCCGGTTACGAGATCGTGGCGCGGCGGGTGGACTGTGCCGAGGCGCTGCGCCGCGAGCTCCACGAATCCGGCTGGGATCTCGTGATCGCGGACTACACGATGCCGCGCTTCAGCGGCAAGAAGGCGCTCGCGATCGTGCGCGAGCAGCATCCGGATCTGCCCTTCATTTTCGTGTCCGCCGCAACAGGCGAGGACAACGCCGTCACCGCCATGAAGACCGGCGCTCACGACTACATCATGAAGGCCAACCTCGGGCGGTTGCCGCCCGCGGTCGCGCGCGAGCTGCGCGAAGCGGCGGTGCGCCGTGAGCGCTACCTGGCCAACCAGCGCGTCACGTATCTCGCCTATCACGATTCGCTGACCGATCTGCCGAACCGCGCGTTGTTCCTCGATCGACTGCAGCAGGCGATTCTCCGATCGCATCACGACCAGAAGGGCCTGGCCGTCCTGTTGATCGATCTGGACGGCTTCAAGCAAGTCAACGACGCGCTCGGCCATCACGCCGGCGACTTCGTGCTGCAGGAAGTGGCGATGCGGCTGCGCACTGCCCTGCGCGCCTCCGACACGGTGGCGCGGCTCGGCGGCGACGAGTTCGCGGTACTGTTGCCGGGCACCGACGTGAACCGTGCGGTGCTGGCCTCGCGCAAGGTCCTCCTCGACCTGCAGCATCCGTTCGTCGTCGACGGCCACCCGCTGAACATCAACGCCAGCGTCGGCATCGCCGGCGTGCCGTCGCACGCCGCGACGGGCGAGGACGTGCTGCGGAGGGCCGACTCCGCGATGTACCTCGCAAAGAAGGACAAGGCGGGATACGTCGTGTACGAGGCGTCGCGCGATCAACGATCCGGCGTCCGCGAGAGTCTCGCGTCGGCACTTGGGCCGGCCATCGACGGCCGGCAGTTCGTCGTCGACTACCAGCCGATCGTTCACCTGCCCACCAACAGGGTGAGCGCGGTCGAATCGCTCGTGCGCTGGGACCATCCCGAGCTCGGCCGCCTGATGCCCCATGATTTCATCCGCCTTGCCGAGCACACCGGCCTCGTCGACCCGCTGACCTCCTTCGTGCTCGAAACCGCCCTGAGCGATTGGCCGAGGTCGAAGCGGCCGGACGGATGCGGCATCGCCGTCAACGTCTCGCCGCAGAGCCTGCACGACGCCGCGTTCTCAGAGCGCGTCCGCACCATGCTCGAGCTGCACCGCGTGCCGGCCACATCGTTGAGCCTCGAAGTCGCCGAAAGCATGGTGATCGCCGACCCTGAGGGAGCAATCCGCTGCCTCGACGATCTGCACAGCATGGGCGTGCACCTGGTGATCGACGACTTTGGCAAGGGCTACTCGTCACTCAGTTACCTTCGGCGCCTGCCCGCGCACCAGATCAAGATCGATCGATCCTTCATCATCAGCCTCGCCGACGACGGGGACGAGACGCTGGTAAGGTGCATGATCGACATCGCGCACAACCTCGGCATGTCGGCGGTTGCGGAAGGCGTCGAGTCCCAGGCCGTGCTGGACCAACTGTGCGACCTTGGCTGCGATGCGGCGCAGGGATTCTTCCTGGCCAAGCCGGGCACGGCGGCTGAAATCACGGCGTGGCTGAAACGGCGTGCGGCCTCGACTCATTGAAGAAGTGTGCACGCTGCCCTTGAGCCAGCGACGACCGTGCGCGGCTCGGGCGGCGCGAGTCGAATGGTTGCTCGGAGCCGCGCGATGAAGTACCCTGTAGCGGCAATGTCGTTCGTCCATCACGCGCACCGCAGCCATCATCACCGTTCATCGAACGGCCCGGCCGGAGTCTGCGCGTAGGCGAATAGCAACATCAAATCGAATTACGCATAGGCCCGCTGGGACACCAGCGGGCTTTTTGTTTTTTGCGGGAGCCGGGAACCGGGGGCAGATATGGATTTTGCGAAATTGGGCGGATTGATTCCGGCGGTGGTGCAGGACGAGATCTCCAACGAAGTGCTGATGGTCGGCTTCATGAATGAGGAAGCCTGGCGCCTCACCGAACAAAGCGGCTACGTTACGTTCTTTAGCCGCACGCGCAACACGCTCTGGACCAAGGGCGAGACGTCGGGCAACCGGTTGACGGTACGGCAGGTCCTCCTCGACTGTGATGAGGACACGCTCCTGATCAAGGTGCGGCGCGAAGGCGACGGCAACGTCTGTCACACCGGGCAACGCAGCTGCTTCTTCAACGTTATCCAGAACACGCAAGCCAAGGAGCGGCGATGAAACTGCGATTGGGCATCCCGAAGGGGTCGCTGCAGGACGCGACGATCCAGCTGTTCCAGCGGGCGGGTTACA
>Ga0310887_10000534_pt1 | contig 10188 bp, 7 predicted proteins | sample T60D4metaG_FD_202509 | JGI IMG/M metagenome (GOLD analysis project Ga0310887, IMG submission 202509) | Lab incubated soil microbial communities from West Virginia University Organic Research Farm, Morgantown, WV, United States - T60D4 | ecosystem: Environmental > Terrestrial > Soil >...
CTACCTGTATTCGTCGCTCGTGCTCATCGCACAAATGTGATTAGGATCTCCAAGAACCAATGCAGTTCTTGGGCGCTCGGCACTCCCCTGAGACGGTCCAAGGCTCCCGCCATCTGGCCGCGAGTCTGCTCCTGTTTGTTCCACTCGTCTTCGCCGGCAACGAGATCGGGTCGATACTCCGGTATCCGGATGTCGGATCCGCCGTCCTATTTGTTCCGTACGCAGTCCTGACGGCTGCGCTGGTCGTTTCTCGTCCTCGCGACTGGGTCTGGTACATCCTCATCGATTCGATCGCGCACTTCGTCACGCATTGGCCGCAGTGGCCGATGTCGTGGGTGCTGCTGGCCACCGTCGCGAATATCGCGCGGGCGTTGGCAGCGGCTGTCCTTGTCGCACGTCTGTGCGATGGGATCCCGCGCTTTGTCGGTGTTCGTACACTCTGGTGCTTCGTCGTCGGCGCGGTCATCGTAGCTCCCGCGATCGGCGCGAGCATCGGTGCCGCGAACGTCGTGCTGCACGGCGCTTCAGATGACTACTGGCGCCCATGGCGCGCGTGGTTCACGTCGAACGCCCTCACGGCGTTCACGATGTTGCCAGCCTGCATGGCGTTGTTCTCGTACACCGCGGGACTCAATCGCGTACGGGTCGAGAGGCGGCGGTTGGTGGAAGGTGTCTTGATGACGGCGGCGCTCTGCGCGACGGCATTCATGCTCCATGAAGGTTTCGAGCGGGCGAACCCGGCGGTGACGCTGTTTGCCGCGCTCCCGATCCTGGTCTGGTCGGCGCTTCGCTTTGGGGCGGCCGGGGCCAGTGGTGCACTGACCGTCATCACGTTCGCCGCCATCTGGAGCGTCGATCGCGGCGAGACGAGTGCTGCCGGACCGTCGGAAGATCAGATTCTCGCGCTGCAATTCTTCGTGTTCTTCACGGCGGTGCCCGTGCTGTGCCTGGCGGCCATCGCCGCCGGTCGCGAGGCGGTCGTGCAGCTCCACCGGGCGCTGCTCGCCTCGCTCCACGACCATGTGGCACTGCTCGACGCGAGGGGCGTGATGTTCGAGGCCAATGCGTCGTGGCGACGATTCGCGGAATCGTCAGACGCGCCACTGCATCGTGCGCGCACCGGAGACGACTACCTCGCCGCGTGCCGGTCGTCGGCCGAACGCGGGGACATCATGGGAACCGCGCTGTTCGACGGCGTCACGAAGGTGCTCAGCGGTGCCGAGCAACACGTCGAGATCGAGTACGACGATCCTGAGCCCGGTCGTCACGAGACGTATGCGATCCGCATCGAGCCCCTGGAACGGCCGGACGGCGGCGCCGTGGTGACGCGGGCGAACGTGACGGCACGGCGGCAGGCACAGCTCGAGATCGAAAGACACCGTGGTGAGCTGTCACACCTCGCGCGGGTGAATGTACTCGGGCAACTCTCAGGCGCACTCGCCCACGACCTGAATCAGCCGTTGGCTGCCATCCTGAGCAACGCACAGGCGGCGCACAAGTGGCTGCTACGCGACCCGCCCAACACCGAATACCTCACGGAGATACTGCAGGACATCATTGACGACGACCGGCGCGCGGCCGCAATGATCCATCGGCTTCGTAGCCTGCTGAAACGCGGCGACCTGCGCGTTGAGCGAATCGACGTCGCGGACTTGATGAGCGGGGTGCTGGACCTGTCTCGCTCGGAACTCCAGGCGCGGAACATCGAGCCGACGTCGTCCATCGATCCTGCAGCGCCTGCGCTCCTGGGTGACAAAGTACAGCTGCAGCAGGTGTTGTTGAACCTGATCCTCAACGCCTGCGATGCCATGAACGACATGGAGGGGCCGCGCCGACGGCTCGAGCTCTCCGTGGCGAGCCACGATCTCAGGACCGTACGCCTGTCGGTCCGAGACTGGGGAGTGGGATTGCCCACCGACCTCATCGAGCGGTTGTTCGAGCCGTTCGTCACCACAAAGTCTGACGGGCTCGGTCTTGGCCTGTCGATTTCACGAACGATTATTGCCGCACACGGTGGACGGTTGTGGGCCGAGAACAACCCAGGCGGGGGAGCGACAATCCATTGTGTCTTGCCTGTTGCTGACCAGCCGGAATCGGCGATCGCCGAACCGACGAGCACCCTGCCCGACGCGGTACGACATTGATGAGTGACCACACGAGTCGTAGTCAGATTCGAGTGGCGATCGTTGATGACGATGCTGGCGTGCGTGTCGGACTGCGGCGACTCTGCGAGGTGTTCGAGCTCGGCGTGAGTGTGTATGCCTCAGGCCATGAGTTCCTCGCCTCGCTCGACCACGGCTGCCCACACGCCGATTGCCTGCTCATTGACGCCCACATGCCCACGATGACAGGCGTCGAGCTGCAGCACGATCTCCTCTCCAGAGGAGTACAGATCCCGACGATCGTGTTTACCGGCGATGATCCAGATACGGTATCCGCACACCACACAGGCCTGAGCGTGGTGGCGTGTTTGCGAAAGCCCGTCGAGAGTGACGACTTGATCGCAGCGATAGAGCGGGCCGTCGGCGCTGTGGTGTCCGACCCGGACGGACCGTAGATCACTACTCGGCGCGAAGCGCGTCTACCGGGTTCACCGACGCGGCCCGCCGCGCCGGCGCGAGACTCGCCAGTCCCGCCACCGTCATGAAGATCACGGCACCGCCAATGAACGATAGCGGGTCGAGCGGCTGCACACCGTAGAGCATCCCAGCGAGAAGACGTGTCGCCAGCGATGCTGCAAGCAGACCGGCCAAGGCACCGATGACGACGGGCGTCGCGGCTCCCGTAAGAATCAGCCGCATGACCTGGGCGCGCAGCGCGCCGAGCGCCATGCGCACGCCGATCTCGCGCGTGCGCTGGGTCACGTTGTAGGCCGCAAGCCCGTAGATCCCGATCGCGGCGAGGAATGCGCCGATGAGAGCGACGCCGGCCGCGAGCCACGACGCCAGTCGATGCGGCAGCAGCACGATGGCCGTCAGAGCGGTGAGCGTGGACGACTCCATCGGCAGGTTTGGATTCATCTCGGCAACAATCGCACGGACCTGCGGAAGCAGACTGGCACCGTTCGAGCGAATCAGCACTCGCATGACGGCTTCGTTGGTCTGCGCGGCCGAGATGTAGACGAATGGCGTTGGATCCTCACCGATGGTCCGATACTTCGTATCACGTACCAGGCCGACCACGAGCAGCGGCCGACCGGTGCGCCCCTGCAGCAGCTGACCGACGGGATCCTGTTCAGGCCACGTGTGTCTCGCCATCGTTTCGTTGACGATCGCCACCGGCTGAGCACCTGCGCGATCGCGTTCGTCGAAGACACGGCCGCGCAGGACGGGAATGCGCAACAGTCGGAAGTAGTCGGGCGAGACGAAGTTCCGGCTCACGGTGATGGCACGATCGTCGCCCTGTTCGCCGACGCGCCACACACGGCCACCCTCGCGCTCGCGCGTCAGCGGCACGACGCGGGCAATCGCGGCCGACTCCAGTCCCGGCAGCTGCTGCACCCGCGACATCAACTCGTCGAAGAACACCCGTGGTGACCCTGGCTGGCCGAGGCGGAGATCGAAGTCAGCGACCTCCACACCGTCGAGCGCGAAACCGGGATCGATCGCGTTCGCGTTGGTGAGCGATCGCCCAAGCAGTATCGCCGCGACGACCAGCAGCATCGAGAACGCGACCTGTGCAGCCAGCAACACCTGCCGCGAACGCAGTCGCTTGGGCCCGCCGCTGACGGTGGGCTTGATCGCCGTCGCCAGATCCAGGCGCGTCGCCTGCAGCGACGGGAGCAGGCCGCATGCGATCACCGTCAAGGCGGCGACCACGATCGAGAAGGTCGTTACCCGCCAGTCCACCTGCACGTCGTAAGTCACGGGGAAGGGCAATATCGGCACGAGCTGTCCAAGCAGGGTCAGACCCCACCATGCGACAAGCAGGCCGAGCACCGCACCAGCCAGGGCGACGACGACGCTTTCCGCGATGAGCAGACGTACAAGACGCCCACGACCCGCGCCGAGCGCGAGACGCACGGATATCTCCCGCGCGCGGTTCACGCCACGCGCCAGCGTCATGCCGCCGACGTTTGTGCACGCGACGAGCAGCACCAGACCGGTCAGCGCGGCAAGCAGCACGATGAATCTGGAGATCGGCGATCGGCCGTCGACCGGCAGCGCCGCGGCAGGCTCCACGCCCAGCCCGTGCCGGCGATTGTCATCGGGGTACTCGCGGGCGAGGTCGCTGGCAATGCGCGACATCTGCGCTCGCGCCTGGTCAGTGCTGATGCCATCTTTCAGACGGCCGATTCCCATGAGCCACTGCTGACCGCGCCGCTCGAACCGCCGCAGGTCGCCGCCGTCGGGAAACGCGGTCAGTGGCATCCAGAGGTTCGCGTCGAGAATCGTGTAGCCGTTGAACCCCGCCGCGGCGACACCGACGATGCTGAACGGGCGACCATTCAGCTGAATGACCCTGCCGACGATGTTTGGGTCGGCACCAAACCGCGAGCGCCACAACTGATGGCTGATGATCGCGACCGACGCCGGCACGGTAAGCGGCATGTCCTCGGCAACGAAGCCACGCCCACGCGCCATCGGCGTCCCGAGCACGGAGAAGTAGTTGGTGGTGACGTATTCACCCGACACGCGCACCGCGCTCGTGCCGTCTCCCAGGCCCACCGTATCGCCGATGCGGCTGGCGGCAAGACCCTGGAACACCGTCTGCCGCTGCCGGTAATCCTGGTAGTTGGGATACGAGAACGTGCTGAATCCATCGTTGGTCTCGTCGGTCGCGGGACCCGGACCATCCGCATCGATGCGGCCGACCTCGACGAGCCGATCCGGATCGGCGATGCCGGGCCACGGCCGAATCAGGTAGGCATCGGCGACGCCAAAGATTATGGCCGTTCCGCCGATGCCAATTGCCAGGGACAGCACAGCCGTGACCGCGAACACCGGGCTGCCCCGCAGCGTCCTCAGCGCCAGCCGGACGTCACGCCAGATCTCTGAGCCCATCAGGCCCTCCAGGCAAAATGCACGGGTGTTTGACGCCGCCGGACCGGGAAGCGTTGGCTTCCCTGGACGGTCTTGGGAAGCGAGTCAACCTTCTGCCTTGCTTAGAACGTCTAAGGGAGGCAACGGGCAGGAGACACGATGGCCGTCAGGGACTTCGATCTGATTCAGGGCACGCTGGACCTGCTGGTGCTCAAGTGCCTCGGCACGGGGGCCAATCACGGATACGGCATCGCGATGCGCATCCATCAACTCTCGGACGATGCCCTGCGGATCGAGGAAGGGTCGCTCTATCCCGCGCTGTACCGCATGGAGGAGCAAGGGCTCATCGAGTCGGAATGGGGCGTGACGGAGAACAACCGCCGGGCCAAGTTTTACGCATTGACCCGCAAGGGACGAGCGGTTGCCGACGCCGAGCTCGACAGCTGGCGGCGGCTCTCGAAAGCCGTGACCCGTGTACTCCGCGCGCTGGAGCAAGGAGCCTGACATGACGTCTCGTTCACCGCGACTGCTTCGCCGCATCCTCGCCGTTTTCCGATGGAATGCGCAGGACACGGAGATGGATCAGGAGATGGCGTTTCACATCGACGCCATCACTCGTGAGTATGTCCGCTCGGGCATGAGCGAGGCAGACGCCGCTCGCGCCGCGCGCAAGCGCTTTGGCAGCACACTCCGTCACAAGGAGTCGGGTCACGACACCCGCAGCGGACATCTCGACGAGCTCGCACAAGACGTGAAATCAGGTCTCCGGCAACTGACGGGGGCACCGACGTTCGCGCTCGTCGCCGTGATTACACTGGCGCTCGGCATCGGCGTCAACGCCGCCGTGTTTGCCGTCGTCAAGTCCGCGCTGCTCGACGCGCTGCCGTATGCGGACGCCGATCGGCTGGTGCGCGTGTATGGCGGGGCGCGAGCGCAACTACAGCGCGGACCGTTGAGCGCCGGTACGATCAGCGACATCAGGGAACGTCAGCGGTCGCTGGCGAGTCTCTCCGCTTTCATGGACGTCGCCATCGACGCGGTATTCGGAAGCGACAGTGGTCCGCAGGTGGCGCGCATGGCGTGGGTCGAGCACAATTTCTTCGACACGCTCGGTGTCTCGGCCGCCCGCGGACGCGTCTTCCGCCGTGAAGACGCGCTGAGCGGACTGACGCCGCTGACCGGTGGGATCCTCGCACCCGACGCACCGTCGGCCGTCATGCTGACCTATAGCGGCTGGACGCGTCTCTTCGGCGGCGACGAAGCAGTCTTGGGACGGGACGTGCGGGTCAACGGAATTCCGCGCCACGTGATCGGCGTGCTGCCGAGCAACTACGTCGGTCCGATGGGTGCAGTGGACTTCTACTTTGCGTTCGACTTGGGTCCTGTGCTCGGCAACGCGATCGTCGTGCGCGGGTCGCAGTGGCTCGGCGGCGTCGGACGCCTGAAGCCTGGAGTCGCGCACGAAACAGCGCGCGACGAGATCGCCGCGATCTGGACCGCCCTGGTCCGCGAGTTCCCGGCTGACAACCGGGCGCTCGGCCTCGCGACTGTGCCCCTGCGAGAGGCCATGATCGGCAACACACGTACACCGCTGCTGGTTCTGATGGCGAGCGCCGGGCTGGTGCTGTTCATCACCTGCGCCAATCTCGCTGGCGCGCTGCTCTCGCGCGCGTTGTCGAGGCGCAAGGAGTTCGCCGTTCGTGCCGCACTCGGGGCAGGCCGCGGCCGTCTTGTCCGCCAGCTGTTCACCGAATCCGTCGTCCTCGCGGTGACCGGTGGCGTCGCCGGCGTCGTGATCGCCTCGGTGACCCTCGATCGTCTGGGTCAGTTCGCGGCCCGCGCGCTCCCCGGCTATGTCACGCTCTCTCTCGATTGGGGCGTCGTGATCGTCATTGGCGGCGTCGCCATTGCCACGGGTCTTCTGTTTGGCGCGGCACCGGCTTTGTCCATCGAACGCTCGCAGGCACAGAGCACCCTTCGTGACGATTCACGCGGAGCCAGCGAAAGCCGTCGATCGCTCCGGCTTCGCGGACTGCTGGTCACGGGCCAGATGGCGCTCTGTTTGAGCCTCCTGGTCGGCGCGGGACTTCTCGCACGGAGCCTGTGGGCAATGACAGGCCAGTCACTCGGGTTCGAACCCGATGGCGTGTTGACCGCCTCGTTGCAACTGCCAATGCGCGATTACGCGACGCCGGAATCGCGCATGCGGTTCCGCAATCAGCTCGAGGAAGCCATGCGCGGCCTTCCTGGCGTACAGAGCGTCGCGACCGCTACGTCGATTCCTACGGCCGTGCGGCAGCGCTCCGGAGTGACGCTCGAGGGAGCACCGTCAAGCGGCGGGCAAACATTCGTCATCATGGCCGCGGTCTCGGACGACTATTTCCGCACGCTTCAGATCCCGCTTCATCGGGGACGCACCTTCGGCACGCAGGATCTTCCAAACACGCCGACGAAACTGGTCATCAGCGAAAGCATGGCGCGACGTTTCTGGCCCGATGGCAATGCCATAGGCCAGCGCATACGTCTCGGCCCCAACCCTCAGTCGCCGCTCAACGAAATCGTTGGCATCGTCGGCGACGTGCGCAACGATCGCGCGCGGCCGGACGCGGAGCCGATGGCGTATGCATCGACGCGGCAGAACGGCGCGCCGATTGTCACAATCCTGGTTCGTGCCGTCGGAGATCCGCTCGCACTCGCCAGGCCCATGGAACGCGCGGTGGCCGGCCTCGATGCCGGAATCGCGCTGCAGCGAGTGATGACAATGCCCGTCGTACTCGGCGAGGGCATCGCCGGCCGCCGGCTCCCGGTCCTTCTGATGACTGGCTTCGGCGTATTGGCGCTGCTGCTCGCGACGGTGGGCGTCTACGCCATGTTCGCCAGCCTCGCCGCCGCACGGGAGCGTGAGTTCGGCATCCGCCTGGCTCTGGGTTCGCGCCCGGGCGCTATCGCCGCTCTCGTTCTCCGCCAAGGCGCGGGATGGATGGTCACCGGACTCGCCGTTGGTGCGGTAGGAATAGTCGTCGTCGTGCGGCTCGTGCGCGATCTGCTGTACAGCGTATCGCCGTTCGATCCTGTGACGCTCGGCGCCTCGGTCGCGGTTCTGGTCGCCTGCGCAACGATCGCGCTGCTGATTCCCGTCCGCCGCGCCACGCGCGTCGATGCGGCCGTTGCGCTGCGCGCCCAGTAGAGGCGGGGTCCCCACGTTTCCGGCGCTCAACACACCGGTTGCCTGGAGCACGACATCACCCTGCGGCTTTCGAACCGTCACGCTGAACGTATCGAGCCCTGCCCCGGGCTCGCCGTTGTCCTGTGACTCGGCCACGAATGTGAAGCCGGGACGGCCGTTCCACCATCCTATGCCGGAGAACTGGACCGCGCTTCCCGCAAACACGACGCGCTCAAGGCTCGTCGCCACGAGCGTGTTCGGCAGCGTTCGCGGCCGCGTCGCGATCAGGGTCAGCCACCCACGCTCTTCCCCAGCCGCGGTCTGCTGAGCGAAGAACGTGAATGTGACCCGCGACGAATCGCTGATCTGCCCGATGCCGAGGAACGCGCCCGGCGCTTCCGGATACGTGAAACGCGCAACCGCTGGATCGTGATCGGAGAGCCGCTCCGGACGAGACGGATCGCTTCGCAGCACTTCAGGAAAGTCGGCATCGATGTGGGCGTGGCCGAAGCCGCTCAATCCGGCCGAGGCGGCTGATGACAGCAGCACATGGTCGAGCGTCTGCGCGTTCCCGTCGAAGCTGTACGAGTAGTCGCCGGATGGTGCGGCGCTCACGACGTTCGGATCGAGACCAAGCGCCGACCAGTCAACCACCTGCTCCGGTGGAGCCTGATCGCCGCGGATGATGCCGAGCACATCGACATACCCGTCATTGACCTCGAATGCGTTGTAGTCACCGACTGAGATCACCGGGACGCCGGGATGGTTCGTTTGCAATTCGATGAGCAGCTGCGCCACGGATTCACCCTGCGCTTTGCGCTTTGCGCGCACGCGTACGCCGTCCACGGGATCATCGATGCCGTTCAACGAGCGCAGGTGATTCACGACGACGAACACGTGGGCCGGTAAGCGATAGGCAGGCCCCTGAACTGTGGCATCGAGAACTAAAGACGGGCGATCGTTCAGCAACTCGGGCATGCCACTCCGAGGGTTGATGTAGGTCTCGTCGGGCCGCCATTGTTCGATGGAGTGCACCGTCACGTTGCCGCGTGTGAGGATGCCGACATCGATGCCGCCGATGTCGTTGCCTTCGAGCAGATGCGCTTGATAGCCTGGCAACGGCTGTCCCGCACTCGCCGCATCGGTATCGATCTTCGCCGCGGCATCCTGCAGTACGGTCAGGTTCTCCGCTTCTTGAACGCCGATGATGTCTGGCGTGTGCAGATACTGGCGGATGATCAGCGACGCCTTCGCCAGTCGATCGGTGTAGGCAGTCGCCGTCAACACCGGGTCGTCGGTCGCTGGATCGTTCACCGTATCGAAGAACCGCTGCAGGTTCATGCTCGCGACCTGATACTCGATGACCGCCGGAGCCGTTACCGCTGACGGAGCGTTGCCTGTTGACACGACCGTCAGCGCGCCGAGATCGGGCAGCACCGTCCAGGTGCGGAATGCGTAGTCGAGAGCACCAGCCGCAATGTTGATGCTGGTACCGGTCGAGACGATGACACCGGGAAACACGCCGACCTGACCGTCGCTGTCGATGCGCAGCCGCTCGGGGTTGCCGTCGAACGCGGGGATCGTGCACACGCTCGCCGCGTTTTCGTCGCACGGCGGTGGCGGATCGAGCGCGTCGATGCCGGCCTCACGGAACGGACGCGGCGTGCTTGGGAACACCGCATAGAACACGCCGTTGTTGCTGCCAGTGCCATTCGGTTCGTTGACGCTGCCCGAGGTGGGCGCGATCACGCTCAGCGCGCCGGGCGCGACGCGCATGCCTTCGAATCGCTCTAACTGCAATGGACCGCCGTTTGGATCGAGGTTCGCTGCGGTCAAGGCAATCGCCGCCGGCAGGGCCTGCCCGGTCGCCTGCACCGCCATCGTCGGCGTGACGATCTCGGTCACCGGCGGCTGATTCGGATCCGCGGATGGCGAGAATTCCGCCACGGTTCCGGTCACGATGACAACGTCACCGACGTTCACGGCTGACGGCGCAACGGACGTGAAGACAAAGATGCCTTCGGACGACATCGGGTTGCC
>Ga0310887_10000536_pt1 | contig 10179 bp, 9 predicted proteins | sample T60D4metaG_FD_202509 | JGI IMG/M metagenome (GOLD analysis project Ga0310887, IMG submission 202509) | Lab incubated soil microbial communities from West Virginia University Organic Research Farm, Morgantown, WV, United States - T60D4 | ecosystem: Environmental > Terrestrial > Soil >...
GATAAGCAACGCCGGCCGAAAGGCCGAGTGCGAGCTCGTCGGCGGCATCGGCACCCGCGCTGTGTAAGATTGTCGTGGACACGCGCAGCGGCCGGGCGTTCGGCAGCCGCTCACGTGTATCAGAGACTAAGTTTGGAAGGTGAGACAATCGTTTTACGAGCGTGTTGCCCGGCGTCACTCCCTGGGCAACGGCCATAATCGGATCGATGTCAATCCAGATCCGCTTATCTACGCCGCGTTGCGCGAGCCATTCGATAGCCTGCGCTGGGATGCTCTTTGCTATATCGACGACTAGATCAGCGTGCGCGACAGCCGCGGCCTCGAGCGCGCTGTCGTTGCCCACATCAATCCACAGCGCCGTCGCACCTCCATCGAGTTCCTCGGTAGCTACCGTGCGATCACCGTCTATACGTATGCACAGCCCAAACGCTGTGTTCTGTGCGTTGGCGCCCCGCACGTATGGTGCCATGCCTGGCATTGGCAGCTCGGCCGGCCGTTCGGTGTAGAGCGGGTCTATCGTTATGTCCTCAGGAGTGCGGTACACCAATTTGTCGAACGACGCTCCAGCGAGCTCTTTGTCGACGAGCGAGCGCCATGCTGCAAAATCTGACACGGACGACTCACCTATCGCGACGGCATTGACCGCCAACTTCATAGAGTGTGTGCGACAGCTGATAGGGGGTGTTGATTTTGCTCGCCCCCGTCAACTCGGTGAGCAGGTTTTCGCAGTCGAAAGCATCATGGCGCACGTCGCTGGGAGCCGCTGCAGGGGTCTCCTCGTTGCTCTTCCAGAACTGGTCGCATGATGAGATTGTGTATTCCTTCTCGTCCATCATCGAACTCATCACCTAAGAAGGGGTTGCATATTCAGCATGTCCTTGGGATTGAGGAACGTTCTGAGGCCAATGACGGGCATCGTCCCCTCGTTTTTGAAGGCCTCGCAGTACTGCGACTGTTCTTGGATCTCGGAGCACTATTACTTGCACTCCGTCGAACTGAGCATGGCTGACTCTAGAGATTTGGCCGTTTCAACAAAAGAACACTTTTTTTCTTCCTCGGTTATCCTTTGTTGGTTTTTGCAATTTACATTTAACAAAATACAAGTTTCAGTCATTTAAAATTCTCCTTAATTCCGTTTGTTTCAACATATCTATTGTTATTGTACGAGATGCCGTGACTAACGGTTATTACACTAAATAAATTACGTGTGTTATCCTTAGATATTATTTGACTACATGATTCGCAAAATTGCATAATCAGATATATGTTAAGAATATATTTATATATTGATATGCTTTGCTATTTTATAGGATAACTTTTATCATTTTCTTCCAATTATTTTCCAATTATTCTAACGTATATTTCAATAGAAAATTATGGCATGATTATAATGAAATTTTGAGAGAACGGGAGTGTGTTCTAATCCATTTAGCTTTCTCCTGTAAGATTCATAATTTATCATAACTAAAAGTTCCTGACGCTCCCAAATCTCATTTTCCATACTAGATTTATTCGGTTAGTTTTCTTAGGGTTTATTTCACAAAAATCTGATGTAACCCAATAATCATTGTTATCATCATTACTATTCATCATACTGTTTTTATGATTGTTATGTAACCGTCTCATAAGCAATTTAATCTTAATGAGAAAATGATTAAAGTGGTAGTCCGCCTTTTGTCTGCATCATTATCAGATCTCGTTATTTTGTGTTTAGAAAATATATTATCTGTTTTTTTCTGTTTGTATTGATAGCAGAAGTAGCAGACCAACAAAATTAGAAATGTCTATGCAGCATAAATTAACATACTAAGAATAAACAAATTAGAAATTATTAGGGCTTCAAGTTAACAAATTTGATTAGATATTAATTCAAAATTGAAAATTTGCTATGAGACAAAACAATGTACAAAAAGTTACTCTGAGTATCTCTTTTATCTTTCATTGTAATCTTAGTTATGAAAAAGAATTTTTACAAATGCAACGGCTGTGAACGCAAATTTGGACGAAAATGGAATGCACTACGTCATAGTAGGTCAATTCATAGTTCTGCTTCTGAAATCATTAGCAATAATATCAAGCCCAAAACTTCGTACATATCAAATAACAAATACAATAGGTTTCAAAAGAAATTCGATATTCTCAATAAAGCCGGTATAGAGATATACAATGAATACGATGAAAACATGTCAGACATTTTTGATATAGATGAAAAAGACTTTAAAATTATTAAAATTATTGATCAATTGATCAAACCGTTTACTGAATTAGAGGATTTATTGAGTAGAACTGATCCTAAGACAAGAGCATTTGTTCTTACAAGAAGTTTCGATCAAAGCTTACGATCTCTCAATCCAGTGGAAGCCATGAATGAGATGGTCGAGTTGTTATGTTCAATAAAAGGCATCAAAAAGATTGCAAAGTATAGGTCAATGATTGCCACAACCTCCTCTTTGGATCCGATACTCGAAACAAAAGAAAAAATCAAGAATTCATATTTATTTGGAAGATAGAATAATTAGAAAATGAAGACTAAACCCCAATCTGCTTTCCAGAATTCAGCACTGGGTTAGGATTTAATCTTGAAAAACTGATAGAATTGATAATTTTTTGTATTTATAATGACAAAATTTCCTTCAGGAAATATAAGAATGGGGATTGGATTCCAGACAGATTACTAATTCTGAAATCGAAAAATTTGACCCTGACAAAATAATTATCGCACCTTGCGGATATGATCTAGATTGAAAACAGAAAGATTACAAACGTCTAACTGTGCCCTAGTGGAAATCGGTTAAGGGTTTCAAAAATAAGCAGATTTATTTGGTTGATTCCAATTCTTATTTTTGTAAGCCTAGTCCAAGAATCATAACGGGGATGGAAATTTTGCCCTCAATAATACATCCCGATATATTTCGACGTATGAACATTCATGAAAGGTCCTTTATAATTGTCGATAAATGAATTAATCTTTGGAGTAAGTTGTCCGTCATAAAACAATGTGGGAAGATGAAAAAATTCCTACTTCTTGATTAACTAATGCGATAAAAATCAATTGTATATAGATTCTACCCATCTCTAACTATCATCTAATTGATCCTTCAATTAAATTTGGATAGTTTATCTAAAGATTTCATAAATTCACATGATCAAATATTCTATTCAATGAAAATTAAGATTAATTCATGGAGATATATTAATCATATGTTATTTTTAGCTATGGTCATTTCACATCATATCGTTGAGAGCAAACATTCTATAATTCAGTTTGGTGATGACAAGACGGATGGTTTGTTGTTACCTAATTCAGTATTTAACATTCCATTGCGTACCAAAATCTTATTCCTGAGTTCATGGCCCATTCTTTTTTTTAATATAGTTAGAATCTTGTTTGGATTTCATTGACCAACTCACCTTTTTCTTCAATGCATTTTCAGGAAGGTAGTCCGAGCCAGCGGTGAAAGGAATATGGTGTAGACAGTATGACAATTTCATGAGGGATTGCGTTTATGTCCCACATTAATGAAATGATGACTTTGTTCCTTGTATGCAGTTCATGCTGGATAAGAATAAATATTTCGTCACGATTCCATCTTTCGTCCTTATTATCGGCAGCTGAAAAACAAGATGTTAATTTGATACCTTATCTAATATCCTGTGTTAAAAACAAGGTGACCCTTGGCGAAATTAAAGACACATTCAAAGAGATTTTTGGGATCTATGTACCAAAAATCTCCTTTTGAATGTTCATCTCTTATTCATCTTTACTCTCATATAGTTTCAGAGAATCTTGATTGTTACTCATAATTGTGTTGAATACTTTTCTTCCGACTTCTGACTTTTTGTCTAATTTTAATTTGGCTTTCTGTCCAATTTGATTGCTTACTAGTGCCTCATCTCCTAAAAATAGATTAACCTTTTTTCCTATATGCATTTCATCAACTAACAAGTAAATCCTTGATCCAGATTCGGCGATACTAAATGCAACTTCATTACCAATGAGAGGAACCTTCGCTTCAACATCGATCTTAACTCCCAGCATTTTTTCTATTTCTGATATGGTCGAACCTCCTCTTCCGATTATTCTGGGAATTACATCTTTACTAACTAGTATTCTTATCTTATCACTGGAAATAATCTTTACTTCAGCCTTAGGGTCAAATTTGCCTATAACTTCTCTTATTTTGGATTCTGCTAATTTATTGATCTTATTGTTTCTTTCTTTATCGGTCTTTTTTTCGATATTTTTCAGAGGGATTATGATGTTTTCTTCTCCATAAGAGTAAATTTCATACTCAGTTTCTTTTGAAAAAAAGTCTCTGATTTCCACCACTGGCCTAGCAAGGTCCTGTTCAACCATTCCTGCTGGGACTTTAACTGTCAAGTTTAATTCATATATTTTTTCAATCTTGCCTCCATGAATAAATATTACTGTGTCTATTACATGAGGTATCATACCTAATTCTATCTTGCCTATAAATCGTTGAATTGCATCCAACGCTTCGTTAGCATGGATTACTCCTATCATGCCGATACCCGTAAGTCTCAGGTCTGCGAATAATTCAAAATCCTTTATCCGCCTCACCTCATCAAAGATGGTAAAGTCTGGTCTAACAAGTAATAGAAGGTCTGCAACCCTTTCATACCCGTTTTTAAAAGAACCATATTGTACTACATTCTCTGGCACTTGCAGATCTCTTGGCGATTCAAGAGTCTTGACGAGTTTATTATTTTGCACGTAATGTTCTGCGATACTGCTTGCAAATGTACTCTTGCCCGAACCCGGTCTCCCAGCTATCAAAATTCCCTCTGCCTCTTCTGATAGCCTATTTATTAATGATAAATCTAATTGGTATTCTTGCAATGTCAATTTCTTTATCGGTCTGACTGCAGTAATTTCTATTTTGTTTGATACAGGTGGTTGAGTTATGACAATTCTCAAGTTCTTGTACATTATTACATAACATCCATCAAATGAAATTTCTATATTTGATATTTTCTTGTTGTTTTCAGTAGAAAATAGGAAATTCATGATTTCATTTAAAGTCTGTTTATCCAATTTAGTGTCAGATATTTTCTCCAATGTAAATTCTCCAGGAGTACCCTTCTTTGCTAAGGGTTCTACCCCTTCTATCAAATGAACGCTCATTGATTTATCGTCAAAGTAATTTTCGATATTAAAAGATGCTGAGACCTGGGAGCGGATGTGAACGCTTGATATTCCAGTTGCGCTAGCTGCTAAATGTTGTATGTAATCAGCGGTAAATAAAGTCGCATCCTCTTTTTCAGCTATTTCGTTAATATTTGAATCAATTCTGCCATTCTTGGCTAGTTTTATGTCCTCAAGATTGGGCTTTTCCCCGTAAATTCTGAGCGAAATATTATTCTCACTAGATTTTTCTCTAATCTTTCTTAGTTCTTCAAGGCCTATGAACCCATGTTCTCTCTGCTTACATGCTTGTGATTGCAGCTCATCAATTGCAGCACGAGGAATTATTATCTCAAAATTATCATCAATATCCTTATCATCAATTTTTTGACTTATATGGCCATCTATTATGATACTCGTATCTAAAACAATTTTTTTCTTCAAATTGACTATGATCAGATCAATCACCAGATTCTTAAAAAAGGTTACTAAGTGGAAGATATAACAAATAACATTGATCACCTAAAATTGTTAAGAAAATATAACTAGCATTCTTCGACCAAAAACCCTTAATCATTACCGCACTAAACATGAGTTGATAATTCCTGTAGGTCAAATCATTCTATGGAATCATTTTTCAATATAACTGTCTTTATGAAATTTCCATGAAATTAATATTACCTATGTTTATGCTTATAGTACTTGCACATCTATTTCTTCTATATTTACACGATATTTGTTCCTACACAATATACCTTGAATTATCCTTGAATTCTGGGCATAATGAACGGGTTTTTTTGATGTTCAGGGGAAGTTGGTAAGGTAATATCGTTCGAATCTAATCCTCCGTTGCGACATTATCATCTATACGATATGAAGCCAACTCATCAATTTTTCGTATTCTACAATTAATTTGAATAAATAAATTCCATCATCAATATTTGGCATCATGGGGAAACTAGGATTCATAAATATGAGATAATCCAAGAATATCGTTGTAATATTTTCGGATCCAATCTAATCATATGGTGGTTTCATACGTTTTAATCAGCCAGATAAATATCTAAATCGTCATAATCTTGGCCACCATCTTTGGAAAATACAAATATTTCCCATGGTTGAAGGATCAAATTATTAGGGTGTCAAAAACTATGATAATACTCCTCAATGCTATTGGTATTGTCATTTCCAATAACTTTATAATCAAAATCGAAATTAATCTCTTTATCACTGTCTGATTAGATGACTGTGCAAAGGGCTTATTCATTAATTCCTATAGAATTTGAACTAATCCCATCTATAGTAGTACAACGGATACCCGAGAGTTTATTTGTAATGTTACCAATGGTAAAATTGTAAGCCAATTTGTCAAGGAATGGAGAATCGACTTGTAAATCCACTTGATTTTGAATTAACGGTAGAATTGAAATAATCTTTTTATTTTGAGTCTTAAGTGAATTACTCGAAGTCCAAGCTTTAAATTATATTATTGAGAGTCCAAAGTACTTTAGTTTAATTGAGTAAATTGGAATTGAAAAATATAACAAAGTCTTTTTCAGTGAACTCATCTTCGGGTGAAAGGAGAAGAGTTTTAGCTGTAGATAATGTAAATTTATCAATTGAAGAGGGACAATTTGTGTGTTTTGTGGGTCCATCCGGATGTGGAAAATCTACCTTACTAAACATTATCGCAGGCTTAGATACACCATCTGAAGGAGAATTGGTACTTAACGGACAATCGGTAATTGGAACTGGCCCTGATCGGATTATGGTTTTTCAAGAGAACGCTTTATTCCCCTGGTTAACGGTTATCGACAATGTTGAATTTGGATTAAAAATGGTTGGAGTTGAAAAAGAAAAACGAAACAAAATCGCGTTACACTATCTTGAAATGATGGATTTAAGCAAATTCTCTAAATCTTATACTTATCAACTCTCGGGTGGGATGAAACAGAGGGTGGCAATTGCTCGTGCTTTAGTAATGGATCCTGACATACTGCTCATGGACGAACCCTTTGCTGCACTTGACTCCCAAACTCGTGATCTTCTATTAGTTGAACTTCAATTGATATGGGCCAAAACCAGAAAGACAATAATTTTTGTAACTCATAATATTTCTGAATCAATATGTCTGGGTGACAAGGTTGTGGTCTTCACAAAGAGACCGGCTCGAGTAAAGAAAGAGATCGAAATTGATTATCGGAGACCAAGGTTAACTGAAGATTCTAATTTATTTGAGTATAATAGACTAGTCCTAGATGAACTAAAGGGTGAAATAAGCCAACACAAAAGAACAATATGATAGACTTTTGCATTCCTAAGTCCAATTCTTCAAAACTTCGATCCCTTCATCAAAACTATTAGGCGAGGTTATTAGAATATGATCAGTTTCTTTATGAACTTCCTTTAAGAACCCAAGAAAGTTACCTTGATATTCACTCCAATCCAAACCTATCATGGCAGCTGCTCTTTCATTCTTTACCGAAGGGACCATGATGCAAGGGATAAGCTTGATGTGGTTGGGTTTCATTAGTTCTTTTAAATCTCTGATCTCTTGGATTGAACCTATTGATTGGGTGATAAACCTGCGTGGTTTTGAATTTATCTTTTTCTGGAATAGTCTCTGATTTGAAACCTTATTTGGTAGAGACAAATCGAGATCTATCAATTTGTCAAATCCTATGGAATTTAGGAGATTGACTGCATCTGTTGGATTTGATAGTGAATATCCTTTTTCTGATTCTTCAAATGCAGGTTTGTCACCTTGTATAAACAAAAGTCCACTAATTTTCAAAATAATGGCATCCGTTACCATTTGTATTATAGAATTCATATTCCTATCTCTTGTCCTCACGCTACAAGTGACATTCAAGCTTGTATTGGTTAGATTATTCATTATTACCTGTGCTCCATGGATACTCGAAAACCTAGGGATACCAAGTACCGAATCGGTTATATGGATGTAATTTGTGAAATTAGTTATAATTTTAGCCCTATTCAGGAATTTAATTAACTCTTGATTTAAAAGTGTAATGTCTATCCTATGATTATTTAATATTTTTGGAGGGTTTAACTCATAAATTAGATTCATTTTTTAGTTTAGTTAAATGAGCATGGTTACAGTAAAAAAAGGTTTTTTAGATAATATTATTATTTAGCTCCTAGTTTTGATTTCTGAAAAAGAATTCATTGAACTTGTCTTGGAGAAAAGCAACTCCTTAGAATATTTCAAAAATATTGATTTAACTGCAAAAGGTGAGTTCAAATCGGAACAATCTAGCGTCCTAGTCATAATTCATTTTAATCATGAATATAATCCAACCGTAATATTCACAAAACGAAGTTCAAATCTAAGGAATCATGCAGGTGAAATTTCCTTTCCTGGGGGTAGGGTTTCCAACCAGGACAGTTCTATAATAGAGACGGCAATAAGAGAGACTTATGAAGAAATAGGCCTCTCAATTCAAAAAGAAAAGATCTTTGGATCTCTTGCCCCCACAAATACATATACAACTAAGATACTCATCTATCCGTTTATTGTGATACTTGGTAAAATATCATTTCCACTGGAACCCAATGAAGAAGTAGAACAAGTAATTGAAATACCACTTGAAATTTTGCGTGATAGTATGACTATAGATGAGGACCATTCAAGCAGAGAAAATAAGATGTTTAAATTTAACGTCGATGGTTACTTAATCTGGGGGGCTACCGCCAGAATATTGAAAAATTTATTAGACATGATTTATGCTCATTAAGTAATTAATATCGGGTCTTAGTCATATCCAATATCAGTCAATAGATTGATGAATCTCTTGCTAAATTCTTTTGTTGACAACTTACCGCCTATATCAATAGTCTTGACATTCTTAATAAACAAATCATCAACTGCTTTCTCTATTTTGTTTGATTGAACAGTCAGATTATTATCCTTGTATTTTTCACCCAACCAGTCAAACATCATCTTGAGTGCAAGTATAAAAGAAGTCGGGTTGGCTACGTTCTTTCCTGCTATGTCAAAAGCTGCACCATGCACCGGTTCAAACATTGCAAAGTCCTTTCCAATATTTGCAGCAGGTGCTAATCCAATGCTTCCTGTAATTTGTGCAGCTTCATCTGATATGATATCTCCAAATAAATTTGTGGTTAAGATGGTGTCAAAACGATTTGGATTCCTAATTAATTCCATAGCACAAGCGTCAATGTACATTTGTTCAAATTCAATATTGGGATATTCTTTAGCTACCTCTCTTGAAGTATCTATGAAAAGTCTATCACTTAGTCTTAACACATTTGATTTGTGAACAATCGTTACCTTTTTTCCTTCTCTTGAATCTGCAATTTTAAATGCATGCTCTGCAATACGTTTAGATGCCTCTCTACTAATTTTCCTTAGGGAGATAACAGTATCGTCATCTGAATAAAATTCCCATCCCAAGTACAAATCCTCTGTGTTCTCTCTGACGGTAATTAGGTCAACATCCTTTGAGAATGATGGGATATTGGGGTAGTTTTTGGATGGTCTAACATTAGCATATAAATTAAAATATCTCCTTAGTACAAGGACAACGTCTGCGGCTGATTCCCCAACGGGAGATTTTAGACACGCTTGCGAGTTTTTAATCTCATTAAAGGTTTCATCAGGAAGGGGTTTGTTATATTTTAATTTTGCATTATCACCTGCTTCTACTCTTGAAATATTGAACTTTAGATTTGATGATTTGTCATGTATATTCACCAAAATGCTGTATACACATTCTGACAACTCAGGACCAATACCATCACCCTCAAGAAGGGATACATCATATGTAGTCATTCATATGTCTCTCATAATCAGCAAGGAGTTACTTGGTAGGCTCTCCACTTTGAATCATCTTTTTAAGCATTGTTTTATTTATAGCATCAATCATTGCCTGAACAGATGCCACGACTATATCTTCTCCAGATTTCCTAGCAGAAATAATGTTACCTTCCTTATCTTCTACTTTTACGGATACCTCGGCCAATGCATCTGAGCCTCCAGTAATTGAATC
>Ga0310887_10000542_pt1 | contig 10162 bp, 9 predicted proteins | sample T60D4metaG_FD_202509 | JGI IMG/M metagenome (GOLD analysis project Ga0310887, IMG submission 202509) | Lab incubated soil microbial communities from West Virginia University Organic Research Farm, Morgantown, WV, United States - T60D4 | ecosystem: Environmental > Terrestrial > Soil >...
GTTCAACATCCAGATGGTGAAATAAGGGGACAATTAATCAGTACAAAGTAAGAGCAAATTAATTTTTTTGCAGATTCTCAAGCAGTAAACAAACCTATTCTTTTTTTGTCTGAATTACCAAACTAATATGAATACAAGTTTTAGTAAATTGAGAGATTTTATATGATCAATTAAGACTAATTCTGATAGACATCAAGACAACAAGTAAATATGAAAATCATTCTTGAATTTTTCATCCACTTATGTTACTTAATGGTCCTTTTATAATTTCAGAGTGCTTTTTGTCTAGTTTCATTTTTGCCTTACAAGGGGAAACTAACTTTGTATCTTAAAACATACTGCCTCCATCAGCGTATGTTTAGAAATCCTATTTTTAGAAAAAATTTAGACAAAGGATCAATAACATTTCACTCTGGCCGTTAAATATGATACGTCAAGGAATTAGCAATGGATAGAAAAAACTACCAATTATTAACTGGAATAATTGCGATAGCAGGTATCGCTATCTTGATGACAATAATACCTCAAAGTTATGGACAAGGGAATGTATCACAACCGCAACAAGGTGAACAAGTTGCTCCAAACAGTAGTCAGCAATGGCCAAATATTCACGAAAATGTTATAACCGACTTTAATTCTAATGTAACTTCTCCGTCTATACAAGGATCTGCATTCATCCATCCATTCGCAGTAGTTATTGGAAATTGTTACATAGGACAAAATGTCCTAGTTGCACCCACTGCAGTATGCAGGGGTGATGAGGGAACACCACTCTATATCGGACCATTTTCTAACATGCAAGATGGTGTTGTAATCCATGGGTTGGAAACTACAGTAGATGACAACAACCTAGATGATAGAAGATTTGCAAGTAATGGAGACCGTTTGTTGGGGAATGACACAAGGTTTGATGACGGGTATTCTGTGTATGTCGGTGAAAATGTAAGCTTAGCACATGGTGTTTTGATACATGGACCCGCCTATGTAGGAAATAACACATTTGTTGGAATGGAAAGCTTGGTATTTGATGCAAAACTAGGAAATGATGTAGCAGTTGGAGTTTCTAGCACTATAACAGGTGGAGTAGAAGTTGCAGACGACAAATTTGTCCCTCCTGGTAGTGTTATTACAACCCAGGAAGAAGCAGATGCTCTTCCAGAAAGAGTGGGCAGCGCCTATGAGAACATCAATACTGCAGTAGTCCATGTGAATGAAAAACTTGCTGAAGGATATGGGGAACTTGGTCTAGAAATGCCATCAGCTTCAGAAAGAGAGAATGTAATGGAAGGAGGAATGTTAGAAACAAGCCGTACACCTTAACTTTGTAACATTGCTTCAAGCTTCATAAATCTAAATGATTTATTTGTGCTCGAAACTGCACGAAAAATCTTAATTTTTTTTACACTCACGATAACCTATTGATGAGCAGTCAATCCTTGGTATCTTTTTGTATACTATGACCAGGCAAATTTTCAATGTTACTGATAAGGCAATCTTTGACTTATAATGATTCTATCTTTGACCCATAATGATTCATTGACGGTCAAATTAAAGAAGATACTACTGAAAGAATCGATTGGTCTAGAAATAGTCATTCCTGTTATGCCCATAAATACATCAAAATTGTCAGGAGGTACACTTTCGAACTGAGTCAAGTTAACAATACAGCGCAGAAGACAACACAATTAATGGAAAATCATAGGGTAGGTTTTTACGCTTTTTTCCAAATATAAAAATATGAAACCGCTTGATGAGAACTGATTATAGGAAAAGAGTTGATTCATAATTACTTTCCTGTATAAGAGATATCACTATCAACCTTAGTAAGGTTTTCGACAGAATATATGTCGTTACTTTTTAGGAGAGTTTAAAAAGACAATTCTTGAGTTATTATGGGCTTTATCAAGTATATCCCGTTTAACATACATAACCAAATGCATAGAGCCCAATTTCAAATTGATTTCAGCAAATAAACACAGGAAAAGAAGGTTACTATCCAAAATAATATAACATACTATTTCAGTCTTAATATCTAGTTATTTTTTTAGTTTGATCTTTTGAACTGACATTTGGTATTAAATAGATCAGAGGCGAAATATACACGTGGATCATAATAATAGTAATAATAGTAATAAGAAAGATAATAGGTTTATCGCTAATCCGTCTTTAAAGATAGATCATGTGCATCTAAAAGTCTCCAACTTACAGAATTCCATAGATTTTTACGAATCCATTTTAGGATTTAGGATGGTACAAAAAAGTTCAGAGAATAACACATCATATCTTGGCACATACGAACCTGGACAAGACGGGGTTTCATCGCTGCTGGTCTTAAGTCAGATAGATAGCGTTGATAGTAATATAACAAGTAATCCCAGCATAATAAAAAGAGAGGCGGGACTTTATCATTTTGCTATATTACTGCCTGAAAGAAAATTTTTAGCGTCATTTCTGCAACACATTCAGGAAAATCTCAGACCACAATACTATGAGGGTATGGCTGACCACGCGGTCTCAGAGTCTCTATATCTCCACGACCCTGATAATAATGGAATCGAGGTTTACCACGATAGGCACCCATCTGAATGGATCTGGACTGGCCAAAACAAAATACACATGGTTACAGAACCATTAGATGTCAAAAATTTGCTAAATAGTGAAAGTTATGGAACGTGGAAGGGTTTTCCCAAAAAAACATCGATAGGTCACGTTCATTTACACGTATCAAACCTTCCTAAAGCCAAGAAGTTTTATCAAGATATGATTGGTCTTTACCATACTGCATCCTACCCTGGGGCCAATTTTTTTGCCGCAGATAGATATCATCATCACGTTGCTACAAATAGTTGGATTGGGACAAATATCCTACCTAATAGTGCAAATAACTTGAACAACGTAGGGCTAGACCATTTTGCAATACAAATACCTGATGATAATAAAGAGAAAAACTCATTGAAAAACCAACTCCTTAGTAATGGTATATCTATTGATGAAAACCTACTAGAATTAGAATATCGCCAGGAATCATCATTTTATGTTTACGATCAAGATGGAATAAAAATACAGTTCATTTTTTTGTGATGCTTTCTGATTTATTTCGATACCATGATACATAATGAATAATAATAGAATCAATGAAACTATAGAATACTAAGGGTGAATAAACCTAACATATATAGTTACTAATTATAAATATTTATCTATTCTAGAATCAATTCAATGGGCCAAATCGATTGATTGACTTGAGCAAAGCTTTTTTTATTTCAGAGAGAATGAGGGAATGGATGTAAAATTACTTACTGTCCTTCTTTTTAAAATTCCAATCCCTACTATAATTTTCGCTTTTCATATTGAATCCTTTAAAAATATCAAAATATGTTTGTTTTATCTTTTTTTGTCTTTCAAAATCAGATTGTATCCACAATATATCAAAAACTGACGATGAGGATGATACTCGAGTATCATTAATGGAAAAGGACACTACGGGATTTATAGGGTCAATAGAAAGAATAGATTTTTCTCTGCTGTAATCAATATCTATTAGAACAACGTTATCTACGATTAGTGATAAATGAGATTGGGGAATTTTTTTTGAGAAAAAATTAGTATTAATATCCAAATCCCGAGAGAATTCCTTGAGTTTATGTCGTATTTCGTCTTTTAAAGTCGTTTGTCCCTCTTCTAAATGAATTAGTATCTTCACTGTCACATCTTTGACCAACATCTTTGAAATTGAATCAAACATTTTGCTACAATAAAAACTCCAAAAGAGATCAGTTGTGGGAATTAATATTAGTATTTGATCTACGCAAGATTCCATTATGCGAAAAAGTATTTTATTTGAATCGACGTCCATTTCTGATTGGGATTTGTGGTTTAATATGACTTCCATTACCCCTTTTTCAATTTCAGTTATTTTTTCCCTTGCTGAGATGGATTCCCGCCATAAAGGTTTAAATAAAATTTCTTGTTGTCTGACAAAATGCACGTTATCAACATAGAAAAAATGGGTCAATTTCTCGAACGATTCTATCTCCTGCCCCGGATCAATCAATTTATTTTCTGAGATATGACAGGAACAGTATGATTGTTCATTCCTAAAGCTGCAACCTACTAATCCTTGTGAATGTTTTATATCAGAATATTTCATTAGTCGCTTCGAACAATTAACATTCATCTTGCTTATTTCGACTACGATCTTAGCATCAATACTGCGGGATTTCAATTTCTTCATAAGTGTAAAAATTGATGGATTCTCCACTAAATGGCATAACCAATCTTGACTTACAATTATTTCTAAATATCGCTGAGTATTGGAAAATATTTTAGATATTAGGTTTAGGGCTTCCTCAAGAGTATGATTTACATTGACTTCCTGTATGCCAATATCATGGGGCATTTCTGATAACTTTAGGTTATTAATCAACCAACAGATATAAGATTATCTTTGCTCTTTTGATTCTCCATATAATAATGGTAATAAATTGTAAATTACCGAGTTCCGTTCTTTTCACAGCGTGAGATTTACTGCAATACAATGAATTTTATCTGAGTTAAGTTTTTGGCTTCCAATATACTCAGCGGCTACCATATTTTAGAGATTCATTACCTGTTGCCATGCTAACTTCTGTGATCCATTCGCATTCTATATTAACCTTATCATGATGCTTTATGACTGCCTCTTTATCAGGAGCGTTTAATAAACAAAAACATACACCCGCTTCCATGTTATAAAATAAGTTGACATGTGTAACTCCGTATTCATCTGCAGGAGCATTGACAAGCTCTTGGAGATTCTCTTCTTTAAATGGCACTTTATGAACATCGAGAAAAACAGCCATACGGGCTTTTTACTGGATAAAGATATAAAAACATTCTCAAAAATGATTAACATACCCTAATAAGCTGTTAATACCCTCCCCTTACAAAAAGATATAGCGAATATTCTTAAGTTATGCAAATATTGGTACAATTGAGCAATTAAAATTGGATGATCGTCAATAATTGTGATGGACTATAGCCAGAGTTTTAAGAAGAAATAGTATTACTAAACTTGGTTAGCATAAAATAAAACCAGCAATAGCAAATGAACTCCATAATAATGAAATTGGTTAATCATCATTTTATAGTCTAGATTAATCGTTGATCATATAGAATGTATCAAATGGATTTATGTAAGTCTAAAAATTTTTGCGGAATTTCTGCGTTGCCCGCATATTGATTGTGCAGGGAATAAACATCAATTTTTTGGTTATGTTTTATAAAGTAATTGCCAAGATAATGTATGTCTTTCTTTAATTCACTGTCAATATTAAACAGGTTAACAGCAAAACTCCCCTCGATCAATATGTGGCCTTGATCTCCTAAATCCATAACTCTTCTAGCAAGTATTATGCCTGGACCCCATAAATTTTGATTGTCATTTAAGTCATTGACAATAAAAACATGGCCCGAACCAATTCCAATACGTACTTGTATTATTGATTGGTTTGGCGAATTTGAATTATGTATTCCCAGTTTTTTGTGAAGTTCCAAGCTTAATTCTACAGGCAGTTTAGGGTCAGTCAAGAATCCAATCGCCATGCCGTCGCCAGTAGGAAGGATCTTTTTTTCGCGGTCCTTTTTATAAGAATTACATGAATTGATCAAATTATTTAGTATCTGGATCTTTTCTATTTGATTCTTAACTGATAAGGAAGGATCTGACAATCCAACGATATCAATAAAAAAGAAATTAGTATATAAAATTCCAGACGAACCAAATTCTGCAATTTTCGAATTTCCATAAAAATTAAATAATTTCATATATACGGGTAAATGCTCCTGATGAAAAGAAAGTTCTTGATAGAATACAGGAGATTCATTAATTTGTTCCTTACATAAATTACAGATTAATCTGCTTTGATTACTAATAGAAGTGATGATATTGTTATCGTCTAGCGTATAATTTATCCAATCTGATTTAAGATTATTATTCCCAAACATGGATACTAGTTTTATGTATCTTTGTAACTGGGAAGAATCTGAAGGTAATTTAGTTTCAAACAGTCCGTCAAAAAGATGTGCTATCTTGTTAACAAATATGGATGAAGTTGGGTCTGCGTTATCAATAGTAAATATTGAATTTACCTCATGGTTTTTGAGCAGAAAGACTAAACTAGTAACAAATTTGGTTACATCTTGATCGCTAAAATTTTCTAGAAAGTTAGTCAATGAACTTAACACAAAGTAAACAGGTCGATTTGAGTTGGAGTCAATCAATTGTCTGACTTCTTCAAAAAGATGTGTTAGCGCGTGACTATTTTCAAACCCTACTCTATCGTCTCCTTTCAATGTATATGGATTTAATACCTTCAAATTAAGACACAGGTCTTCCAATCCAGAAAAGAAAATACTCTTATATTGTTTTTCAATGAATGAAGAGCTGATACAAATACAAAAAACACCGTCTGTTAAGCCATTTAAAATAAAATTATTGCAATAATGTAATTTTCCCGATAGTTTTGGTCCAGAAATTAGGTACACCCCAAGATCGGGTGGTTTCAAGTTTCTACCTATGATGTCACTACCTGGGAAATGTTTCATTCTAGATTATTATGTTATGTAGATATTTCTTTTTTTCTATTAAAGAGGTTATGTTTTTTGAGGATTAAACATCCTTAACAATCAAAGTCGATATAGACTAGCCCATTTTATTTGACAATTCATCGACTTTCTTTGAAAAAGGGTGATTTGGATTTCTTAAGACGGTTAAATACTCCTGTCTTTCAAATTGCATATCACAATAACAAGGAATCATCGAAATAACATTCATTTTTATTAGCTTTTCTAAATTCTTAATTGTTTCATTTTGTTCAAGTAGCAGGGATTTAAATGAGGAAGTATTTTCATTAGAAATAGGGTTGCCTGATTCCATGGTTAAAGGCGGTTCGCAATAGCCTGCAACTCGATTTAACAACAAGTAGGATCTAGTTCCATAGCTTGTGAAAGAACCATACACATCCAAAGCCATATGCTTAGTGCCCTCTACGTCTATATTATCCATCTTTAATGACAAAAAGATAGTATCCGAAATGGCCAATGAATTAATTGACCAATATCGAATACCAGGACTCGTATCCAAAATGATATAATCATAGTCAGTTACAGTAATACTTGTTTCTTTTAAATATAACATCTTTTTAAGCATGTGAGACTTTGATGAGTCCTTCCTCATGACTGAATCTAAATCAGTTATTTCTTTCTTTGAAGGATTAGAAAAAACAGCATGAAAGGAGCCACCTTTGTCTTCGGTCTGCGTATTTGGATTAAATTCTTTCATTAGATGAGAAAAATCATAAACAGAATCACAAAAGGCAATTTTATCATTTAAGTAATCATTAATCCATTTCTTGGGTTGAATATTAAAGTAAACGTACAAGCTTGGAGCATAGACATCCATATCAACAAGCAAAACATTGTATCCCTTTGAGGCCAGGTTTGCAGAAAGATTTACTGCTAGAGTGGTTTTACCTGTTCCTCCCTTGTATGAATGAAATGCTATGACTTTTGCCACTAAATCAAAATTCATTACTGTATATTTTAAGCTTATTAGTGGTAGTAGTAATTGATACATTACTCTTGCTTGGTGTTATCTTAGAAAAATTAGCATTTATTGTCATTGATATAGAAATGTACGAATATCAGGCGTGTAAATTATCAAATTCAGACTCTCGACAAAAATCCTAGGAAAGGTATTCGGTTCTATTTCTCAATGTCTAAGGTGATTGGTAAAAGTAATGATAATTGAGAAGAGAAAAGATATCATATTTCCCCTAATGTTGTATATGAATGCAGTGATAATTGCATAAGAAAATTCATTACAGACAAAATACAAAGTCAAAGATGATCAAGCCGATATAAAAATATCATCATACCGGGTTTCTTAAAGGATCACCAATTCAGGGCCCGTTCTAGTCTAAAAACCGAATTTATATTGCAGTGTAACAATTTCTTGGATCTCGACTACATCTGTAATTGGCAAATCTTGGTATTTCTTAGGCAAAAAATACATACATTTTAGAAACGCTAAATCAATTGACCAATCGGTCACTTCAAAAATCATGTTTTTAACCTATCCTTTACACAACTTGTGTAGAGATGGACGGAGAAAATGAACTATGCAAGAAAATACCCTTGTCAGATCCTATGGCTTATATTCCGAAAATTATGTTTTTTACTAAGGGTAGAGGCACCCACAAAGATTATCTCACTAGCTTTGAACTTGCCTTACGTGATGCTTCAATAAGCGATCTGAATCTGGTATCCGTATCTAGTATCAAACCACCACAGTGCAAGATAGTAAATAAGGAAGAAGGAAGAAAATATCTGAAACCAGGACAAATTGTTTTTACGGTAATGGCTAGATCAGCTACGAATGAGCCAAACAGACTAATTGCTGCTTCCATTGGGTTAGCTAGACCAGCGGATGATGCTCAATATGGGTATTTGTCAGAACACCATTCAACTGGAGAAACAGCTTCAAAGGCTGGAGATTATGCAGAGGATTTGGCCATGGAAATGCTTGCAACTACAATTGGACTCCCCACCGATCCTACACTTACATGGGATCAGAATGAAGAACAATGGAAACTTTCAGGAAAGATATACAAAACACAAAATTTTACCCAGTCTGCTGCTGGAAATAAAGATGGCATGTGGACAACGGTAGTTAGTGCTGCGGTATTAATATTATGAAGTCATCATTCCAATGGTGTATGATACAATCAACTCCCGCAAGTTCTCCTGGTAATCATACTTTTTAAAGTTACTATCTATAAATAACACTGAAAATAAATTATGAAATATCATTTGGAAAGTCCTGGTTTACTTTGATAATATTATTCTTAGACATGTTGACTATTTTATCAATGATTTTACTACCTTATCTACCTATAATAAAAGTTGGGTATTTTTAATCGATGGATGTATTAAGATTTGTGTTTATCTTATGATGTTATAAGCAGGCATGGCAGCGGTAATTCGAAGTCAAAGATCAGAATCAAAGGTAAAAGCAAAAGGCTACAGGACCCATTATGATTGCGTATACGATGCCCTACTTTATTTAAAAAACCAGCCCATCCCGTTGACTAAATATAGAATTTCAACAAATAAACACACTCTAACATCTTTATTATCTAATCAATTCATAAAGCCAGTTACCAATAAGAATCTCATATTAAATAGCGAGTATACAGACGTTCCCCATTATACGATATCTCCAAAAGGAATTGAATATATAAAAAGATACGAATCACTTAAACAGTTGTTTACAGACTAATCAGCATAATTTAAAATCAAGAAATATACTTACTTGCAAAAATGGATTTTTCAAAAAACACAGTTTTACTATTCAATCATGTGATTATTTCAAATGATTACACAATTAAAAAAGAAATAAAAATTACTAAAAATAAGTGGTTATAAATCAGATATTATTTTTTCTTAGCACTGCCACTGGTCTTCTTAGGAGTAGTGGCTTTTGTGCTAGTGGCCTTGGCTTTTGTGCTAGTGGCTTTTGTGCTAGTGGCTTTTGTGCTAGTGGCTTTTGTGCTAGTGGCCTTGGCTTTTGCCTTTCCGCCTTTACTTGCGACCTTCTTTTTTGTTTCTTGATCAGCAGATGCTAATCCTTTCTTATCATCCTTTGGTGTAACTTTCTTAGATACCATTTAATAGACAATGATTACAAACAAACCATATAGAACATTTCATTAAAAGTAGTATAATAAACCACATTATAATTATAATAAAAGATTGTTTTGAGGTGAAAGTAAACGTAAATCAGACGGAGTCAGGCATATTGAATGAACTATAACAAAATATTTCTAAATTTTGTTTGATGATTTAGATTTAGTATGATAAGTACTCCTAAAAAAACTAAAAAGACAACTTAGCCATAATTTGACATTATTCTAATCGTTATACCTTATTATTTCTGGTTTGTAAAATTTTCTATTATTGTTTTAGTTTTTATCATAGATTTTTCCTTACTATCAATTCCCGAACTAAGTCCTTTTGTAATTAGGTGATAAAAAAACATCAGTCAATCAACACAAGAATTTTAGTCAAAGGCACGTTACTAATTTCTCAATGCAAGTACCAATTATATACCGGTGGTAACAAA
>Ga0310887_10000559_pt1 | contig 10087 bp, 6 predicted proteins | sample T60D4metaG_FD_202509 | JGI IMG/M metagenome (GOLD analysis project Ga0310887, IMG submission 202509) | Lab incubated soil microbial communities from West Virginia University Organic Research Farm, Morgantown, WV, United States - T60D4 | ecosystem: Environmental > Terrestrial > Soil >...
TCATCGGTGAAAACGGGCGACCCCGCCGTGTAGCTGGAAAGATCTTCGGGCCGTCCGATCATCAGGGAAGTGATCGAGAAGCGATCGATGACACCTATGCTTGCGAGATCAGCCGCGACTGCTACGTGGGTCATTCGGTCGGCGATGCGGCCAATCTCCGGCCGGCGCTCATTGGTGGTCGCCAGCATCAGTACGTCGTTGGTGCCGACCAGCCAGACCGTGCCGTACGGAAACACCGAGTTGAACGTCGCAACGACCGACTTCAGGTCGGCCTCGCTGATGTTGTAGGCGTTGACCCACTGGCAGATGATGCCGCCCGGCGCCAGCCGATCGCGCGCGCTTTCGAAAAACTCTTTCGTGAACAGCGACGACACGCCGGCAATCCACGGGTTCGACGGCTCCGAGATGATCACGTCGTAGGTGCGATCGGTGAGCGCCAGGTGCGATCGGCCATCCCCGATGATCAGGTGCGTGCGCGGGTCGGCCAGCGCGTTGTGATTTTCGGCGTTGAAAAACGCCGATGCCTTCACGACCTCAGGCGAGATCTCGACCACGTCGGCGCGCTCGATCGGATGCGTCAGTGCCGCGCCCACGGTCATCCCGCTGCCGAGACCGAGCACGAAGACGTTCTTCGGATCCGTGTGCAGCAACAGCGGCAGGTGCGCGATCAGCTTCTGCGTCAGCATGTCGCCGCGATTCGATGCATCGGTCTTCCCATCGACCGCGAGCGTCGTGGTCCCGGTCAGCTTTTTGACCGAAACCGTGGCGGCCGCGCCCTCTTCGTAATAGAGCAGCTCGCCTGCTTTCAGCTGCGTCTCGAGGTCGAGGTCCTTCGGCACATATGGCGCATACATGTAAACGCCCGATGCCAGCAGCTCGCGATCCCATGGCGGGCTGGTGACGACGAGAAGGATCGAGACCGCGGCGGTAACCAGTCCAACCACGCGCGACATTCCGGTGAGAGCACCGGAGAAAATCAACACCACCGTGCACGCAATCAGGCATCCGCTGACAATCCACAGCGTCGGCTGAATGCCGAAGGCAGGAATGAACAGAAAACCCGCGGCCAGCGACCCCGTCACAGAGCCGAGCGTGTTGATCGCGTAGACGAGGCCGAACCGGCCGGGGGCGGGATGCAATCGGTCGTCGGTCAGCGCCAGCGCAAACGGAAACGCCGCGCCGAGACATGCCGAGGTCGGAAGAATCAGCGCCATCGTGAACAACACGCCGCGCAGCAGCAGCTGATCGAAGTCAGCGGAGTCGGCGACGTACCGTGCCACCATCATCGGGATTCGCGATCCCGCTGCGGCATACGTCCAGCTCGCGGTCACCGCGGCCAGCGACAGCGTAAATGCCAGCATGCCGGCCGCTTTCGCCGCCCGGGTGGATATCAGCCACGACCCAATGCCCGATCCGATCGCGACACCGGCGATCACAGCCGCGAGCGTCGCCGCGAACGCGTACGTCGTCGGGCCGAGCACCAGCGACAGGATTCGCGTCCACGCGATTTCGTGTACTAACGCGGCAAAGCCCGAGACACCAAGGACTGCAATTGGCAGCCACCCTTCGACTCCACGGCCTCGCGTTGAACGCGAGACCGTGTCGCTCAGGGCAGGCGGCACGTCGGGGGCGCCGCGCAGAACAAGAAAAACGCAGAGCGCGGCCGCAACGCTGGCCGCCATCGCCACGTAGATCGTTCCCTGCATCCCGATCGACGGAATCAACACGAAACCTGCGAGCATCGCGCCGATGGCCGCGCCGGCCGTGTTCACGAAATAGAGCCGGCTGCTTTCCCGTGCGGGCTCCGCCGAACCGCGCGCGAACCAGCGGATCGCCATCGGGAACGTCGCCCCGAGCGCCAGCGCCGGCACCATCACCATGACGATGCAGCTGAGGATGCGGATGAGCGGAAACATCGCGCCGGCGCCGTCGTTGTAGGCCGCGCGAAGGACCGGCGTGAACAGCGAGAGCTCGAGCGGCAGGAGCAGCGCGCAGATCGCGACCGCGATTTCGAGCACGATGTACGCCTGCAGGCAGCGTCGCGGTGCCCACGAGGATGCGACGCGGCCGCCGATCGCGGCGCCAATCGCCAGGCCGCCGAGAAATGCCGCCACGACTGCGCTCGCGGCGGCGATGGTGTGGCCGAGATACAAAGTCAGCAGACGGGTCCACGTCACCTCGTAGACCAGGCCGGCCAAGCCCGAGCACGCGTAGGCGATCAGGAACAACCACGAGGTCACGTCCCCACGAGTTTACTTGGGAAGGACCAGGCGGCTAAACGCTCGATGCGGGCACCGCCCTTGCAACTGATCTCTGCATGACCGAGTCGATACCCGTTTCAGTGCAGCCTTTGAGTCAGCGGATGGAAACACTGGCCGCGTTTGAGCCCAGCCCGTTTCCAGTGATCAGTCTGTACCTCAGCCTCACGCCGAATCAGAACGGCAGGGAGAACTGGGATCAGTTCGTCCGCAAGGTGTTCAACGAGCGCGGCAAGGCGCTACGTGCCGACTCACCCGAGCGCGGCAGCTTCGAGACCGATGCCGAGCGCATCCGCCAGTATCTTGATCAACCCCGCGACCAGGTATGGCAGGGCATCGCGATCTTCGCGAGCGCCGAGTCCGAACTGTTCGAGGCGATCCCGCTCGAAACGCCGTTCGACGATCACTGGATGTTCGTTGGCTCGGTGCCGCACCTCTATCCCCTGGCGAAGCTGATCGACAGCTACCCGCGATACGCGTCCGTGATGCTCGACACCAACAGGGCGCGCATCGTCGTATCGAGCCTCGCCGCCGCGGAACGCGAGGAAGAGATCACGAGCGACAAGACGCGACGCACGTCGAAGGGCGGCTGGTCGCAGGCGCGCTACCAGCGCCGCGCCGACAACGTCCACATGCATCACATGAAGGAAGTCGTCGACGCGCTCGACAAGATCGTGCGCGAGGAGAACATCAATCAGATCGTGATCGCCGCCGACGACAACGTGCTGCCGAAGCTGCGCGAGCAGATGCCGGCGCACCTCAGCGAGAAGATCGTCGACGCCGTGACGCTGCAGCGCCACGGCGCCGCCGGTGATGCGATGCTCGAATCCACCTTCGACGCGATTCGCGCGAAGGATGCCGAGACCGACGCCGAGAAAGTCCAGGAGTTAATGGACGAATGGCAGGGATCGGGCCTTGGCGTCACGGGTCCAGAAGCCACCCTCCGCGCGTTCGAAATGGGCCAGGTCGAAGAGCTGATCATCACCGGATCGGTCGAGACGCTGAAGCCGGTACAGAAGCTGCCCGACAATGCCGCATCCGAAATGACCGCCGAAACGTCTGCGGCCAATGCATCGATCGACGAAGCGCGTCTCAAGCTGTCGGCCGAGCTCATCAAGCGCGCACAGCAGACCTCGGCCCGCATTCGCTTCATCGAAGACGCTGCCCTGCTCGCGGATGTCGGCGGCGTGGGCGCCTTGCTAAGGTTCCGCATATGAGCAGACAGAACAAAGTGAATCCCGGGATGTACACGCAGCGCGGCCGCCTCACGCAGGACGATGCCGCGCGCGAGCTGAAGCGGCAGCGCACGATTGGTTCCGACCACACCTGGCAACCGTCGAAGAGGGATCACTTCCCGCGGCTGGCCTCGAACAATAACGGTGCAGCGCTCCGCGCGGAGACGTCCGGAGACAACGAGTCCGAGAAGGCTGCGGAAGCGCAGGCCGCGAGGCCGGCGAAGCCGAAGCAGACGGCACGCGGCAACTCAAAGACCGTCAACACGTCGAAGGCTGCAAAGAAAACCGCCACCAAGGCAAAGACCGGGAAGAGCGCGAAGACCGCGAAACCGGCGCGGAAGCGCGCCTCGACGAAGACGGTGCGAAAGGCCGTGCTGGCCCGCAACGTCGGCGGCGGTGGACCAAAGCCTCGGAAACCCGCGACGCGCCGAAAGAGCTGACGCACACTTCCAGCCGCGCACGTTAGAATGACCACTCTCAGGAGTGGTCAATGCTTTTCAAAAAGTCAGTCTTGCTCGTCGGTAGTCTCCTGCTCGCGGGACCGATCGTCTCGGCGCAGCAGCCGCAACAGCGCCCCTCCGCGCCGCAGTCCGTCGAAGATCGCACCGCGGGCTTGAAGAAGCTCGACGGCTACTTCCCGCTCTACTGGGATGAGCGTACCGGCGGAATGCTGCTCGAGATCCCGCGGTTCGATACCGAGTTCCTGTTCAGCAGCGGCCTCTCGGCCGGCCTCGGTTCGAACGACATCGGTCTCGATCGCGGATCCGGCGGCGGCGGCGGCGGCCGGATCGTCCAATTCCAGCGTGTCGGCCCGCGCGTGATGCTCGTGCAGGGCAACCAGTCGTTCCGATCGAGCAGCAAGAATCCGCTCGAGCGCAAGTCCGTCGAGGACTCGTTCGCGAAGTCGATCCTCTGGGGCTTCACCGTCGCGGCGGAATCGAACGGCCGCGTCCTCGTTGACGCGACCGACTTCTTCATGCGCGATCTCGTGAATGCCGCGGGCCGCCTGCGTCCGGGCAACTACCGGATCGATCGCACGCGCAGCGCGTTCTATCTTCCGAACACGCGCAACTTTCCGCAGAACACTGAAGTCGACATGACGCTGACGTTCGTCAACGAACAGACCGGCGGCGGTGGCGGCGGCGGCGGTCCGACCCAGGGTCCCGCGCCGATTAACGCTGGTGCTGGGGGAGGCGGTGGCGGTGGTGGTGGATTCGGCGGCGGCCTGTTCTCCGGCTCCGTCGGCAGCGTCACGCCGTCGCCCGATGCGGTGACGATGCGCGAGCACGCGTCGTTCGTGCAGCTGCCGGACAACAATTACCAGCCGCGCATCGACGATCCGCGCGCGGGTTACGGCGGCCTCACCTTCGTCGACTACAGCACGCCGATCGGCGAACCCATGCAGTTCCGCTATATCCGCCGCCATCGGCTGCAGAAGAAGGATCCGAACGCGGCGATCAGCGAGCCGATCAAGCCGATTCAGTACTGGGTCGATTCAGGCGCGCCGGAAGACGTGAAGAAGGCGCTCGTCGAAGGCGCGAGCTGGTGGAGCCAGGCGTTCGAAGCGGCCGGCTTCCGCAACGCGTTCAAGGTCGACGTCCTCCCCGAGGGCGCCGATCCGATGGACATCCGTTACAACATGATCAACTGGGTCCACCGCTCGACGCGCGGCTGGAGCTCGGGCGGATCGGTGTCGGATCCGCGCACCGGCGAGATCATCAAGGCGACGGTCACGCTCGGCTCGCTGCGCGATCGCCAGGACTACATGATCTTCGAAGGCCTGCTGTCGCCGTACGTGAACGGCGATGAGCGTCCGACGGTGCTCTACGAGACCGCGCTCAAGCGCATCCGCCAGCTCTCGGCTCACGAAGTCGGCCACACGCTCGGCCTCGGCCATAACTACTACGACAGCAACAAGGGCTGGGTCTCGGTGATGGATTACCCCCACCCGCTCGAAGTGCTGAACGAAGACGGCACGATCGATCTGTCGAAGGCTTACGAACAGAAGATCGGCGACTGGGACAAGATCGCGATCAACTTCGGCTATCGCGAGTTCCCGAAGGGCGCGAACGAGAGCGCCGAGCTGACCAGGATCATCACCAACGCGTGGGGTGAGGACCTGCGCTACTACACCAACCAGGACACCGACATCCATCCGAAGGTCGAGCAGTGGTCGAACGGCACGAACCAGGGCGACGAGCTGACGCGGTTGATGAAGCTGCGCCGCGCCGCGCTCAATCGACTCGGCCTCAACACGATCCGCAAAGGCGTGCCGACCGTGATGATCGAAGAGCCGCTGGTGCCAATCTACATGTATCACCGCTACGCGGTGGAAGGCGCCTCGTCGATGATCGCCGGCCAGGACTTCACCTATGCGTTCCGCGGCGACAACACCGTGCCGCTCGAATGGGTGAACGGCGAAATGCAGCGCAAGGCGATCGACGCGCTGTCGGCGACGCTGAAGCCGTCCGAGCTGACGATCCCGAAGCGGATTCTCGATCTGCTGCCGCCGCGGCCGCCGGGCTACGGCATGCATCGCGAGCTGTTCCCGCGCACCACCGGTGAAGGATTCGATCCGATCAATCCCGCATCGATTGCCGCCGACGTGACGATCGGCTTCATCCTGCAGCCCGATCGCGCGGCGCGCATGGTGGCGCAGAACGCCATCGATCAGTCGCTGCCCGGTCTCGGCGAAGTCATCGACCGGCTGATCAGGGCGACGTTCGATCAGCCGACGTCGGGCACGTACGAAGCGGAAGTGAAGCGCGCCGAAGAGCGCGTACTGGTCGATCGCGTGATGTGGCTGGCGCAGTCGGCGCCGAACGCGCAGGTGCGCGCGATCGCGTCGCTCAAGCTTGATCGAATTCGCACCCGCTCGGCCGCCGGCACTGCCGCGGCGGCGAGCGGCTTCGCGGAGTCGGAGCGCGCCCACCGCATGCTGATGGCCGCCGACATCAAGCGCTTCCTCGAGCGGCCGGTCGTCGACACGATGGGCGGCCGCATCGTCCCGCCGTCACCGGCGCCGCCGGGTGCGCCAATCGGCGACATGGGTCAGAACTGGCTGGCGCGTCCCTCGCAGTGCGAATGGGACGACGTCACGCCGGAGATGTGGCTGCATTATCAGCCACAGTAGAGATCAGGGATCAGGGATCAGGGATCAGGGATCGTTGATCCCCGATCCCCGATCTGATCAGTCTTTATACGGATCAAACAGATCCGCTCCCGCCATCACGACAATGAGCGGGCGTAGCGGCTCGGTCAGAGGCCGAACAGCGCCGTCGCCGTTAAGACGAAGAACGAGCGGTACTGCTCGTCTTGGAAATCAAACCCGCCGTTGCGGAAGATGTAGCGTACGTCGAGCCGCATGCCGAGCCCTTGTGCCCGCCCGGTTTTCGACAGGCCGGAAAGCCACTTGAACCCGAGTCCCGCCTGATAGATCGTGCCCGTCTCTGTGGTGCCGTCGTCGGCCTTCTGGCGGAGCACGCCGGCGCCCGCGAGCACGAACGGCACGGTCTTGCGATTGTCGAAGCGCGAGTTGTTGAAGTGATAGACGAGGTTGCCTTCGCCAACGGATTGCTCGAAGGAGGTACCCTCGACCGTCACCGCAGGCGTCTTCTCGACGTCCTGGTCGACCCTCACGCTCAGGCTCGGCCGGCTGAACTGGAATCCCCCTTCGACGCCGAACCGCGACGAGAGGTTGATGCCGACGGTCCCGACGCCGACTGACCCGGAGCGGGTCTTGCCGCTGGCGCTGAAGAACCTCACCGTGGCGGCCTCGCCAAGGGCGTTCGCCGTCATCGACGCGTCGCGTGTGCCCGCGTCCGCCTGGCCGACCCAGCCGATGCCGCCGCCGATCTCCACTATCGGTGGCCTGACCGCGGGCGTTTCCGCCTGCGCGGCTGCAATCGCGGGGAAGGCCACGCTGCATGACAGCACGCCGGCGGTGATGAGAACGCTCGCTCGAGCGCGGGCGGTCATTTCGCCTCCAGCGTGATTGCGACCGGACCGGCAGTCGTGCCGCGCTGGACGTAGATCAACCGATCGACGAACGTGTTCCTGAACGCCAGATCGACCACCGGCGGCTCATCGAAATAGCTGCCGACATCGTCGTCGTCGACCGGCTCGACGCGAAGGACGTAAGGGCCGGGCGACAGCCCTGCGATCGACGCCTCGCCGTTCTCGAGCACGAAGCCGGCGACCATCGCGCCGCTAATGGGATTGAAGGCCATGACGTGGGCGCCGAAGGCGTCCCGGCCCGCGAGCCGCACGTGCGTCCGGATGGTGCCCGTATCGGCCAGGTGGTCCGGTTCCGGATAGATGGCGGCAACGCCGGCGATGTCGTCGCTCTTGAGCGTGCGTCCGGCAATGCTTCCCGGTTCGAACGCGAAGGGGAACATCACGGCCTCGGCGGCGGCCAGCCGGGCCTCGTCATCGCGCACTTCATAGAAGCCGAGCGCGGAGTGATCGAGGCCGAGCATGTGCCCCATCTCGTGGAGCGCGATCGATTCCACGTCGTACGCGCCTTCTTCGCCCGCGGCAGCCACCGACCACTCGGATGCCGAATTGAGGACAATGTCGGATTCCAGTGCTTCCCCCGACACTACGTCTAGAAGCGTCAGGGTGACGCCGAGGACGCCCTCGAGCTCCGGAACGTTCAGGAAACCAATGGTGTTGCGTCCATCCGTCGGCAGCGGCCTGGCCACGGTGCGGCCCTCGTACTGAAAGCTGATGTTGGACCCTGCCGCGCTTGCCCATGACTGGGAAGCGCGCTGAAGCGCCGCTTCGAGGGCGTCGACGGTGACGCCCGGGACTGCCACGTTCGCCACTGAGTAGCGGATGGTGCGGTTGGCCCAGCTGACCGACACGCGTGCGCCGTTGACGAGAGACGACTGGCGCAAATACGCCTCTCCTGTTTGCAGGCTGGCGCTGAAGACGAGCAGCGTCACGCCAACGCGCGCGAGCACACGGCGCGTCATCGGCGCTTCTCCATGGCGGTGCGGACCATCGTGCCGAACGCGTCGAGCGACAGGCCGTCGGCCGGTCCGGATCCACGCTGAACGCGCTGCCAGGTGGCCGAATTGCCGGCGAGCGGCTGGCGGCGGATCCTCCGCGCGCCCGTTCGCGCGTCGACCGTGACACGGAAAGCGCCCTGGCCAAGCCGAATCACATGCGGCAGGGCAGGCGGTTTCGCTCCCAGGAAGAGCACCACTTCCTGGCCCTCGAGGAATCGCGGCGCTCCCGAGATGAGGCTGCGATATCGCCCCAACTGCCCGCCCCTTGCGACGAAGGTGAACGCGCGGCCGAGGTCACCCTTCAAATACGACGCTGCTTCGAGCGTGACGAGCGTATCTATACCCAGGCCATCGGCACTGGGCCGCCCCTCCAGGCGAACGACGCGTCCGTGAACGATCACTTGCGCATCGGCCACGAGGGTGCCGATCTCGACTGGCACGGCCACTGTGGCCTTGATTGACACCGGCGCCGCAACTGCAAGCAGACAACAAAACAACACAGTTCGGGTGCACATGGCCGTTGAGTTTACGTGACGTATGCGGGATCGCGAAATCAGAAACACAGCACGGACACCTACAGTGCCTGGGGTGCCTACCGCCACCAACGGCGACCTGAATCGATTTGCGCAAGTATCTCGCGCGATTTGGGCTGAGCTGGAGCGCGGTCTCAGGACGTCAGTGACGCGGCCGGCTTCGATCTCAGCCTCGCCCAGCCGCGGCCGAAGATGCGCGCTTGCGCGGCTTCATCGAACAACGAGTAGGCCACCGGCGTGACGAGCAGCGTGACCAGCAGCACCATCGTCTGGCCGCCAATCACCACCCAGCCAATCGCATGGTTGGTCGCGGAGCCGACGCCTTGCGAGACCACCAGGGGAATCATGCCGGCCACAAACGCCAGCGTCGTCATCAGGATTGGCCGCAACCGATCGCGGCTGGCCTGAATCACCGCATCGTGGGTGTTCATGCCGGCTTCCCGCAACTGGTTCGCATGGTCGATTTGCAGAATCGAGTTCTTCTTCACCACGCCAAAGAGGACGAGCAGGCCGAGGCCCGAGAAGATGTTCAGCGACTGCTGAAAGATGATCAGCGACAGCAGCGCGAACGGCAGCGTCAGCGGCAGCGACAGCAGGATCGTCACCGGATGCAGCCACGACTCGAACTGCGCCGCGAGAATCAGGTACATGAAGATGAACGACAGCGCGATCGCGGTCAGGAACGCCGACGCGGTACGGTTCAACTCGCGCGAGCGGCCCACGAAATCCGCGCGATATTCGGGCCCGAAGTTAAGGCCGGCCGCGGCAGCCGCGATCTGTTCCTGCGCGGTGCCCTGCGAGGTGCCGGGCAGCATGTTCGCGTTGAGTGTCACTTGCCGCTGGCGGCCCATGCGGTTGATGGTTGCCGGAGAATCGCCGCGCTTGAATGACGCGATGTTGTCGAGGCTGACGATGCCGAGGCGGGAGGACGGCACCGGCAGCCCGGCGATCGCATCGGTGGAGCTGCGATTGATCTCTTCGGCCCGCAGGTGGACCTGGTACTGCTCGCCGCCATCGTTGAAGGTCGTCACCTGATCGCCGGCGACCAG
>Ga0310887_10000561_pt1 | contig 10066 bp, 7 predicted proteins | sample T60D4metaG_FD_202509 | JGI IMG/M metagenome (GOLD analysis project Ga0310887, IMG submission 202509) | Lab incubated soil microbial communities from West Virginia University Organic Research Farm, Morgantown, WV, United States - T60D4 | ecosystem: Environmental > Terrestrial > Soil >...
GGCGCCGTCCTGGTGGCCGCGAGCTGTTCCAAGAACCAGGAATCACCAACGAGCGTGATTCCCACCGCTCCGAGCGCGATCACCTTGCCCGAGCCGGGAGCCGCCGGCGTCTCGCACACGACCGTCGTCAATTATCCGCAACGCAACGACACGCTCGATTTCCGCGCGCAGCTCGAGTCCAAGTATGCGAGTAAGGGGCGGACACCCGCGCAGACTTACGTTGATCAGGACGGCGAGGTCGCCTGGATCCAGGAGTACCACCGCTACCGCGTCAACGGATGTGATCACGATACGGCGACACGCAACGCGCTGGCGCAGGTCGACGGCGCCGCGCCGCCGCAGGTGTGCGCGGTTCGATATTTCCCGGAGACGGCGATCTACCCCTCACGCGAAGATTCCGTGGACTTCCGCCGCCAGCTGGGGAGTAAGTACCAGGCGATGGGTCGCAGCGCGCAATCGGCGGTTGATGCCGAAGGCGCCGGGATTTGGATCTCCGAGTACCTTCGCTATCGCACCAGCGGCTGCGATCACGCAAGCGCCGTGCAGAAGACCTTGACCCAGGTTGACGGCGCCCCGGCGCCCGCGACGTGCCTTGTGACGTGCGGCTACTACGTCTCTCCGGCCACCGTCTCGACCCCGTCGGGTGGCGGCGCATTCAGCGTGGAGTTGGTTCGAACGTCCGGGACGTGCGAGTGGCTGGCCGTGAGTGAAGCGCCGTGGGTCGCGTTGACGGCTCCGATTACCGGCGGCGATCGCTCGAGGGTGTCGTTCCTCGTGGCGCCCAATAGCGGCGGTTCGCGATCGGGAACCGTGCGCGTGAATTATCCGGGGGGCGCGGTGTTCTTCGAAGTCAGACAGAACGGGCTGTCGTATAACCTCGGCTTCCAGTTCTTCGATCCGGCCGTGTCCTCGAATCCGACGACCGAGTGCCAGATCAAGACCACGAGTTCCGTGTGCACGTTGACGGCGGTGGCCACCGGGCTGCCTGCGTCCATTGCGAGCTACGACTGGCAAGTGGATTACACGTATGGCGGGACGAAGTCCAGGACGCAGAGTGGCGCGTTGCCCACCTATCTGCTGACCGAGTCCTGCGCGTCCTCGTCCTCCGGGGCCGCGGTGGTGCCGATTTCCGTGAAGCTGACGGTGACCGATACGCTCGGCAACACGGCGACTCTGTATTCGGGACAGGGATCCCAGCCGGCGCTGCAGTTGAAGACCTCGCCCTGCCCGTAGCGGGCCGCCGGCTCCGCCTTCGCGGCCAAGCGGCTCCGGCGAGACAGGCCTTCACCTTGACATCCTAGGTGAGCGGGCGTAACGTTCGCCTAGAATGTCTACTAGAGAGGCGCGCATTGAGCTGCTGCAAGGCACGCTCGACCTGTTGATCCTGCGGACCCTGCAGCCGGGTCCGGCCCACGGTCATGCCATCGCCAAGACCATCGAGCGCTCGTCGGAAGACGTGCTGACGGTCGAGCAGGGCTCGCTCTATCCGGCGCTGCACCGCCTGATCAAGCGCGGCTTGATCGCCGCCGACGAGGGCACTTCCGAGAATAACCGCCGCGCCAAGTTCTACCGGCTGACCGCGAAGGGCCGGAAGCAGCTGACGGTGGAAACCGGCAAGTGGGACAGGATGGCCGGAGCCATCGCGCGCATTCTTCGCACCAGCACGGTGAGGTCCTCATGATTCGCCGCCGCCCCGACCTGGACGACCTCGATCGCGAGATTCGCGATCACATCGAACGCGAAACCGAGGACAACCTCGCGCGCGGCTTGTCGCCGGACGAGGCGCGCGCCGCGGCCGTCCGCAAGTTCGGCAACGTGACGCGGGTCAAAGAGGACGTTCGCGGTGTGTGGATCCCCGGCTGGCTCGATCGGCTGCGGCAGGATGCACGCGACGCGGCACGGCAAGTGCGGCGCAGTCCCGCCTTTTCGCTCGCGATCGTCGTTACGCTGACGCTGGGTATCGGACTCACCACCGCGATCTACAGCGTGGTGAACACCGTGCTGCTCAAGCCGTTGACGTATCCGCATCCGGATCGGATGCTCTGGCTGACGACGCAGGGAAAGGATCCGGCCCACCAGGTCATGAACTCGATCGACTTCGCGAACTGGCACTCGCAGGCGACGACATTGCGGCACATGATCGCCTACGACTACTCGGATTCAACGCTGGTCGCTGACGGGGAAGCGGCGAGGATCCGCATCGTGTCTGCGTCGGACGGATTCTGGCAGGTAACGGGGGCGCAGCCGTTTCTTGGCGCGCTGCCGGAGGGCCAGGACACGCAGGTTCTCGTCCTGACCCATCGTGTTTTTCGCGATCAGTTTCACGCGGATCCGAACCTCATTGGCCGCGCGGTGTCCGTTGATGGCCGGCAGTTGACCATCGGGGCGGTACTGCCTGAGGACTTTGAGCCGCAGTTGATCGAGCATGACTGGTCGATGGTCAGGGAGCGCGTCGACGCCGCGGCGTACCGGATGATGACCTTGCAGCCGCCGCCGAAAGTGATTGGACCGACGACGCAGGTCCGCCTCTACCAGGCGTTCGGCGAGCTCAAGGAAGGCGTGTCGATCGAGCAGGCGCGCGCCGAGATCGAGGCCTTCCACGCGCGCGAGCAGCGGGAACATCCCACGGGGTTCGGCACGTCAACGGCGGTCGTGGTACCCATGCGCGACCGGATCGTCGGGCCCTCGCGTCGCGCACTCGGCGTGCTGCTGGCGGCCGCCCTCGTCGTGCTGCTGATCACGTGCGCGAATGTCGCGAACCTGTTGCTGTCGCGGGCGTCCGAGCGGCGCAAGGAGATTGCGTTGCGGATGTCGGTTGGCAGCGGTCCGTTGCGTGTCGTCAGGCAGTTGCTCGCGGAAAGCATGGGCTATGCGGTGCTCGGCGGCATCGGCGGCGTATTGCTGGCGCGATGGCTGGTCGACGTGATTGTCGGGTTGAACGCGACTGCGGTGCCCAGGCTGACCGAGACGACGCTCGATGTCGGCGTGATGGCCGTGGCCGCGGCGATTTCGATCGGGACGGCGTTGTTGTTCGGCGTCGGGCCGGCGATCGCCCTCTGCTCGACGAACGTGCAAGAGACTCTGAAGGACGGAGGCCGGAGCGTGTCGGCGTCGCGTCGCGTGCTGGCCAGTGGCCGCGCGATGGTCACGCTGCAGGTGGCGTTGACGATTGTGCTGCTCGCCGGCGCCGGGCTGATGTTCAAGAGCGTCTGGCAGATGACGACGTATCCGCAAGGTTTTGCGCCCGGCAAGGTCCTCACCATGCGGATAGATTTTCGCGGGCCGCAATACCGCGAGCAGCAGGCTCGCCACGATCTCGCGGCATCGATCCTGGCGAAAGCGCAGGGCCTTCCTGGCATCCGCGACGCGGCGATCAGCACGGGCCGCGATTCGACGATGTTGGTGATCAGGGAAGGGGACCCAATCCCGCAAGAGGATCGCGAGTCGCACGCGGCGCCGGTGAGCTCGATCTCGGCGGGCTTCCCACGGCTGATTGGCATGTCGCTGGCGAGCGGCCGCTGGTTCGAGGAGGTCGAACCGTCAGGGTCGGTCCTCATCAACCAGGCACTGGCACGACGTGATTATTCCGGTGTGGATCCACTTGGCCAACGTATCCGGGCGCCTTGGATTGGCCCGGACCGCTACGCCACGATTGTCGGCGTGGTATCCGATCTGAAATACGCGGAGATCGACGCAGATACGAAGCCCGAAGTGTTTTTCCATCACACCGACGTGTCGCTGTTCGGAGTGACCCTGCTGATGCGTGTCGACGGTGATCCCGTCGCCATGGCGCCGGGTATTCGCAAGCAGTTGTCGACGATTGATCCCACGCAATCCTTCTATGACGTGCAGACGATGGAGGCGGCGCTCGCGGAGTCGATCGCGCCGCGACGTTTCAACCTGTTGCTGCTGGGCACGTTCGCGCTCGTCGCGATGGTGCTGGCCGCGCTCGGCGTCTACGGCGTCGTCGCGTATTCGGTGGCGGAGCGCACGCAGGAGATTGGCATCCGGCTGGCGCTCGGCGCGGAGCGGGCGAGAGTGGTGCGCATGATCGTCTCGCAGGGAATGAAGAGCGTGCTGGCCGGGATCGCGGGCGGCCTCGTCGCCGCCTACGCCGCCACCCGCCTGATCGCTGGATTGCTTTACGGCGTCGGCAGCCACGATGCGCCGACGTTCGCGCTCGCCACGCTTCTGCTCGGCGTGATCGCGTTCATCGCCTGCGCCGCTCCAGCGATGCGGGCGGCGTTCGTTGATCCGGTGGTCGCGCTGCGGGCGGAGTAGAATCGCGCACATGCGCACCACGCCGTCGACGGTACTCTGCATCGCTTGTGTAGTGCTCGGTGCGGCCGTGTCTGTTGCCGGGCAGACACCGGCTGGCGCGACCACGCCGCCGCCACCACCGCTGATCCGCGAGAACGCCACCGTCAAGCTCACCGATCACGTGTGGGCTATCCCCGATTTCAACGTCGGCCTGGTCCCAAACGTCGGCATCATCGTCGGTACCAAGGCCACGCTGGTGGTGGACACCGGACTCGGTCCTCGAAATGGCGAGGTCATCGTCCGCGAGATGAAGAAGGTGAGCCGCAATGCCGACGTCTTCGTGGTGACAACGCACTATCACCCGGAGCACTCGCTGGGAGCCGGCGCCTTCGCCGGCGCGAAACTGGTGATGACCCGCATGCAGCAGCAAGACATGACCGAGCTCGGCAAGAGCATTCAGGACACCTTCGCCAGCCGATCGGCCCTCAACAAGGAGCTCTTGAGCGGGGTGCTGTACCCCACGCCGGACATGCTGTTCGATCGCGAGCATCGCCTCGATCTTGGCGGCGTGCACGTCCGGCTGATGTGGCGGGGACCGGCGGCGATGCATACGCGCGGCGATACCCTGGTGTTTGTCGAAGAGGATCGCGTGCTGTTCACTGGCGACGTGGTGATGAGCCAGCGATTCCTCGCGGCGCAGAACAATTCAAGTCTCAAGACGTGGCTGTCGGTCCTCGATGAATTGACGGCCCTCAAACCACTTCACGTCGTTCCGAGCCACGGCAAGCTTGGTGACGCGACGCTTGTTGCGCGCGACCGCGAGTTTATTCAGGCCGTGCAAGCACGGGTCGGCGGCTTGAAGCGCGAAGGCAAGTCGATCGAGGATGCCGTCGCGGCGGTGGTTGCGGAGATCGCCCCGCAGTATCCGGAGTTTGGGAATGCCAGCAACGCCGGCGCAATGGCCCGCGCGGCGTACGCTGAAGCGCCGTGAGCGGAGACCAGCAAGCTACTTGCCGTCGATGTCGTCGATGATGCCGGTGAACAGCGAGACGGTCATCGGCTCGTTGTGAACGCGCAGGTGGAGGACGCCGTTCCGTTCGAACGTCTGAACCCACCGCCGGACCTCCGCTAGCAATGCGTACTGCTGGAGCGCCGCCAGGTCCTGGCTCGTGGTGTTGACCACATCGTCACTATCGGTGCCCACATTACTGGAGATGATCGAGTGTACGGGCGCCCAGGCCGGCCACGCCCGCCGGTTCAGCTCTCTCAAGAAGCCGGAGGTGGGCTGCAGCTCGCGCAGGTTGACGGTGTCGGCCAGGATGCATTCGTCCCGCTGTGGAAAGCCGGACACGAATGCCAATCGGCTTCCCTGGTTCGGCGTGTCGATCATGACGAGCGCCGCCACATCACGGCCGTAGTCGATCGGGATGCCGTTGCGATCGTGCCCGGTGCCCTGCATGTAGGACCGTGCTGCGAGGCCGCCCAGGCTGTGCGCTACCAGGATGACTCCTGGCGCGCCGGTGAATTGCTTGATGGCGTCGATGACGACCTTGAGCTCGCCGGCCTTCCGATCGGTGGGCACGTTGGCGACAGCGAGCAGGTCGAAGCCTCCATTGAGGTCGGAGAAGTCAATCCGAAACGTCCTGGAACTCGCCGTCACCAGAGTCCTCGCGGCCGCTTTCCCATTGCTGTTCTCGTAGAGCCGCGGTGCGTCGTAGCCGTAGCGGCGAGTCGAAAGCTGAGGGAGCGTCTCGTCCCAGGTCTCGGCGGATGAGCAGAAGCCGTGGATGAAAAGGACCGGCAGTTCCGCGGCCATCACGGGTGAGGCCGACAAGAGCAGGCAAAGCGCGGCGATTGCGCGCGAGAAACGAATCATCGATGAACCTTAGCATGCTGGGCCAGGCGGCCTGCCTGTGAGCCAAGGCGCGACGGACCTACCCGAGGGGAAACTCCTCGAGCTACACCTTCACCGCTTACTTCGACTTCTGGCGCCGATGCCGCGCGAGAAGACCAGCGATGCCGCTCCCGAGCAGCACGAGCGTCGCCGGTTCCGGAACAGGAGTCGTGTTAGTCGCAGCGAACGTAGTCGGATCGAGCTCGGGGCCGAGCAGGGGCTGCAGCACAAGCGGACCGAGTTCAGATGGATCAAACCCAGACGGATCGAATCCAGTCGGATCGAATCCAGACGGATCGAATCCATAAAGGCCGGGTTCAGACGGACCGAGTTCGGAGGAATCGAGTTCAGAGTCGAGATCGAAAAGATCGACCGCACAAGGATCGCCCTCAGCCAGGGTGCCCGCGCGTTCGCCATGCAAGTTCATGGTCGCCGCATTCACTCCGCTTGTAGGCGTGCAGAAGCTCGATGGTGCCGTGACGATATCCTGCAGTGCGTCTTCAGGAATTCCCTCGTTCGCTTGACCGTGATTCGCCCCCGAGGCATATCCTCCGGCGCCGATACCGAACCCCGAAACCAGGGGAGCCAGCGCCGGTCCGTCGCCGCCGAGATCGCCGATGGGCTGGGCCAGCGCTGATGGCACGCCGGCAGCAGGCAAATCAAACGCGAGCAGCCTTGGACCGGAGTCCTTCAAGGCGTCAAACTCAGTCGACTCCGGCTCGTCGTCGGACGTCGGCAGCAGGGGCGCCATGGAAATGGCGTTGCCACAGCGCGCGCGGATTTCCGTTTCGCCGTTGGTCAGGATGGTCTCGCCTTCATAGATCCGCACCGGCTTCTTCGTCCAGAACACGCGATCGTTGATGCGATACGACACATGCGCCAGCCGTTCAACCGGCACTGTCTGAGGGTGCATGGTCGACGGGTCCAGGTCGCGGTAGTGGTCCGCGACCACTTCGTCGGTCTGAATGGCGCGCGCCAACTCCTGCGCGTTTCGGGCACCACCCGGAATGACTGAATAGTTGTAGTTGGGGCGAGTCGGCAGCGATACGGCATCGATGCCTGCTGCGTTCGCAGCTACCTCGCTGGAGCGCTCAAGCGTGGCCTGAGACTCCAGGGCTGGTGGCGAAGGCCGGAGAACAGGCAGGCCTCCGAATGCGAAGAGCGCCGCGACCGCGGCCACCCTTCCCAGAGTTCTCGGCCAGCCGCGCTCCGCGCGACGGTGCCTTCGACGATATGACTTCTTGGGCGAATACAACATTTAAGGCGCTTTTAGTCCGCTATGACGACGACTTTTATCGTCAAAAGCGGGCCAAACCTCGACTATATGGCTGTCAATGCAAGAAGCGTGACGACTGGTTGAGCTGGGGAGGACCTTGCGATTTGAGGGCGCTCGCCCTACTCGGTCGGACGGATGGTCGCGTGCTGGAAAGCCACCACGCCGATTTGCCTGTCGACGTCGGTCACCTCCGGTCCGATCCGCTCATTCATGATCGAGACACGGGACCTGACGTGGTTGAAGCCCAGGGCGTGCCCGAGTTCGTGAGTGCGTGAGAGTCGCCTGGCGGCGCTGGTGCGGTCGAACTCGCTGTCGAGCAAGATGGCGGCGCCGACGATGTCGCCGGCGCGCCGCGTGGTGCGCCCGCCGAACCCAATCGTATGCGCCAGGTCAGTGAGTCCCTGAAAGCGTCCGACCACGATCTGCTTCGGCCGCACGATCCCGGTGCGCGAACCCGGCGGAATCGATTCGTAGTGGATCGCGGCGAAGTCGTCGAACGTGTTATCGGTGAGCTGGCGGAGGGCGAGCCTGAGATCGGCGACAAGGCCCTCGGTGTCTTTCGCATCCAGCCGCTCCGCAGTTGCGACAAACTCGCGCGAGTCGGTGGTGTGATATTGCATCACCGAGGTCAGCACGACCAGTTCGGGAACCGAGGACCAATACTGCAATTGTCCTTTGGAGTCGCGCAGCATTTCGTCGAGCATCGCGACGTCGGTCTTTACAGATGGCGAGTCAACGCCTGGCGGTAACAGCGCGGAACTGTCATCGCGCACCAGAGTTTGCGCATCCACCGCAACAGTCTGAATAACCGGGGACATCGTCACGGACGAAACGAGGAGTGTCGCGACTGCAATCCAGGCGAAAAGCCACCGCATGCCTGCGGTAATCGCAAGACGAATGCCTCAAAATTTGCTGGAAATTCGCAATGTTTCGGTTGCGCATGTTGCAGACTTGAACACGGTCTGGACAAAAGTGTCAGGCGCGAGTACGGGATTTTGAGTCGTGTAAACGTCGGGTTCGTTTGCTACGATTTCGCGGAGTGCCACTAGTTCAGCTCGCGGCGGTCGCAGCGGCAACGCTGGCCGCCGTATTGGCCGAATCGACGCTGGGCAACTTCCTCGCACTACCCGCTGCACTGATCACCGAAGTGGCTCGCACGCCGCCGGCGCGGTTGCCTGCTGCCGCGCTCCTGCTTCTCCTCGTCGCAGCGACGTACTTGCAGTTTCGCCGCAATCCGACACTCGAGCGCGCCTGGAGGATTGCGGCCAGCGTGGTGGCTATCGGCGGCATCGTCTGGTTCTTCCGCGCCGGCGATCTCGACTGGCATGGCACCGGCGACTGGAAGAAGGAGTGGACCTACAACTCCGCGTGGCACGAGGCGCTCACCCGGGGCCGGCTGCCGTGGTACCTGAACGAGGTCTTTCAAACGACCAACCGCTTTTTCGCCAATCCGGAAACCACAGTCGGGCCGCAGGTCATCCTGCTCCGCTGGATCCCGATCGGTCGCTACTATGCCGCGGTCGCGGCCGCGTGCATGGCGATCGGCGTCACCGTCTTGCATCGATTGGCGCGCGAACTCGACTTCTCGCCGCTCGTCTCATTGCTGGTACTGGCGCTATTCCTCATGAACGGTCACCTGATTGCGCATCTCGGGGCCGGCCATCTGCAATGGATCGCGTGCTTCGCGTTCCCGAGCGTGTTCCTGTATCTGATCCGCGCCGCGCGCGGCGACACTTCGGCGCAGACGCGCGCCCGGCTCGCGCTGTCGCTGATGCTGATGCTCGTCGTCGGCGGCTGGCACCCTTTCGTGTGGTGCGTGATCTTCATTGCGGCGTGGACGATCGCCGATCGTTCCCGCTGGGCCTTTGGGGCCGGTGTTGGCGCGTTGACCGCAGGACTTGCCGCTTTTCGCGTGGTGCCGGCCATGACGGTGTACGCCTCGAGCCACAACGTGTTCCTCAGCAGCTACCCGTCCATTGCGATTCTCGTGGCCGCGCTGGTTGGCTACGCACGCGACGGCATCAACGATCTCTTCTGGTTCGAGTACGACGCTTTTGTGGGTTGGGTGGGGTTTGCGATTGTGCTTGCGGGCTTGACAGTGCCGCTCAATCGATCGTGGCGATCGGCGGCCAGTAGCTTGTGGGTTCCGTCCGCGACGCTCATACTTTTGAGCACCTTCGACATTTACAAATGGACGCTGTTCAAGCTGCCGGGCTTCGTGTCAGAGCGCGTGGCCACGCGGCTGGTGATTGTCGGCGTGCTTGGACTCGCCCTCATCGGCAGCACGGAGCTCGATCGCTGGGTCAGGCGCGAGTCTAACCGCAGCTGGCGCATCGCGGCGGTCGGTCTGGCGACCGCGTTCCTGCTCTTGCAGCTCGTCCTTCGCACCAATTTGTTGCGGCCTGCACCGGATCAGGGCTTGGGGCCGGCTGCCGTGAATGTTCTCAGCACCCAGCCGGTCGAGACTTCGTACGCGGGTAGCGTGGTGGCCGGCGTCGGCATCAGCCTGGCCAGCCTCGCCGTCGCAATTCGGCAATGGCGCGTCGGCTGACGATTGTCCCAGGTGGGCCAGTCGCGATCGGCAGCGACTGCCGAAGACGATCGCGCAATTATTGATTCAGATGGTGCCGGAGGAG
>Ga0310887_10000595_pt1 | contig 9852 bp, 7 predicted proteins | sample T60D4metaG_FD_202509 | JGI IMG/M metagenome (GOLD analysis project Ga0310887, IMG submission 202509) | Lab incubated soil microbial communities from West Virginia University Organic Research Farm, Morgantown, WV, United States - T60D4 | ecosystem: Environmental > Terrestrial > Soil > Agricultural...
TCTGTGCCGGCCGTTTCCGGCTGCCATCGAATCGCGGCTTCCGCTCTGGCTGGAAGCGAACGCGCGCGGGCGACGCCGGGCAGAGTTGATGATCTGCGACGAGCTCGCGGGCGCGACGGTGCTCGGATTTCAGCGTCCCTGTATCGCCCTCCCAACCTCGCTCGTCAAGGCGTTGAGAGTCGAGGAGCTGGATCAGATCCTTCTGCACGAGCAGGCACACGTCGAGCGGCGTGACGATTGGGCGCGATTGGCGCAGGCGTTGTTGCAGGCGGTGCTGTGGATTCATCCGGCGGTACCCTTCATCGGCCGCGCCTTGAACCGCGAAAGCGAGATGGCGTGCGACGAATCGGTCATCGCGCGAACCGGCCTTCCAAAGGCATACGCCCAGTGCCTCATGCTCGCCGCCGAAGTGCGCGGGCGCATCAGGCTCGCGCCGGCTGTCGTGCCGGCATTGTTCGGAAGCCAGCACGATCTCGTGCGCCGCGTCGATCGATTGCTCCATGCAAAGGAGAGCAGACGGCGCGGCGTCTCGTGGCTCGTCGTGGTCGGCGCTGCGTGCGCGATTGGCGTGATCTCGGTACGGCTGAACGCCCTGCCGCTGGTTGGCGAGTACGTCGACATGGTTCTGCCGCTGGTCGCGTCGCCGGTTGCGCGGACCGTCGCCGGATTGAATCCGGTCGCAGTCGCATCGTCAGGCCCGATTCAGCCTCTTAGATCCGTTCGGATGAGCGCGCCGCCGGACAACGCGCTTGTCGCACCCACCGACCAGCGGGAAGCCAGCGAGTTCAATGAACCTTCCGAGCCTCGCGAACCTGAGGCAGCCTCCAAACGTCGGGAATCGGTCGACGCCAACGAGCTTCAGACTGTTCTCGCGGCGCGGACAATTGAGGGTGCGTACCACCAGAATCCGGCCGCCGTCGAGCCCGATAGCTCGAGCGGCTGGCGGGCGGCGGCAACACCCGGCGTGGAGATCGCCGGCGTGGCGCGCAAGACCAGCGTGGGCATTGCCGGCGCGGTCACCCGCGCGAGCGTGTCTCTGGCCAAGGGTTTCAGATGAGCCGCACTCGGGCGTCTGCCGCGGTTTTCCTGAGCCTTGCCGTTGCCGCGCCCGTCGCCAGGACGCCGGCCGCCGAAGGTGGGGCGCGGGGGGTTGCTCGACCGTCATTCTCGGGGTCGCCGGTTCCGCTCGATCTGCCCGGGCAGCAACTGCCTGTTTCGCGTGCATACACCTATCGGATGGCCGGCAAGGTTCGCGCGCTCGTGCTCTGGGTCGGCCGCGACGACGTGGGGTCGGCCGTCATCAAATGGCGCGGGACCGGAGAGCACAAAGCGTTCGAAATCCTGATCGGGACCGATCCCCAGAAAGCGCCCGGCCAGATGAACAAGTGGGGATTCCTGGTCGAGGAGATTCACCGCGGCGAGTCGGCCGTCGTTGGGCTCATCTCACAGGAGAACGACGACAGGCTGAGCGACGTCAAAGCCGACCTGAAAAAGCGTCAAGATCTGCGCGCATTTGATACGATTCGCGGACACGTGACCGCGGACGAGGCGATGGCCCGCGTCGGAACCCTCCACGCGCCGAGCGAGCTGACTTATCAGTCCGCGGGTACGGTGCTCGATCACGTGCTGGCCGACACCTCGCTGCCGGTGAAGCAACTCTCGCGTGCCGGCAATGTGCGAGCCGGGTTCCTGAGCGCGCTGTCCGAGCTGATGGCGGCCAGCATCGAGAAGAAGCCGGTTCAGAAGGTCCCGTATATCCACGGCGATCGCCTCTACGAGCTTCGCCAGCTGGAAATTACCCCCCTTTCCCGATACGAGCGAGACGGACGTACGTTCGATAAGGTCATTCGAGGGCGCTTCGAGACCGGCCAGGCCGGCGTGCGGTCGGGAACGCGATTCGAGCTCATATATGGAGCGTCGGGTCCCCTTGCAGGCATACCCATCCTGATCTCCTATCAGCCGAAATGGTGGCTTCAAGTAGACTTGGTGCTCCAAACATGACAATTCATCTGGTCAACCCGAGCGATATTTCGTTCGGGACCGCAGTCATCACCCCGCGTTGGCTCTACGTTCTCGCCGCCGCGACGCCACGTGAATATGGCGATCCGCGCATCATCGATGAGACGCTGGAACCCATCGACTACGCCACCATCGCCGCCGGCGACGTCGTCGGGATTGGCATTCACACGTTCAACGCGCTGCGGGGATACGAAATCGGTCGAGAGGCTCGCAAGCGCGGCGCCCACGTCGTGTTTGGCGGTATTCACCCCACGCTCTACCCGAACGAAGCGCACGAGCTTGGCGGCGCGCACGTCGCGGTGAAGGGCGACGGCGATGTCGTGTGGGCCACGGTCATCGCCGATTGTCTCAGCGGCAATCCAGCGAAGATTTACGACGGCGGACGCGTCAACGGCGTCACCTTTTCGCCCGCGCGGTGGGACCTGCTGCCGGCCGACAAGTACATGTGGGGCTCGGTTCAGACGCTTCGCGGCTGTCCGAAGCACTGTTCGTTCTGCTCTGTGTGGAAAACGGATGGGCAGCAACCGCGGCAGCGCACGGCGGATGCCGTCATTCGCGAGATCGTCGAGCTGCGCCGCATGGGCTTCCGGTTCATCCTGCTGTCGGACGACAACTTCTATCCTGTGACGGTGGAAGATCTGAGACTCGCCGAGCGTCAGGGCAACGTCGCGCGGCTCGAGTCGCTGCACGAGATTCGCCGCGAGCGGTTCGAATTGATGGACAAACTCGCGAAGCTGCCCAACGACCTCGTGTTTTATACGCAGATCACCATGGAAGCGGCGGAAGACCCCGAGTTCCTGGAAGCCATGAACAAGGCGAAAATCCGAGGAGCGCTCGTGGGCGTTGAGTCGGTGACGCCCGAAGGCCTGAAAGCCATCTTCAAGGACTTCAACTACGCCGGCGATCGGCTGGTGGAGCGCCTCAAGGAATTCCGCAAGCACGGCGTGCACATCCTGGGATCGTTCATTTTCGGATTGCCTACCGACAAGCAGGAGACGTTTCAGGCGACGGCGGAGCTCGCGCAGCGCGCCGACATCGCGTTCGCGCAGTTCATCATGCTGACGCCGTTTCCGGGCACCGTCGACTTTGCCAGGTGGGAAGAGAAAATGGCGGCCGACCCGACACGGATTGCCGGCCAACCGCTGACGCGCTTCTGGCTCATCCCCCGCGAGCAGCGGCCCAAGGTGTACACGCCGCATCCCATGCTGTCGCCCGAGCAGATTCGAGCGGGCACACAGACAACCTGGGACACGTTCTACAGCATCCCCGCCATCTGGGAGCGCGCGGGCATCATCAAGTCGCTACGCGGTCGCCTGGTTTTCGTGATGATTTCCAAGCTGTACCGTCAGATGTACGCCAACACCGGCATTGCCACCGACAGCGCCCGCGCGAACCGCTCGGCGCAATGGGCGCGGTGGCTCGCCCGGCCCTGCCGGCGTTACTTCGTGACCACACCGATGCCGGACTTGCAGGTGCCTAACTAGCTGGTAGCTCGTAGCCTGTAGCTACTGGCTAGCTATGAGCTACTAGCTACGAGCTACCAGCTACGAGCTACCAGCTACGAGCTACCAGCTACTTCTTGACACGTCCCGTGTAAATCGTAAGAGTACCCGCTTACCATCTAGCCATTCGGAGGAAAGATGAAGCGCAAGGCTCTTACTCTGTTCACGGCCCTCCTGCTCGCGTGCGCAGCCGTCCCCCAGGCGCAGCAGGGATCTGCCGTGATTGCCATTACCGGCGCCCGCCTGGTCGACGGCACGGGCGCTGCCCCCTTGAACGATTCGGTGATTCTCGTCAGCGGCGATCGGATCACCGCCGCCGGCCCGCGCGGCAAGGTGCAGGTGCCGCAGGGCGCGACCGTCGTGAATGCCACCGGCAAGACCGCCATCCCGGGCCTCGTGGATGCGCATTGTCACCTCAACCAGCCGGAAGACGTCATGCGGAAGCTGCTTCCGGTGGCGCTCAACTGGGGCATCACGACCATCCGCATGACCGGCAACGACAAGCCGGAAATCATGCAGGTGTACTACGACGCGAAGGCAGGCAAATTTCCGTCGCCGCGCGTGTATACGGCCGGACAAGGGTTCAACCTGACCGGACCGTATCCCGGTGCCCCGACGATGAAGCCGACGACGCCCGAGGAAGCGCGCAAGGGCGTTCAGACGCACAAGGCGTTGAAAGTCGATTTCATCAAGATCTGGATGGGCGACAAGGGATTTTCCCCCGAAATCATCGCGGCGATCGTGGACGAGGCGAAGAAGCAGAACATTCCGATTACGGCGCACATCGGCAACGTCGCCCAGGTAAAGCAGCTCGCCGACCTCGGTGTGACCGACTTCATGCACGAAGCCCGCGACGGCATGAACCCGGAGTTCATCGCGTATGCGAAGGCGAAGGGGCTGACGTTTGTGCCGACGCTGGGGCAGGGACAGTCGCGCTGGTACTACTACGAGCACCCGGAGTTCCTGACGATGGATCCGAAGTTCGACGGGTTCTACGCTCGCGGACGCGCGATGCTGAACGACCCCGAGCGCAAGAAGCAGGTGATCGGTGCGCCAGACTTCGAGGAATCGAAGCAGCGCTTCAAGGAAAGCAACTATCCGTTCATCAAGATGATGTCCGATGCCGGCATTCGCGTGATCACCGGCACGGACTGCGGAGCGGAAGCCTCGCAGACGACCCCGGTCGGCCACACCACGCACAGAGAAGTGCAGATGTTCGTCGAGGCCGGCCTGACACCCGTCAACGCGATTCGTGCGGCGACGCTTGACGCCGCGCGTGTGCTCGAGCGCACCGAGAATCCCACCTACGGATCCATTCAGGCAGGCAAGATCGCCGATCTCGTCCTGCTGAACGCCGATCCGACCGCCGACATCATGAACACGATCAAGATCGATCGGGTCATGCGCGCGGGAAAGTGGGTGCCGTAGGAGTCGTCGGGCGCAAGTCGAAGGTCGGCAGGCGCAAGGCAAGTCGAAAGTCGAAAGGCGAGGCGCAGGTCGCCGAGCGTTCATAGAGTCGGAGGAAGCCGTGGCCCTTGAAATCAGACGAGACATCTACGAGAAGCACGCCTCACTGTTTGGCGAGAAGACCGTCAACGGGAAGAAGGTCAACGTCGAGGAACTGATCACGAAGCTGACGCGCGAGAACAGCGGCGATTTCCGATCGCTGCTGGGCGTGCGCCATGCGTTCCAGGACCAGGTCGGGCGCCACGAGCGCACCTACACCTTCCTGCCGCCCGACACGAAGATCAGCGACGCCGACGGCAATACCGCGACCGTGCGCGACATCCGTCAAGGCATGCTCGACGCGTTCTTCGGGCGCAAGACGCCTCAGGCCTGGCGGCTGAATCCGTCGGTGCCCATCCCGAAAGACACGATGCGCCCGGGTCTCGAGGGCACTGGACCGGCCATCGATCTCGGCATGGCGATGGGAGCGCTCAACACGGGCGCGGCGTCATGGATGTGGGATTGGGAAGATGCCGGCGGCGACTACAAAGACCAGTTGTATCAGGCGTGGGAGAACCTGCGCGATCTCCTCGCGCATAAGTGGGTGGGGAAGCCGTTCGTCCATCCCTCCAAGAAGCAGGGGGGCAAGCCGCGCGAGTACACGATCGATCTTCCACCCGACAAGTGGCCCACCATTTTTCACCGCGTTCCGGGGCTACACCTGCAGAACCGTCAGATCGCGCTAGACGGCGAGCAGGTGCCGGCCATGATTCCGGCGCTCGTGATGCACGCGGTGAGCAACTACGACACGCAAAAGAAAAACGGATCCGGGATCTATTACTACGTCCCCAAGATCGAAACGTGGCAGGAAGCGCGTCTCGTGGCGAAACTGCTGAAAGGCGTCGAAGAAGGCCTCGGACTGGCGCGCGGTACGCTCAAGATCAAGATGCTGAACGAGCGCGCCGAATACGCGCTCCAGCAGGAAGCGATCATGTGGGTGCTGCGCGAGAACCTGATCGGGCCGAACGTCGGCCGGTGGGACTATCTGAACAGCCGCGAGGAGATGTTCCGTCACGACCCCTCGATGGTGATTCCCGATCCCAACACCGTCACGATGACCGATCCCACGCTGAGCTATTACACGATGCGCAATGCGCTCCTCGCGTTGCTCGCCGGGGGCATGCCGATCGGCGGCATGGCGGCGCAGATGCAGAATCCGCAGGCGCCCGAGAACGATCCCAAGGCGCTCCGCGACATCTGGTTCGACAAGCTGCGGGAACGGCTGACCGGGCTTTTCAAGATCAACGGCCAGGTGCACGACACCTATCGCCAGTCCTGGGTCGCGACCACCACGCCGTCGTACGTCGAAGCGGGCCGCGAGTCGCTCGTGACCGATGTCAACAATCTGCAGGTGGTCGTCGACAAGCTGACGCCCGACGAGCGGAAGCGGCTCGAAGATCTGAAACTGCTGAAGGATGGCCGCATCGCGCCGCTCGAGCTCTCGGAACCGGATCTGGTGCCGGAGAAGCTGTTCTCGGAGGACGCGCGCAAGAAGCTGCTGTCGCGGCCGCAGGGGCCGACCACCGAAGATGGTCTCAGGTATGCGATGTACATGGCCACAGAGTTCATGTATCAGCAGCTTCTCGGCAACAACGCGGCGGCGATCTACGACCCGCGCACCGGGCTGCGGTTCATGAACGACCTCGCCACGTATGAAATCTTCTGGCACTTCCTCTATCTGACGGTGTTCCACGGCGCGGAGCTGACCGCTGACGGGAAGTACGCAAAAAAAGGCGACAAGGTGACGCCCGAGCTCTTCATCAAGCTGCTCGACGAACGCCGCGACACCGTGAAGGAGTTGTTCAAGAAGCTGGGGACCGACTACGGAAAGACCAACGCGGAGCTCGTGCTGACGGTGCTGAAGAGACAGGTTGTGGAGACCCGGCCGGATGGGCGGCTCGTGCCACAACCGCGCTGGATCAAGTACGGCTCGCGCGTGCTGCTGGCGATCATCGAGGAGGCGGACGCCGATCGGTCGGCGATCCTCGATGCGGTCTTCAGCGGCAGCCGCGGCGACCTGTCGGGCAAGACGCTGCGCGCCTATGATTTCGTGTACGACGTCCGCGAGGCGGCCCAGACGGTTGCCTAGAGAAACGGTTCCGGGGTCCGCCCGGAGCCGTTTTCACACGCCGAATGTCCAAAGACAGACCGCCCAAGGCGGAAGACGTGGCGCCCATCGTCTACAACGAGTTGCGCCGCGTCGCCGCCGCCTACATGCGCCGCGAGCGGCCGGGACAAACCATTCAAGCGACGGCGCTCGTCCACGAGGCGTATCTGCGTCTCGCCCAGGCGGGTACGCCGTGGAACGATCAGAAACACTTCATCGGCATCGCCGCGCGTTCCATGAGGCAGATCCTCGTGGAGCGGGCACGCGCGCGCGGGGCGCAGAAGCGATGGGGCGGGATGAATCGCGTGTCGATCACCGATTCGCTCCAACTGGCCTCTGATCCCGAGACGATGCTGCCGGCGCTCGACGAGGCCATCACCAGGCTCGAACAGGTCGACGCCGAGCAGGCCAGGATCGTCGAGCTCCGGTACTTCGCGGGTATGAGCGTCGAGGAAGCCGCGGACGTGATGGGTATTTCACCGGCCACCTTGAAGCGCCGATGGGCCCTGGCGCGCGCGTGGCTGTTCCGGGAGCTGTCGCGATGAGCCGCCTTCGCAACGGCTTCGGCGCGCCAGGCTGCGTATGACGCCGGAACAGCGACGCCGCGCGCGGGATCTGTTCGAGGCGGCCGTCGAGCACGAGCCCGCGGACGTCCATCGCTGGCTCGACGAGGCGGTCGCCGATGACTCGCTGGTGCGTGCGGAGGTTCGGTCGCTGCTCGACCATCATTCGCGCGCCGGGTCGTTTCTCGCGCAGCCAGTGGCCGAAGCCGTTCCTCAGCTCCTCGAAGAGGATCGCGCGATCGCGCCGGGTACGGAGCTCGGCCCCTACACGGTCGTCGGTGAAATCGGGCGGGGCGGCATGGGACGCGTGTACCTGGCGTCGGACGGCCGGCTCGGCCGCAGGATTGCGTTGAAGGCGCTGCCGCCCGAGCTGACGCGCGACGCGACGCATCGCGATCGGCTGCGACGGGAAGCGCGCGCGGCCGCGCTCCTCACGCATCCTGGGATCTGCACGGTTTTTGCGCTCGAGGAGCTCGAGGGCGAGCTCTACATCGCCACCGAATTCGTCGAAGGGCACACGCTGCGCGAAGAGATCGGCACCACGCGACCGTCGCTCGAGACGATCCTGGCCACGGCGCGCGATCTCGCCTCGGCCCTGGCGGGCGCCCACGGCAAAGGCGTGACGCATCGCGACCTCAAGCCGGAAAACGTGATGCGCACGGCGGACGGCCGCATCAAGATCCTGGATTTCGGCCTCGCGCGCGTCGCGGCCGGGCCCGGCGGCATTGCGGCGACGATGACCGCGTCGTTCCCGGGCGCCATCGCCGGCACTCCCGCCTACATGTCTCCCGAACAGATCGAAGGGCGGACGGCCGGCCCCGGCGCCGACGTGTTTGCGTTCGGGGTCCTGATGTACGAGTGGATCTCGGGCCGTCATCCATTCCTGGCGGGCTCGCCGCTGGCCACGCTGGCGCGCGTGCTCGACAGCAACCCGGACCCGCTGACGACCGTGGCAACCGTCCCGGCATGGCTGTCGAATGTCATCGACCGGTGTCTGCGGAAGTCCGCCAGCGATCGGTTCGCGTCTGCGTCCGAACTGCTGCACGCGCTGGACCATCCCGCGATCGTCGCGCAGCCGACCGTGCGCAGCAGCACGTGGTGGCGCACGCATCAGGTCGTGGCGATCGGTCTGTACATCGTCGCGATGGCACACGCATGGCAGATCAAGGAGTGGTTGCGCAACCCGATTTCGGTCTGGGTGTTCGTCGTCATGGGCATTGCCGCCTCAGTGGGCGGCATCGTTCGCGGCCATCTCGTCTTTACTGACGCGATGAACCGGTCGCACCTGCCAGGCGAGCTTTCCAGGACCCATCGGGTGCGGCTCTTCACCGATGGCCTGCTGGCCACGCTGTTGAGTGTCGATGCGCTCCTGCTGGCAGCGCAGTGGCCGCTGACGGCGGTGCTGACCCTCGCGCTCGCAGCCGGCATTATGCTGGCCGCGGTGCTGATGGAACCGGCAACGACGGCAGCATTGCTCGATGCTCAATAGTGCGCTTGGTGCGATAGGTGCGTCAGGTGCGGCGCTTGCTCGCGGGCCAGCGGTTCCACTCCGGATCCGGCCGATCCTTTACGGAGTTCCGGAAGCGACTCATCGCGACGAACGCCCGCTTCTTTAGGTTCAGGGCGGAAGCGATCTCTTCGTCCGTCACGTAGCCATTGTCGAGCGCTTCGCCAAGTTCGTCCTCGACTTCGTTCATCGACGTTAGAGACATCGTGAAAAAATTGGCGATGTCTCGGTGAGTTCTCCTGCCGAAGCCCTCGGCGATCGTCCGTCTGGCCGATCCTGCTGCATCTCTAAGTTCGTCTCGTAGATCGCGGTTACGCTCGAAGACAGTCTTGGAGGTAATGCGGAAGACTTCCTTCTGAAGGGCGCGCGCGAGCTTCCAGCATGTCAATTCGGAGAAATGTCGCACGCCCATGCGCGACCGAACTGCACGCACGATGCCGCTCTCCTGTTGGAATTTTCAGCGAAGTCGTGGCCCTTGCAATGGGTGTGGCACTTCTTGCACAACCCATTGGCATTTTCTACACACACGCGCGATTGCACCCGCCGCACCCCTCGCACCTATAGAATGTGTCGGGTGTCTTTTCCCGTCATCTTCCTCGCTGCTTTCGTGGCCGGCGCCATCAACTCCGTTGCTGGTGGCGGCACGCT
>Ga0310887_10000599_pt1 | contig 9831 bp, 8 predicted proteins | sample T60D4metaG_FD_202509 | JGI IMG/M metagenome (GOLD analysis project Ga0310887, IMG submission 202509) | Lab incubated soil microbial communities from West Virginia University Organic Research Farm, Morgantown, WV, United States - T60D4 | ecosystem: Environmental > Terrestrial > Soil > Agricultural...
GCGACAGCTTCTCGCCGTCTTGCTCATGGCTTTCGAGGCTCGCCGGAAACCATGAGAGAAAGACAAAATGTTCGATATGCATCGAGTTGAACTCGATTGGGGTGGGCGCAAGCTAACCCTCGAGACTGGAAGGATTGCGCGACAGGCCGATGGCGCCGTGCTCGCCACCTACGGCGAGACCACGGTGATCGCCACCGTGGTCGCGGCGAAGACGCCGAAGGAAGGCGTCGACTTCCTGCCGCTCACTGTTAATTACCAGGAGAAGTTCTTCGCGGCTGGCCGTATTCCGGGAGGCTATTTCAAACGCGAAGGCCGTCCGACGGAAAAAGAGACACTGACGTCCCGCCTCATCGACCGCCCCGTGCGTCCGTTGTTCGCGGACGGGTGGCGGTGCGACACGCAGGTGATCGTCACCACACTGTCGCACGATCTGGAGAACGATCCCGACATCGTCGCTATGGTAGCAGCCTCAGCCGCGCTGACACTGTCCGGCGTGCCCTTCATGGGTCCGGTCGGCGGCGCGCGCGTGGGCTTCATCAACAACGAGTACGTGCTCAATCCGCAGCTCGACGAGATGGCCGAAAGCCAGCTCGATCTGGTCGTCGCCGGCACCACCGATGCGGTGCTGATGGTGGAATCGGAAGCGAAAGAGCTGTCCGAGGACATCATGCTCGGCGCGGTCATGTTCGGCCATCGGCATTTCCAGCCGGTGATCGAGGCGATCATCAAGCTTGCGGAAAAAGCGGCAAAGGAGCCGCGCGAACTCACCCTCCCCGACAATGCGAAGCTCGAGAAGGAAATTCTCGGTCTCGTCGAGAAAGACCTGCGCGCGGCCTATTCGATCCCTTCGAAGCAGGAGCGCCATGTCGCGGTCGACGCCGCGAAGGAAAAAGTGATGGAGCACTTCTTCCCGGACGGCGCCGAGAATCCGGACTACAACAAGCTGCGCGTTGCCGCGGTGTTCAAGGAGCTCGAAGCCAAGATCGTGCGCTGGAATATTCTCGACACCGGCAAGCGCATCGATGGCCGTGACAACAAGACCGTCCGTCCGATCGTGGCGGAAGTTGGCGTTCTGCCGCGCACCCATGGCTCGGCGTTGTTCACGCGCGGTGAGACCCAGGCGCTGGTCGTCGCGACGCTCGGTACTGCCGAAGACGAGCAGTTCATCGACGCCCTGCAGGGAACGTACAAAGAGACGTTCCTGCTGCACTACAACTTCCCGCCCTTCTCCGTCGGCGAAACCGGCCGTATCGGTTCGCCCGGTCGCCGCGAAATCGGTCACGGCAAGCTCGCTTGGCGTGCAATCCATCCGATGTTGCCCACGTCGGGCGAATTCCCCTACACGATCCGCGTCGTCTCCGAGATCACGGAGTCGAACGGCTCGTCGTCGATGGCCACCGTCTGCGGCTCATCGCTGGCACTGATGGACGCGGGCGTGCCGCTCAAGCGGCCGACGGCGGGTATAGCCATGGGCCTCATTCTCGAGGACAAGCGCTACGCCGTGCTTTCCGACATTCTCGGCGACGAAGACCACCTCGGCGACATGGACTTCAAGGTGGCCGGTACCGACCACGGCGTGACGTCCCTGCAGATGGACATCAAGATCGCCGGCATCACCGAGGAGATCATGAAGGTCGCGCTCGCGCAGGCGAAAGATGGGCGCCTGCACATTCTCGGCGAGATGGCCAAGGCCCTCACGGCGGCGCGTGCCGAACTCGGTGAGCACGCTCCGCGCATCGAGATGTTCAAGATCCCGACCGACAAGATCCGCGAAGTGATCGGCACCGGCGGCAAAGTGATCCGCGAGATCGTCGAAAAGACCGGCGCCAAGATCAACATCGAGGACGACGGCTCCGTGAAGGTCGCTTCCGCCAACGGCGAATCGATCAAGGCGGCGATCAACTGGATCAAGTCGATCGCTTCCGATCCGGAAGTCGGACACATCTACGAGGGCACCGTAGTGAAGGTCATGGACTTCGGCGCTTTCGTTAACTTCTTCGGCGCCAAGGACGGGCTGGTGCACATCAGCCAGCTGGCACCGCGCCGGGTGAACAAGGTCTCCGACGTCGTCAAGGAAGGCGACAAGGTGAAAGTAAAGCTCCTCGGCGTGGACGAGCGCGGCAAAGTGCGCCTGTCCATGAAGGCGGTGGATCAAGCCACCGGAGAAGACATCGAAAGCAAGCAGCGGGCCGAAGGCGGCGATCAGCCACAGGCCGCGCAAGGCGGCGCCGCGGAGTAACCGCGCGACACATCTTTGAAAAAGGGCGGCGCAGTGCCGCCCTTTTATTTTTCCTTGCGCAAGGACCTTTGACGTGAATCGCCGGTAAGCGTCCGGCCGACGATCTGTCCCAAAGCTACGAAATCATTTTTCCGCGGCGATGTGTGCCGCCATGCGAGCCCGATCGTCCGTGCCGGTTCAGGCTCGACAAACCGCATCAGCTTGACGCGATCGTCGCGCGCCTCGACCACGCCAAATCACAAATGGAACGGCCGAGCGAAAGCTCGGCCGTTTTTCCAGGAGACGTGCGTGCGTCTGGATGGCGGTGGGCTCCGCGCTAGTGGCCGTCGTTCCCGTCGACCCCATTGGCCTTCAGCGCGTCAGGCTGCGGCATGGCGATGACGTTGTAGCCGGAATCGACGAAGTGGATTTCGCCGGTGACGCCGGTCGAAAGATCCGACAGGAGATACAGGCCGGCACCGCCCAGTTCCTCCAGCGTGACGCCACGACCCAGCGGCGAATGCTTCTGCTGGAAGGCGAACATGTAACGCGCATCGGTGATGCCGGCGCCGGCGAGCGTACGGATCGGCCCGGCCGATATGGCATTGACCCGGATTTTCTGCGCACCGAAATCAACGGCGAGATACCGCACCGAAGCTTCCAGCGCAGCTTTCGCCACGCCCATCACGTTGTAATTCGGCATGGCTCGCAGTCCGCCATTATAGGTAAGCGTGACCATGGCGCCGCCATTCGGCATCAGCGCGGCGGCGCGCCTGGCCGCTTCGGTGAACGCGTAGCAAGAGATCACCATCGTGCGGATAAAATTTTCGCGCGTTGAATCGGCGTAACGGCCCTTCAGCTCGTTCTTGTCGGAGAAGGCAATGGCGTGCACGAGAAAATCCATCGTGCCCCATTGCTTGCCGATCGTTTCGAAAACGGCGTCGACGGAGGCAACATCCTCGACGTCGCAGGGCAATATCAGCGACGAGCCGGTCTGTTCAGCAAGCGGTTTAACGCGTTTGACGAGCGCATCACCCTGATAGGTGAAAGCCAGCTCGGCGCCGTGCGCCGCCAACATCTGCGCGATGCCCCAGGCGATGGAATGATCGTTGGCAACGCCCATGATCAGGCCGCGCTTTCCCTGCATCAAATTGCCGCGCGGAGCGATGTGCTCACCTGCCATGGTCGTCGGCCTACTCGGAACGGAGTGAAGATCGGAAGGGAAAACGGGGTTGTTCATGTGCTGCTCCCGCTCGAATCAGCTGACGTGCCGCAAGCCCGTTTATGGCTTCGACACGACAATCCGATGACGGGAAAAAGCGAGACGTTGCCCGGAGGGTCTCAGAGGAAATCGTCATGCATCAAGCCGCTTGAACACAACCGACGCATTGGTGCCGCCGAACCCGAACGAGTTCGACAACACGCAGCCCAGCTTCACATTATCCTGACGCTCGCGCACAATCGGAATGTCCGCGAAGGCCGGATCGAGGTTCTCGATATTGGCGCTCTCGCAGATGAAGCCATTCTGCATCATCAGCAGCGAGTAAATCGCTTCCTGCACGCCGGTCGCGCCGAGTGAATGACCGGTGAGAGACTTTGTCGCCGAAATGGGCGGGCACTTTGCGCCGAACACCTCGCGGACCGCTTCGATCTCCTTGATGTCCCCGATTGGCGTCGAGGTGGCGTGCGGGTTGATGTAGTCGACAGGCACCTGCACGTTCTCGAGCGCCATTTTCATGCAGCGCGCCGCGCCCTCGCCGGAAGGCGCGACCATGTCATAGCCGTCCGATGTCGCGCCATAGCCAGCAACTTCGCCGTAAATCTTCGCGCCGCGGGCTTTCGCGTGCTCGAGCTCTTCAAGCACCAGCACGCCGGCGCCACCGGCGATAACAAAGCCGTCGCGATCCTTGTCGTAGGCGCGCGAGGCCTTCTGCGGCGTGTCGTTATATTTTGACGACATCGCCCCCATGGCGTCGAACAGCACGGAAAGGGACCAGTCGAGTTCTTCGCACCCGCCGGCAAAGATCAGGTCCTGCTTGCCCCATTGAATGAGCTCGGCGGCATTGCCGATGCAGTGGTTCGATGTCGCGCAGGCCGAGGAGATCGAATAGTTCACACCCTTGATCTTGAACCACGTAGCGAGCGTCGCCGAAGCCGTCGACGACATCGCCTTCGGCACGGCAAAAGGTCCGACGCGCTTCGGTCCCTTGCTGCGCGCGGTATCCGCGGCGTCGATAATGGCGCGGCATGAAGGGCCGCCAGAGCCCATCACGATACCGCTGCGCACATTTGAAATTTCTTTTTCCTCGACGCCGGAATCGCGGATCGCCTGCTCCATCGCCACGTGATTCCAGGCAGCGCCACCGCCGAGAAACCGCATGGCGCGACGGTCGACCACTTCCTCTGGATCGAGCCGCGGGGCGCCGTGTACCTGGCAGCGAAAGCCGAGCTCCGCGTATTTGTCCGCCCGCACGATGCCGGACTTGGCCTCTCGGAGGCTCGCCAGCACTTCCTGCGTATTGTTGCCGATGGAAGAGACGATGCCCATTCCAGTGACGACGACCCGTCGCATAGCCGTATTACCCTTCAAGCTTTTGCCGCGGTTAATTGTCGATTGGGCCTCAGATTGGCCGGCTGCGGTCGTTCTGCAAGCCCCCCGCCGCTCTCAAGCGCCACTTGGCTGCAAAGCTTCGTCCTGTTTGAACAGGCCAACCTTGAGATCGCTGGCACGATAGATCACGTTGCCGTCCGCCGACAGCCACCCATCGGCAATACCAAGTACGAGTTTCGAGCGCATGACACGCTTGATGTCGATGCCATAGATGACCTTTTTGACGCTCGGCAATACCTGTCCGGAAAATTTGACTTCACCCAGGCCAAGTGCCCTGCCCTTGCCCGGCGCACCCAACCAGCCGAGGAAAAACCCGACCAGTTGCCACAGCGCATCCAGTCCGAGACAGCCTGGCATGACCGGGTCGCCCTTGAAGTGGCAGAGGAAAAACCAGAGATCCGGCTTCACGTCGAGTTCGGCGCGGATCATTCCCTTGCCGTGCGCACCACCGTCTTCGGTGATTTCGGCAATGCGGTCGAACATCAACATTGGCGGCAAAGGCAACTGTGCGTTGCCGGCGCCGAAGAGTTCGCCGCGGCCGCAAGCGAGCAAATCTTCGTACTCGAAGCTATGCCGCCGCGTGTCCATGCGCGTTGAATCCTCGCGTTGTGGGCTTGACTGGGGTCCCATGCCCGCGTTGGTACCATACCAAGCCTAGCGGGCAAAGATGGCGGGACACCGAGCCACAAGGCAGGTTTGTTGCGCGAAAAACCGCGCCAAACCAGCTTTGCCGGCAGTTGCGAGGCGGTTGCATCTGATGGGTCAATTGCGTATATGTTGCAGATGAAACGGGTTTTGCTGGCCTCCGTTTGGAGCCGGCCTCTTGGGTATTAATAATAATGGCTCCCACGCGTACCTTGGTAGTTCCGAACGTGAAGGCCCCCGAGCATCTGCCGGATCGGTCCGCGCTCACTGGTTGCCCTTGGCATGACGTGAAGGCGATGTTGCGTGAGGTTGGGTTGCGTCCAACCCGTCAGCGCATGGCGTTGGGCTGGATCCTGTTCGGCAAAGGCGATCGGCACCTGACCGCTGAAATGCTCTACGAAGAGGCAACCCGCGCGAAAGTCCCGGTGTCGCTCGCGACGATCTACAACACGTTGCACCAGTTCACCGAAGTAGGACTGCTGCGACAGGTCGCGGTTGATGGCTCGAAGGCCTATTTCGACACCAATGTGACCACTCATCATCACTTCTTTGTCGAAGGCGAGGATGAGGTGCTCGACATCCCGGACGCCGACGTCATCGTCGGCAAGACCCCGACACCGCCGGAAGGCTATGAAATTGCGCGCGTCGATGTGGTCGTGCGCCTGCGGCGTAAGAGCTAGTTGAATAAATCCTGAGGTTTTCGAGTTTCGTGCCCGGCCCTGCGCCGGGCATTTGTTCTAGAGCGGGCGCGCCTAGTCCACCTTCTCGTTCGGGTAGGCGCCCCAGAGCCGTTCCTGCTGGACAAACCCGTCAAAGCCTTTGCCGCTGAACTGACACCAGTTGCCGCTGCAGGCCTTCAGCGTGCCGAGCACTCCGGGTTGCAGACGGGCCACTATCGGGGACTCGAGGTTCGCCTTTTCAAAGAGGGGAACCAGTTCGTCTTTGGTCTTGGGAACGACCGTGGCCGTCCGCTTGCCGGACAGCAATGAGTGGTAAACCCAGCCTTCGGCCCCTTCCCAGTCGCGGATGCGACGCCAGTTCTCGAACTCCGCCGTGACCTCGACCGGCATGCCGGCGTGGGTATAGACCCAGCGTACGTCCTGGTCCTTGTTCGGCCCCGAGCGTGCATTGACCCGATCGGATTTCAGGCTCACGAAACGCGGGATCGGCAGACCGCTGACCGAACCTGTCGGTACGTCATTGGCGGACCATGCCGGAATCGGCTTGAATCCTGCCATGAATCCGACCACGCCGGCGGCCACCATGAGAGCAGCCAATACGGTCCGAGAGCTTTGTGTTGTCACGGCCATCTGGTAGGAAAAACGAACGGAATTTCGCACGGCGCACAGTGTCGGCGAGCACGGTTAATGAGGGCTGAATCGACACCTTCTGGCGCGGCCGGCGCCAGATACCTTGGTTTGAGGTAAATGGCGAAAAGCAGAAAGCCGCTGGTCATTGTTACGCGCAAGCTGCCCGATCAGATCGAGCTGCGGATGCGGGAGCTTTTTGACACCCGGCTCAACCCCGACGACAAGCCGATGACGCAGGCTCAGCTCGCGGAAGCCGTGAAAAGCGCCGACGTCCTGGTGCCCACCGTCACCGATCGCATCGATGCTTCCGTGCTCAGTAAGTCCGGCGAACAACTCAAGCTCATCGCCAATTTCGGCAATGGCGTCGACAATATAGATGTGGCGACTGCGGTGCAGCGCGGGATTACCGTCACCAACACGCCGGGCGTTCTCACCGAGGACACCGCTGACATGACGATGGCGTTGATCCTGGCGGTGCCGCGCCGGCTCGTGGAAGGCTCGCACGTGCTGACCACCGACAAGGACTGGACCGGCTGGTCGCCGACCTGGATGCTCGGACATCGCATCTGGGGCAAACGGCTCGGCATCATCGGCATGGGCCGCATCGGTCAGGCGGTTGCGCGGCGCGCACGCGCCTTCGGTCTGCAGATCCACTATCACAATCGTCGTCGTGTGGCGCCGAAGATCGAGGAAGAAGTCGACGCGACCTACTGGGAAAGCCTCGACCAGATGCTCGCACGCATGGACATCGTGTCGGTCAATTGTCCGCACACTCCGGCGACATACCATCTGCTCTCGGCGCGCCGATTGAAGATGCTGCGGCCCGAGGCCTACATCGTCAACACATCGCGCGGCGAAGTGATCGATGAGAACGCGCTCGCGCGCCTGATCGAGTCCGGCGAGATCGCGGGCGCGGGCCTGGACGTGTTTGAACACGAACCGGCGGTCAATCCGAAGCTTGTCAAACTTGCGCGCGCCGGGAAGGTTGTCCTGCTTCCGCATACGGGCTCGGCGACCATCGAGGGCCGCGTCGACATGGGCGAGAAGGTCATCATCAACATCAAGACTTTCATGGACGGACACCGCCCGCCCGACCGCGTCCTTCCGTCGATGCTGTAGGACGACTGGCCCACGTTACTTGTGGCCGGACAAATTCCTGATCGTTGGTGTCTTGCCCGACAAGGGATTGGCCGGATCCCAGGCGTAACTTAGCGTCTCGAATCGCATCGATCGCGCATCGACCATTAGAAGGCGGCCGACGAGACCTTCGCCGAAGCCGACAATCTCGCGGATCACCTCAAGCGCCATCAGCGAACCAAGCACGCCCGGCAGCGCGCCGAGGATTCCAGCTTCAGCGCACGCCGGCACAGAGCCGGGCGGCGGCGGCTCCGGAAACAGGCAGCGATATGTCGGATTGCGGGTTCCGTCGGCGCGTGTCTCGTGCGCGCGGATCGAGGTCAACGTACCATCGAAGGTACCGACCGCCGCCGTGATGAGCGGCCTCTTCGCGAAATAGCACGCGTCGGACACGAGATAACGTGTCGCGAAATTGTCGGAGCCGTCGGCTACGATGTCGTAACGCGATATCAAGTCGATTGCATTCGCCGCGGCCAGCCGCAAACGGTGCGTTTCGACGTTGACCAGCGGATTAAGTTTTTTCACGGTATCGGCGGAAGCTTCGACCTTGGGCCGGCCGATGTCGGCCGTTGCGAAAATGATCTGCCGCTGCAGGTTCGACAGCGACACCTCGTCGTCGTCGACGACGCCAAGCGCGCCTACCCCGGCGGCTGCCAGATAGAGCAATACCGGCGCACCCAATCCGCCGGCGCCGATGACCAGCACACGTGCTGCCTTCAGTTTTGCTTGCCCCGGACCACCAACCTCGCGCAGGACGATGTGACGGGCATAGCGCTCGAGTTCTTCAGTTCCAAGCATCGTGGTTAACCTAGCGATGATCAGAACGCGTTGGAACCGGCTTTTCCGCTGCAGGTTAAGCATGCGAGAAAAAGACTGTGCGTATGCGCGCACCGCGCGCGTGGCCCAGTCTTGCGCCACCCCCTTCATTCGCTATGGTGGCCGCGAATCATTGGGATTTACGCGATTCAATGCGCCTGGTTGGCACGACGGTGATGCTCGCGCTTCTGCTCGGTGCCGCTCCGGCGCTGACGCAGGAATCGCCCGGCATTTTGCCGACGGCCACGCAGTCCGAAGCGAAGGCAGCTCGCGCGCAGGCCGGTAAACATGCGGTGCGGCGGAAAGCTGCCCCGCACATCGCCGCACCTGAAACCGTCTCCGCAAAAAGCGTCACGCCGGAGCCCGTGCCGGTGAAATCGGACCCAGCGATCGCAGAGTCGGTGGAAATTTCACCCGGCGAGCGCCTGAAGATTCAATCGGCCCTGCTCTGGTCAGGCGATTATACGGGATCGATCGGTGGCGAAGATCCGTTTCTTTCCGCCGTGAAGAATTACCAGAAGCGCGCGAAGTCCAAGATCACCGGAATTCTCTCGGCGTCCGAACGTTCGAACCTGCTCGCCGCCGCAAAAACTTATGAAGATGAATTCGGCTGGACAATCGTAACCGATCCGTCAACCGGCGCACGTCTGGGCCTTCCGGCCAAACTGGTGCCGCAGGTGCGTGACGCCGCGCGTGGGACGCGCTGGTCGGCGGCGCACGGCGAAGTGCAGGTCGAAACGTTCCGCATACCGGAATCCGAGATCAAGCTCGCGGCCCTGTTCGAGCAGCAGAAGAAAGAGCCAGCCAGCCGCAAGGTCGAATCCAGCGCGCTGCGCGACGACGGCTTCACTATCAGCGGCATGCAGGGCTTGAAGAGATTCTCCGTGCGGGCGCAGCGCCGCGACGGCGAGATCCGTGGTCTCATTATGCTTTTCGACCAGATGATGGAAACCATCGTCGCCGGAGTGTCACCGGCAATCGTCAGTGCCTTTTCGCCGTTCCCCGAACGCAGCATGCCATTCGCCGCCATGGCGAAACCGGTTGAGTATGGAAATGGACTGATCGTCAGCAGCCGCGGCCACATCGTAACGGAC